>WNFU01002136.1_pt1 | contig 43762 bp, 40 predicted proteins | sample 5400121 | NCBI WGS metagenome assembly WNFU01 (sample SAMN13153360, study PRJNA577476) | soil metagenome | isolation source: 100 cm soil or saprolite under grassland replicate 1 | place: USA:California | collected 2016-06-15 | reverse complement strand
CAGCCGCTCCGGCAGCGCCCGCCCTGACGTTCAAGCCCGGCGAGGACGAGCAGCTCATCCCGTGGTCGCAGATGCGCAAGGGCGTCGCCAACGCGATGGTCCGCAGCAAGACGACCGTGCCGCACGCCTATACCTCGGTCGAGGCCGACGTCACCGGGCTGGTCCGTCTCCGCGAGGCGCACAAGGCCGAGTACCAGGCCCGCGAAGGCATCTCGCTGAGCTTCGTGCCGTTCATCATCAAGGCCATCGTGGAAGCGCTGCGCAAACATCCCAAGCTCAACGCCCACTGGACCGAGGATGGCCTCCTGGTGAAGCGCCGGATCAACGTGTCGGTGGCGGTCGCCGTGGAGGACGGTCTCATCACGCCGGTTGTTCACGATGCCGACCAGCTCTCGATCACCGGCCTGAACCGGGCCGTCCAGGACGTCGCGGCTCGAGCCCGGGCGAACCGGCTCCAGCTGCCTGACCTGCAGGGCGGCACGATCACGGTCAACAACACCGGCTGGTTCGGATCGGTGGCGAGCCAGTCGATCGTCAACACGCCGCAGGTGGCGATCGTGAACATGGAGGCGATCGTCAAACGGCCGGTGGTCCGTGAGACGCCCGAGGGCGACGTCATCGCCGTCCGGTCGATCATGAACGTGCCCGTGGCCTTCGACCATCGGGCGTCCGACGGCGCCCAGGTCGGCCGCTTCGTCGCGGATATCAAGGCCTGGCTGGAGAGCATCGGCCCGGACACGCCGATCTACTAACCGCACCACCGACGCGGCAACGGTCCGAGCCAGCGGCGGGTCCGTCGTGAGCCGGGTGTTCGTAACGGGGGGTTCGGGGTTCATCGGGCGGGCGCTCATCCGGCAACTGCGGGGACGCGGCGACGCCGTCACGGCCATCGTCCGGGACGCCGGCCGGGGCGGGACGCTCACCGCCCTCGGCGCCGACGTCGTCGTGGATGACGTCGCCGGCTCTCTCGAGCGCCTGGCCCCGCTGATGACCGGTCACGACGCGGTCGTGCACCTTGCTGGGGACTACCGCCTGTCGCAAGGATTCGTGAGCTGGTACGACGAGACCAAGTTCCGCGGCCACGAGGTCGCGGAACAGCGGATCGCGAGGGGCGACCCCGTCCTCATCGCCATGCCCGGGACGGTCTACGGACCCGACGACCACTCGGAAATAGGCGACCAACTGCGTCGCGCATTCCCCGGCACCCTGCGCTATCGCGCACTTGACGACGTTGGCACGTCGCTCGTCCACGTCGAGGACGAGGCGGCCGGGATCGTCGGCGTGCTCGACCGCGGACGGGTCGGCGAGGCCTATGTCCTGGCCGGGCCGTGTCAGCGACTGCGCGACGCCATCGAGATCGCGGCCCGGCTCGGTGGCCACAGGTCGCCCCGGCTGCGGCTGCCTACGGCGCTGCTTCGGGCGATGGCTCCAATTGCCGGACGCGTCGGCCCGGTCGGCGGCCTGCCACCGGACCTCCGGGAGACCATCGCGGCCTCGGCAGGCGTGACCTACTGGGCATCCAGCCGGAAGGCGATCGACGAGCTGGGCTTTGCTCCGCGCGACGTGGAAACCGGCTTGCGCGACACGCTGCTCGGCGAGTCCGCCTGAGCGCGACTACACTCCAGGCCATGGGCCGAGAGCTGCCGATGTTCACGCCACCCGGTGGCGGGCACGATCACCAGCCGCACGAGCCGCTGTCCATCGCGCTGGGCGGAGGGGCCAGCTACGCGGGGCCGGCCGCCGATGGCAGCCTGCCACTCCGCCGCCACCCCGATTGGATCAAGGCTCGACTGCCGTCCGGTGAGAACTACCACGACCTGAAGCGCCTCCTTCGCGGGCTGGAGCTGAACACGGTTTGCGAAGAGGCCCACTGCCCCAACATCGGGGAGTGCTGGGACCAGCGCACCGCCACGATCATGATCCTCGGCGACACATGCACCCGAGCGTGCGGCTTCTGCGCAGTCAAGACCGGCCGACCGACGTGGAACGACGAGGACGAGCCACGACGGGTGGCCCAGGCGGTCGCCGAGCTCGGCCTCGAGCACGTCGTCGTGACCTCGGTGGCCCGTGACGACCTGCCCGACGGCGGCGCCCACATCTTCGCCGAGACGATCCGCCGGCTGAAGGCCGCCTCGCCGCTCATGGGCGTCGAGGTGCTCATCCCCGACTTCAACGGCGAGGAGGCGCCGCTGCGGTCGGTCATGGAGGCGCGGCCGGACATCCTCAACCACAACCTGGAGACGGTCGAGCGGCTCCAGAAGCCGGTCCGCAAGAGGGCGCGCTGGAATCGCAGCCTGGGCGTCCTGACCCAGGCGAAGCGCGACGCCGCCGAGATCGGCTATCCGGTCCACTCCAAGAGCTCGCTCATGGTCGGCCTTGGCGAGACGCGCCCCGAGCTGACGGCGGCATTCGCGGCGTTGCGCGAGGTGGACTGCGACATCCTGACCGTCGGCCAGTACCTGCGACCGAGCCAGAAGCACCTGCCGCTCGTCCGCTATTACCACCCGGACGAGTTCGCCGAGATGAAGTCGGAGGCACTGGCGATGGGCTTCAAGCACGTCGAGTCGGGGCCGCTCGTGCGCTCGAGCTACCACGCCCGCGATCAGGTGCCCGGCGCCGAGCTGCGAGCCCTCAGGCGGCGGGCGTCGCTGGACGCGGACGGGCGCGTGATCCCGGCCGCGAGCTAGGGCGGCGGCGCGTGACCGACGATCGGCTGCTCCGCAGCCAGCTCGTCGACTTGCTCCGAGGCGAGGGCGCCCGAATGCCCTTCGACGACGCGGTGGCGGATTTCCCTGAGGAGGCCATGAACCGGCTCATCCCGAATGGCTCGGTGACGCCCTGGCACATGCTGGAGCACATCCGGCTGACGCAATGGGACATCCTCGACTACATCCGCAACCGCGACTACGTCGAGCCGCATTGGCCTGCCGATTACTGGCCCGACGTCTCGGCCCGCGCCACTCCCGAACAGTTCCAGGCGACACTCGACGCATTCCGGAGTGACAACGATGCGCTCCGGGGCATCGTTCGGGACCCTGCGACGGACGTCTTTGCGACGATCCCCAACACGCCTGGCCACACCATCATCCGCGAGGTGCGGATCGTCGCCGACCACAACTCCTACCACCTGGGCGAGTTCGCGATCCTCCGCCAGGCGATGGGCACCTGGCCGCCCGGCCGCGAGGCTTGATCGTAGGATTCAGCCCACGTTCGTCGTAGAGGCTGGACGTTCCTGCTTATTGACGGATCTGGCTCGCGATACCGTCGCGATCGTTGATGGTTTCGAAGCCCAGGACAGCCACCCTATTGCGGGCCCGAATCCTTAGCGCCCATCGCGTGCCCAGGGCGCCCATCGTCTGGCCGTTCACGATCTCCCCAAACTCCGTGGACGGGATCTGGAAACGCGTCCACCCGGCGTCGGATTCCCGGGGAGCGACGCCCAGTATTCGCCGTCCGGCCGCATCTTCCTGGAGGGTCACCGTTGCGGGCGCCCCGCGAACACGTCGCAAGGACCCGCCGTTGTCGACGATCCCGCTCAGCTGAGCGCGGACCGGCCGAACCGGCGCGGGGGCACGTGCCATCGTACTTTCGTAGGGTTCTGGGCGGAATGGCAGGTATTGGGTACGCCAGCCGATCAAGAGGAGGATAGCCAGGCCGCCCAGCACGATCACGGCCTCGCGGGCGGCTTGGGCTTGCCCGAACTCCCGACCCTCGTAGAGCCGGTAGGTCGAGGACAGCGGAAATGGGATTCGGCGACTGTCGAAGTTGTCCGGCAGTTCCATCTCATCCAGTGCACCAGCTCCGATGAGCGGGCCTGTCAGCGTGACGGTGGCATCGCCCCGATACATCTCCTCAGGCGGGCGCGTCGACTCCACGACGAGGCCTGCCGAGCCATCATCCGCTCCGAGAAAATACTTCCAGGCCGTCTTACGCTCGGTAGGCTGGAGGTGGCCGTCGCGATTCTCGTCTTGGAACGTGACGATGTAATCGGGCGCCAGGTGCCCCTCGATGGTTGCCAGGAACTCGTCGCGTTGAAGATCCAGCGTGTGCAGATCGACCGATCTTGCGAACGCAAATGGCAAACCCATCACGAGCGACCTAGCGAGGATTGCCAGGAGGATGGCAATGGCGATGAATGTGCCCAACGGACGAGTGGACGCGAATCGGCCCAGCGGACCTGGTAGGAGTCGTGTGACGCCTCGGTCGAGCGAGTATGCGATGGCTCCCGCGGCACCGATGATTCGCCACAACAGGGGCACGCGAAGAAACTCCTGACTCGTCGCCGGTGGAACGCCCTGCCAGCATAGATCGTTGGCATGCGCCCGCGCTGGGTCGGCTATTCTCGCGATCATGGTTCGCAGGCTGGCTCGCAGGATGCCCCTCGCGGAGCTGCATTGTCACTTGGGCGGCGCGGTCACCCCGGCGATCATGTGGGGCATTGCCCATGCCCAGGGAATCCGGCTGCCGACGAAGGACTACTGGGAATTCCGCGACATGATCACGGTGTCCCCGCGCCGGCCCCCCAGCTTCGACGGCTACCTCCAGTTGTTCCACTGGACCGAGCTGATCCAGAGCTCGCCGATTGCCGTTGAGCGGGCGGTCTACGAGGTGGTCGGCGGCGCGTACCGCAAGAACAACGTGACGACCATGGAGCTCCGCTTCAACCCGATGAAGCGGAACCGCGGCGGCGAGCAGGACCTGGATCACATCATCGCTGCCGCCGTTCGGGGCATGGACCGGGCGACCCTCGAGTACCCGGTCAAGCCGGGGCTCATCTTCTGCCTGGACCGGGCGTTCCCCTACGAGCTCAACGAGATCATCAGCGAGAAGGCCATCGCCTGGCGGGACCGGGGCGTCGTGGGCATCGACATCGCCGGCCCGGAGTCGGCGACGTTCCGCCTTGCCGACTACCGGCGCCTCTACCGCCGGGCCCGCCAGTACGGCCTGGGCCTGACGGTCCACACCGGAGAGGCCGGTCCGGTGGAGGAGGTCGCCCGCGCGGTCGAGCTGCTCGAGCCCGACCGGATCGGCCACGGCGTGAAGGCGGCCTACGATCCGCGGGCGATGGCCATGATCCGCGACCGCGGCATCGTCCTGGAGATCTGCCCGACGTCGAACCTCAACACCGCAGTGGTCTCGGGCTGGGACGAGTTCCGCTGGATCTTCGACACGTTCCGGCGCAACGACATCCGGTTCACGATCAACACCGACGGCCCGGAGATGCTCAAGACGTACATCCGTGACGAGCTGGCGACCCTGGGGCGCCTGGGAATCCTGTCGCTGTCCGACCAGGAGCAGGTGGCCGCCACCTCGCACGCGGCCTCGTTCGTACCGAACGTCTCGGACGTGCCGGCGCCATCCCTCGTGCCCGCGACGCGCCAGGTCATCGAGCGCGAGGAGGCCTGACGGCGCTCGCTACGCCCTAGCCGTCAGCGGCGAGGGCCCGAATGCGGTAGGAGCAGCAGCGGTCGCCGGCCGCGATGTGCGACTCTCGCACGACGTCGGCGTGCAGGACCTCGCGGAACAGCTCCTCCTCGGCCCGGCATGCGCTTGGGTGCGCGAGCGCCACCTGGTAGATCGCGCAGTTGTGCTCCGAGAGGCGGAAGGTCGCCCCGTCGGGCTCGATCGTGGCGTGACACAGGTAACCCTGCTCGTCCTGGATGACGGCCAGCTCCCGCACTCGGTCGACCAACGGTGCGTCCGCCGGCAGTCGAACTGCCAGCCGTCCACCGACTCGATCGCGCAGAACCCGCCGCCGCGCCTTGAAGACCTCGGTCACGAGCGCCTCGCCGCCGACCGCGGCCACGGCCGCCAGCATGTCCGTGGCCAGGCCGTCGTAGTTCGAGGGGAAGAGGCCCTGGGCCGCCGCGGTGACGTCGAAGACGTGGCGCGGACGGCCCACGCCGTGGCGGACCGTCTGACGCGCGACGAGGCCGGCCACTTCCAGCGCCCGGAGTTGCTGGAGGACGCCGGTCCGGCTGGCCCCCACGCGTCGGGAGAGCTCACCAGGACCCGTCGGGCCCTTCCGACGCAGATCGTGGAGGATCGCCTGGCGGAGATCGGCAGCGTGTGCGCCGGCCGGGCGACCCGCGGTTGCCTGTCGGGCACGTAGCGCGGCCTCGGGGGCCGTACGGAGATCCGGGTCCCCCATCCCCAAGGCGGCGTCCGAGGGTTGAGGCCCGGTCATCCGCGAAGGCTAGCACCGCTCCGTCGCGAGCGCCTGTCGCGGATCAGCGTACGTTTACGCCCGTCCCCTGCGGATCAGCGCAGGTCGACGCCGGCCCCGCCAGCCGGGTCGGGTGTACCGAGCTGACCGGCAATCCGTCGGACCTGGGCCGCCGAATGAGCGTCGAGCGCTGCGCGTGCCAGCTCTCGGCACCGATCGACGTCCAGGCCCGCAAGCCCCTGCCGGAGCGGCGCGATGGCCCCGGGCGCAACGCTCAGCTCCGTGACGCCCAGGCCGACGAGGAGCGCTGCAAGCAGCGGGTCGGCTGCCGCCTCGCCGCACACCGCGACGGGGCGCCGGGCGCCGCGGGCCGCTTCGGTCACCTGCGCGATCAAGCGCAGCAGCGCCGGCTGATACGGCGTGGCGAGGTCCGCGAGCGCGGGATTGAGCCTGTCCACGGCGAGCGTGTACTGCACGAGGTCGTTGGTGCCGATGCTGTAGAAGTCCACGAGGGGGGCGAACAGGTCCGCGCCGATCGCCGCGGACGGGACCTCGACCATGATCCCCACGAGCACGGTAGCCGGTGCCGAGCCGCGCTCTCGGGCCCGGGCGATGACGCGGTCGAGCACCTCCCGAGCAGCCTCGAGCTCTTCGGGTACGGCCACCATCGGGAACAGCACGCGGAGGGTGCCGCCTGCCGCCGCTTCGACGAGCGCAGCCAGCTGCGTCTCGAGCAGCTCGTGATGTCGCAAGCCCAGTCGAAGCCCACGAATTCCCAGTGCCGGGTTGGCTTCGGTCTCGCTGGCCTGGTAGGCGGCCGGCTTGTCGCCGCCGATGTCCAGGGTGCGGAACACGACCGGCCGGCCCTCCATCGTGGCGAGGATCCGTCGATAGACGCTCGCCTGCTCCCGCTCGCCGGGCGGCGTGGATCGCCCCAGGAACAGGAGCTCGGTCCGCACGAGCCCGATGCCGGCGGCGCCGGCCTGGGCCGCCTCCTCCGCCTCGCGGACCGACCCGACGTTGGCTTCGATCTCGACGGGCAGCTCCGCGGACGACCCCGAGGCGCCGGCGTTCCCGCCGCCGGGTGCGGCCGTGGGAGCTGTCGACACCCCGGTCGGCCGCCCGACCCTGAGCTCGGCGACATCCGCCGGGCTGGGATCGAGCAGCAGCCGACCGCCCGTACCGTCGACGACGGCCGCCTCGCCCTCGATACCGGTTGTCACCGCACCCCCCAGGCCGAGAACGACCGGCACACCCAGTGCCCGGGCGACGATCGCGAGGTGGCCGTTGGGGGCGCCGCCGGCGAGGGCGATTCCGCTCACCAGCTCCGGGCGGAGAGTTGCCACGACCGACGCGTCGAGATCGTCAGCGACGAGGATGGCCGGCGTCCCGTCGCGATGGTGAAGATCCGGTTGGGGCCGCCCCTCGAGGATGCCGACGACGCGCCGGGCCACGTCGCGGATGTCCGCGGCTCGTTCCTGGAAGTAGGCGTCGTCCACGGCTGCGAGGCGGTCGGCCTGGTCGGCGGCGGCGAGCTCGATGGCCTCCACGGCGCGACGACCGTCCCGGATGGCCTCGAGCGCGGGATCGATCAGCGCGGGATCGCGGGCGAACAGCGCCTGGGCTTCGAAGATCGCGCCGATCTCGTCGCCGGCCCGCTGCGCGGTCTCCGTTGCCAGGGCCTCGAGCTGCCCGGCCGCGAGGTCGAGCGCGTGGCGTAGCCGGGCCACTTCATCTCCATGAGAGTCCTGCCCACGCGCCGCCCCGGCAACCGGCGTCGCGCCGTCGCGGACGGCCTCAGGGACGCGGATCAGGCGACCCTCCCCGATGCCGGGTGAGCCCGGTCGTCCCGACAGGATCGCGCGAGCCATGGTGAAACGTCCGCTTCGCTCAGTCGGACGCCACGTCGGCGAGCGCGCGGAGCAGGAGCGCCGACGAGGTCGCACCCGGGTCCTGGTGGCCGACGCTCCGGTCGCCGAGGTACGAGGCGCGACCCTTCGTGGCGACCATCGGGATCGTCGCGCGGGCGCCGGCCTCGGCAGCGTCGCTCGCCGCCGCCGCGACGGCGGCGAGGCCGCCGCCGGAGTCGACGGCGCCACGTGCCGCCTCCGCGGCCGGCACCAGCGCGTCGAGCATCGTCTTCTCACCGGGAACGGCCTTGCCCAGGCTACCGATACCGCCCGTAGCCGCCTCCAGGGCGGCGGCGATCGTCTCGGCGGGCCGGCCGTTGCCGGCGGCGACCGCGCCGGCCGCGCGCAGGAACGCCGTCCCGTAGAGCGGCCCCGACGCGCCGCCGACCGTGCTGATGAGCCTCTTTCCGGCAGTTCGCAGGAGCGTCGCGGAGGCCTCGGTGTCGTTGAGGCTCGCCGCGGCGGGTGCCTCGGTCTCATCCAGCGTCGCGACGATCGCCGCGAATCCGCGATCCATGTTGATGCCGTGGTCACCGTCGCCGATCGCCCGGTCAAGGGCGGTCAGCGCGTTCGACTGATCGTGGATGCGCTCGGCGGACAGGCGAAGCCAGGCGGTCAGCGTGTCGTACATGGCGTGCCTCGGAAGGATAGTGGCGGCTGCCGGCCGGAGGGAGATTGGGTCGGCAGCCGCGAGGGAGAGACTGGCGTGCGCTTCAGACGCCCCAGCGCAGGGCGGGCGTGTGGACGGGTGCGTCCCACCACCGGGTGAGCTCGTCGTCCAGCTTGAGGAGCGTGACCGAGAATCCGGCCATCTCCAGGCTCGTGATGTAGCTGCCCACGAGGCTCCGGCCGATGCCGATGCCCTTGCTCTCGAGGATCTTGGCGACGCTGTTGAACGCCACGTAGAGCTCGATGAGGGGCGTGCCGCCCATCCCGTTGACGAAGGCGAGGACGGTGTCGCCGCGGCCGATGCCGAGATCGGACACGATCGGCTCCACGAGCCAGTCGGCCATCTCGTCGACCGTGCTCAGCTTTTCCCGGCGGCGACCCGGCTCGCCGTGGATCCCGATGCCGACCTCCACCTCGTCGTCGCCGAGCTCGAACGTGGGCGTCCCGGCGGCCGGTACGACCGCGCTCGTGAGGGCCAGGCCCATGGATCGGACGTTGGCGTTGACGCGCAAGGCCGTGGCCGTCACATCGGCGAGCGATGCGCCTGCCTCCGCGTGTGCGCCGGCGATCTTCTCCACGAGGACCGTCCCGCCGACACCCCGCCTGCCGGCGGTGTACAGCGAGTCCTGCACGGCGACGTCGTCGTTGGTGACGACCGACGCCACCTCGATCTCGCCGGCCACGAGCTCGGCGGCCATCTGGAAGTTGAGCACGTCGCCGGTGTAGTTCTTGACGATGTGGAGGACGCCCGCACCGCCGTCGACGGCACGCGTGGCAGCCTCCATCTGGTCGGGAACGGGCGAGGTGAAGACGTTTCCGGCGCAGGCGGCGTCGAGCATGCCCAGGCCGACGAAGCCACCGTGGAGCGGCTCGTGGCCCGAGCCGCCGCCCGAAACCAGCGCTACCCTGCCGCGTCGCGGGCCGCCGGCCCGCAGGACGACGTTGTTGGCGGTGTCGATCTTGACGACGTCCGGGTGCGCCTTGGCCAGGCCGGCCAGGCTCTCCGGGACGATGTCCTCCACGCGGTTGAGGAGCTTCTTCATCGCACTCGTGGTGGTGACCATGGGATTCCCTTTCAGGTGTCAGGTGGTCCGGACGACGAGGACTACGACTGGACTACGACTCTGCGCGGGCGGTCGCCCGAACCGTCGAGGGCGCCTCCTCGGCCTGGCGACCGATCAGCTGGTACAGGCCGGCGCCGATCAGGCCGCCCGCGATCGGGCCCACGATGTAGACCCACAGCTGGGCGATGCGATCACCCGACTTGCCGAAGCCGATCACGGCCTCGAGCAGCACCGGACCGATCTGGCGAGCCGGGTTGAGCGCGGCGCCGGTGATCGGGCCGACCAGGATGATGATCCCGTAGACGATGAAGCCGATGACGATGCCCGCGAATCCGGCCGGCGCGCGGCCGTCGACGGCCGCACCGAAGACGACGAAGACGAGGACCGCGGTGCCGATGACCTCGGCCAGGACTCCGACGAGCGGACCGGCATTGGCGTTGACCCCGACCGAGCCCAGTCCGAGCTTGGCCGGATCGTTGCCGATGAGCATGGCCAGCGTCAGTGCCGAGCCGATCAGCGCGCCGACCACCTGCGCCACGATGTAGTACGACGCGGTCGCCCAATCGATCTTCCTGTTGACGGCCAGGGCGATCGTGACGGCCGGGTTGATGTGGGCGCCGCTGATGTGGCCGACGGCATAGACGGCGGCGAAGATCGCGACGGCGAACGCGAGCGAGATCGTGGACAGCTCGGCGCTGCCGAATGGATTGTTGCCGGTCAGGAAGACGGTGAGCGGCACGGAGCCCGCGCCGATGAACACGAGGATCGCGGTGCCGAGGGCCTCCGCGCTGAGCTTCTGGGTGAGGGTAGGGGACGACATCGAGTTCCTCCTTCGGGACTAGGCGGGCAATTCGCCCTTGACGAGCGGCGGCGATTCGGCGATCAGCGGCGTGACGTACGGCGTGAGCTCCTCCTTCAGGGCTGCCAGGGCCGCCGGCGCGTCGGGTCCCTCCGCGCTGACGGTGATCTCTGTCGAGGGCCGCAGGGTCAGCCCGAGCAGCCCGCTGAGGCTCTTGGCGTCCGCTTCGCGATCGGCCTGGCGGATGACGATCCGGCTCGCGAAGCGGCTCGCCAGCTGCACGAACTTGGCGGCGGGCCGAGCGTGAAGGCCCGTCGGATCGATGACCAGGAGACGGATCTCGGGCATGGATCAGGCCCGCGGCAGCTTGGACATGGTCGCCGCCTCTGTGGCGGCGGCGAAGGTCGCGTCGAGCGTCGCGCCGAGGCTCGCTTGGACCCCGGCCAGGACCGCGCCTTCCACGAGCGGGGCCTCGCTGACGCGGACTCGCGAGCGCTCGAGCTCGGTCAGGTCCTCGAGCGCGATCTCGAGGCTGAGCGCCGCGCTGCCGAGGTCCAGCAGCACGAGGACGCCATCGGTAGGTCCGGCGGGACCGTCCGCCAGGGCGCTCCGGATCGCGTCCACGATGAGCGGTGCGCTGGTGCCGAGCCGCCCATCCTCGGTGCCGGCCGCGACGGCCACGCGGACGTCGGGCCCGGCGACCTGGGCGACCATGTCGCGAAGGCCCTCGCCGAGCGTTCGACTGTGGGAGATCAGAACCAGGCTCACCAAGCGGTACCTCCTCGTGCGTCCATCGATGTTCCCGATGGTCCACCCAGACTTGGCAAGAACCCAGCAAGAGACCATCACGAACCCGGCAGAACACCTGTCCGACACCGAATCCGCGCCGAATCCGCGCCGAATCTGAACCCGTCGCGATTGCCCGTCCGCAACCCTCTGGCTACACTCGGCCGACCCAGTCGATGCTCAACGCGAGGTCCGAGTTGCCTGCCGAGTCGACCGTTCGCCTGGCGGCGCGATCCGGCGCCGCCTCCGTCCCGACCGTTGACGCGCGGGCCGTTCGCGACTACCTGGAGCGGGCACGGCGGATCATCACCCGTCACGCCGCCTACCTGACCAGGCTCGACGCCGTCCTCGGCGACGGCGACCACGGCGACAACCTCGTCATCGGGTTCCGGGCGGTCGACGCGATGCTCGCCGAGATGCCCGCCGACACCCGCCCGGGCGAGCTGCTGCAGGCCGTCGGGCACCGCCTCGTGGCGGCCGTGGGCGGCGCATCGGGGCCGCTCTACGGGACGGCCTTCATCGAAGCGGGCTTCCGCGCCGGCGATGCCGAGAGGCTCGACGCGGGGACCCTGTCCGACATGCTGGCGGCCGCCGCCGACGGCCTGGGCCGCCGCGGTCGATGCGCCGTCGGCGACAAGACGATCCTCGATGCACTGCGGCCGGCAGCCGACGCCTTCGCGCAGGCAGTGAGAGACGGCGGCGGCCTTGCCGACGCCGTGGCGGCGACCGAGATCGCCGCCCGGGACGGCATGCGCTCGACGCATGCCCTGATCGCCCGTCGAGGCCTGGCGCTACGGCTCGGTGCGCGTTCGGTGGGTCACCTCGATCCCGGCGCCGTTTCGTGCTTCCTGCTCCTGCGCGCCCTCGCGGTCCAATGAGCGGCCTGGACGTCCGGGCGGCCGCAGTCGAGGAGGTCGTCCTGCTCAGGAACAGGATCGATCGCCTGGAAGCCGAGAGCCGGCGAGCGTTCGGCGACGCGCAGCGCGAGGCGGACGCCCTATTTGCGCAGTACCAGCTCAGCCAGCTCCTGGCGTCGGGCGGGTCGCTGGGCGAGCTCGCCACGGCCGTGGTCGTCGAGCTCGTTCGACTCTCGGGCGGAGAGGCCGGAGCGATCTGGCTCGGGGAGCACGGCTCGGCGGTCCTGACGCGGGCGGCGTCGGTCGGGCCGGAGACGGACGCGCGGTCGCCGGTCCAGCTGGAGGGCCTGGATGCCGCACGGTCATGGTCCGCCTCGGACCCTCGCTGCACCGGCCTCGTCCTCGACGAAGAGCCGCCGACGTTCCTGGCGCTGTGGGCGTCCGAGTCCGAGCCGCTCGACACGGAAGGGCTGCGCGTCGCCCAGCTCGCCCGCCACGAGCTCGGCGTCGCCTTCGCCGGGGCCCGGCTGCGCGAGGCGCTCGAGCGGGAGCGCCACGACCTGGCCGCGATCGTGGACGGCGCGACGGACGTCATCCTCCAGGTCGACGAGGATCGCCGGGTCCTTCGTCTCAACGGGGCCGGCGAGCGGCTGCTCGGCCAGAGCGTGCCCGAGGCGATCGGTCGGACATGTGCCGAGGTTCTCGGTTGCGATGTCGCCGGCGGGCATCGCGAGGCCGACTGTCCGCTGGCGGAGGTCCTCTCGTCCGGAGTCCCGATCGTCTACCGCGAGACGGCGCTGCGCGGGAGTCACGGCGACGCCGTCCGAGTGGCCGGGAGCTATACCCGGTCGGTCGGCCGCGGCGCGGACATCACGACCGGCGGAGGCAGGGCCACCGCCACGGCCATCCTTCGCGACATCAGCGCGGTGCGCGCGCTCGAGCAGCTGCGCGAGGGCTTCGTGGCGACCGTCAGCCACGAGCTGCGGACGCCGCTGGCCCTCATCCGCGGCTACGCCGACACGCTCCTCCACCTCGAGCTCGACGCCGCCACCGAGCGCTCGTACGTGGAGCGGATCCACCAGGTCACCGACCGGCTGGCCGCCCTGGTAACCCAGATCCTGGATGTGACCCGTCTCGATGCCGACCCCCTCGTCCTGGAGCGGGCTCCGGCGAGCTTCGCGGCCCTCGTTGCTCGCCTCCGGGGCGACCTGGTGCTCGGTGGCGAGGACGGTCGGCTCGTGGTCGACGTGCCGGCCGACCTGCCCCCGATCGAGGTCGACTCCGGGCGGATCGGCCAGGTCCTCGAGAACGTCGTGGCGAACGCCCTCAAGTACGCGCCCGAGGGACCGGTCGTCATCGGGGCGAGCGTCGAGGGCGACTGGCTCGTGGCAACCGTCGACGACGATGGGATCGGCATCCCGGAAGCCGAGCGGCGCCTCGTCCTCGAGCCGTTCCATCGAGCCGGCAACGTCCGCGAGTCGCGCATCCCCGGGACCGGCCTGGGCCTCTACATCTGCCGGCGGCTGATCGAGGCTCACGGTGGCGAGCTGCGCATCCTCGATCGGCCCGACGGACGCGCGGGAACGCGAATCGCCTTCAGCCTGCCGTTGCTGCCGAATCGTGGGCGGGCCGTCGGCCGAGAGGCCGAGCGGCGCCCGTCCCGACCGCCCGCGGGATCCGCCGATGGCTGAGACCGTGCTCGTCGTCGAGGACGAGCCCGAGTTCGCCGACCTGCTCGAGCTGTGGATCGGGCGGGCAGGCTATCGGCCGGTCGGCGCACGGACCGGGTCCCACGCTCTCAAACGGTTCTACGAGGAGCGACCCGACCTGGTCGTCCTGGACGTTTCCGTCCCGGGTCTCGATGGCTGGCAGGTGATCGAGCGCATCCGCGAATTCAGCCGCGTGCCGATCCTCATGGTGACGGCCCGCAGCTCGGAGGCCGACAAGATCCGCGGCCTGAAGCTCGGCGCCGACGACTACATGACGAAGCCGATCAGCTTCCCCGAGCTGATGGCACGCATCGAGGCCGCCCTTCGACGAGCGTCCACGCCCAGCGAGTCGCGGCCGCGGCGTCTCCAGGCGCACGACCTCATCGTCGACCTGGACGAGCATCGGGCGTACCTGGGCGGGATCGAGGTACGGCTGACCCCAACCGAGTTCCGCCTGCTGAGCTACCTCGTCGAGCACGCGGGCCAGCTGGTCGCCCACCGCCAGGTCCTCTCGGCCGTCTGGGGCGCCGGCTACGACGCGGACGTGCACCTGCTGCGCATGACGATCCGGAACCTGCGACTCAAGCTGGACGCGGTCGCCCCGGGCGGCGCCGGCGCCTACATCGCGACCGAGTATGGTGTTGGCTACCGACTGACCGGCCCGCGGTAGGCGCGGTTCTCGCGGCTTGCGCGGTGGTCGACGGCTGGGATTTTCTCCGATACCCGCGGTGCGGGTAAAGCTGGCGCTTCGCGGCCGGCCACGCGGCTCCAGCGACACTCTGCGGCTCGATTCATGCCCGCTGGTGACCGCCGTACCCCTCGCACGGGTAAATCAGGGGGGATCGGGGCGTAACGACGGCTGCCAGGGTGGCGAGCCCGGCGTTGTGTGCTCCGACGGCCCCGCATACCCGCCGGGCGGGTGCCATGGGTCATGGGAGCCCGTTCCGAGTGGGCTCCCGGCATTTCGGCACCTGGGGCTCCTCCATGCCGGACGGATATGCATTCGACGGGTAGCGACGCACCTGTCAGCCGACGGGGTGCTCCGGCGCGAGGGCCGCCGTCCGGGCGCTACCATCAGCGGATGGACCTCGATCTCTCCAAGGAGCATCTCCTGCTGCGTGACACGATCCGCGAGTACATGCGGGCGGAGGTCGCCCCGGTCATCGACGAGCATGAGAAGGCCCGTCGCTTTCCGCGCCCGATCGTGGACAAGTTGGGCACGATGGGCTGGCTGGGAATCCCCTTTCCCGAGGACGAGGGCGGGGCGGGACTCGACACGCTCGCCTACGCTATCGCCGTCGAGGAGATCGGCCGGGTCTGGGGCAGCTTGGGCCTGATCGTCGCGGCCCACACGAGCCTCGGCTGCGGGCCGCTCCACATGATCGGCACGGATGAGCAGAAGGAGCGCTTTCTGGTGCCGATGGCCCAGGGTCGAGTCCTGGGCGCCTACGGCCTTACCGAGCCCGGCGCCGGCTCCGATTCGGGCGGCACGCGCACGATGGCCCGCCACGAGGACGGCCCCGACGGCGGCTGCTGGGTGCTCGACGGGGGCAAGCGGTTCATCACCAACGCCGGCGAGGCGGGCACGTACATCGTGACCGCCCGGACCGGGACGCGCGACGATGGCGCGGCGGAGATCAGCGCATTCATCGTGACGTCCGACACGCCGGGCTTCTCCGTCGGTCGCCTGGAGGAGAAGCTGGGCCTCCATGCGTCGGCGACCGGCGAGCTCGTCTTCGAGGAGGCGCGCGTCCCAGACGCCAACATGCTCGGCGAGCGCGGCGGCGGCTTCAAGACGTTCCTGCGGATCCTGGACGGGGGACGGATCAGCATCGGCGCCCTGGCCGTGGGGCTCGCCCAGGCGGCGCTGGACGCGTCCATTCCGTACGCTCGCGAGCGCGAGCAATTCGGGCGGCCGATCGGCACGTTCCAGGGTGTCGCCTTCATGATCGCCGACATGGCGACCGAGATCGAGGCGGCTCGCCAGCTGGTCTGGCGCGCGGCCTGGCTCAAGGACCAGGGGCGCGACTACGCCCTGGCCGCGGCGCAGGCCAAGCTGTTCGCATCCGAGGTCTCGTCGCGCGCCACCAACGCCGGGATCCAGGTCCACGGCGGCTACGGCTACGTCGAGGAGTACAAGGTGGAGCGCTACCTGCGCGACGCCAAGCTGACCGAGATCGGCGAGGGCACCAGCCAGATCCAGCGGCTGGTCATCGCCCGGAAGATCCTGGGCCTACGGATCGTCTGACTGATCGATCGGACGCGGGGACCGCTCCATGCGGCCACCCGATCAGGCGCTCAGGCCACCTGGACGAGGCGAACCATCAGGCGGTAGTTGCCGCCGGAGCCGACGCACGTCTGAAGGGTCATGCTCGGCCGGGACAGCGACGCCCAGGCCCATGAGGCCGACGTCGTGGGGGCGACGACCTTCCACCAGATGACGCTGAAGGTGTGCACCCGGCTTGAGCCGTCGGCGTAGACGACCTTCATGCCCGTCCGGAGCCTGCCGTTGTAGTAGGCGTCGTGGAGCGGCTTGAAGACGCCCCAGGCATGTCCCAGCAGGTAGACGTTGTTCGCCCCGGCGCAGCCCCATCGATAGACGTAGTTGGCCGGATCGGTCGTGCGCGAGCAGGGGAACCAGGACACCGATCGGCTGATGCCCAGCGACGGGATCCAGACGTGGTTCGTGCCGCGATAGGCCGTCCTCGTGGAGGTGGGCCGGCTGGCGACCGTGCGCGTGGTGCTCTTCGCCGCGGTCGCGCGGGTGGCCGTGCTCGCCTTGGGCTTGGCGACGGCAGCGTCCGGCAGGGTCGCGGGCCGAGGGGCCACCGTGATCCGGACGGGCGCGGTCAGGGAGGTCGGCGCGAGGACGGTCGATGCGGCGTCGGTCGCAGCCTGCGCGGCTGGGGCGGCGACGACGGACGCTCCGGCCGGGGCTGTCGGCGACAGGGCGATGGCCTGACCGGCGCCGCTGGTGACGAGCGACAGTGCCGCGAGGGCGGTGAGGATCGGACGAAGCCGCGGGGACGCGGCGGACCGGCCGAGGAGGCCGGTCGAGCGGGTGGAGTGAGCCATGACGCAAGCCTCGGGCGAGGCCTGGCCAAGCTCCCTGGCCCTGACGTCCCGGTCCCCATGGGAAGGTGGAGCGGTCCCGGGACGATCGCCGGTTGCGGTCCAATTCGATCTTGGCCGGTCGTGTGCGGTGGGGTGCGAATCGGGTCCGGGGGGGTCCGGGTGACCGGCTTGCTCGCCACCGCGGCGCCCTCGACGCCACCGCACGGCACCCGATGTGGTGCGTGCGGGCTACGATACGGACGTGCCCCGCATCTCCATCCGCGCGTCACGGGCGACGGCCCGCGCCCGCGACTCCGCCCGCGCCCGCGACTCCGCCCGCGGTATCCGCGACCCGGAGATCCGTGGCGATCTCAACGACCTCGTCGAGGCCGTGGCCTCGTTGACGCCCGGCGACTGCGGCCGGCTGCACGCCTTCTGGCGAGGGACGGACGAGACCGCACGCGCGGTCGCCCACGACCACGCCCAGGCGTTTGCCGAGCGGTCCGGCCGCCGCGATGCCATCCGGGCGCTCCAGCGCGAGCTGCTCGACTGGAGCCGGACCGGCGCCAGCGACCGGAGCGGATGGGTCGAGGCCGCGCTGGGCCCCGACCCGAGCTCTGCCGCCGGCGGGCCAAACCGCGACCTCGCCGTCCCGGCGATCATGGACGCGGCCACCGCGCTGGCCCTGCAGGACTTCCTCGACGATGCCGACTTCGACACGCTCTTTGGACCCTGGGCGAACGCGATTGGGGACGAGGGTGACGAGCACAAGGCCGACGACGACCTGGCTGTGCCACGGGCGGAGAAGGAGCCCGGCCCGGAATGACGGACGAGCCGCCCGGTCGACGACCGGACGGCTCGCATGACATCCTGGCCGGCGATCCGGCCGGAGCTCAGGTCAGATAGAGGATCGCGTCCACGTCGACCCGCGGGTGACCGGAGGTGCCGACCACCACGAATCTGATCTTGTGGCTGCCAGCCGTGGGCCATGCGAACTGGTAGACGACCTGCCGGAACAGCGTGGTCGAGCGGTATGTGCTGACGGTCGCCTTGTACACACCGTCGAGATAGATCTTTACGCTTCCGCGCGATATTGCCTTCGTCGTTACGAACGCGACTGCTCGACCCGTGAAACTGAACTGCGCATACTTGCCGGCCGTGGAGGAGTACTTCACGCTGCCGCCGCTGTAATACGGACTCGAGCTGGTTGACCACCCGGTGGTGAAGACCGCACTCGTCTGCTGCTTGACCAGGGGCGTGAAGAGCGGCCCCGTCACCCAGGCGCTCACGTTGCCGACCACATCGACCGCTCGGACGCGGAATTGATAGGAAACGCCGACCTCCAGCGAGCGGACGACGCTCGTGCCGGTGACGGTGGCTGGCCGACCAAATCCAGACCCCGCGACGTTCGCCGATAGCTCGTAACGAGCGATGCCGCTCCCCGCGTCCGTGCTGGCGCCCCAGCTGACGCGGACCGGCTCGGTGTACGTGGGGAATGAGGTCGCGGCGATAAGAGCCGGCCGCGGCGCCGATGCCGGAGCGGTCGGAGCGGTGACATCGTGGCTGACTACTCGGGCGATCGATGTCTGCCATGTCCCGTCAGTCGCTGCGGTTTGGCTGGTGAGCCAAACCGCACTGCTGCCGAGGGGATCGGCCGCGACGCCGACGTAGTCGCCCCAGCGCGTTCCGTTGTACGTCGAGTCGCCCGCATCAAGGACGAACTCGTCCTGGTCGCCGTAGATGGCCGATCGTCCCGCGACCATGCTCGAGACGAATGTCGACGGCGACGACATCGCGTAGGAGACCACCAGATCGCCGTTTCCGGCGAGGCCGATTCCGCCCATGAAGCGGTCCTCACCGTCGGCGTACTTCGAGAAGGACGTCCATGTGGTCGGGCTTCCCGCGGTCGTCGTGACGTGTTGGGCCACAAACGCGTCCACGGTGCCGGCGCCCGGGTCGACCCCCATGGTGGAGACCCACCAGAGTTCGTCATTGCGCCAGACCGCATCGGTCGGTCGCTCGTCGACCGCTTTGGCGATCGTCGTCGGGCTGCCGCTCTGGCGGGGAGCCGGCGGCGTCGTGAACGCGAGAGCGCCAAGGCTCGTCGTCAAGTTCGTGAAGTTGGGGAAGCCGATTGTGCTGCCGATCACGTGGCCCGTTACCTTCTGGTAGACCACGTCTCCGGTCGCGAGGTCCTCAAAGACCAGATGGACGGTCGCGCTTGCAGTGAGCACCTGCGCGGGACGGGTGTGTGCGATCGAGCCGACAGGGCCCGTATACCACAGCGTCGTAAAGGTGCCAGGGTTGAGAACCTCCGACCAGTCGATGATGAGCAGGCTCGCGCCGTCGAAGAGCGAGGCGGCGCTGCTGTACTCGTCCTGGCTGATGACGATCTTGTCGGCGGAGGAGGCGATGCCCGGATAGTCGGGCAGGATGTCGCCGAAGTCGAAGTAGTACTCGTCCCAGACACCGAGTGGGTCGGCTGTCTCCGAAATGGCTAGGTTGATGAAGTTGTTGGCGAAGGTCCCGTCCACGTTGGTGCTCAGGTCGACGGCCACCCAGCGTCCGTGATAGGCGTCCCACAGGATCCGCGCATCCGCGCCGAACTGCCATACAGGGATGTCGAATAGGGCCCAGTCGTAAAGGGAGGAGATCGCGGTGCCCGCCCGGTTCGAAATCCTGATGAGATTGTTCGTCGACTGGATGACGTAGCTGGGACTGACGGCAACCCACGAGTCGGGCGGCTCGCAGGTGATGCACGCCTCGTCTTGGGCAATCCCGTCGTAGTGAATCGGAACGGGGAATGACGATACGACCAACGGCGTGGCCGTCCGAGGCGAATCGCTCGTCGAGACCCGGCCCCCGGGGAGCTGGCTCGGGGTCAGCGGCCGACCGATTGACTTGCCGGCGCGCGGCGACCGCAGGGGGGCCCACGCGGTCTTGTGACCTCGTTCGATGTTGCTGCGCCGCGCTGCCGCGGCGCCGGTGGTAAACCCGCGGTGCACGAGCTGCTTCGAGGCACCGTGGCCGGCGGCGAAGCCGTGCAAACGCGCCGCGCCTGTCGCCGTCACGAGCGGAATGGCCTGGGTAAACGCCATCAAAGCGATGATGGTTGCCGCGGCAAGTCGCCTCGCGTTATGACGGCCTCCTGGGCTGCGATCTGGTCCGTTCACGTGTCGAATCCTCCAACCCTTGTTGTCCGCTCCATTGGTCCGAATCCCATCTGCCGATTGTGGCCGGCGGGCATGCTCCGATCGGATGGGGTCGACCGTCAGGTGGCCGCCGGCGCGGTTGTCTTGCTGCCGGGCGGGTCAGCCGCGGCCCTGCCGTTTCTGGAGGGCCCTGAGCCGGGCGCGATCGCGTGCCTCCAGCTGCTCCGGCAGGAGCTCGTTCTCGTGTCGCTTCGAAGACCCGCTGAGCGCTATCCGCCGGGCAACGATGCGTTCCCGCTGCCGTTCGGAGAGGGGATCAGGATGGGACAGGGAGCGAGGAAACCGCCTCAGATCGGGCTTTGGGTTCATCGTCTCGCCGGCCTAGTTCAGCACGAGATAGTTGAAGCCGATGTTCGACGTCGCGGTTTTGTTCAGGAACAGACGGAGCTTGCCGTTGTGTGAGACGACGGCCGCGATGTAGTAGCCCGGCTTGCGGGTCCGAAGCGTCGCGATCACACTCGCCGTGGTCGTCATGCCGACGATCGCGACGTCCTTGTAGTAGTGACCCGCTGTCACGGTTGCGCGGCCGGAACGACCTTGGAACACGAGCTTGCCGGTTGTCCACAGCGCAGTGGCGCCGATCGCGCGCACCCCTACCGGACCGGCGCCGACGATCCCATACTCGCCGGTGCCGACGACGCCGATACCGTCGATCGAGTCTCCCCAGACGCCAACCGAGTTCGGCGATATGTCCGAGAAGCCGTAGACGCCCGTCTCGTCGGTGTTTGTGGCCTGGAGCGCGTTGTCCCCAGCGGTGGCGACCACGCCCGTCCTGTACGAAAAGTCGCCGCCTGTGCTCAGGTCAGTGCTGGTGCTACGCGCCCAGACGCCGGGGTGATTGAGCGATTCGGCGACTACGCCCATTCCGCCCACCGAGGAGCCTTGGACACCGGTTCCGTACGCGGAGTGTCGGCCAACCAACGAAGGCAGCCCAGGCCCGTCAGTAGTGTTTTCGAACGATGTCGGGGCATCTGCCGTGTTTGCCTGCCCGAGAATCGCATTACCGCCGGTGTTGGCCGCTGCAGATTCCGGGCTTCCCAACCGGCCCGCGAGGAGGCCTCCCAGCCCGCCAAGGGCGGCGGCAAGGATGTTGCGCCGCGATGCGCGCGATTCGGTGTCCATGGCCATGCCGAAGAAACTCCCTCTGAGTAGCTGCGATCGCGGCCCCCCTGGTCTTCCGGCGCGGGCAGATACCGGCATGGCCGCGGATGATGACCAGCCGATCGTAACGGGTATGTCCATCCCCGTTTGATTCTCGCTGGAGCAAGGGCCCGACTCAGCGCTCGCGGGCCCGGCGCTTGGCCTCTCGCAGGCGGGCTATCGTGTCGACGGGCTGAGTGTCGGGCGGCGACGATGGAGCACCCTCAGGAGAGGCGGCCGCCGGAGAGGTGGCCGCGGGCTCGGTCGCCGCCGGAGGGACCGGGGTCGGTTGGGCCAGCACCGGCGCCGGGATTACGGGCTCATCGTCCCGGCGCAGCAGAGCGGCACGTGCTCCGGCGCCGGCCGCCCGCTCGCGAGCGGCCAGCATCCCGCTCACCGCGGCCGAGCGGAGGCCGGCGGCCCGCCTTGCGCGCCAGCCGCCCCGCAGCCACGCCCTGGCGCCTGCCAGCTCGCGGCTGCCCACCGACACGCGCCGCAGGGCGATGTCGATAGGCCAGAGCAGCAGCGCGAGGACGAGAAGGGCCGGCCAGAGGTCGCTGAAGGAGCTCGTCGAGGCCAGGTCGTGGCGCCAGACGGCCGCCGGATCGTCCACGACTGCGCCGCCGGTTGCCGCCCGGAGGGCCGCCAGGAACGGCTGGTTCGCGCCGAGTGAGCGATATTCCGCGGCGCTCGGCGCCACCAGGCCGACGGTCCGAGCGATCGGCGAGGAACCCGGGCGGATCTGGCTCAGGCGTATCGCGTATGCACCGGAGTCGATCTCGCCGAGCGACGTTTCGTACACGCCCGGCGCGACCTGCGGGAGCGTCACCTGGACAGGGGAGAGGCTGGGCCCGACGACCGTGGCGGTGGTGGCGAAGAAGTCCCGGGGCGAACCGTCGGACTCGACGCTCTCGACGTGGAGCGTCGTCTGCCCGCCGTGCGAATCGAACCGAGCCTCGATGCCCCCGCTCTCCTCGCCGGGGAACGTCCAGCCGACCAGCTGGCTGAAGAACCGGCTGAAACCTGGCCAGGCGATCCAGTCCTTCGCCCAGCGGCCGGTCGAGTCGGACGTCCAGGCCACCGACCGTCCCAGGCCGTACTGCCACTGGGCCAGGAGCGGATCGTCGCGGGCGGTCACGAGCACCGTCTGCGCGGCGGCCTTGGCCGTCGTGCCGTTGTATCCCAGCAGCGTCGGGAAGCCGGCCGACAGGCCGCGGAGGATCGGCGAGTCACCGGTCTGGATGGGGTGGAACGGCTCTTCCACGATTTGTTGTCCCGAGACCTGCTGGGTCTCCTTCAGGAAGATGTCCGGGATGGAGGCGGGATTGGGCGCCGGGTAATAGCGGCCGCCACCCTCGCGTGCCAGCTCGGCCAGGATCGGCGCAGAGCCGCCACCGGCGCCGACCGTGGAGAGCGTGATGCCGGCGGCCTTCATGCGGGCGATGATCTGGTCGTAGGCGCCCGACGAGCTCCAGCCGTCGGTGAACAGGATGATGTGACGCCGCGTGGCCGTCGTGTTCTCGAGCGACTTCACCGCCTCGTCCAGTCCCGCGAAGATGTTCGTCTGGCCGCCGGGGTTGATCCCCGAGATCTTCGAGCCCACGTCGCCGATCTGCCCCAACGGGGCGGTATGGATCGCCCAGTGGGCCGCCGCATCGAAGCCAACGACGCCGAGCTGGTCCGACGGCGACATGGCCGCGACCGCGCGGAGGATCGCCTCCTTGCCGATGTCGACCTTGCGTACGCCGGCGATCTGGCTGCCGACGCCCCGATCGAACGAGTTGCAGTGGCAGGCATCCATCGAGCCTGACTGGTCGATCACGACGACCAGGGCCACGTCGGGCTGCTTCTGCCGGTCGCGGACGCCCATGTCGACCGGCAGCGACTCCTCGAGCGGCGTCTTGGCAAAACCGCCGGCGCCGTACGTGTGCGGCCCGCCGATCATGACCAGCCCGCGTCCGATGTCCCGGACGAAGACCTGCAGGGCCTGCATCTGCCGGTCGGTCAGGCGCGTCCGCGGAACGTCGACCAGGACGACCGTGTCGTAGCTGGCCAGGCCCTGGAGCTCGGCCGGAATCGCTTCGGGAACGACGACGTCGACCTTCTGCCGCTCCTTCTCGAGGGCCGCCACGAGCTGCGCGGCGACGTCCGGATTGCCGGCGGCGACGAGCGTCCTGGGCTCGCCTTTGACGATCGTGTCCGAATCGCCACGGTCATTCTGGCTGAACGTGTCCCGACCGGCCTCCACGACGACCCGGAAGATGTGGAAGCCGGCCTCGGTGGGCTTGACCCGGAAGGTCACCGCCGTCTGGCCGGCGACGAGGCTGACGGACTGCGTCGCCACGAGCGAGCCGTCGGCGAACAGCCGAACGGTGGCCGGCTGGGCGACGGTCGACGTGATCGTGGCGCCGACCTCGATCTCCTCGCCGAGGTGGGCGGTGGTGGGGGACGAGACGCGGTCGACGAGCACCTCGTCCTGGCCGCCCAGACCGATGACGTGGGTCTGGACCTGGATGCCTCGCGCGGCCGCGAGCGCGGCCTCCGACTGCCCCTCGCCCGTGGTGTCGTTGCCGTCGGACAGGAGGACGATCCGCTTCTGCGCGTCGTCGGGGAAGAGCGCCGCCGCCAGGCGCAGGGCGGCGCCGACGTCCGTGGCGCCCTGGACCGGCGTCGACGCGATCGTGTCGAGTTCACGGACCTCGGCCGGCAGCCGTTCGACCAGCGCGTCCTTGCCGAACGCGACGACGCCGGCCACGTCGTCCTTGGGCATGAGCGCGAGCGACTGGCGCAGGTAGTCGATCGCCGCGGTCCGGCCGGGCTGGCCGACCGAGTCGGACAGGTCCACGACGAAGACGGTGGCCAGCCGGTCGACGGGCAGGACGAGCTGGAAGCCGGCCAGGGCGAACACGAGCGCCGCGATCAGGAGCGTACGGACGAGGAGCGCCGCGCGACGCCGAGCCGCGCCGATACGCCTCCGCGAGCCGGAGCCGAGCAGGAGCGTGACCGCCAGCGCGATGGGCAGCAGCGCCAGGGCGGCCGGGTTCGTGAAGGCGACGCCCATCGGTCAGCGACCCTCCCGGCGCGGAGCCAGACGGGCCAGGCGGGCGGCGAGCGCCCGACGGCCGCGAGCCACGGCGTCGCGCTGATAGACGCCGTACTCGACGAGCAGCAGTGCAAGCGCAATCATGAGGATGACCGTCCACAGCTCGTCGCGGGCGGGCGGCCGCGTTCCGGCGTCGCCCGTGGCCTGCCCACCGCTACCCGCCGCGGCGCCGCTGCTGGTGCCGAGCGCCTCGAGGGCCGTTCCTGACCCGGGCGCGATGGTCGACTCGCCGACGTCGAACAGGTTCACCGCGAAGCGAACCGGGGCGCGGGGATCGGCCGATCGCCGCGCGGTACCTGGGGAGGCGGCGCCGCTGCTGCCCGGTGACGGCGCCGCGCTCGCGGCTGCACCGCTGTCGCCGGGCGTGGGAAGCGCGCTGGCGCCCGCGGAGCCTCCGGGAACGGGCGACGCCGCGGAGGCAGGCGCCAGCCCGAGCGGCGTGACCGTGTACACGCCCAGCGACTGGGTGGCCGTGAACGTCAGCGAGGCCGCCCCGGGCGTTCCCGCGGCGAGATCCACGGCCGTCCCGTCCGGTCGGGTCACCTTCAGGCCGCTGGCGCCGGCCGGGATCGCCAGCTGCACCGGGCTGCCCGGCGAGACGGCCCCGGCCGGCGCTCCCGAGTCGCCCAGGAGCTCACCCACGAGGTTGGACAGGAGGATCGGGAAGCCGACCTGGAGGGGGAGGTCCGATCGGCGCAGGTCGAAGGCGAGGACGGCCGAGTGGATGCCTGCCCGGACGCCCGCGTACAGCAGCGGCGCGTCACCGGGACCCCGAATGATCGGCCGGGCCCAATCCGGTAGGACGAGCCTCTGGGCCTCTGCGATGTGGGTGGTGGACAGGTCCACGTAGCGCAGGACGGGCTCCTCCTGGTCGAGGGGCGCGATGCCCGGCGACGTCAGCGTGCCGCTGACCACGCCCAGCGGAGACGTGGCCGTGGGCGCGATCGCCAGGACCGGGATGGGGGGCAGGTCGGCCGGCACGGCTCCCTCGACGATGATGAGATCGAACAGCTGGGACCCGTCGCGCTTGTCGATGAACGTCGACGCAAGGACGTCCGCCGGCTTCACGCCGTACAGCTCGGTGTTGGGCAGGTAGGTCAGGGCAGCCTGGAGGTATGGATCGCCGGGACTGATGAGCAGGATCCGGCGAACGCCGTCGGGTGGCACGATCGCCCAGGCGCGGTCGTCTACGGACAGCTCGTCCGGTGGCCCGCCGGCGGCGTCATCGTCCGCCGACACCAGCCGGACCTCCACGACGGCAACGTCGCGTGGCACGTCGTCGACGTTCACATCGGCCCGCGCCAGCGGGTCCAGGTAGACGTCGCGGGCCTCGAGCAGGCGGCCGTCGCCGTACAGCTCGATCCGACGCTCGGCCTTCTCGATGTCGAGGTTCGCGACGCTGACGAAGACGGAGCGGGTGACGGCGGACGGCGCGGTCCGAACGGCGAGCGCGACGATGGCCTGGTTCCGTCGTTCCCGCCCGACCACGATGACGCTGACCGGCGCGTCGACCCGGACCGTGGGCGGCCGGGTGAACGCCGCATCCGTCACGACCAGGACCTGCGCGTCGCCGGCCCGAGCGGCGAGGGCATCCGCCAGCGTCAGCGCGTCTGCCATGTCGCCCGGCGCCGGCTCGGCCGCGATCGACCCGATCGCCGCCCGGACCCGGGCCATGTCGTCCGTGCCGTTGGCCACGACCTTGGCCGTGCGACCGGCGGCGATCACGCTGACCCGGCCACCCGCGGGCAGGTCGCGGAGAGCCTCGATCGCGCGGGTCTTGGCCACCGACAGGCGGTCCGGCGCGACGTCGGAGGCGCCCATGCTCGCCGAAGCGTCGATGACGAGCACAAGGTCGCGAGCCAGGCCGGCCGGTCGCTCGATGAACGGCCGGGCCGCCAGGAAGACCAGGACCAGGACGAGAAGCAGTTGGAGCAGCAGGAGCAGGCTTCGCCGCAGGCGCTGCCAGGGGGCGTTGGCTTCGACGTCCGCCACCAGGCGCTGCCAGAGCAGGGTGGAGGAGACCGGCCGCTCGTCCCGCCGGAGCTTGAGGAGGTAGAACGCGACGACCAGCGGGACGAAGAGGAGCCCGGCCAGCGCGAGGGGAGCGACGAACGGCATGCCGGCAGGTCCGCTGGCCGCGCCCTAGCCGAGGACCCGCCGGCGCCGCAGCTCGGCGAAGACGAGGTCGGCGAGGGGCACGTCGGTGGTGAGCTCCACGTACGTCGCGCGGCGGCGGGCGGCGAGGTCTGCCAGGCTCGCCCGCCACTCGGCCAGGCGCTGGCGGTAGGCGTCCAGCGTGGCCATGTCGAGGGTCACGTCGACGCCGTCGCCGGTCTCGGAGTCGACGAGCCGGAGGTCGCCCTCCAATGGCGGATCGACCTCCTCGGGACTCAGGACGTGGAGGACGATGAGCTCCGAGCCGGTGGCGGCCAGCTCCCGGATGACCTTGTCGGCCGCCGGATCCAGCAGGTCGCTGATGAGAATCACCAGGCCGCGTCCGGACAGCTGGGCCGCGGCGTGACGAGCGGCCGCCAGGAGGTCGGTCGGGCCATCGGCGGGGGCGATCCCGGACAGCGTCGAGAGCAGGCGGAAGACGCGGCCGGAGCCGCGGAGGGCGACCTGGCGCCGAGCCCCGCGGCCGCCGAGCGACGACACGGCGATCCGGTCCTCGGACGCCAGCCCGATGTAGCCCAGGGCGGCGGCCGCCCGCTTGGCGAACAGCAGCTTCTCCGGCCGTCCGGCGGCCATGGACGCGCTGGCGTCGATCAGGAGGCTGACGGTCACGTCCTCCTCCTCCACGAACAGCTTGACGAAGAGCCGCTCGAGCCGGGCGTAGACGTTCCAGTCGAGCTGGCGAAGGTCGTCGCCCATCGTGTAGTCCCGGTAGTCGGCGAACTCGACGGACTGCCCGCGCTTGACGCTCCGCCGCCCTCCCTTGAGGCCGCCCCGGACGGGCGCATGCATGACGAGCAACAGGCGCTCCAGCTGGCGCAGGAACGCCTCGTCGAAGACGGTCGGATCGAGCTCGTTGGGCAGGAAGGCCGGCCGGGTGCCGCGGCCGGCCACCGCCGGTGCCGACGCTGCCGGTGGACCCGCCGCCCTTGCCTCCGTTCGCGTCGCGGCCGGTCGAGTGGCGCCGGGTCGGTCCAACATCGCCCGAGCTCCGGCCGGGCCGGTTACTCGACCGCCGGTGGCTGAACGGCGTCGAGGATCGAGCGAATGACCGCCTCGGGCGTGATCCCCTCGGCCTCACCCTCGAAGTTCAGGATGACCCGGTGGCGGAGGGACGGCAGGGCAACCGCCCGGATGTCGTCAACGCTGACGTTGAAACGGCCGTCCATGAGGGCGCCGATCTTGGCCGTGGCCACGAGGGCCTGGGCGCCACGCGGGGAGCCCCCATAGCGGACGTACTGGCGGACGAGCTCCGGGGCCCGCGGCTGGTCCGGATGCGTGGCCGCCAGGATGCCGACCGCATATGCGGTGACGTGGGGGGCGATCGGGACCGAGCGAGCCAGGCGTTGCATCTCGATGATCTCCGCCGCGGTCGTGACGCGCCCGGCGATCGCCGTCTCCGAGCCGGTCGTCCGGTCGACGATCGCGACGAGATCGTTCTCGGACGGGAAGGGTCGCCAGGACGAAGAACGGCTCGTCGAGCGGATAGCGCTGGCGGGCGACGGTGACCTGGTGCTCCTGCATCGCCTCGAGCAGGCTCGACTGGGTCTTGGGCGTCGCGCGATTGATCTCGTCGGCCAGGACCAGGTTGGCGAACACGGGCCCCGGCTGGAACCGGAACAGCCGGCTACCGCCCTCCTCGATGAGGATGTTGGTGCCGGTGATGTCGGCGGGCATGAGGTCCGGGGTGAACTGGATCCGGTTGAAGCTGCAGTCGATGACGTCGGCGATCGTGCGGACGAGCAACGTCTTGCCCAGGCCGGGGACGCCCTCCAGGAGCGCGTGGCCGTTGGCGAGGAGGCATGTCAGCGCCTGGCGGACCAGATCCCGCTGGCCGACGATGACGCGCCCCACCTCTGCCTCGATCGTCCGGGCGCGCTCGGCGAACTGCTCCGGCGAGAGCTCCTGTGCGGCGGGCGCGCTCTTCGTCGTCATTGGTGCTCCTCCGTCACTGCCTGGGATCGAGCGAGCTGAAGTAGTCGCGGACGTAGTCCTTGACCGACAGCGGAACGTAACTTCGGTCCAGGCTGGTCAGCGCGTACTGGTAGAAGTCGCCGTAGACGTTCTGATAGGGCACGATCGAGCCGTTGTTCGAGCCCTGCCCGGTCTGGTTGCCCTGCTGGGTCTGCCCGTCGCCGCCGGTGCCGGCGACGTAGCTCGGGTCGCCCGGCTTGCCCAGGCGGTCGAACGGGGCGTAGATGCCGCTCAAGTCGGGTCCCAGTTGGGCCGGTTTGTTGCCCTGGCTCGGGCCGGCGAACCCGCTCTGGCCGCCGACCGCGCTGCCCAGGTAGCTCGCGTTCGAGCCGCCGCCGCTGATCGAGCCCTGGAACCCGGTGCTGTTCTGGCCGCCCTGACCTTGCCCTGAGCCCTGGCCCTGCCCTGAGCCCTGGCCCTGGCCCTGCCCCTGACCCTGACCCTGGCCCTGGCCCTGCCCCTGGCCCTGCCCCTGACCCTGGCCCTGCCCCTGACCCTGACCCTGGCCCTGGCCGGTGCCCGGGCTGCCGTTCGGGTTCGGGCTGCCGCCTTGTCCCTGGCCCGAGCCGGGTGAGGCGCCCGGCTGACCCTGGCCGGTCTGCGCCTGCCCGGGCTGCGCCTGGCTGCCCGGGCGGCCCGCCTCGGCGAGGTCATGGCGGCTGTCCTGGAGCTGCGACGCTGCCGACGCCAGGTCGCGGTTGACCTCGATGCGCCGCTGGGCGGCATCGAGCGCCGAGCCCAGTCGATCGAGTGCCGCCCGGGCCGAAGCGATGTCGCCCTGGGCCAGGCTCTGAGCCGCATCCTGCAGCGCGGAGCTTGCCGCGCCATCGGCGCCCGCCGCGGTCTGCTGCAGCTGAGCGAGCTGCCTGGCCAGCTCCTCGCGTTGCTCGGGCGAGAGCTTGTCGAGATCGGCGCCGAGCTTGCTCAGGTCTTCCTTGGCCTCCTTCGGGTCGCCGTCGCGGTTGGCGGCCTGCTCGCCGGTGGCGGCCTGGGAGAGCGAGCGGCTGAGCGCGGTCAGCGCAGACGCCCGCTGTTCGGTCGAGGGATCGAGCGAGGTCCGGATGGCGTCCTCGACGCTGCCCAGGCGAGCCAGGTTCGCGTCGAGGTCATCGGGTCGCGTGCGCAGCTGGAGGGCGAGGTCGCGGAGGTCCTTCGCGAGGCGCGTCCGCGGATCGTTGGGATCCTGCGTCTTGGCGCCCAGCCGGTCCGCGATCTGCTGCACGGCCTGGGCCTGGCGGGCGGCTTCTTCGCGGATCTGCCGCTGCTGGGCGATCGCCGCGTCCTGCGGGTTTGGGAGGGCCAGGAGCGGGACGAGGAGCAGCGCGGCGGCTGCTGCGGCCAGGCCAGGCGAGCGCGACAGCCGCGGCCGGAACAGGTCGTGTCGAGTCGCCCGGATGGCCCACAGGGCATCGTGACGCTGGCGCCGAATCAGGCGATCGGTCTGCGCTTCCTCCGCATCGAGCTGCGGCGGCTCTTCGGGCGCCGGGATCGCGGAGTGGGGATGGGCCGCGGCCAGCGCCAGAGCGCTCGCGACCCGATCGTTCAGGCCGCCTTCTGCGTCCACCGCCAGCGCGGTCTCACCCAGCGACGGCCGGATCCAGATCGCGTTGCCGAGGAGCAACGCGGCCACCACGATCGGGATTGCGGCGGCCACCAACGGCGCCTGCTCGAGAGGGAGCAGTCGCGCCGCCGCCCACAGCACGGCCTCGGCGATGAGCGCCAGGGCGAGGGCTCGCCAGGCACGACGCACGGAGCGGCGAAGCCACAGCCGGCGGCGGAACGGCGCCAGGGAGGCGCCGATGGCGTTCAGCTCGGGATCGAGGGGCGGCGCGAGCAGGCGCGAGGGATCGCTCGGGACGAGGGGCCGAGCGTCGCGACGGCCGACATCCCGCTGGCCGCCAATCCGTCCCCGGACGGCGGGCCGGCGGACGCCCGCCGCCCAGGCAGGCCGGTGGAGGATGCTCGCCCAGGCAGGCCGAGCCATCAGCCGGCATCCCGCCGGGTACGGCGCAGGCGCGACAGGTTGGGTCGCCAGCGGCGGGTCGGGCTCACCAGGTTGGCAGACGCGAGCACAAGGATGATCGAAAGCACGATCCAGGCCGCCGCGCTTCGCGGCCAGTAGAGGTCTCGAGGCGGCGCGATCGGGGCGTCCGGCGCGAGCAGGCCGATCGCCGGTTCGACGTCGACGATGACGTTCGGCCCCGGTGCCCCGTCCTGAACCGGGATGGGCTTGCCCACCCCTCCAATGACCTGACGCGGTCCTCCGAAGTTCTGGTTGATCTGTTGCGTGTTCCCGGTCACCTCGCTGACGAGCGAGCAGAAGCCGTTGGAGCCCGTGCCGGTCGGACAGAGCACGTCCGCGTCGGCGACGAACGGGTTGAACCACATGATCGCCTCGGGCGGCGGGTGACGCGTCACGCTGAACGAGCCATCCAGGTTCGAACGGTCCACCTGCGCACTCGTGGCATACAGGAAGGCCCAGACGAACGTGGCGCCCAGGGTGAGGACCAGCACGATGAAGTAGCTCGCGACAGTCGCCGCCAGTGTCCGCTTCAGCAGCGCCGAGAAGAACAGCCCGATGGTGCCCAGTCCGATCGCATCGATGATGAGGACCACGTAGCCGCGAACGAGGTCCTCCGGAGCGACGCCGCCGAAGACGAACACGATCGACGTCAGGGGGATCGACGCGATGACCAGGATGAACACCCAGGCAAGCGCGCTGAACAGCTTGCCGACCACGATCGAGAACGACGAGATGGGCGTGGCGACGAGGAGGTCCAGGGTCTGCTTCTCGCGTTCCTGGCTGATGGCACCGGTGGTGAAGGCCGGGGCGAGGAAGACGACCAGCAGCGTCTCCAGGAGGAGCAGTCCCGTGAAGACGGTGGTGCCGGTCTGCGCCGCTTCGAATGCCCCGCCCCGGGCGCTCTGGGATACGAGCGACTCGAGCATCCAGACGAAGCCCGAGAGCACCGTCAGGTAGAAGGTCAGGAACGCGAAGGCCCGGCGACTGCGCATCCGGCCCCGGAGCTCCTTCGCGCCGATCGCCGAAATGCCCGAGAACGCGATTCCCAGCTGGCCGCCGGCCAACCCCGCCCGCAGGCGGCCGGCCCGCAATCGTCCGGCAAACAGTCGCACGGTGCTCACGCCGCTGTCCTCCCGTCCGCCGGCGGCGGTGCGGCCGGCTCCTCCCTCGCGGTGACCTGGAGGAACAGCTCCTCCAGGTCGCTGGCGGCCCGGGCGAAGGTGACGATCGGCAGCCCCGCGGCCACGGCATCTCGCAGCAGCCGAGCCGACGCCGCGTCGTCGCCACGGAAGCCGAGCTCGATCGTGCCGTCCGGAAGGATCGCCGCGGAAGCCACCTCCGGATCGGCCGCGAAGTGGGTCCTGGCGGCATCGATCGACTCGCCGTCGCCCATCACGCGGATCCGGAGCACGGCGCCGGAGCGCAGCCGCCCCTCGATGTCGGAGACGCGGCCCTGGGCCAGGACCTGACCCCGATCGACGATCGCGACGCTCGTGCACAGCTCCTCGAGCTCGGGCAGGATGTGGCTGCTGATGAGGATCGTCTTGCCCAGGCTCCGCAGCTCGCGGAGGAGCTCGCGCAACTCCACGCGCGCTCGGGGGTCCAGGCCTGAGGCGGGCTCGTCGAGCAGCAGCACCTGGGGGTCGTGGACGAGCGCATGGGCCAGGCAGAGCCGCTGCTGCATGCCCCTGGACAGGCCCTGCACGAAGGTATCCCGCTTGTCCGACAGGTCGACCAGGTCCAGAAGATCGCCGATCATCTGGCGCCGCCGGGGGGCGCTGAGCCCGTAGCAGCGGGCGAAGAAGTCCAGGTACTCCCAGACCTTCATGTCGTCGTAGACGCCGAACACGTCCGGCATGAAGCCAAGGACCCGGCGCGCCGCGTTGGGGTTGCGACGGATCGATTCGCCGGCGATCTCCGCGTCCCCGGCGGTGGGCACGAGCAGCGTCGCCAGCATCCGCAGGATGGTCGTCTTGCCCGCGCCGTTGGGTCCGACCAGGCCGAATATCTCGCCCTCGTCGACTTCCAGCTCAAGGCCGGCAACCGCGACCGTCCGGTCGTAGCGCTTGACGAGGCCGCGGGCGGCCACCACGACCGTCACGGTACGACGCCCTCCAGCTGGACCTGGAACTGGAAGCCGACACCCTCCGGCCGGTCCGCCCGGAAGCGGACCAGGACGGTCCCGGAGGCCGGGTCCACCCATCGCTCCGGGTCTGCGATCTTGATCGACGTTCCCGCGGCGATGTGCGGAAAGCGCATCCACTGCCCGGCAACCCGGTCGTACAGCTCCACGATCGGGATGCTGTCCTGCTGGGCATCGATCTCGGCCTTGGTCGGCGCCACGTCCGCTCGGCCCGTGGGGCGGACCGCATCGCGGCCAACGATGGAGGGCCCGCCGCCGCTGTTCATCTGGAGGACCAGCTGCGTCGGTGCGATCCCGCCACCGAACGCAACCGGGCGGTAGGCCTGGGTGACGGTGCCCTGGCTGAAGTTCATCATGAACTGGTCGCCCTTGGAGAACGGCGGGGTGTCCGAGCCGATCGTCGTCGGCTGCATGAGGTCCCCGGTGAACATCACGGTACCGTGCACGGAAAGGTCGAGGGGTACGAAGTACAGGACGTTGCCGGTCGCCCTGGCCGGCTCGCCGTCGATCCTGGCGTCGAGGATCGGGCCGCTGCCGAAGGCAAGCAGGACCGGCCCGTCCACGCCGATCCCCGTGATGCGGCCGTTCATCGGATCCATCGTCAGCTGATTGAGCATCGCCTGGCGGACCTGGGCGCGCTGCGCCTCCTCACCGATGAGGGACGGGTCGCCGCCAAAGAACGAGGGTCCCAGGACGCGCTCGGTGATCCCCTGGCCGAACGGATTGCTGGTGATCTCGGCATCCACCGTGGCGCTCGCGCCGGGCGGCAGGTCGGACAACGGGGCCACGGTTCCGCCGAGGACGACCGCCGGTCGTTCCAGGGTGACGGTCGACTCGTTGCGGACCGTGCCGCGCAGCCGGCCGCCGTCAAGCCGAACCGATGCGGTGATCTTGGGAGCCGCCACCGGAGCCTCGGCCCGGACGGCCCGCAGCGTGTTGTAGCCGACCGCGAGGTCCCGCACGCGAGCCGTCTCGCCCTGCAGGATGTCGAGGAAGCCGGTGTTGGTGGATCCGTCGAAGCCGCCGAACATGTCGCTGTTGGATGGTGAAGACAGCAGCGCACCGCCGGGAACGTCCAGCTGATAGGTCGTCCGGGAAGGCGAAAAGACCCCGATGTAGACCTGGGCGACGCCGTCGGTCGTGCCCGGTGCGCCGCGGACGATCGACAGCTCGTTGAGGATGACCTGGCCGCCTCGCAGGGTGTTGCCATAGACGAACGCCGCGATCGTGAAGGCGACCACCAGCCCCGGCATCGTCAGCCAGGCCCACTCCCGCCGGTCCATCCGCCTCAGCACGAAGTAATTCACCGGCCCGACGAGGATGATGTAGCCGACCAGCAGACCCAGCAGCCCGCCGACTGGCGGCAACGCCAGGTTGGGCAGGTTCATCAGCGCCCCGATCAGCTGGCTGTCGTCCCCCACGACCAGAGGCCCGCCACCGCCGGCCGTCGCCCGGAGCGGGATCAAACGAGCCCACATGGCGTCGGATGCGGGGGTCCGCGCCAGCCAGTCGCCGGTTGGGTCCAGGCCGATCAGGGTCACCGTGCCACGCCCGTAGCGAACCTCGCCGGCGATGACCCGGTCGCCCGATTTGGCCAGGACCCGGCCACGGGCCGCGGCCGCGTCTCCGGCCAGGGCGGGCACCGTCGGCAGATTGCCCTTCAGCGAGCCGGTCAACCCTGCCAGGGCCGCCGGATCGACGTCCAGGACCGCGAGGGGCCGGTACGGCAGGAGATCGTCCGGCAGGCCCGAAAGTGAGGCGGGTCCGGCCGTGCCTCCGACGATCGTCAGCCGGCCGCCGCCCGCCAGCCAGCCGCGCAGCGATGCCAGCTGGTCGGGCCGCAGCGACGCCGTGTCGGTGTCCTGCCAGACCAGCCTGTCGATGGGATCCCAAGCCTCCACCCGACCCGGCAGGTCGGCCACCCGGAGGGGAACGATCGACGGCTCCGCGCCGTTCACGTTGGCGGGGAGGCGGATCGCCGAGACGATCGCCTGAGGCTTCTCGGCGATGACGCCGATGACCGTCCGGTTGGGATCGGGCGCGACGTAGGTCACCTTGCGGGTGGCCACGATCCCGGACGGGCCCACGAGCGTCACCTCGAGCGCCTGGCCGAAGGCCGGCGGCTGGGCATAGAGCGCAACCGACTTCCGGGAATTGGTCGGCAGATCGACCGGCAGGCCGAACTTCGTGCGGCCCTGGGCGCCGCCCACGATCCGGAGCTCGCCGGTCACGGGCGGGCCGTCATTCGCGAGGTTGACCTCGATGGCCATCCACGATCCGACCCGGGCATGCCCGTCGAGCAGGACTCTGGCATCCATCGTCACCTGGCCGGCCGCGGCGGTCGTGACGGCCGCCGGCCCCAGGAGCGTTGCCACAAGCAGGATCGGCCACAGGATGGCAGCCATGCGCACGACGCGGTGCAAGGTGGAGTCGCGCGCCACGGCGTCGATGGCGGCCGGGCCTCGTCGGGGCACAGGGGCTCCTCTGTCACGACACGACGGTGTAGTCGAACCCATCGACGTTGCGGGCCCCCGAAAAGTTGCGTCCCCGCTCAGATGACGCGCAGCTTGGAGTCGCAAGTGCGTGACCGCCGACCGTTAACGGTGGGTGGTGGCCGGGTCGGTCGCCGCTATCGTACGATGGCGCGGGCGTGACGCCGTCTGGAACGGCCGGCATCGCCGAGCGCTGGTCCCTGTCACCGCGACCACCGTTGCCTGGCGCCACCGCTCTCGCCGCCCGCCACCGTCCCTGCCATCTCCGCCCGCCGCCACCGCCCGAGGAGCCTGTGCCGACGATCAAGCCTTTCCGCGCCCTCCGGTACGAGCGCGAGACCATCGGTGACTTGGCGCAGGTGACGAGCCCGCCGTACGACGTCATCCTTCCCGACGAGCATCGGGCGCTCCTGGCTCGCCATCCCAGGAACGTCGTTCGCCTGGACCTGCCGGCGGAGGAGGCCGGCGACGAACCGGATGAGCGCTATCGACGGGCGGCACACACCTTCGCCGCCTGGCGCTCCGACGGCACGTTCCACAGGGATCCGCGGCCTTCGCTATATGTGTACGAACAGGACTACGTGGTACCGGGCACGAACGTGTCGCGGACGCAGCGCGGCTTCCTGGCCAGGCTCCGGCTGGAATCCTTCGGGCCGGGAAGCAATGTCCTGCCCCATGAGCGGACGCTGTCGGCCCCGCGCGAGGATCGCTACAAGCTCATCCGGGCAACTGGCGCAAACATGAGCCCGGTGGTCGGTCTGTACGAGGACCCGTCCGGGCGTGCGGCCGCCATCCTGGCAGAGATGGCCGGCGGCGCAGGTGCCGCCGCCGATATCACCGACGCCGACCGGGTGCGCCACCGGCTGTGGGTGGTGCCGGCAGACAAGGCCGCGGGCGAATCCGCGCGGCTGGTTGGCGAGCTCATCGACCTTGCCGCGGCCGGCCCGATCACCATCGCGGATGGCCACCATCGCTACGAGACCGCGCTGCGCTATCGCGACGAGCGGCGGATGACCCGGTCATGTGACGAGGACCCGGCGTATGACTACCTGCTCACCCTGTTCCTGGAGAGCACCGCCGAGCCACTCACCGTCCTGCCGACCCATCGCGTCGTGAACGGCCTCGGCTCCCAGGCGGGCGCCCGACTGCTCGCGGCCGCCGGAGAGCTGTTCGACGTGCGGCCCGTGGATGACCGTTCGTCGCTGAGCGCGACGTTCGGGCCGGCGGCGCAGATGGCCGACCCGGGTGCCGGCCGGCGAGGTCGCTTCGGGCTGTGGACTCGCGACGGCGGGGCGATCCTCACGGCGCGCCGGTCGACGTTCGAATCGGGGCTGCCGGAGGGCGGTGCGGCCCTTCGCCGGCTGGACGTGACGCTCCTGCAGGTCGCGCTGGAGCGACTGCTCGGGATCGATCCGGCTGCCACCGCCGCCGGCGGGAGCGTGCGTTACACGAAGTCCGTCGACGAGGCGCTGGGTTGGGTCGAGGATGGCCTGGACGGCGCCGACGCGGCCTTCCTCCTCGAGGCCACGCCCGTCGCCGACATCGTGGCGGTCGCCCGCGACGGCGACGTGATGCCCCAGAAGTCGACGTACTTCTTTCCCAAGCCCCTGAGCGGGCTCGTGATCAACCCCCACGAGTGGTGAGCCAGATGGTGAACGAGATGGTCCGATGCCAGACGTGACGCCCGGCACGATGCCGCTGACGCCACAGGCACACGGTGGCCGGCCGATCCGCAAGGACGAGATCGAGCTGCACGATCGGGGCCTGTACATCGAGAGCTGGCTGCCCGAGCGACGCTCGCGCCGCAAGCCACTCCTGTTCGTCCATGGCGAGCTGGCCGGCTCCTGGCTGTGGGAGCGATACCTGGGCTATTTCGCCTCGCGTGGCTGGGAGGGCCACGCCCTGAATCTGCGCAACCATTTCTGGTCCCAGACCGCGGATCCGGCCACTCTGTCGTTCGACAGCTACACAGACGACGTCCTTGCGGCGATGGACCGGCTGGGCGACGCCACGGTCGCCATAGGCCACGGCATGGGCGCGTTGCTGGTCCTCAAGGCGTCCGAGCGACATGCCCTGGCGGGCATGATCCTCATCAGTCCCGAGCTGCCCCGCGAGCTGCGGGTGCCGGCCCGCCTGTACGAGCTTCGCGAGATCGACGATTTGTACGGCAAGGAAGGCATCGGCTGGGCGACCCTGCCGGAGAAGCTCCAGCGGGACAACAGCGACCTGAGCCTGGATGACGTCCTGAGGATCCAGCATCTCCTCGGCCAGAAGCCGCACGAGACCGGAGCGGCCCGGCGTCAGGTGATGCAGGGCGTGGCGGTCGACCGAACGGCGGCCTCCCAGCTGCCGACTCTGGTGATCGGCGGGGGGCTCGACCGGCTCGTGCCGGAGCCCGGCTCGGAGCGGCTCGCCGACTGGTTGGGCGCGACGTACGAGCCGTTCGGAGCGCACTCGCATTTCGGACTCGTGCTCGGCGAGCACAGCCACGTCCAGGTCGCCGACGCGATCCGCGCGTTCCTGGACGCGAACCGCCTGTAGGCTGGCGGGCCGGCATGCCGGCGCCCCACGGTGGCGTGGTCGGGCGACCGGCTGGTATCATGCCGCCCGGTCCGACCGCTCGCGCCGTGTCGCCGCGCCGCATTCGTCTAGAGGCCCAGGACACCGCCCTCTCAAGGCGGAGATCACCGGTTCGAATCCGGTATGCGGTACCAATCTCGCCATCATCGGCCCGATCTGAGTTCGGATCGGGCCTCTTCCTTGTCCGCCGAGCGGCGTTCGGTCCCTTATCTGGACCCTTATCGCCGGCCGATCCGGTGAGCGATCGTGCGATCGACCGGGCGGGCACTGCTCGTCGCGTCGAGCCTAGGTACGCAAACTGCGTTGGGGCCGGTCTTGGGGACCCCATCTGGACCCTTGTGGATCCCGCTTCTTGTGTCTCATGCGTCGCCTCAGGCCATTCAATACGATCGTCTTGACAGTCCGTAACGGGGAGGCCGAATGAGCGAGCAGGGATGGCAGGCATTCCTCGCCGCGGATGGCGTGGACGACTGGGTCGTCTTGCACGGTGGGGCAACGGCCTCGCCGGCGACGTAGCGGCGGGCCAACTCGGGCACTGCAAACGGCCAGCGCACGAGCCCGAGCGATTGAACGAGCGCCGCCGCCGAACCGGGCGACAGCGCGGCGGTGACCGCGTTCGTCGACACCAACGTCCTGGTCCGGCATCTCACCGGTGACCCGCCGGCCCAGGCGGCCCGGGCAACGCGGTATCTGCAACAAGCCGACGAGCTACTGCTGCCCGACCTCATCCTCGCCGAGGTCGCGTGCGTGCTCGAGTCGTTCTACGAGGCGCCCCGGGCGCAGGTTGCCGAGACGCTCCGGGCAGTCCTGGCATTCCCGGCGATCCGAGTTGTCGACGATCAGCTGCTCCTGCGGACGGTCGAGGTCTACGAGGTCCATCGCGTCGCCTTCGCCGACGCGTACCTGGTCGCCAGCGCCGAGCGGACCGACGTCGGCGAGGTTGTCTCGTTCGATCGCGCGATCGACCGGGTGGGGACTGTTCGCCGGGTCGAGCCCACGTGAGCGATCGGCAGGTAGCCCGGTCCAGGAGCCCTCATTGGGCTCGCCGCGGGCCTCGCCCTGGCGCCCTGGACATGCCCCAGTAACATCGGGGCGTGGCTCGCACCGATGCCGCGTCACGCGTAGTCGTCGCCCCGCCCGAGAGCGTTTACAGCGCCCTCGTCGATCCGGTGGCGCTCATGGCATGGTTACCACCCGCGGGGATGAGCGGCAGGTTCGAGCGATTCGATCCGCGTCCGGGCGGGTCCTATCGTATGGTCTTGACCTACGCCGAAGGATCGTCTTCCCGTGGCAAGGCCACTCCGGACACATATCGTCGAGGGGCATTTCGTCGAACTCGTTCCCGGTGTCCGGGTCGTGCAGGCCGTGGAATTCGAAGCTGCTGATCCCGCCTACGCCGGCACCATGGTCATGATCTGGGGTCTCACCCAAGTCGATGGCGGAACCCGCGTCGACATCACTGCTGATCACGTTCCGGATGGCATTTCAGTGGAGGACCACGCCGCCGGGCTGGCCTCCTCGCTGGCGAGCCTCGCCGAATACGTCGAGTAATAGAGACCGGTTTCCCATCGATCATCGCAGGGGTCGGCGGTCAGGCCGGTCCGATCACCCGGAGACCTCGGCCGGCGGCCGCGGCTGCAAGGCGTTCGTCGTAGGTCCCGAAGCCCCGCAGGTCCGAGCCGAGCTGCTCAGCGCTGGCGAGGTGAATGGCGGCGAGCGATCGGAGGTCGGACGGCGCCAGCAGCCCCGCCGCGTCGAGGACGCGATCGTTGATCCGCAACAGGTCCACCCGCGCGAGCCTCCCGGCCTCGACGAACGGCCTTTGGTTCCTGTGTTTTGCGTCTTCATCCATATCTTGGGTAGGTGGTTCCGAACCGGGCCTGCTCGCGATGCTAGAAAGGGCGCTGGGCCGTGTGGAATGAGCACGCTGGAGTCCTTATCGGCGGCGCTGCTTGGCGCCGTTCGCAGTGGACTCGTTCGCGTATCCGCTCAGATCGCTCAACGGCGCACCCGATAGCGCAGGTGAAGCACCCGGTTGCCCGGAATCACCACCTCAGGATCCTCCAACAGGTGTTGCGCATCGACCGACCCGAAGTAGCGCTTGCCGGACCCGAAGACAACAGGTACGACGTCCATGCGCACCTCGTCGACCAGACCCGCGGCAAGCACCTGGCCACCGACGTCGCCAGCGGCGACCTCGACGATGCGGTCACCCGCGAGCTCCTGCGCCTTGGCCACGGCTGCCTCGACGCCGTCGACGAAGTGAAACGGCGCCTCGGGGTCCCAGCCCTCGGGCCTGCCCCGGTGCGTCACGACGACCGCGTGGTCGACCCCGCTCGGAGGTTTCCCGTCCCAGCCGTCCGTGATGTCGAAGACGTGGCGCCCGGCGATCGTCGCCCCGACTTGGTCCCAGTACGGCCGGGTGTAATCGTAGGACGCCTGCGACACCATCAACACGCCGCTCTCGTCCAACGGGACGTCACCGCTGACCAACCAGTCGAACAGCGGTCCGGGATCGTCGCTCTCGTCCGCGATGAAACCGTCGACCGACACCGAGGCGTTCATGACTACCTTGCCCACGACGCGCTCCTCTGCTTTGGGTGCCCCAACGTAGCGCCTCGTGAGCTCTCGCTCTTGTACAAAATCAATCGGCCGGCAGTGGCCAGCCGTCCAGCACGTGGCCCGGGTGTTCACGCAGGAACCGCCGCCGGACTTCGACGTACCGGGTCGGCGTGAGCCCGGTGAACGCCCGGAACTCGTGGTCGAAGTGGGCCTGGTCGAAGTAGCCCGCGCCATAGGCGAGGTCGCCCCAGTCGATCGGTCCGGCGGGGTCGATCGCGAGCACGGTGGTGGTGAAACGATAGGAGCGGGCCAGCCGCTTCGGCGTGACCCCGATGAGCTCCTTGAACCGCTGTGCCAGATGCGTACTGCTGACGCCGGCTGCGACGCTCAGATCGCCGATCGCCACCGCCCCGCTGGTCGCCGCGATGACACTGCTCGTATGGCGGACCAGCCCCAGGCCGGCGATCTCGCGCAGCCGTCGCATCAGCTCCTCCTCGAGCAGCGTCAGCATCTCGTGCGGTCCGTCCGCCGTGGCCAGCTGGTCTCGCAGGGCAGCAACGGTGGGGCGGCCCCAGACGTCTTCCAGCGTCACCGGCCGGTCGCACAGCTCGGCGGCAGGCATCGGCAGGAACGGCGCCAGCCCCCACGGCTTGAAGTGCACGCCGACTGACCGGGTCCCTGGCGGGTAGCCGAACTCCAATGCGCGGGTTGGCGTGGTGACAACGCAGCCGTCGGCGTACTCGGCCGTCTCGATGTCGGTGCCGGCGCGGATGCGGAACGGCGCCCCGAGGTTCACGATGAGGAACGCTGCCGGACTCGGCGGCAGCGTCAGCCGGGGGTAGGGCGGCGCGCCCTCCAGGTAGTAGATGTCGTCGATCAGCCCGTCCAGCGGCGGTCGCGGCACTCTGGACACGTACTCCATGCGCACAGTATCGCCGACGCCCCGACGGCATCGCGCCGGCGCATTTGCGTCTCGCTGCGGCCCAGGAGGGATGTGAGTGGCGATGCGCGAGGTGACCGACTCGTTCCTTCTGACCATTGCCCAGGTCTCCCGTCATCGTCGGTCCGGAGAAGCAACTTCTCCCAAGCCAGCCGATGCACGCGCTGGCCTGCGCGCCAGCTCGGATTGTTAGCCGCGGTCGCGGTCGGACCGTGCAGCTAGACAACGATCTCGGCCTGCCCCTCGATGAGACCGTCTCGATCTCCATTGGCGAAGACATACGTCGTCGTGAGGTGCTCCCCATTGGGCGAGAGCACCTCGGCACCGCGGACCAGGACCGTGTTGAGGATCCACGGGATCGCGATCGCCATGCCCCTCCTACCCACAGCCGGCAAGATCCGATGCGCGCAAACGGGTCAGCGCCCAGTATCGCGAGGATTGGTCCCTATGTGCTGCCGGATGACAGCGCGAGGGTGCCCCGGACGGGGGCGGCACATGATTGGGCCGCCTGGCGAGGAGCGCCTCACGGTCGGCGGGGGGAGCCCTTATCGGAGCCCTTATGGATCCTGTTTCTTGCGTCGCATGCGTCTCTTCGTAGGCGTTTCTGAACTGGGCTGAGACGCATGAGACGGTTCACCGGGAATCCGGTGTGCGGTACCAATCCACACCACATCTTGTGGTTCCTGAGGTCCAGGACTCTACATCTTGCGATTTTCACCAAATCGTATCTTGATGAGACCCTCGTGTGGACCCCTATCGTCTACGTTGCGGCCTCCCGAGCGGCGCCACCCGGGTCGTGGCCAGGCGGTCTGGCGTGCCCATCGGGAGCACATGTTGGTCTTCGCCCGCGCATACGCCGAGGCGCGGTCGTTCTGCGCGGTTGTCGGGGCCATTCCTTGGCGAGCGGCTGCTCAGGACTTGACAGCCACTCCAGGGCCGTGCGATATTCCGTAACGCGATATATCGCCTTGCGTAAGGGATGCTGTAGATGGAGCGTGCAAGCCTGCCCGAGTTCGGGCGCTTCGCCGAGCCGGCGTTGCTGATCCTCGTTAGTTTGTCCGAGGGCCCGAAGCACGGGTACGCGATCATGACCGACATCGAGGCCGGCACTGGGCGACCGATGGGCCCAGGCACCCTCTACGCCGCACTGGCGCGGCTCGAGGAGCGGGGGCATATCGAGCCGCTGGCTCCAGTCGACCGGCGGCGGCCGTACCAATTGACGGGTCTCGGCCCCACGGTCCTCCAGGAACAGCTGAGGGAGCTCTCGGCGTTTGCCGCGCTCGGGCTTCAACGCCTCGCCAATCGAGCCGGGTGAGGTGATGAACCTCCTCGTCCGGCTCTACCCCCAGGCCTGGCGCGAACGCTACGGCGACGAGCTGGCGGCCCTCCTCGAGGACCGGCCGCCAGGCCCATTCGACGTCGCGGACGTGGCTCTCGGGGCACTCGATGCGCATCTCCAACTATGCGGCCTCGGCCACCGTTCGGAGCATCGAAAGGGGATACCGATGTCGCTTCGTCTCGCCGGGTCGGCCGCTGCCGTTGGCGGTGGCTTGTGGACCCTGTTCTTTGTCATCGCCGGAGCCTCGTATGCGAACGCCGCCGCCGAATACACCCTGGTCTGGGTCTCTGTCATGGTGTTCGCCGGGCTGGCATTGCTGGCCGCGCTCGCTGGCCTATCGGCGTCTCAGTTCCGGGATCACCGCCGGTCGATCTGGATCGCCTTTCTCGTTCCCGCCATCGGGATTGCCATCGTCCTCCTTGGATTGTCAACTCTCATTCCGACGGGTGGGACGGCGCCGGAGGGCAGCGTGCCTGCCAGGGTCGTCTACAGCGGCCTCTCCCTGATGCTCCTAGGGTCGATCATCTTCGCCGTCGTCACGGTATCGACGGGCGCTTTCTCGCGCATCGCCGCGGGGCTGATCGTCGTCGGCGTCCTGCCGACGATCCTCGGGTTGTTCGGGGCTTTGGCCGCGATCTGGCTCGTCATCGGCGGGATCGTCTTCGGTCTCGGCTGGATCGGGCTGGGGATCGATGCCGTCCGCCACGATCGCCGACCTGTGTCGGCCGATCCTGCCGTCGCCTGATGGGACCAACGCACGTGGCGGAGGTATGTCCGTTGCACGCTCTTGACGCGGCCCTGTCTGCGACGCCACGTCGTGGCGCGCACCGACCATGAGCGCCTCGACGCTGCTGCGCCTGTCCGGGTTCGGCCTGATGCTCGCCGTGCCCGCGGGGATCGTAGGCGGGCTCATTCACCCCCGGAGCGAAAGCCTTGCGGATCTCGTGGGGTCGAGCACGACTCCGTCCCATCTGCTTTTCGCGCTCGCCTTCGCGCTCATCGTGATCAGCCTGCCGGGCCTGTTCGCGGCGCACTCAGGTCGGTCAGGAGTTCTCGGCCTGGTTGGCT
>WNFU01002051.1_pt1 | contig 43795 bp, 21 predicted proteins | sample 5400121 | NCBI WGS metagenome assembly WNFU01 (sample SAMN13153360, study PRJNA577476) | soil metagenome | isolation source: 100 cm soil or saprolite under grassland replicate 1 | place: USA:California | collected 2016-06-15 | reverse complement strand
GGCGGAAGCCCCGCCGTCGGCCGACGAAGGCGGATAACAACTGAAGATCCTGCGGCGGCTCGGGGTCTCAGAGACGCCAGTCACTTTCCGCGGCCCGGTGATGGTGAGCTCGCGAAGATGCGGCAGGGCCGTGACGCCGTACCCGATGCCGATTCGCGGATCCGCGTCGGTGATCTCGGGCGGCGCCAGCAGATCGTCGTTGGGACCGGCATAGCGGCGGATGAAAGCCGCAGAGATCCGCTGTGGACCCGCCGCAACGTGCACCGGCGGCGTCTTGAGACTCATCCCTTTGTCCCACTCGGCCATCCAACCGTCGACGTCGAGCAGCGCGACCCGCTCGCCATTCATAGAGATTTCAATCTGTTCGCCGACGTCGGTGCTTGTCACCGTCGTGCCGCCAAACAACTCACCCGTGCCGCCGCCGAAGAACGTGACCTTGAACTCGTAGTCGCCATCCGCCGGAAACGTGTGCACGATCGAGAGACCGCCGCGCGTACCAACGGGAGTGCCCTCGACGTGACGCATCTGCCCCTCGGTACGGGGAATGGCATATGTCGTAGGAGTGGAGGTGGCGGTGCGATCGCCGATCGCGAGGCGGCTGATCTGAGCGGCCGCGCGCAGATGGCCCATCGTCAAGGTTGGAGAGAGCGACTGTACGTCAGCGATGTTGTCGAACCCGCTGCTGATGGTGTCTGACGGCAGAAAGGCGTCGGCGTCGATATCGATGCCGAGCAGGTCGCGGATCGCCAGGGTGTACTCGGCGCGATTCAGCCGTTGAAAGGGACGGCGCCCGGGATTCGGTTGCTTCGCGGCTGCCTCGTCCAACTGCGTTTCCAGAGTTGTCACGAAGGCCTTGACCATCGCGGGATCCGGGCGACGCGACGCAGCCGGCGGAGGCATCATGCCGGCGCGAAGCTTCCGTATCATCTTCTCCGCGACCTGTGCGTTGCGATCGACTTGGGCGGGGTCGAAGGCGGCGAGCGTCAAGCCGCCTGCGCGGCCCTGGTCGCTGTGGCAGCCCACGCAGTACTGCTTGACGAGCGCACGCTGCGCCTCGTTTGACAGGCGATCGGCGGCGTCTCGACCGGCAGACGCACGCATCGCTCGGCCTGTCTCTTGCTGCCCCGCCGCGGACAGTCCAAGGCTGAAGAGGAGTGCGGAGCCGAGAAACGCCGCCGCGAATTTCGTGATCATCTTTCTAGCATCATCGCCCATTCCGTGTGAACCGCGACGATTGTCCCAGTGGCACCTGCCTCAGCCAGTATCAGAACGCGACGTTGACGCCGAACCTCGCGAGCCGGCCGCGCACGATGCCGACTGGCTGCCCGAGCGACGGGCCGACGGTCTGCACCTCGTTGATGACCGCGTTCGCGTTGAACAGGTTGTAGACGTCAGCCTGCAGTTCGACCTTACGGTAGCTCCACTTGAACGCCTTCGCGAAGCGCAGGTCGAGCAGGCTCACGCGCGGCAAGGTGAACTCCCCGCGGGGCACGAGTGAGACAACCTGCGTGACCTGGGTCAGGTTCGGCACCTGCGCGCGAGTGACGGTGAAGTTTCGCGCGAGCGGAGCCCCGTTGAAGCTCTCGAACGACCCGCTGACCTGTGTGCCCCACGGAAGCGGCTGCGCTCCGTAAAACTTGAGCTGCACCGACTTGTCGGTGCCGTAGAAGTTGATCAGCGTGTTCGGGTTGTTCGTATCTCCGGACCCGGACTTTGCGCGGCCATACGTATAACCGGCGGCGAGAATCCCCCCGCCGTGGAATCGAGAATTCAGGCGAAGTTCGATCCCGTTATAGTTCGAGTCCAGCTCCTTCTGGTTGGTGACGACGGTGTCGCGGCGTCCCACGGTTTCCGGCTTCTGGTTGTAAACCGTCAGAGGTTCATTCGTCAGCGGATTGGTAATCGTCACCGGGATGTAATCGCTCGGGAGAACGGCCATGTTGCGGCTGCCGATCATGTTGCGCAGCAGGCGCCGGTAATAGGTCGCGCCCACGCCGATTCCCCGCAACACTTCGTGGTCGAGACCAAGGGTCATCTCCCAGTTGTACGGCCGGGTGACCTCGGGATCGAGACGCGAGGTGACGCCTCCAGCAAACCCGGTGCTTGGTCCAAGCTCCGTGATCTGCGCGATCCCGTCGAGGTTGGTGTCAGTCCACGCGCGCCGATCGCGCTGCAGCAGCATCGGGTTGACTGCCTGCGCCCGGCTGGTGCCCTCGTTCTGAACGTACTTGCTCAGACTGCCTTTGACCACGGTTCTGCCGCTGCTGGACACGTTGTACGCCGCGCCAAAGCGCGGCACCACGTTGGTCCATTTGGGCAGATTTTTCTGTTCCTGGAATTCCCGTGCGGGCACCCACGGACCGGCGGCCGCTGTCTGCACCGGGATGTCGACCTGATATCGATCCATGCGCACGCCCGGATTGAGCGTGAGCCGCTTGATTGTCCACGAGTCCTGTGCGTACAGGCCAAGCTCGAGATCGATGTTCTGACGGGCGTCCGTCGGAGAATTCCAGATGTCCACCGAGTCCGCGACGCCGCTGCGGAAGCGCAGGTGCATCCCCTGGTTGACGGTCTGCGCCACTCGATACGAGCCGCGGCCGTATTGAAGGCCGACTTTGAGGTTGTGCGCACCGGTCACATATGAGAGCGAGCTGTTCAGCCGGCCCATGAACGATCGATTCAGCAGATCGTTCGTCCACGCGTTGGTCAACGTCGATCGCACGAAATCGATTTTGGGAATGTCGGTGGGAGCGACCTCTTTCTGTGGGCCTCGATGCGACGTGATGTGTATCAGCGAGAGGCCGTTCTCGAAGAACAATTTGCTGCTGATGGTCGTCGTCGCCTTCACGCCGGCCACGTACGAGTTCGGCGTCTCCTGGAGGATCGCGGCGCGCGACTCGATGAACTGGTAGTCGCTCGAGCGGTCGCGCCGGCCGCCGCGCCATTTGTCGTCCATCTCGTAAAAGCCCGTGATCTTGTTCTTCTGATTGACTTGCAGCGTCAGACGACCCGTGTAATCGGTGATGGTGTTGTCGTCGAGCGGACGGGATCCATCGGGGTTCAGGCCGGCTTCGTACTGGTCGAATCGCTGATGCCGGTTGGATAGGAAGAACCAGAGACGATCTTTCTTGACCGGACCGCCGAACGAGATGTTGGAATCGTAAATCTTGATGAGACTGCTCGATTCGGGCAACCCGCGTTGCCGGAGTTCGTCCGTGAGGTTCTTGGAGTTCATGCCGCTGCTGGAGCCGCCGAAGTATCCAAATCCCTTGTAGTCATTGCCGCCGTCGCGCATCACCATGTTGAACGCGATGCCGCCCTGCGCCATTTCGGCCGGGAGCGCGCTCGTCTGGAAACTCACTTCCTCGAAGTTGCCGTCGTTGAAGTAGATGCCGATTGTTCGTCCGTCGCCGAACGGCGAGTTGAGCGCCATGCCGTCGACCTTGTAATTCTGATCGGAGGACTGCGAGCCGTGCACGCGCACCGTGGCCTCCTGGAGTCCCTCCGTTCCGCCGACATCAAAGCGATCGGACTGAACGCCGGGGATGAGCGTGGCCTGCTGGAAGATGTTGCGCGCGTTGGGAATCGTGTCGAGGCTGTGCCGCGTCAGCACGGTCTGTTGCAGCGCGCTCGTCGTATCGATGATGGGGGACTCGCCCGTGACCGTGACGGTCTCCTGCAGATCGCCGGGGCTCAACGTCACGCTGATCGTGGCCGTAAACGACGCCACGAGCTCGATCCCTTCACGCCGGACAGGGCCGAAGCCGGAGAGCGTGAACGTGACGGCATACACGCCCGGGCGGAGATCCACGATCCTGTACTGGCCGTTTCCGTCCGTGACGGCGGTCTTCGTCTTTTCGATCAACGCCGGGCTGCTTGCCTCGACCGTCACTCCGGGCAGGACGCCGCCCGTCGAATCCTTCGCCACTCCAGTGATCGCGCTCTGTGCGTACGCGGTGGAACTACAGACAATCAGCGCCAGGACGTTGACTAACAGCAATTTGGAACGGTTCATGGAGAACTCTCTCGTGTATATCGACGGTTGTGGGGTGCGAGACTTTTGGGGCAAACGACGAGCGTGCAACGTGACACGGACGTCCCCGGAAGACCATTTAGCACAGATTTCGGAGCGGTTCTTTGCCCACTTGTAAGAAATTGTCGCGGAGCGACGCTTTCCGGCCGGTGGGTGTCGCCGGACGGCGCGAACGAGTCGGACGCGATGATAGCATCCGGCTGCCTCGACGAAGCTCGTCGACGAACACACGAGCGACGTCGGGCCTGATTCGAAGGTGATGTCGATGAAAGGCGTCGGCCGACGCGGCTTTTTCAAGCTTTTGTCCCTGGTCGCTCCCGCCCTCGCGCGCAGCGCGGATCTCGCCGCCGCGCCAGCGCAAACCCGTGAGCGTGTCACGCCGTCTCTCATCGCCGCGTCAGAAAAGCTCGCCGGCCTCGAGTTCACCGATTCCGAACGGGAACAGATGGTCGACGGCGTCGCCGAGAACCTCGATCGCTATCAGGCCATCCGGGCGCTGGCGATCGGTCCGGAGATTCAGCCGGCGTTTCGATTTGACGTCGACCCGCCCGGCGTCTCTGTCGAAATCCCGCCATCGGCTAGCGGTGTTCGGCTGTCGCCTCGCACAAGCCGCGCGCGGCCAAGCGATCTCGACGAACTGGCCTTCGCGTCGACAGCAGACCTCGCCGAAATGATCCGAACGCGCCGCGTGAGCTCGCTCGAGCTCACGACCATGTATCTCGATCGCATCAGGAAGTACGACCCGCAGCTTCTGTCGGTGATCACGCTCTGTGAGGAGCTCGCGTTGAAGCAGGCGAAGCGAGCCGACAGCGAGATCGCGCGCGGGCAGTACCGAGGACCTCTTCACGGCATCCCGTGGGGACCGAAAGACGTGCTCGCCGTCAAGGAGTATCGAACCACGTGGGGCGCGGCGCCCTATAAAGATCAAGTGATCGATCACGACGCGACAGTCGTGCAGCGGCTCGAGGCCGCCGGCGCTGTGCTCATCGCAAAGCTGTCGTTGGGAGAAACGGCACGAGGCACCGACGGATCGGTGTGGTTTGGCGGAATGACGAGAAATCCCTGGAACCTTGCTGAGGGCGCTTCGGGCTCTTCAGCGGGACCGGCATCAGCGACAGCCGCGGGTCTCTGTGGCTTTTCACTGGGCGGCGACACCAGAGGCAGCATCATCCTGCCGTGCAACCGGTGCGGCGCGAGCGGCCTTCGACCGACATTCGGCACCGTCAGCCGGCACGGGGCCATGGTTCTCGCCTGGACGATGGATCGCGTGGGGCCGATCTGCCGAACCGCCGAAGACTGCGCGATCGTGTTCGACGCGATTCACGGCGCCGACGGCAAGGACGCCTGCGCGCGCGATGTCCCATTTGCCTGGGACGCGAACCGATCGCCGGCCGGTGTGCGCGTGGGCTACGCAAAAAAGGAGTTCGAACGCAACTACGCCGGACGAGCAGCGGACGAATCGTCGCTCGCAGTGCTGCGCAAGCTTGGCTTCGATCTCGTTCCGATCGAGCTTCCGGTCTTTCCCCACGACGCGCTTCGCCTCATCATGGATGCCGAAACAGGCGCGTCGTTCGACGAGCTCACACGAAGCAATCAGGACGATTTGCTCACAGGCCAGGACAAGGGCTCGCGGCCGAACAACCTTCGGCACTCGCGTCTTATTCCAGCCGTCGAGTACATCCAGGCCTGCCGCGCTCGCACCTTGCTCATGTGGCAGATGTCCGCGGCGATGGAGAACGTCGACGTGCTGGTGGCGCCATCACTGGGTGAGACAGTACTGAGGGTCACGAGCCTCACGGGCCATCCGGGAGTCGTCGTGCCAAACGGCTTCAGCGACCGCGACACGCCGTTCAGCATCACGTTCCTCGGCGGGCTCTTCAAAGATGCGCAGGCGCTCACCGTTGCGCACGCATACCAGAAGGCCACGACGTTTCATCTGCGGCACCCGGCGAGGTTTCAACCGCGAGGCGGCGCCTCACCTCGATGAGCCCGGGACGACCAACTGCCCATAACGCGACGTTGCGACAATTTCTTACAAGTTGCTCAAGAGCTGGCCGGAATTCTGTGTTGAAATCTCCGTGGCACACGCATAGACCTCGCGTCCGAGGGCGGGCTTCCGCCTCCGCTGACGCATCGGCGAGGCTTGCCCCGCCGCAGCTTGTCGGTATGACGGCAAGCGAACGCGGGGGCGGTCCCGGTATCGGTTTCTTCGCCGTGTGCCGAACTGTTGGTCTCGAAACAACTGACTTGAAGAAGGCGGAGGTCACCCTATGAATCCACGTCCGAGGAATGGACGTCTATGGCGCGTGGCGACACTGATCGCGGTCTTTTGCACGGCGCTGGGCCTGCCGGCATTTGCCCAGACCGATACCGGCGGAATCGAAGGTGTGGTCCGCGATTCGAGCGGCGCCGTTCTACCTGGGGTGACGGTGGAGGTTTCCTCGTCCGCGTTGATCGAGCGAACGCGAACGGCGACGACCGAAGACACAGGCAACTACCGATTCCTGCGGCTGCCCGTCGGCAGCTACGTCGTGAAGTTTTCGCTGGCCGGCTTTACGTCGGTCGAACGGCGCGAGATCGTCATCAACTCCGGCTTTACCGCCACGATCAACGCCGAGCTCTCGCTTGGAACGCTGAGTGAAAGCATCACCGTGACCGGCGAGTCGCCTCTCGTTGACGTGCGCGCGACGACGACGCAGTACGTGATCACGAGCGAGGTCGCCAACACGTTGCCAAGCTCGCGCAATGTGTTCGACATGGGCAAATTCATGGTCGGCTTCTCGACGGGCGTGCCCGAAGTCGGCGGTTCGCGATCGCAGAATTACGGCGACGGCTGGCAGATTCACGGCAGCCGTGGCACCGACCGCAGCTACTACCGTGACGGACTGCCGGCCAGCTCCTATTTCGGCGGCGGGGACGCGCCCATGTCGTACGGCGGTACGGGCGCAAACGAGGAAATCAACTACCAGACGACAGCCATTCCCGCTTCGGTTCAGATCGGCGGCGTCGCGATGATGCTGGTCACCAAGAGCGGCGGCAATCAGGTGAGCGGGACGGTCTTCGCCTCGGGCGCGAACAAAGCGATGCAGTCGTCGAACCTCGATGACAAGTTGCGCGCGCGCGGTGTCCGCGCCACGAGCGGCGGCACGAAGGCGTACGATGTCGATACCGGCATTGGCGGTCCCATCAAGAAGGATCACGTCTGGTATTTCGGCGACGCTCGCGTGTGGTCGTACACGGAGCTGCTGGCCAACCAGTTTGGACTGGACGGCAAGCAGATGGAATCGTACGTGAAGCGCACCGACTACTTCGGCAAAGCGACCTGGCAGGTCAATCGGAACAACAAGATCACGTTCGCTGACAGCCGCGAGGGCATCTACCGCCCGTATCGGCGTGAAGGCGCGACTTTCGTCAATCCGGAGGCGGCGAACTTCAACACGCAGAATCCGTACAACTACTTCTTCGCGGGCACGTGGACCGCCACGCCGTCGAACAACTGGATCTACGAAGTGCGCGCGTCGAAGATGAACCTCACCAACCGGGAGCGCTATCGTCCCGAGGTTGGCCCGAATGACGTCGCCCGTCTCGACATCACCAATTCGATCCTGTCCGGCGCGCCGACGCGGATCAGAGAAGGCAATCCATTCCGGCAGGTCATCTCCGGGCAGATCACGCGCGTGGGCGAGTGGTTTGGCGGTCACGAGCTGAGCGCCGGCGCACAGTACGACTGGGGCGGCTATATCACGGAGCGCGCCTATCACGGCGATATCTACCTGCGGTTCCGCGGCAGCACGCCGGACTCAGCCGACCTGCTGAATTCGCCGGTCAAATCGGACAACCGCGTGCGACAGACGGCCTTTTACGTTCAGGACCGGTGGATGATTGCCAACCGCCTGACGATCAACGCCGGCGCCCGGTTCGACGACACGTTCATCTGGTTCCCTGACCAGTATTCGCCGGCGGGGGTCTTCGTCCCCGAGCGGCGCACGCCCAAGACCGACGTCAAGGACTGGAAGAGCGTCGTCCCGCGGCTCGGCGTCGCGTACGACCTGACGGGCAACCAGAAGACCGTGTTGAAGGGCAGCTTCAGCAAGTACATGGGCAACGAAGCGACCGGCCTCGCGGAGAACGTGAATCCCCATTTCTTCGATTCGAGCAATCGCTGCGTGTGGACGGATCGCAACGGCGACCTGTACGCGCAGGCGAGCGAGCTCACCGCGTGCACCGGGTGGTCCGGCGGCGGCACGACCGTCGTCGATCCGAACCTGCGGCGCCCGTTCAATCGCGAATACAGCCTGGGCATCGAGCATTCCCTCAGCACGAATCTGCGGCTCGCCGTCATGTTCAACCGCCGCGAACAGCGCGATCAGCGGACGAATTTGAATCGCGCGGTGCCGTATGACAGCTACATTCCGGTCGTCATCACGAACCCGCTGACGAATCAGCCGCTGACTATCTACAACCAGAACCCGGCGACGGCCGGTAGGCAGGACAACATCCTGACGAATTCGTCAAAGCTGGACACCAATTACAACGGCGTGGAGATCTCGTTCCAGCGTAGATTTGCCCGCGGCTCTCAGGTCCAGGGCGGCTACCATTACGGGAAGAATCTGGGTCGCATCGCTTCCGGCGAGCTGAACGATCCGAACAGCGACATCTTCGCGTACGGCGCCGTCGGCACCGACGAGCCGCATCAGTTCAAGCTGTCCGGCAATCACACGCTCCCGTACAGGGTCACGCTCAGCGGTTCGTTCACCACGAACTCCGGGCATCCGCGGCAGCGGACGCTCAACGTGGGCCGCGCGCTTGTTCCGACATTGACGCGGGCAACGCAAACCGTGCGCCTGGAGCGCAACGACGAAAGCCGCTACGACAAGTGGGTGCAGCTGGATCTGAGAGTCGGCCGCACCTTCAGCCTGGCTGGCTGGCGTGTCGAACCGTTCCTCGACGGCTATAACCTCCTGAACGCGAACACCGTGCTGACGGAAGTCACGACAATTGGCACGAGTCTCGGCAACGTGTCGCAGACGATCAATCCACGTCTGCTTCGCGTCGGCGGAAAGGTCACCTTCTAAGAAGCAAACGCCGAAGCGGCGAGGGAACCGAAGGCGCGTGAAGGCAGCACAGGAGGTCGCGGGGCGACTCGCGACCTTCTGTTGTGTACGAGGCGCTCATTTGGTGCATGCTGAGCGACGGAGAGAAAGATGACGTACCAGCTCGACTCGGAGGTGCAATCGCCGCGCGACGTGCGGATGCGGATCCGCAATAACGAAATGGCAGGTCCGACGAGCGGCGTGGCGCCGGGTTATCTGCAGGCCAACCTGGTGATCGTCCCGCAGTCCGTCGCATGGGACTTCCTCCTGTTCTGCCAGCGCAATCCGCGACCGTGTCCGATCCTCGAAGTGCTCGATATAGGCTCGCCTGAACCGCGCGGCACTGCGCCAGGCGCCGATCTGCGGACCGATCTTGCGCGCTACCGCGTGTTCGAGAACGGCGCGCTGGTGGACGAGCCGGCGGACATTCGCCGATGGTGGCGCGAGGATCTCGTCGCGTTCCTGCTTGGCTGCTCGTTCAGCTTCGAAGACGCGATGCTGAAGGCCGGTCTGCCGCTTCGCCACATCGAAGAGAACCGCACGGTGCCTATGTATCGAACGAGCGTCGCGTGCAAACCTGCGGGTGTCTTTCGTGGACCGCTCGTCGTGTCGATGCGGCCGCTGACGCCGATGCAGGCGATCCGCGCGTCCGAGATCACGGCGCGGTTCCCGTTGGCGCACGGGGCACCGGTGCATGCCGGCGATCCTCTCGCGATTGGCGTCGCTGACGTGATGAGGCCCGACTACGGCGACGCGGTCAGCATTCGACCAGGAGAGATCCCTGTGTTCTGGGCCTGTGCGGTTACCCCTCAGGCTGCAATCGCCAATGCGAGGCCGCCGCTGGCCATCACGCATTCTCCCGGCCGCATGTTCGTGACGGATCTTCGAGCGGATCAAGACGTGTAAGCGCGGCCGCATCGAGCGGCATGAATGGGGAGCAATGCATCCATCGATTGAACGCGCGCCGGCGTGGAACGAGGTGCGGGTAGAAACCGCGCCGGTCGAAGCGGTGTATTTGCGAATCGGCCGCAGGATTCTTCCGTTCCTCATTCTCCTGTTCGTCATGGCGTGGCTGGACCGGGTGAACGTGGGCTTCGCGAAGCTGCAGATGTCCAGAGATCTCGGCTTCAGCGAATCGGTCTTCGGGTTCGGCGCGGGAATCTTCTTCCTCGGCTATTTCCTCTTCGAAGTGCCGAGCAATCTGCTGCTCGAACGAATCGGCGCACGAAAGACGATTGCGCGCATCACGCTGCTCTGGGGTGCAGCGAGCATCGGCATGATGTTCGTGACCACCGCGACGTGGTTCTATGTGCTGCGCTTTCTCCTGGGCGCGTTCGAAGCCGGTTTGTATCCCGGCATCCTCTTGTATCTGACGTACTGGTTTCCCGCCCGACATCGCGCGCAGATGACCGGCTACTTCATGACGGCTGTTCCCGTTGCCGGCATCGTCGGCGGCCCGATCTCCGGCTGGATCATGGGCGCCACGGGTGCGGCCGCGGGGCTGGCCAACTGGCAGTGGTTGTTTCTTCTCGAAGGAATCCCGTCCATCCTGATGGGCATCATCACGCTGGCGATCGTCGACGACAACCCGCGTGAAGCTCGATGGCTCACCGAAAACGAGAAGCGATTCGTGCTCGCAGACCTCGAAGCGGACGAACGTCGAGCGGGTCCTCGCAAGCACGGTCTTGGCGAGGCCGTGAAGACGCGCGGCGTGTGGCTCTTGATCGTCATCTACTTTTGTCTCGTGAGCGCGAACCCGACGCTGGGTTTCTGGGGCCCGACGATCATCAGTGGCCTTGGCGTACAAAGCAACGCGACGATCGGTCTGCTCTCCGCAATTCCATATCTCATCGCCGTCGTCGGCATCGTGCTCGTCGGGCGTCACTCGGATCGCACGCTCGAGCGGCGGTATCACTGCGCGTTGTCGTGTCTTGCCGCGGCGGCGGGCCTGATCCTGATCGGCGTGTTCGAGAATACGCCGCTCCTGGCCTTTGCAGCGCTCGTTCTCGGGGTCACCGGTGTGTTGAGCTCCTTCTCACCGTTCTGGCAGATGCCCACGACGTTGCTTGCCGGAACTGCGGCGGCGGGTGGGATCGCGTTCATCAATTCAATCGGCAATCTATCCGGGTGGCTCGGACCGTTTGTGGTCGGCTGGCTGAAGGATCTGACAGGAAAAACGTCGAGCGGTCTCTATGTGGTCGCTGCCATGGAGGTGCTTGCGGCAGTGCTGATCGTGGCGTTCATGCCGCGCCGCGTCGAGCCACCCAATGTCTAAAACGCCGCGTCGAACGCTGAGCGCGCCGCGCGGCACGCGCACGTCACAAAAGAGGAAGGCGGCGTCACCGGCGCCTCGTTCGCGCGCAGTTGGTGTCGAGACGCTGCGCGAACAGGCCGATCGACTCGGCTTACTCGATCCCCTCGACGCCGAACCCAGCAACGTCTTCTCCCCCGTTGCAGCGCGAGACTCCGACGCGTGAGCACCGCGGTCATCACCGACTGGACTCTGGCGGCACTATCAAAGGCGCTCCGCACGAGAGACGTCTCGCCGGTTGAAGTCACGAGAGCGTGTCTCGATCGCATCGACGAACACGACGGCAAGATCAACTCGTTCATTACAATCCTCGCGAAAGCGGCAGCCGCGGCCGCAAAGCGGGCAGAGTCGGAAATCCTGAAGGGGCGGTACCGCGGTCCTCTGCATGGAGTGCCGTACGCGATCAAGGATCTATTCCTCACCCGAGGCATTCGCACGACGTGCGGGTCCAAGATCCTGAAGGACTTCGTCCCCACAATCGATGCGGCAATGGTCGAACGGCTCGCCAATGCCGGAGCAATTCTGCTCGGCAAGCTGAACATGCACGAGTTTGCGTTTGGCACCACGTCGGTGAATCCGCATTACGGTCCGGTGCGGAACCCGTGGGATCGCACGCGAGTGACGGGCGGATCGAGCGGAGGCTCAGCGGCAGCGGTTGCGTCTCGATTTGCGTTCTTCTCGCTCGGCACCGACACGGGCGGATCGGTTCGCATCCCGGCGGCGTTGTGCGGAGTCTGCGGACTCAAGCCGACGTACGGTCGTATCAGCCGCTACGGTGTCTACCCGCTGTCGTGGTCGATGGACCACGTCGGACCTTTCGCGAGCAGCGTCGCGGACCTTGCTGTGGTTTTGAACGTGCTGGCGGGTCACGATGCGCGCGACCCCGCGTCGGCGGCCGGGAAGGTGCCCGATTACACGCGCAAGCTCGCGGCCAATCTGAACGGCCTCACCCTGGGAGTGCCGCAGCAGTTGTTCTTCGACTGTGTCGACAAGGAGGTTGCAGCCGCCGTCCAGCGCCCCATCGCGACCGACGCATCGCGGGCGGCCTCCATAGTGCTGTTCGCCGAAGCCGGCGCCTCGCTCGAGAAATGGCATCGTACGCAGCCTGCTGCGCTTGGAGACGACGTCCGCGCGCGGCTCGACATGGCAGCCGCGGTGTCCGCAGCCGACTACCTGAAGGCGCTCCGAGTACGAGGCAACGTACTGAAGACGTTCGAAAGAGTCTTCGAACGCGTCGACGCAGTAATCACTCCGCAGCTCCCTATTACGGCGCCTCGCATCGATGAAAGTGTGGTGACGATTGATGGCCGCGACGAGCCGGTGCCGGCGGCGCTGACGCGATTCACGCGGATCTTCAACCTGACCGGCATGCCGTGCCTGTCGATCTGCTGCGGGTATTCCAGCAATGGACTCCCGATCGGCCTGCAGATCGCTGGGCGCCCGTTTGATGAAGCGACGATCTTCCGTATCGGACACGCTTACGAACGGCATGCGGCGGCCGGTCGGCGGCCGAATTTCTCGCACGCCTCGTCGGGCTAACCCATCCCTTCCTCCACGTGCGCGGAAGTGCCCGCCAGGGCGAATGCAAGAGATTGTCGCAAACGGGGAGATCGGGCCCATTTCTGCGGTAAAGTGACAGAATTCCGCCGAAACTGGGGTGATTTGCGTGAGAACCGCCGGGATACGCGTACTGAAATTGGGAATGTTTGCCGCGGCCGCTTTTGCCGTGGCCTGGGTTGTATCGCTCGACGCCAGATCTGACCGCCAGGGGCGCTCGCCGGCGCCACCGAGTGTGCCGTCGCCAGCGGGCGCGACCATGCCCGTCGATGCACAAAACAAGCTGGTCGCCGCAACCTGCGTTGCCTGCCACAGCGATAGAGGCAAGGCCGGCGGGCTCTCGCTCGAAGGCTTTGACGCCGCCAAACTCGAGCAAAACGCCGAAGTCGCGGAGAAGATGATCAGAAAGCTCCGGGCCGGCATGATGCCGCCGCCAACGGCGAGAAACCGGCCCGACGCCGCGACCTTGAATCAACTGGCTGCGTCACTGGAAGCGCCTCTCGACAAGGCGGCCGCCGAGCATCCCAACCCGGGACGACGGATGTTCCAGCGCCTGAACCGGACGGAATACGGTCTCGCCGTGAGGGATCTGCTCGATCTCGACGTCGACGTGAGCGCGTTTCTCCCACCGGACACCTTCAGCCACGGATTCGACAATATCTCGGACGAGCAGGCGTCCTCGCCAATGCTCATTCAGAGCTATCTGAGCGCGGCGACGAAGATTGCCAGCCTTGCGCTCGGCGATCGCAGCGCAAGCGCGACCGAAGTCACGTTCCGGATTCCGCGCACAGCCTCGCAGATGGAACACGTCGAGGGCGCCCCCTGGGGCACCCGCGGCGGCATCTCCATCGTGCACACCTTTCCCGCTGACGGCGACTACACCTTCCGCATGTTGATGCACGCGGTGCCGACGGGAGAGCTTTTTGGCAGCACCGTGCGCGACGAGCAGATCGAGCTATCAGTCAACGGTGAGCGGGCGGCCCTCCTGACCATCGACTATCGCCTCACTGAAGCGTCGGAAAACGGATTGAATCTCGTCACGCCGCCCATCCGCATCAAGGCCGGCCCGCAGCGCATTACGGCGGCATTCATTCAGCGGTTCGAGAGCCCGCTCGACGATCTGATCGCTCCGCACGAGCACACGCTGGCCGACACGATCTACGGCACCGACGTGGGGATCACGTCACTCCCGCATCTGCGCGACTTCAGCATCACCGGGCCGCTGAAGGTGAGCGGCATCTCCGAGACGCCGAGCCGGAAGAAGATCCTCACGTGCCATCCCTCGACGCCGGCGCAGGAAGGCACCTGCGCGTTTCGCATCGTAAAGCGGCTGGCGAGCCAGGCCTATCGGTTGCCGGAGTCGAGCGTCGACGTCGAAGCGCTGATGAAGTTCTACACGCTCGGCCGCAAGGAAGGCGATTTCGAGGACGGCATCCGTCGCGCGGTGCAAGCAGTCCTCGCGAGCCCGCGCTTTTTGTTCCGGCTCGAGGAAGCGCCGGCCACTGCGCATGCGGGCGAGAACTACCGCATCAGCGACTTGGAGCTCGCGTCGCGGCTGTCGTACTTCCTGTGGTCTTCCGGGCCTGACGCCGAGCTTCTCAAACTGGCGACGGCGCGTCAGTTGAGGACGCCGGCTGTGCTCGAGAAACAAGTCCGAAGGATGCTGGCCGATCCGCGATCGGAATCGCTGTCGACGCGATTTGCCGCACAGTGGCTGCGCCTGCAGGACATCGCGCAGATCCAGCCGGACGCCGTGCGCTTCCCGTCCTACAACTATCAGCTGGCGCTCGCGCTCAAACGAGAAACGGAGCTGTTCTTCGACAGCATCGTGCGCGAGGACAGGAACGTGCTCGACCTGCTGACGGCCGACTACACGTTCGTCAACGAACGCGTCGCACGGCACTATGGGATTCCGAACATCACAGGCGATGAGTTCCGCCGAGTGTCGCTCGGTCCCGGCTTCGCTTATCGGCGCGGTCTGCTCGGCCAGGGAAGCATCCACGTGCTGACCTCAGTGCCCGATCGCACATCGCCCGTGTTGCGCGGCAAGTGGATCATGGAAGTGTTCCTCGGCACGCCGCCACCGCCGCCGCCTCCAAATGTGCCTACGCTCGATGAAACGAAGGCAGTGACGGCGAGCGGAGCGCCGCTGTCCACGCGGCAGCGGATGGAAGAGCATCGCAAGAACCCTGCGTGCGCGTCGTGTCATCGCGTGATCGATCCGCTCGGTCTGACGCTCGAAAACTTCGACGTCATCGGCAAGTGGCGAATCAAGGACAACGATGTGGCGGTCGACGCCAACGGCGAGCTCTACGACGGCACGAAAATGAGCGGACCCGACGGCTTGCGCCAGGCGCTGCTCGCGCATTCAGTTTCGCTGCTGCGCAATTTCTCAGAAAACCTGATGAAGTACGCAGTCGGCCGGCGCATCGAGTACTTCGATCAACCAGCCATTCGCGGCATCGTGAGAACCGCTGCGGGCAATGACAACAGGTTCTCGTCGTTTGTGCTCGGCGTCGCAACGAGCGCGGCGTTCCAAATGAGCCGCGCAGAGGATACCAACGTCGCCGAGCGGCGGCGCGATCTCGACAACGCTCACCCAGCTGGCGGTCCCGTCAAGGAACCGAGGAGATAGCCGACATGTCGACCTTCGTCACCAAGAAGCATATTTCCCGTCGCACGGTTTTGAAGGGGATGGGCGTCACCGTGGCGCTTCCCGTCCTCGACGCGATGGTGCCGGCCTCGACCGTGCATGCCGAAGCCGCGGCGGCTTCGAAGACGCGACTTGTCGCGATCGAGCAGGTTCACGGCGCCGCGGGAAGCTCTGTCTTCGGCGAAAAGAAGAACCTGTGGACGCCCGTCGCGGCCGGACGCGAATTCGATCTCTCGCCGACCAGCATGTTGCCGCTCGACCCATGGCGCGAGCAGATCACGATCGTCAGCAACCATCGAGAGCGTGGATGCGTCGGGCGGCTGCCTCTACGGCTACTCCTGCGTGTATATGGACTGCATCAGTTGGTCGAGTCCGACGCAGCCGATGCCGATGATTCGCGATCCGCGCGCGGCCTTCGATCAGTTGTTCGGGGTCGGCGCCACGCCGAAAGAGCGCGCGGCCAACCGCAAGGCCGACAAGAGCATCCTCGACTGGATCACGAGCGAAGTGACGTCGCTTCGCCGCGAGCTGAGTGCCAGCGATCGCGCCCGGCTGAGCGACTACCTCGAGGACATTCGGGAAATCGAACGCCGCATTCAGCGCGTCGAGGCGCGCAACTCGAGTGGTGAGATGCGCGAGATGCCTGAAGCGCCGATTGGCGTGCCCGACTCGTTTGCCGAACACATGAAGTTGATGTTCGATCTGCAGGCCGTGGCGTTTGCGGGCGACGTGACGCGGGTGTTTTCGTTCAAGCTCGGACGCGATGGATCGGCCCGCGCGTATCCGGAGAGCGGCGTCAGCACCGGGTTCCATCCGGCGTCGCACCATGGTGAAAAGGAAGAGAAGATCTTCGACTTCGCGAAGATCAATCAATATCACGTGAGCTTGATTCCGTACTTCCTCGAGAAACTGAAGAACACGCCAGACGGCAACAGCAACCTGCTCGAGAACAGCCTGATCATCTACGGCTCGCCGATGGGCAACCCGAACGTGCACAACCACAAACGGTGTCCGCTGTTCCTCGCGGGCCACGCAGGTGGAAAGCTGAAGGGCAATCTGCACCTCAAGGCCGCGGACGGAACGCCGATGGCGAACGTGATGTTGTCGATTGCGCACATTCTCGGCATGGACGACATGGAATCGTTCGGCGACAGCACCGCATCATTCGATCTGACCACTGTGCCGCCGCAGACCACTGCGGCGCTGAAAGGGTAGGGAGCAAAGCCATGCGAAGGCTGCTGAGAAACGCCCTCTACATCTGCGGCGTTGGCGCACTGTGCCTGACGCCGCTGCAGGCCAGCACGAGCTCGCTGGCCGATGCGGTCATGCGAGGCGACAAGGAGACGGTCCGCGCCGCGCTCAAGAGCGGAGCCGACGTCAACGCCGCGCAGGGCGACGGAATGACCGCCTTGCACTGGGCTGCACTCAAGAACGACGCCGAAGTCGCCAGGATGCTGATCAAGGCGGGCGCGAACGTCACCGCGACGACACGGCTCGGCGGCTACACGCCGCTGTTGCTTGCGGCGAGGAACGGCAGCGTCGCCGTCATCGACGAGCTCGTCACGGCTGGGGCGAATCCGAACGCCGCGACTACCAACGGCACGACGGCGCTCATGATGGCCGCCGCCGCAGGCCGCGCTGACGGCGTGCGAGCCCTGCTCGATCACGGCGCGGATGCGAATGCGAAAGAAGTCAGGGGAGAAACCGCGCTGATGTTTGCGGCAGCCTCTGGCCGCGTCGACGCGATTAAGGTTCTCGCTTCGCGCGGCGCCGAGGTGGACGCCACGATGCGAGCCGTCGATCTGACCGTGACCGAACAGGCGATGCAGGAACCCGCCGGCGCCACGACGGGGAAGAACATCAACGAGAATGAATCCGCCGGCGCCGCGACGGCGAAGTACGCAAACGGGGCTGAGCCCGCGGGACGAACTCGACGCGGTCAGAAGGTCAATCCGTACAACCTACTGGTCGCGGCGCAGGGCGGCCTCACGCCGCTGCTCTTCGCCTCCCGCGAGGGTCATGTCGAGGCAGCGACAGCGCTTCTCGATGCGGGCGCTGTCGTCAACAAGCCGAGTGCTGGCGACGGGACCACACCGCTCCTCATGGCCACGATCAACGGTAACTTCGACCTCGCGAAACTGTTCCTCGACAAAGGCGCCGATCCGCGCATCGCATCCGAAAACGGCGTGACCCCACTCTTCGCCGCGGTGAATTGCTACTGGTCGCCGCGTGCCGCTTACCCGCAGCCACGGGCCTTCGAGCAGCAGCGGATGTCATATCTCGAGCTGATGTCGGCACTGCTGGATAAAGGTGCCGACCCGAACGCGCGTGTCAACAAGAAGCCGTGGTACTCCGGCTACAACTTCGATCGATCGGGCATCGACGAGGCGGGGGCCACCACATTCTGGCGTGCGGCCTACGCCGGAGACGTCGATGCGATGCGGCTGCTCGTCGCGCGCGGCGCCGATCCCTATATTCCCACCATGAAGTCGCCGGTTCGCGCCGGCGCCGCCAACGAGACGCAGCGCGCCGCGGGGAAGGACCAGTCGGGACTTCCACCGATTCCTGTAGGTGGTCCGGACGTGCCGGCGCTGCACGCCGCAGCCGGTGTTGGGTACGGCGTGGGCTACAGCGGGAACTCGCACCATTACTCCCCGAACGGCGTGTTGCCGGCGGTGAAGTACATGGTGGAGGAGCTGCACATGGACGTGAATGCCACCGATTCGCTCGGCAATAACGCCATTCACCACGCGGCCGCTCGAGGCGATACGGAAATGGTCCTCTACCTCGTCGCAAAAGGCGCCAACCCGCTGCTCGTGAATCGAGAGGGCCTGACGACCGTGGACATGGCGAACGCTCCGGTGCAGAAAACCACTCCGTTTCCCGACACCATCGCGGTGCTCGAAAAAATGGGCGCGAAGAACAATCACAAGTGCATGTCCTGCTGATACTGCGCCGAGTGCCCGGGGCTGCGCCGACTCGGGCGCTCGGCGGCTTACACCCACAACTCTGTCGGTTGAACGTCGGAAACTTGAATTCAGCTCCCGTACAGGAGGGGCAATGAGGCGCAAGATTCTCCCCGGGTTCGCAGCAGTCCTGACTGTTATCTGGCTCATCAGTGGTACCGCCGCCACCGCGTTCGCCCAGGGCGGCGCCGGCGCCACCACCGGATCGATCAACGGCAAGGTGGTCGATGCAAGCGGCGGTGTTCTGCCGGGAGTCACTGTCACCGCAAAGAGTCCCTCGCTCATGGGCGTGCAGGTCCAGGTCACGGATGGAGGCGGCAACTATCGCTTCCCGGCGCTCCCGCCAGGAACTTACACCGTCAGTTACGAGCTCACCGGCTTCAAGACCCTCGAACGGACGAACATTCAGATCTCGATTGGCTTCACGGCAACGGTGAACGTCGAGCTCACCGTCGCTTCGCTCGAGGAGGCCATCACCGTGACCGGCGACTCGCCGGTGATTGACACGACTTCAACGCGCGTGCAGCAGAACTTCAAGCTCGAGGAGCTGCAGCAGCTTCCGAACGCGCGCGATATGTGGGCCCTCATCGCGGTGACACCATCCGTGACGATGTCGCGCACCGACGTCGGCGGCAGCCAGGCGGGGAATCAGGCGAGCTATCGCGCGTACGGATTCTCGGGTCAGCGGCAGGTCATTCTCGAGGGAATCAACATCACCTACGACGCGTCGCTGTCTCAGCTCTACCCCGATTACGGATCGCTCGAAGAGGTGTCGGTCGAGACAATCAGCCACGGCGCGGAGGTAGCCGGGCCCGGCGTGCAGACACGAATGCTGACCAAGTCGGGGGGCAACGATTTCCACGGCGAAACGTACCTGGATTACGTCAACAACTCGCTGCAGTCGGCGAACATTCCAGATGAAGTGATCGCACAGAGCATTCGCGAGCACAGCAACGAGACGGAAAAGAACCGCAACTTTGCCACGAGCTTCGGCGGCCCGATCAAGACAGACAGGGTCTGGTGGCACTTCTCCTATCACGACCAGAGCATCTCGGTGGCGCAGCCGAACTTCATCGGCCCGATTGCGGGCACGCCGTTCGGCAGCACGCTGCGCAACTTCGCGGCAAAGGGCACGGTGCAGCTCAATCAAAGCAACAAGGTGATTAGCTACGTCTCGCGAAACTGGAAGGAACAACCGTACTTCCCGGTATCCGCGAACTTCTTCTACACCGACCTCGGCCAGACGACGAACCGGTACAACGACGTGTGGGTGTACAAAGGCGAGTGGAACAGCACGATCAGCAACAAGATGTTCGTCGAGGCGGTGTACGGCGGCAGCAATCTCCTGTCGACGAATCTGGCAAACACTGACACGACCGAGTTCTACGTGGTCGACAGCGGCCGCGCGATCTACAGGAATGGGGAGAGAAAACGGCAGTACACGCCCGAGCGCGATCAGTTTGGCGGGTCGCTCACCTATTTCGAAGATAGATGGGGGACGCACAACCTCAGAATCGGCGGAGGCATTCAGCCCGAGATGCGCAACGACGGCTACACGCAGCAGGCGTCGGGCAACGTGCGCGAGAACATCAACAACGGCGCGCCGGTGAGCGTCGTGCTATATGCGCCCACCGCCAAGTTTACGGACCGCAAGCACCACAACGAGCACTTGACCACTCAGGATCGCTTGAACGTCGCCAGCGCCTACATCGCCGATCAGTGGGCGTTCGGTCGCGCGACGATGAACCTCGGCGTCCGATATGACCGTTATCGCGCCTACAGTCCCGAGCAGATTCAGCTGCCCTATAGCTTTGGTCCGCTGGTCGTGGAGGAGAAGACCTTCGCGCCGGTGACGTACTTCACCTGGAACAAGATCGTTCCGCGGCTCGGCCTCATTTACGATCTGAGCGGCAATGGAAAGACCGTCGTCAAGCTCAATTACGGCCTCTACGCGTTCGATCCGGGAATCAGCCTTGGTGGCAACGCGAACCCGAATCAGTTGATCAAGAGCGTCACCTACACGTGGGCCGACAACAAAGCGTGCGCGGGCTGTATCGCCAACGACGGCATCTACCAGCCGGGTGAAGAGGGGAACCAGACGGCCAGCTCGCTCGCGAACAACATCAAGATCGATCAGAATCTGAAACAGCCGACATCCAAGCAGACCACGGTCTATCTGGAACGGCAGCTCACCGAGGGCGTTGGCGCTCGCGTCGGGTTCGTCTACTACACGGTCAAAGATCAGATCGCGCAGTTCCAGCCGTTCCGGCCGGCAAGCGCCTACACGGTTCCGTTCACCATCGCCGATCGCGGAGCCGACAACGTTCTTGGGACGGCGGACGATGCGAACCTGACGTTCTACGGAATACCCAACAGCCAGATCGCGAATTTCCCGAACACGTCGGTCGTGATGAACACGCCGAACAACGGGCAGTACAAGACGCTCGAGTTCTCGATGAACAAGCGCCATAGCGCGAATTACTCGCTCGGCGCGAGCTTCGGCTACACCTGGATGCACGATTTCCCGGAGAACTACCCCAACACGCCGAACGGACCATTCGATTACGACTACCGGGTGTACAGCGCGAAAGCCACCGGCACTTACGACCTGCCCTACGACATCATCGTAAGCGGCGTCTACCGGTTCCAGGCCGGCCCCAACTACGCGCGAACCCTCTCGGTGGCGGCGCCGGCGAGTTGCGCCTGCACGTTCAGTGCGGCACGCGGCGACAATCTAAGCAACACGACCGTTTACGTGACGCCATACGACGCGTACACGCAGGACAACGTCTCGGTCCTCGACCTGCGCGCGGAGAAGACAATCAGCCTCAGAAAAGCTTTGAAGGCGCGCGTGTTCGCGGACCTCTTCAACGCCTTCAACCGTTACTCCGCTGAAACCATCAGCGTCGCGAGCGGCTCGGCGTTCCAGCGCCCGACTGCGATTCTGGGTCCGCGCACGGGCCGCATTGGATTCCGCATCAACTGGTAGAACCGGGTGCGGCAGGTGCGACGGGTGCGCTCGGGTGCTTAGGTGCGACGGGTGCGCTCGGGTGCTTAGGTGCGGTGCGGTGCGGTGCACGGGTACAGACGTGCTTAGGGCGGTGCTCGAGTGCACTTGCGAACCGCACCTGTGCACTTGCGAACCGTACCGCACCCCGTGCACCTGAGCGCACCTGACGCACCTCAGCACCTTCCTTGGAGTCGCATATGACACGCCGGATTGCTCAGGCTCTACTCGCGCTGGTTGCGGTTGGCTGGTTGTCGGTCGACAGCGGATTGGCGCAGACGACCGGCACGACCGGATCGATCACGGGCAAAGTCATCGATGCAAGCGGCGGCGTTCTACCGGGTGTGACGGTCACGGTGAGCAGTCCTTCGCTGCTGGGGGTGCAGACCTCCGTCACCGATTCGGGCGGTAGTTATCGTTTTCCGGCGTTGCCGCCCGGCGTCTTCAGCGTCACCTACGAGCTCGCCGGCTTCCGCACGCTGAAGCGCGAGGACATTCGCGTCTCGCTGAACTTCACAGCGACGCTGAACGTCTCGCTGGAGGTCGCGGCCCTGCAGGAAACCGTCACGGTCACGGGCGACTCGCCGGTCATCGACGCGACGTCGACCCGCGTGCAGCAGACGTTCACGCTCAAGGAGATGTCCGAGATCCCCAATGCACGCCAGATGTGGTCCCTGATTGCCGCGACGCCGTCGGTGACCATGGCTCGCACCGATGTCGGCGGCAGCCAGGCAGGCACGCAGGGCAATTACACGGCCTACGGATTCAACGGGCAGCGCCAGGTCGTGATGGAAGGCATCAACGTCACCTACGACGCATCGCTCTCGGCGTTCTACCCCGATTACGGATCGCTGGAAGAGGTTTCCGTCGGCACCATCAGCCATGGCGCCGAGGCGGCGAACCCGGGAACGCAGACGCAGATGCTGACCAAGTCGGGCGGCAACCGGCTCTCGGGCGAGGTCTTCCAGGACTACGGCAACAACTCGATGCAGGGTGCGAACATCCCGGACAACGTCCTGGCGCAGGGGATTCGTGAGCACAGCAACGAATGGGTCATCAGCCGCAACTTCCACGCGAACGGCGGGGGCCCGGCGAAGAAAGACAAGATCTGGTGGCACGTTGCGTATCACAACCAGAAGAGCGCGATTGAGCAGCCGAACTTCATCGGCTCGATGACCGGCGTCACCTACGACACCTTCATGTACAACTTCACCGGCAAGGTTACAGGTCAGCTCAATAAGAGCAACAAGCTGATCGGCTACTTCTCGCGCAACCAGCTGCTGCAGCGTCCCGTGCCGACCTTCACATTCACTTCTGAGATCGGCACGACTGCCGACCGCGAAAACCTCGTCAGGGTGGCCAAAGTCGAGTGGAACGGGACGCTGAGCAACAACCTGTATGCGGAAGCGCGCTTCGGCGGCGTGAACCTGTACTCGTCGAACCTCGCGCAGACCGACACGCGCGCCTTCCTGGTAGTCGACAGCGCTCTCGGCACCGCCACGGGCGGCGAACGCAAGCGCCAGTACACGCCGCAGCGTCGACAGATCGAGGCCACCTTGAGCTACTTCAAGGATGCATGGGGCGGCTCGCACACGTTCAAGATCGGTGGCGGGGCTCTGCCCGAGCTGAGAAACGACGGCTACACGCAGCTCGCGTCGGGCAACGTGCGGCAGAACATGAACAACGGCGCCCCGGTCAGCGTTGTCCTCGATGTGCCCACGGCGGTCAAGGTGAGCCAGCAGGCCGGCAATGTCGACAAGGGCGACCTCACCACGCTGGACCGCTTGAAGGTCTACAGTGCTTATGCGTCCGATCAGTGGCAGGTTGGCCGGCTGACGATGAACCTGGGCCTGCGCTGGGATCGCTATCACGCGTGGAGTCCGGAGCAGGAACAGCACGCCTACAGCTTCGGCCCCTTGAACGTTCCTGAATTGACGTTCCCCGAGCAGGATTACTTCACGTGGAACAAGGTCGTGCCGCGCATCGGCGGCACCTACGATCTCGCCGGCAACGGCAAGACCGTCGTCAAGGTGAATTACAGCCTGTTTGCGTTCAATCCCGGCATCAGCCTGGGAGGCTTCGCCAACAAGAACCAGCTGCAGAAGACGGTCACCTACGCCTGGGCCGACAACCGAGTGTGCCCTGGCTGCATCGCGGGCGACGGGATCTATCAGCCCGGCGAAGCGGGGAACCTCCTCGCCAGCTCGTTGTCCAACAGCATCCAGATCGATCCCAATCTCAAGCAGCCGACTTCGACGCAGGCGACGGCGTTTCTGGAGCGGCAGCTCACCCAGGACCTCGGCGGGCGGGTGGGGTTCGTCTACTACACGGTGAAAAACCAGGTTGCGCAGTACCAGGCGTTTCGTCCGCCCAGCGCGTACACCGTGCCGTTCACGATCGTCGATCGCGGCGCCGACAACATTCTCGGATCGTCCGATGACCGGAACCTCACGTATTACGGGATTCCCAATGCCCTCATCGGCACCTACCCGACGACGACGGTGGTCATGAGCATCCCGAACAACGGGACCTACAAGTCGATGGAAGTAACGCTCAGCAAACGGCGGGGCCAGAACTGGTCGCTCAGTTCGGGCTTCGGCTACACCTGGATACACGACTACCCGGCAGGCTTTCCCAACACGGCGAACGGTCCTTTCGACGAAGATCGCCGGCTGTACAGCCTCAAGGCGAGCGGCACCTACACACTACCCTGGAACATCCTGCTGAGCGCCGCCTATCAGTTCCAGTCCGGCGCCAACTACGCCCGGACGCTGGCCGTGTCGGCTCCCGCGTCGTGCGCCTGCACGTTCACGTCTGCGGGAATCGCCGTGACGCCATACAACGAGTTCGCTTACGATAACGTGTCGCTGTTCGATCTGCGCGTCGAGAAGACGATCGATCTTGGCCCCGTCGCCAAGCTGCGCGTGTTCCTCGACGGGTTCAACCTCGCGAACTCGTACGCCGCAGAAATCGTCAGCGCGGCAACCGGGCCGACGTTCCAGCGACCGACGGCGATTCTCGCGCCGCGCACGGCAAAAGTCGGGTTCCGCGTGTCGTGGTGATCTGCGGTTGCGCGGGAACGGGAGCGGCCGTAGGGATCACACGTTACCCTGACACACTGGACGGAGTCGCATGAAACGATTTGCGTTCTTGCTCTTCGCCGTTGGAGGTCTCGTCGCGCCGCTCGCGGGACAGAGCAAGCCTTCAGCGCCTCACAAGCCGTTCACCGTCGTCGAGGCTTCAATCCCCGACATGCAGAAGGCGATGAGCGAGGGGCGCGTGACCTCGCGCGAGCTGGTCACGCAGTATCTGACGAGGATCGCGATTTACAACGGCAAGCTGAACGCGATCATGAACGTGAATCCCAACGCGCTCAAGGAAGCCGACGAACGCGATCGAGAGCGCGCTCAGGGCCGCGTCCGCGGCCCGCTGCACGGCATTCCGATCGCGCTCAAGGACAACATCCACACCAACGACGTGCCGACCACAGGCGGCGCTACCGTCTTCGAAGGCTTCGTGCCGCCTTACGATGCCACCCTCACGAAGCACCTGCGCGACGCCGGCGCGATCATCATTGCGAAGACCCGGCTTAACGAATTCGCCGGGTGGGTCACGGGTGGTCCGACGCCCGCGCCCGCCAACTACAACGCGCTCACCGGATTCGGCCTCAATCCGTACGACCCGCGCAAAGATCCGCGCGATGCGACGATGGATGGACGACCGGCGATGACGCCCGCAGGCTCGAGTTATGGAGGCGGCACGGCCGCGAGTCTCTGGGCGGCTGACATCGGCACCGACACGACCGGATCGCTCCTCGGTCCGTCGAACGTTGCGATGCTGGTCGGCATCCGGCCGACGCTCGCCCGTATCAGCCGTTATGGAGTGATCCCGGTCACATCCGACCAGGACATGACGGGTCCGATGGCAAAGAGCGTGACGGACGCGGCAATTCTGCTCGGCATTCTGGAAGGCGAGAAGCCGGACCCGAACGATCCGGCCACGACGGTCTGCGCGCCGCCGCCGGGACGCGACTACACGCGATTCCTGAACGTCAACGGTTTGAAGGGGGCGCGCATCGGGATTCCCCGCGCCTTTTTCTACGATGCTGTCACTCCGCCGACGGCCAAGCGACCGCTCGGCGGCATCAACGACGCGCAGGCGAAGCTGATGACCGAGGCGATTGCCGTCCTGAAACAGCAAGGCGCAATCGTGATCGATCCCGCCGATCTTCCGAGCGTCCTGACGAAGGATCCCGACCAGAATTACGCGCTGTTTCCAATTTGCGCCGATGGCGACAAGGTGCGCGGCAAAGACAGCGATTGCTCGATTGTCCTCAAGTACGGGTTCAAGCGCGACTTCAACAAGTGGCTGACAACGCTCGGGGCGAATGCGCCTGTGAAAACGCTGACGGAGCTGCGGATGTGGAACATGACCCACATCCCTTCCGGAGCGATGCGCTACGGCATGGGTCGCATGAACATTTCGGACGAGGTCGATCTCGAGAGGGACCGCGCGAGGTACGAGGCAGATCGCGCGAAGGACCTTGCGATGTCACGGGCGAACGGGTTTGACGCGGTGATGAAGGCGAACAATCTGGACGCGTTGATGCTTCCAGGATCGGCCGGGTCCGACATCTCCGACCGTGCCGGCTACCCGACCATTCAAGTGCCGTTTGGCACGGTTCCAAACTCGCCGACGCCGCCGTTCCCGCCGGGATTCAACGCGCGGCCCGAGCCGTACGGCGTCAACTTCAAGGGCGGAGCGTGCAGCGAACCGAAGCTGATCGAAGTGAGCTACGCGTTCGAGCAAGCCACCAAGCGCCGCGTGCCGCCGCCGTCTTTTCCGTAAGGCAGGTTGCAGATCAACGAAGCCACAGAGACACAGAGCCACCGAGAAAAAACTTAGTACGAGATCTCCAAAAAGATTTCGCTGTGTCTCGGTGTCTTTGTGGCCCGTCCGTTGTTCAGAAAATAAATCTCACGCCAAACTGCATCTGCCGCGACGGCTTGGCGGTAGTGATACGACCAAAGTTCGAGACGACCGTCAGCGTCGGGTTGTCGAAGTTCACCCGATTCGTCACGTTGAACGCCTCAGCGCGGAACTCGAGACGCCGTTCGCCCATCGTGAACGTCTTGGCCAACGATGTATCCCACGCGAAATAACCAGGACCGCGAAGCGATCCGGTTTCTGCGTCGCCGAACGTGAATTGTGCCGGCGTCGCGTAGGCTGCCGCGTTGAACCAGCACGTGGGCGTGCGCGTCTGACAGCTTGGCGTCGAGTCATAGGGATCGCCGACGAGGTTTGGCCGATCCGCATTGAGTTGAGTGTTCGTGTTGTCGATGCCAAGCAGCGGTGTGAGCGCCTGTCCCGATGTCACCTGCACGATCCCGCGAAGCTGCCAGCCGCCAAGCAGTGCCTCGGCGATCGGGCTCATGTTGGCGAGGAAGCGGCGGCCTTTGCCGAACGGCAGCGCGTAGCCGTGGCTGAACGCGAGATGATGCGTCACATCGGTTCCTGTCGGCCCCCAGCTCGCATCGATGTCGCGCGGATCCTGCGGAGCCGCGTCGCCCAGGGTTTGGCTGAACGTGTAGGACAGAAGGAAATTGGTGCCGTTCGACAGCCGCTTCTCGAGTCGTACTTCCAGACCGTCGTACCGTGAGTGATACGCCGGCTTCTGGATGGTGATGCCGGCATAGGCGGGATTGGGGCGCCGCCCCTGAACCGCACCGGCCGCGGGGACCGGCGAGTTGATCTGCACCGGTCCGATCAGCCGCGATGCCCGATGGCCGACGTAGCCGATATCCGCCACCATCCCCGGCAGAATTTCGCGCTGCACGCCGACGCTGAATTGCTGCACCCGACCCTGCTTCAAATCGCGCTGCACGCCGTTGACGGCGGGCACGTTCGCGACAAGTCCCGTGGTGAACGCGTTGTTCACCGTAATCGTTCTGCCGTCGCCGACGATGGTGTACCGGTTGAAGAAGGGTACGTTCTGCCGCATGGTGAGCGGCGTGGTGATCGGATAGAGCTGGTAGAAAAGACCGTAGCCGCCGCGAACGGCGGTCCTCTGATTCGGTGACCACGCGAAGCCGAGACGAGGCGCCCACATCGATGAATCGTGGTCGTAAAGCTGTTCGCTTTCGCCGTTGACGCCGGCAAGTCGAAGCGTGCGTGTGTCCTCGTCGTAATTGGCAAGCCGGTTCTTGCCTTCCGTGGCGGTGAATTGCACTTCGTAACGCAGCCCCGCTGTCACCGTCAGGTTCGACGTGACGCGCATGGTGTTTTGAAAGAACCCGGCCGCCTGGTTGGCTCTGAACAGAAAGCTGGGGTCGTTATCCGGGAAGTTCTGCAACGTCGCCTGGTAGGGAAGGCCCAGCAGCAAATCAGCCAGCGCATTTCCAGACCACCGGCCGTTCTGAAAGATGAACGCGCCGCCCGGACCGATTTGCGTCGCGTAATCCGACGTGAAGTGATGGAAGTCGAACCCGAACTTCATCGTGTGATTGCCTTTCACCATCGTGAGCGTCGGCGCGATAAACGTCGTGTCGAATGGGCCGCTCTGCGTGCTGGGACTGCCGCCGAGCTGCGCGTACACGTTGTTGAGACTCGTCGGCGGAAATCCCCAATTACGCCTGCCGCCATTGCACCCTTGGATGGCGAGCGCGGAGCAGTAGTCCTTGTCGTTCGTCTGCGCCGTGTACTGGAGCGGCCATCGATTCCAGCCGAATCGGACCTCGCTGATGAGCGTCGGCGTGAACATATGCGTGTCACTGATGCCCATCGTCGTCTTGTGATCGTTGAGATCGAGCAGACCGAAGCCGGGGATGTTCGTCACGTTCTGATAACGCGCAATCGGATCGCGATATTCGATGCGCTCGTGAACCGCCCGGAAGCTCAGCTGATTCTTGTTCGTCAGTGCCTGATCGAGCTTCAGGAGCATCACGTCGTCGTGGTTCGTGCCGATCGGGCTCACGAGCAGCGTATTCGTGCCGCTGTTCGGCGGGGGATAAAACGAGGCCATCGCCAATCCAGTCGCGTTGAGGCGTTCCTGCGGAATGACATTGCCTGGAAACGGAAGCCCCGTCAGCGGATCGCGAATGACGGTGCTGATATCCGAGAAGTCCCCTTTGGTGTTTTTCACGGACGGCACAACCGCCGACGCGCTCATGCCGTATTCCTGCCGCTGGCCGTCGAACGCGAGGAAGAAGAACGTCCTCCCGCGAATCACAGGACCACCGATCGAGCCGCCGAACTGCTTGCGGTTGTAAGCCGGAATCTTCCCGGGCGGATCGAAGACGTTCTTCGCATCGAACCTGCTGTCGCGGACGAAGAGCGATGCATCGCCGTGGTACAGATTCGTGCCGGAACGGGTGATCACGTTGATCTGTGCGCCGGCCGTTCGACCGAACTCGGCGTCGTAGGCCGGCGACATCACGCGGAACTCCTGCACCGCGACCTGCGGCATGTTCACCACGTACTGACCAATCGCCTGCGAGGCGTTGTCCATTCCGTCGACCCAGTACGAGTTTTGATTGTCAGGCAGACCGTGTACGACAATGCCGCCGCCCTGGCTCGCAAGCACCGAGGTCTTGATCGTCTGGATCGCGCCCGGCACCAGCAGGTTCAGTTGAAGAAAGTTGCGGCCGTTGAGCGGCAGCTCTTGCGCCTGTTGCGCGGTTACGACCGCGCCCACCGTCGCCGTCTCGGTCTGCACCTGCGCGGCTTCGCCGACGACGGTGACGTTCTCGCTGACGGTGCCCAACTCGAGGCTGAAGTTGAGTTGTTGCCGCTGATCGACCTGCAGCGTGATCGCATCACGCACGAGACGTTTGAAGCCCTGAAGTTCCGCGGCGACGGAGTACTTTCCGGGCGGCAGTTGCAGGGCCTGGTAGTTGCCGCGTTCGTCGGTGAGAAGGGCGCGCTGCTGTCCCGTGTCCGTGTTCGTCACCGTGATCGTGACGCCGGGAAGGACCGCACCCGTGTTGTCGGTGACGGTGCCGAGGACCGCCGCCGTGAAGCCCTGGCCGAAGGCCGGCGAGCTGGTGATCAGGGTCAACAACGCGAGCATGACGACCTGGTTTGCGACGGAATTCATCGAACGCATACGCGCCTCCAGTTAAGCGAACCTCTGTCCCCCCGTTGAGCGACCTCCGTCCCTCCCCGGTTCGAAAGTTCGAGGTTCGAGGTGCGACGTTCGGAGTTCGATGTTCGCGAGGCGCAAGCGCGATCGAACCGTCGAACCCCGAACGTCGAACTTCGAACCTCGAAACTCGAACCTCGCGTCAGCGCGTTCCCTCGTCCTGACCCAGATACTTGTCGTAGTGCGCCGACACCCGCGTGAGCGCATCTTTCAGCGTTTCAGGGCGCCACGTGTACCAGCCATGCGATTCGTTGCTGTACGCAATGTAGTCGACGGGCACGCCTTTTTGCTTGGCGAGGCGGTAATACTCGTCGGCTTGACTGAGCGGCACGCCGAGATCCCGGTCCGCCCAGAGCAACAGAATCGGCGTCTTGATGCGATCGACGTTGTAAGTGGCTGATCTCTCGCGCCAGTGTTCCGGCGCCTGGCTTGGATCGCCGCGATCGCCGCCGACACTGTCCATCATCATCGAACGCCGCCTGGTCCCCTGGTAGAACTCGTGGAGGCTGACGACGTTCGTCGGGCCATACAGATTGACCGCGGCTTTGAGCGCATCGGGGAACCGCACGGCCGTCTGCATCGTCCGATACCCGCCGGTGCTCCCGCCTTGCATGACGACGCGGCTGCGATCGATCAATCCCAGGCCATCGAGGTAGTCGATGCCTGCCACGGTGTCATCGATATCGAGTCCGCCCCAATCGCCGCGGTTCGCGCCGGCGAACGTGCGTCCCTTTCCAGTGCTGCCTCGAACCTCGGGGGCGAGCACGACGAAACCGCGCGAGACGAAGTACTGCACGAAGGGATAGAACCCGTTGACGAACATGCCGCCGCCGAAGGAATGCGAGTACAACAAGAGCGGCGCTTTTCGGCCCGGCTGCAGATTCTTCGGCTTGAACAGAAACGCCGGGATCTCGACATCACCTTTCGATTTGTACGAGACCAGCTCCGGAGCGACGAAACGATCTTGAGTGAGTGCGGGCGGCATGTTGTTGGTGAGCTGTTTCGGAGTACCGCCCTCGGACGGGATAACCCAGATGTCGCTCGTCAGCCCGTGGTTCATGAACGTGTAGGCGATCGACTTGCCGTCCGGCGTCCAATGAAACGTGCCGCGGACATTCTGTCCTTCGAGCCCGCCGTTGACGCCCGCGCGATCGGTGAGCTGCTGCGCGGCTCCGCCCTCCGCCGGAACTTTCATCAGGTAGAAGTTCCACTGCTTGTTGGCGACGAACGCGATGGACCGGCCATCGGGAGACCACTTGGGATTGCCGTTGTCCCACGTGTCGTTCGTGAGCATCTGGGGACGGCCGCTCGCCACATCGGCGACGCCCACGTTGCGCCATTCCGTGTCGCTCGAGATGAACGCGATTCGCGCGCTGTCGGGGGACCACTGCGGTGTATCCGCGCTCTTGACGACCAGCCGCGGAGTGCCGCCCGTAATAGGCATCACCCAGATGCCGTTGACGCGTGGTCCGTTTGGTGTCTCGCTGCGGGCGGAGGTCAGCGCGAGCCATTTCCCGTTAGGGGAAACTTGCGGCTCGCCCGCATTTGACGGCCAGTCCGTGAGCACCTTCACATGCGGGCGGCTCAAGGGAATGTCTGCCGGCAGCGCTTCGATTTGGCTGAAGCCGTTGTCGCCGTAATAGCGAACGAACACAATGGACTTCCCATCGCGTGTCCACTGCGGCCCCGGCCCTCCGAGACCATAGCTCAGGTTGATGGGTTCGGTCGAACCGTCCGGCTTGGTCATGTAAATCTCGGTCCAGCAGCCGGTGCCGCAGTGCCGCGTCACGTACGCGATCCATTGACCGTCGGGTGACCAGGCGGGCTCGGCTTCGGCCTCGGGAAACGAATTGGTGATGGCGCGCGCGTTGGACCCGTCCGCGTTCATCACCCAGATGTCGAAACTGCCGTTTTTGGCCGAGACGTACGCGATTTGCCGCCCGTCCGGCGAATACTGAAATTGTTCGATCTTCGCGTTGGTTTGCGCGAGCAGGTCGACGAGATCCCCGGCTCCGCCGGCGGTGACTGCCGGCGCGCTCTTCGCCTGGGCGCAGCCGCAGATCAACAGACACAGGATCACGATTCGCGACATGGGCGTCCTTCCGGGAAAGGGGTGAAGCTGAGCGACGTTTGCCTATACGGAACCACAAGCGGCTCGACCGAAATGGAAGACATTGTCGCAATCACGTCAGACGCGCCGGGTGCCGCCCTATACTGCCTCTGATCCCATCATTTCTTCCATCGGGGCTAGCGAGGCACGAATGACGAAGTTTGTGTTTGCCATCTTGAGTGCCGTCACTATCGGTTCCGGCCTCGGGGTGTCGGCCGACATCTCCGCGACGAGCGCCAATCAGCCGACCAGGCCGGTCGCGGCGGCGTCGCAGACGAGCGGTCTGTTGCCGGTCGAAGCTCAGAACGCGCTGGTCGCCGCGTCGTGCGTCAGCTGCCACAACGACCGATCGAAGGCGGGCGGGCTTTCGCTGCAGAGCTTTGACGCGGCAAAGGTTCAGGAGAACGCCGACGTCGCCGAGAAGATGATCCGGAAGCTGCGGGCGAACATGATGCCCCCCTCGACGGTGAGAAACCGTCCCGATGCTGCGACGCTGAACGCGTTTGCGGCATCGCTCGAGGCGCCGCTCGATCGGGCAGCGGCGCTCAATCCGAATCCCGGTCGGCGAACGTTTCAGCGTCTGAACCGCGCGGAGTACGCGCGCGCGGTGCGAGATCTGCTCGGCATCGATGTCGACGTCAGCGCGTTTCTGCCGGGCGACACGTTCAGCGACGGCTACGACAACATCGCGGACGTTCAGGTTTTCTCGCCCACGCTTCTGCAGGGATATCTCACCGCCGCGTCCAGAATCGCCACTCTCGCGCTCGGCGACCGCAAGGCGACGCCGACCGAAGCCACCTACAAAGTGCCGCGCACGCAGTCGCAGATGGTGCACGTCGAGGGCACGCCGCTCGGCACGCGAGGCGGTACGTCGGTCGTGCATATCTTTCCTGCCGACGGTGAGTACACCTTCCGGATGATGCTCCACTCGGTCCCGACGGGTCAGTTGTTTGGCAGCACCGTTCAGGACGAACAGCTCGAGGTGTCGGTGGACGGCGAGCGCGTGGCGGTGCTGACGATCAACTTCCGCATGCGCGAGACCGACGATCTCGGCATGAGCATCGTCACGCCGCGCGTTCACGTCCGCGCCGGGCCGCAGCGCGTGGCCGTCGCGTTCGTGCAGCGGTTTGAAAGTGAAGTCGATGATCTGATGGCGCCTCACGATCACAGCCTCGCCGACACGTTCATCGGCTCGGATAACGGGATCACGACGCTCCCGCACCTGCGCGATTTCGCCATTACGGGACCGTTTAACGTCACAGGCCTCTCGGACACACCGAGCCGCCTCAAGGTCTTTACCTGCCGGCCTGCCACGGCAGCGGAAGAAGCCCCCTGCGCGCAACGCATCATCGAGCGCCTCGCCACGCAGGCGTTTCGCCAGCCGGTTCCACGCGCCGACACCGACATGCTGATGAAATTCTTCCGGCAGGGTCGCGACGCGGGTGATTTCGAGAGCGGTATCCGCCTGGCGGTGCAGCGGATTCTCGCGAGCCCGCGCTTCCTGTTCCGCTTCGAACAAGCGCCGCCAACCGTGGCTGCCGGACAGGCTTATCAAATCGGCAATCTCGAGATGGCGTCGCGGCTCTCGTATTTCCTGTGGTCCGCTGCGCCGGACGCGGCGCTGCTGAAAGTGGCGGCCGCGGGCGGCCTTCGTACCCCGGCCAGTCGCGAGCACGAGGTGCGGCGCATGCTCGCCGATCCGCGAGCCGAGGCGTTGTCCACACGGTTTGCGGCCCAGTGGCTGCGGCTTCAGGATGTGGACAAGATTCTGCCGGACCCGATGCTCTTTCCCTCCTACGATTCGCTGCTGGCGCAGGCGTTCAAACGCGAGACCGAGCTGCTCTTCGACAACGTCGTCCGTGAAGATCACAACGTGCTCGATCTGTTGACTGCGGATTACACGTTCGTCAACGAACGCATTGCGAGGCACTACGGTCTGCCGAACGTCACGGGCGAAGCGTTCCGTCGCGTGACGCTTGGTCCGCAGTTTGAAAACCGCCGCGGGATTCTTGGTCACGGCAGCGTTCTCATGCTCACTTCGGTCGCGAACCGTACATCGCCCGTGTCGCGAGGCAAGTGGATCATGGAAGTTCTGCTGGGGACGCCACCACCGCCTCCGCCGCCCAACGTTCCCGACTTCGAAGCGACGAAGGCGGCCGTGGGCGCCAAACGCCTGTCTGTTCGTGAGCGTATGGAGGAGCATCGCGCGAACCCGGCTTGCGCCTCCTGTCATCGCATGATCGATCCCCTGGGTCTCACGCTCGAGAACTTCGACGTGACGGGTCAGTGGCGCATCAAGGACAACGGCGTCGACATCGATGCAAACGGCGAGCTCTACGACGGCACGAAGATGCGCGGACCCGCCGGCTTACGTCAGGCGATCCTGTCGCACTCCGAAACTGTTCTCCGCAACTTCACCGAGAACCTCATGCGATATGCGACCGGACGGCGCGTCGAGTATTTCGATCAGCCGGCGATCAGAGCGATTGTCAGGAATGCCGCGGCGAACGACGACCGATTCTCCTCGTTCGTGCTGGGCGTCGTGGAGAGCGCCGCGTTTCAGATGAACCGGGCGGAGACGGTTGCCGAAACCGATCAATCAGCAGGCGGTCCCACGAAGGGATCGAGGAGATAGCTCAATGTCCTCCATCATCACGAAGAAGCACTTGTCGCGTCGTACGGTTTTAAAAGGCCTGGGTGTGACTGTCGCGCTGCCGCTCCTCGACGCGATGGTGCCGGCCGGGACCGCCTACGCGTCCACGCGTGCCGCTTCATCGGCGAGACCGCGACTCGTCGCCATCGAGCAGGTGCACGGCTGCGCCGGCGCGACGGAGTACGGCCTGGCGAACAATCTCTGGGCGCCGGCGGAAGTCGGCAGCGGATTCGATCTGTCGCGCGGGAGCCTGAAGTCGCTCGAGCCGTTTCGAGAGTACCTGACGATCATCAGCAACACCGACGTCGAGGGAGCCGAGGCGCACAACGCCGCGGAAATCGGCGGCGATCACTTCCGCGCGAGCGCGTGCTTTCTGACGCAGGCGCATCCGAGGCAGACGCAGGGGTCGAACGTCCACTGCGGGATATCGCTCGATCAGATGTACGCGCAGAAGTTCGGTCAAGACAATGCCATCCCGTCGATGCAGCTCTCGATCGAGGCTGTCGATCAAGCCGGCGGCTGTGCCTACGGTTATTCGTGCGTGTACACCGACACCATCAGCTGGGCGAGCCCGACGCAGCCGCTGCCGATGATTCGCGACCCGCGCGCTGCGTTCGATCAGTTGTTCGGCGTCGGCGCAACCGCCGCCGAGCGCGCGGCGAATCGCCGCAACGATACGAGCATTCTCGATTCGATTACCGACGAAGTGGCCGCTTTGAGGCGCCGGCTGACGAAAGACGACAGCACTCGTCTCAACAACTATCTCGAAGACATCCGCGAAATCGAACGCCGCATTCAGAACATCGAAGCGCACAACGCGAGCGGCGAAGCGCGCGAGATGCCGGAGGCGCCGATCGGCGTGCCCGATTCGTACAGCGAGCACGTGAAGCTGATGTTCGATCTGCAAGCGGCAGCGTTCGCGGCGGATGTGACGCGCATCTTCTCGTTCAAGACGGGACGCGACGGCTCGAGCCGCGCGTATCCTGAGAGCGGCGCCAGCGGCGGCTTCCACCCGCTGTCGCACCACGGCGATCGCACCGATCGAATCCTGGAGTTCGCGAAGGTCAATACCTATCATGTGAGCCTCGTGCCGTATTTCCTCGAGAAGTTGAAGAACACGCCCGAGGGCGACAGCAATCTGCTCGAGAACAGCCTCGTGATTTACGGCTCACCGATGGGCGATCCGCACCCACACAACCACAAGCGTTGCCCGCTGTTCCTCGTCGGTCACGCGGGCGGAAAACTGAAGGGCAACCTCCATCTGCGCGCGGCGGCGGGCACGCCCATGGCCAATCCGATGCTGTCGATCGCTCACATCCTCGGGCTCGAGATCGAGAGCTTCGGCAACAGCAGCAGCGCGTTCGACTTGAATGCCGTCTCGCCGCCAACCACCGTCGCCTCGAGAGGTTAGGAGATCACCATGCGAATCACGAGAATGCCGCTGAGAACTCTCGCGTCCGCATGCGTGGCAGCGGTCCTGTGCCTGTGGGCGCCGCTGCACGCCGCGTCTGCGTCTGCCGCAGACGCCGCGATGCAGGGCGACAAGGCCGCGCTCGCCGCGCTGGTCAAGAGCGGCGCCAACATCAACGCCGCGCAGGGCGATGGCATGACCGCGCTGCACTGGGCCGCGTTCAAAGGCGACGTGGAGATGGCGCAGATGCTGCTCAAAGCCGGCGCCAGCCTCAAGGCGACCACACGGCTTGGGAACTACACCCCGCTCCTCGTAGCTGCGAGGAACGGACACGCCGCTGTCATTCAGGAACTGATCAAGGCCGGAGCCGATCCGAATGCGGCAACCACGCACGGGACCACACCGTTGATGCTCGCTGCTGCCGCCGGTAGCGTCGACGCAATCAACGCACTGCTGACGCACGGCGTCGACATCAACGCCACCGAGATCAAAGGGCAGACCGCCCTGATGTTCGCGTCTGTGAATGGCCGCGTCGAGGCCATCCGCGCGCTGGCGGGGCACGGCGCCGATCTGAAAATGATGACGAAGTCGGTCGACCTCACGATTCCGCCGCCCGAGCCGCCGCCGCCGGAGCCTGGCCGTATCGTCGTCGATCCGAACGCGTCACAACTCGGCCGCGCCGGCGGTAACTTCGAGCACAACCTCCTCGTCGCCGCGACGGGTGGATTGAGCGCGCTGCACATGGCGGCGCGGCAGGGACACGTCGAGGCCGTGAAGGCGTTGCTCGATGCGGGCGCCGATTTGAATACGGCGACAGCCGGAGACCGGACGACCCCGCTGCTCATCGCGATCATCAATGGCCACTTCGATCTCGCGAAGATGATGCTCGATCGCGGCGCCGACCCGCGCGTTGCGGCGGAAAACGGCGTCACGCCGCTCTACGCGGTTCTCAATTGCGAATGGGCGCCCGTTGCCGCGTATCCACAGCCGCGCGCGTACGAACAACAGCACACCACGTATCTGGAGCTGATGACGGCGTTGATCGATAAAGGCGCCGATCCCAACGCCCGCATCAACAAGAAGGTTTGGTACTCCGGCTACAACTTCGATCAGTCGGGCGTAAACGAAGCCGGCGCGACGCCGTTCTGGCGCGCCGCGTATGCCAGCGACCTGGATGCGATGCATCTGCTCATCGCCCGAGGCGCCGACCCGAACGTCTCGACGATGCGGTTGAAGGAGAAGAAGAACGAGGCGCACGATCCCGGGCAGAAAGCGTTTGTCCCAGGCTATGTCTCGCCGCTTGCACCCATCCCCATGGGCGGACCCGACGTGTCGCCTCTCTTGGCTGCCGCCGGTGTGGGTTACGTCGGCGGGGGCGGCAATACGCACCGGCTGGCGCCGACCGGCATGATGGCCGCAGTGAAGTACCTCGTCGAGGAGCTTCACCTGGATGTCAACGCCAGAGACGCAGACGGCAACACGCTGATCCATCAGGCCGCGTCGCGTGGCGACAACGAGATGATCCTGTATCTGCTCTCGAAAGGTGCCGACCCGCACGCGGTGAATCGACTTGGTTTGACGACGGCCGATTGGGCGAATGGGCCGCAGCAGAAGGTGCAGCCGTTCCCGGAAACGATTGCGCTGCTGGAGAAGCTCGGCGTCAAGAACAACCACCTCTGTGTCTCGTGTTAACGCGATCGCGTGCGATCGGTTGATCGCACGCGGCGACCTCTGTCCCTGCCAGGGACCTCCGTCCCCGCTAAGAGACCTCTGTCCCCCGGACTCGTCATGGTTTCAGCGAACGGCTCTTGCGGGCGTAATGAGGGCTGTATTGAAGACCGTACGGCGTCACGAGCGTCAAGCTCGCTTTCTCTCGGAAGAATTCCTTCTTCGATTGGCGAATGGCCTCCAGTTCCTCGGCGGTGCAGTCGCGGAGGACGACTTCCTCACGCGGCACGAACACCACCTGACCGATCGGCATCGTGTGGCCGCCGTGAATCCCTTCGCCGGGTTGGAGCACGTAGCGGAATTCCGTCTCGTGCGCGTACCAATCCGTTTCGACGCGGACCACCAGCATCGGCGCCACCGGCCGCTCGATATTGTTGAAAATCGGCGTGTACAAGGTGTCCCACCCCGCCGGGGTCTGGAAGTTGGTGGCGCCGCGGAGCGAGATCCCTCCCGCGGGTGTGCCCAGATCCTCCGGCACGATGAAGATGCGCGCCATCTGCCGCGCCCCCTCGATTGAGATCGGTGTGTTGGGCACGAGAAACTTGACCTCTTCTCTCATCGTGCCGACACCGCCCATGGGAAGGGCGACGGTGACCGTGAAGATCGGCTGCCAGTTCGCGCCGAGCGCGCCCATGTAAAACGTGAAGTGATAGCGCCCCTCACCTTCGTACTCGATATGAAACGCTTCGTTCTCCGCGAGTGCGGGATAGACGAGAAAGCCGACTTCACTGCCGGCCTCGAGCACCGGGCAATGTCGCGCGTGCTGCGGCAGGAGAGGACGCTGACTCTCGCGGCGCGGCTTCAGGCCGACGCCAGGACGAATCGAGTTCGGGAACATTCGCACTTCCATGCTGATACACACCTTAGGTGAGCGACCGGCGGTCGTCAAGATTCGCCGGGGCCGATTCGACGTGTTGGCAGCGATTGCCGCCCTGGTTAACAATAAAAAAGGGGAGAGTCTCCATTTTCGTGACGTCAGTCCCCATTTCATGAGTCCCCATTTCGTGATCTCGCGACGTTTTGCGCAACGCTCAGCGTACGTTGCGATCGCGATGCTTTTCCTCGCGTCTTCCGCGACGATTCGCGCCGTGCACGTCCAGGTCGGCGGTCCGCTCACCTTTGCCGATGACGTCGCTCCGATTCTGTTCGATCGCTGCGTTTCCTGCCATCACCCTGATGGCCCCGCGCCGTTCAGCCTCATTTCGTATTCGGACGCGAAACAACGGGCATCGCTCATCGCGAAGGTGACCGCCAGCCGCTACATGCCGCCCTGGAAGTCCGAGCCTGGCTCTGGCGAGTTCGTCGGTCAGAAGGCGCTGAGCGAGTCCGAGATCGACACCATTCAACAGTGGGTCAGCGACGGCGCCCCGGAAGGTGACACCACGCATCTCCGCGCGCCGGTCTGGACCAAGGGCTGGCAACTCGGCACACCTGACCTTGTCGTCACGCTGCCGGAGCCGTACACACTGCGAAGCGACGGGGCCGACGTCTGGCGCGTGTTTGTTTTTCCGGTCCCCGTTCGGTCAGTGCAGTACGTGAAGGGGCTCGAGTTTCGGCCGGGCGGCGCCAAGGTGGTTCATCACGCGCGGATTCGGCTCGATCGGACGCCGGCATCACGGCGGCTCGACGACCAGGATCCCGCGCCGGGCTATGAGGGTTTCATCGCCCGGTCCGCGCTTTATCCCGATGGCCATTTTCTCGGGTGGACTCCGGGCCAGACCTCTCCGCTCCTCCCGAAAGGGCTTGCCTGGCGTCTCGATCCCGGCGTCGATCTGGTCGTGGAAGTCCACATGGTCCCCTCCGGCAAAGTGGAGAAAGTGGACCCCTCCATCGGCCTCTATTTCGGGAGCGATCCACCGGAGAGGACTCCGGCCATTCTGAGGCTTGGACGCAAGAACCTCGATATCCCCGCTGGAGAAAAGGCGTACGTCAGCGCCGACTCGTTCGTCCTGCCGATCGACGTCGAGGTCCGCGCGCTTCAGCCGCACGCGCACTACCGTGCGCGGCAGGTCACCAGCATCGCGACGCTGCCAGACGGAACCAGGCAGACGCTGCTTTCCATCAAGGACTGGGATGTGAGATGGCAGCACTTATATCAATACGTCACGCCAATCGTCCTGCCGAAGGGCACGACAATCGCGATGCAATTCACCTTTGACAACTCCGCCGACAACCCGCGTAACCCGCAGCTGCCGCCAGCCCGCGTCTTCTGGGGAGAAGAGTCCATTCGCGAGATGGGTGAGCTCTGGATTCAGATGCTGCCGCGAAACGATCGGGATCTGCGAGCGCTGCTGGCCGCCATCGAGCCGAAGATGGTGAACGAGGACACGATCGGCTACGAAATGCGGCTGCGGCAGGATCCAACAAAGGTCCTGCTGCACGATGAGGCGGGCGATGCTTACCTCTATCTGGGACGCCCGGCCGATGCGGTTCGACATTTCGAGGCGTCGCTCGGCGCGAACCCGGGTTCAGCGTCAGCGCATTACAACCTCGGGGTGGCATTGGCGGAGACCGGCGACCTGGAAGGGGCAATCCGGCTCTTTCGACGAGCGGTGGAACTCAAACCGGATTATGCGCTTGCGCACAACAACCTTGGCAGCGCGCTCACGCGTCTCGGAAAAACGGACGAAGGGCTGGAGCATTTCCGGACCGCCATCCGGCTCGACCCGAACGATGCGGGGGCGTATCACAACGCTGCGACGGTGTTGCACGCGCGAGGCGAGCTCAGCGAGGCGGTTCGGCATTTCCGCCGCGCGGTCGAGCTCAAGCCGGACTGGATTCTCGCGACGTCAAATCTGGCGTGGATTCTTGCGACTGCGCCGAGCGAGGATCTGCGGAACGCCGCTGACGCGACGCGGCTGGCGGAGCGGGCGGTCGCTTTGAGTGAGAGGGCCGATGCTTCGGTGTTGGACGTGTTGGCCGCCGCATACGCCTCGGCTGGCGAGTTCGATCGTGCGCTGGCAGTCCTCGGTGAGGCGCTCGCGCTCAAGCCGAACGCACGCGTCTCCGGCACAATTCGGCAGCACATGGCTTTGTACAAGCGGCATGAGCGATACGTGCTCCCCTTGCCAGCTAAGGGCCCACATCAAGGCCCGCACTAAGGCGACGGCTGAGCAGGCGCGGTCCCATGAGCAGGCGCCGTTGCGGCGCGCCGGGCGGAAATGCTATATTTCCTAGGTTCTAGCGGGGGCTGGGACACCCTATCTAGCCCCTTATGTGCCGTGACGCGCCCGACGGGGCCACAGGCGTCCGCCGGCGCTCGCAACAAACAACGATTAGGGGTCAACAGCTTCGGGTGCCAAGTGTCGTCTCGAGACGACCTTTTAGGCCCGTAGCGCCGCACGCACCTGGGAACCCTGGCTTGTCGTGCCAAGGAACCTGGGGTGAGGCGTGCTTTTCCGCTTTTTGTGGAGCGCTCGTGCCGACGATTAGTCAGCTTGTCCGTCAAGGACGCGATCAGGTCCGCTGGAAGACAAAGAGTCCGGCCTTGCAGGACAGCCCGCAGAAGCGCGGCGTCTGCGTGCGGGTCTTCACGCAAACGCCGAAGAAGCCGAATTCCGCGCTGAGGAAAGTCGCGCGTGTCCGGCTCACCAATGGGATTGAGGTCACCACCTACATCCCGGGTGTGGGTCACAACCTGCAGGAGCACTCCCTTGTGCTCATCCGCGGGGGCCGCGTGAAGGACTTGCCGGGTGTGCGCTATCACGTCGTCCGCGGCACGCTCGACGCCGTGGGCGTGCAGGGCCGCAAGCAAGGGCGTTCGAAGTACGGCGCCAAGCGACCGAAGCAGTAGGGTGAGGAAGTTTCCAGTTGCCAGTAAGTTGAGTTTCTTGGTTGGCAGATTATGTCAGTTGAAACTTCGCAACTCTGAAACTTGCAACTGAACTTTGAACCCTTCGACGCGGCTCAGGGTTCATCCTGAGCAACGTCGAGGGATGAACTGGGAACTGGTAACTGGAAACTGAGATCGATAGGACTGATCAATGCCGCGACGACGAGAAATTCCGAAGCGTGAACTGCCCGCCGACGCGCTCTACAACAGCGCGCTCGTGACGAAGTTCATCAACACGATCATGCAGGAGGGCAAGCGCTCCACGGCGGAACGCATCCTCTATCAGAGCTTCGACATCATCAAGGAACGAAGCGGCGACGATCCGCTCAAGGTATTCAAGAAGGCGCTCGACAACGTGAAGCCAAGCCTCGAAGTGAAGTCGCGGCGCGTCGGCGGCTCCAACTATCAGGTGCCGATCGAAGTGAACCCGAATCGGCGGCTGTCACTCAGCATTCGCTGGCTGGTGAGCTACGCCCGCTCGCGCGGCGATGGCAAGACGATGCAGGAGAAGCTCGCGAACGAGCTTCTGGATGCCGCCAATCTTCGCGGCGGCGCGGTGAAGAAGCGCGAAGACACACACAGGATGGCGGAAGCAAACAAGGCGTTTGCCCATTACCGCTGGTAAGGACGCACGTGGGGGCGGTTCGCGCATCACCCTGCCAACGACAAGACGTTCATAGCGAGACAAGCTCCACTAGACCGTACCCGGAACATCGGCATCATGGCCCACATCGATGCCGGGAAGACGACCACCACCGAGCGGATCCTCTTCTACACCGGGATTACGTACAAAATCGGCGAGGTCCACGAAGGCACCGCCGTGATGGACTGGATGGAGCAGGAACAAGAGCGCGGCATCACCATCACGTCTGCCGCCACGACCTGTTTCTGGCGCGATCACCGGATCAACATCATCGACACGCCGGGCCACGTCGATTTCACCGTTGAAGTCGAGCGCTCGCTGCGCGTGCTCGACGGGGCCGTCGCCGTGTTCGACGCGGTTTCCGGCGTCGAGCCGCAGTCAGAAACCGTCTGGCGCCAGGCCGACAAGTACCGCGTCCCGCGCATCTGCTTCGTGAACAAGATGGATCGCGTGGGCGCGGACTTCAAAGAGACGCTTTCCCAGATCGAGTCCAAGCTGCAGGGCAACCCTGTCGCCATCCAATTGCCCATCGGCAGCGAGGACAAGTTCATCGGCGTCGTCGATCTCGTCCGCATGAAGGCCGTCACCTACAAAGACGAAACGATGGGCGCGGACTACATCGTCAGCGAGATTCCGGCTGCGATGCTCGACGAAGCGAAGCGGTATCGCGAGAAGCTGATCGAGAAGTGCAGCGAGGCCGACGACAAGCTGCTCGAGAAGTATCTGCACGGCGAGGAAATCACCGAGGCCGACATCAAGGCCGCATTGCGGAAGCGGACGACCGAATCAGTGCGCAAGGAAGACGCTCCCTTCGTCCCCGTGATTTGCGGGTCGGCGTTCAAGAACAAGGGTGTGCAGCCGCTGCTCGATGCGGTCGTGGATTACTTGCCATCGCCGCTCGAGATTCCGCCCGTGAGCGGCATCGACCCGCGCGCAAAGGGCGACGAGCCTGTCCTCATCGAGCGGAAGGCTGACGACCGCGCGCCGTTTGCCGCGCTTGCGTTCAAGATCATGACCGACCCGTTTGTGGGTCAGCTCACCTTCTTCCGCGTGTACTCAGGCACCCTCGCCACCGGAACATCCGTTCTCAACGCGACGAAAGGCAAGACCGAACGCATCGGCCGCCTGCTCAAGATGCACGCGAACAAGCGCGAAGAGATCAAGGAGGTCTTCGCCGGCGATATCGCTGCGGCTGTTGGTCTCAAGTTCGTCACGACCGGCGACACGCTCAGCGACGAGAAGCGGCCGATTCTGCTCGAGTCGATGGACTTCCCCGAGCCGGTGATCTCGCTGGCAATCGAGCCGAAGACAAAGGCGGATCAGGAAAAGTTGGGCCAGGGCATGGCCAAGCTGATGACGGAAGACCCGACGTTCCGCGTCAACACCGACGAGCAAACCGGACAGGTCGTCATTCGCGGGATGGGCGAGCTGCACCTGGAAATCATCGTCGAGCGGTTGAAGCGCGAGTTCAACGTCGAGGCCAGCGTCGGAAAGCCGCAGGTCGCGTACAAAGAAACGATCACCGCGCCGGCAGAAGGCGATGGACGCTTTGTTCGGCAGACCGGCGGTCGCGGGCAGTATGGCCACGCCAAGATCCGCGTTCGTCCGATGCCGCCTGGAACCGGGTACGAGTTCGAGAACCAGATCATCGGCGGCTC
>WNFU01000799.1_pt1 | contig 43805 bp, 41 predicted proteins | sample 5400121 | NCBI WGS metagenome assembly WNFU01 (sample SAMN13153360, study PRJNA577476) | soil metagenome | isolation source: 100 cm soil or saprolite under grassland replicate 1 | place: USA:California | collected 2016-06-15 | reverse complement strand
CACTGGATGCCCCCGATGCCGACGCTGCCCGGCGGGGTCTTCGTGCGCGGCGTGTCGAGGCGCGGGATGTTGATCCGCTCGGGCATGCCGGTCATGTACGGCAGCCCCGGCGTGAAGCCGATGAAGTACACGAGGTACTCGGCGCCGGCGTGGAGCCTCACCAGCTCGTCGGTCGAGAGCCCGAGGCGTCGCGCCGCGGCCGCGAGATCGACCCCGAGCTCGGGATCTTCGTAGCAACAGGGTAGGTCGACCGCTCGCGATGGCGGCAGAACGGCGGTGGTCGCTTGGGGCACGAGCTCCGCGATCGACGCGCACAACGCGTCATACGCGACCGCGCGCGGATCGTAGTAGACGAGGAGCGACGAATACGTCGGGACCGTCTCGAGGACGCCGGTCAGTCCCTTTTGCTGGATCAAGAACTCGAGCGCGCGGACACGGGTGTTGACCTCCACGCTGATCTCCTCGCCGAGCTCGACGCACACGGCGAGATCGCCCGCCGGCAGAAACCGCAATGCGTCAGATCGCCGACAGCGCGGAGTTTGGCAGGTCCGTGATGAACATGTGCCCCGGGCTGTGCGTGATCATGAACGGCGGCCTCGACGCCAGCGCGACGGCCTGGGGCGTGACGCCGCACGCCCAGAAAACCGGCACGTCGCCGCGTGTGAATTCCTGCGCGTCGCCCCAGTCGGGGCGCGTGATGTCCGTGATGCCGATGGCGGCGGGATCGCCCACGTGCACGGGGGCGCCGTGGGCGCCGGGGAATCGGGCGCTCGCCGTCACCGCCTTCGCGAGGTGTGCGGCCGCGATCGGCCGCATCGAGACGACCATCGGCCCGTGGAAGACCCCCGCCGGGCGGCACGGCGTCGACGTGCGCCACATGGCGACGTTCTTGCCCTGCTCCACGTGCCAGAGCCGAATCCCCGCGTCCAGCAGCGCCCACTCGAAGGTGAACGAGCAGCCGAGCAGAAACGCCACCAGATCGTCCCGCCAGTAGGGGGTCGCGTCGGTCACCTCGTCGGCGAGGACGCCGTCCTTGTAGATCCGGTAGCGGGGGATGTCGGTCCTCAGGTCGGCGCCCGGCGCCACGCCCACCGGCTCGGGCGAGCCCACGTCCGTCACCTCGAGGAGCGGACACGGCCGCGGATTGCGCTGGCAGAAGAGCAGGAAATCGTAGGCGTGGTCCCTCGGGAGCACGGCGAGGTTGGCCTGGACGTAGTTCTGGCCGAGACCCGCGGTGATCCCCGTGAGCTTTCCGTTTCGGATGTCCTGCCGGATCTCCCGCGGATGGCGCGTGTCGATCGGCATATCGGGATTTTACCCCCGTTTGCGGCCCGGGCGTTCTTTCACTCGAGGAACTGATCCACTCGCACGCGCACGGACTCCGGAAGCGCGAGGCCCAGGGCCTTCAGCGTCTTTATGTTCATCACCAGCTCGAACTTCGTGGGCTGCTGCACCGGGAGGTCGGCGGCCCGTGCGCCCTTCAGGATCTTGTCCACGTACGCGGCGGCTCCGCGATACTGGTCCCGAAAGTCCGTCGAATAGGACATGAGCCCGCCGGCCTCCACAAACAGCCTGCTGCCGTATATTGCCGGAAGCCGATGCGCCGCGGCGAGCTGGACAATCCTCTGCGCGTGAGTGTTCGTCAGCGGGCCGGCCGCCACGGACACGGCGTCGATCCGCTCCGACGTCATCCGGGAGAACGCGACCTCAAGATCGTCAGGACCTCGCACTTCGATGGGACGAAGCGTGATCCCCAATACCCGCGCTGGCGCTGCGCGCTCCTGTACTCCCAAGAGGTTGGAGGCATCCGCCGGGTTGAACACAAAGCCAACTCGAGCGATCTTCCCGGGCAGCATTTCCCGTAGGAGCTCCAACCGTTTCCCGACAGTATCGATATTCGCGGTTGACAGGCCCGTGAGGTTTCCTCCCGGCCGCGCAAGGTTCGAGACGAGCTTGGCGCCGACCGGGTCGGCAGCCGCGGCGAAGACGATCGGGATCGTCCTGGTCGCGTCCCTGGCCGCTAATGCGACGGCCGTGCCCCCCGCTACGATCACGTCGACTTTGAGACGAACCAGTTCAGCCGCGAGCCCGGGCATCGCGTCGACCTTCCCGTGCGCCCAACGGTAGTCAATGGTGATGTTCCGCCCTTCTACATGGCCGCGCTCCCGAAGTCCTTGCCTGAATGCTTCGGCGAGCGGCGCGCCATTCACAGGTGTGGACCCCCCGAGAAAGCCGATGCGCCAGACATTACCCGCCTCCTGCGCCTCGAGGGCAAGCGGAGTCGTGAGAAGGCCGAGGGCAAGCCCCACGAGTGCGAAGGCTGATCGGATGACGTCCATGCCGGATGACGGCGCTCGGCTACCTCCGGCCGAGGCGCGGCCACACGTCCGGATTCACCAGCACCTCGGGCCGCTCGCCGCGCAGGACGCGCAGCATCTCGCCCGAGACCTGCATCGCCGCCTGGCGGGTCGCCTCCCGCGTGACGCCCGCCATGTGCGAGGAGCACACGACGTTCTCGAGGTTGAGGATCGGATTGTCCCGGGACGTGGGCTCGTCCTCCCAGACGTCGAGGCCGGCGGCGGCGAGCTTGCCACGGGTCAGCGCCTCGAAGAGCGCCCGCTCGTCCTGCACCGGGCCGCGCGAGGTGTTGATGAAGATGGCGCTCGGCTTCATGAGCCCGATGGCTTTTTCGTTGATCATGTGCTTCGTCTCGGGCGTGAGGGGCGTGTGACAGGTGAGCACGTCTACCTGGGGCAGGAGCGCCTCGAGGCTCTTGACCGGCTCCGCGCCGCGCCGTCGCACCTCGTCGTCCGGCACGTATTTGTCGTAGCCGAGCACGCGCATCCCGATCGCGCCGGCGAACTTCGCGACGCGCCGGCCCACGTTGCCGACGCCGACGACGCCAAGCGTCTTGCCGGCGAGCTCCGTGTTTCCGGCGCGGCTCGTGCTCCAGCCGTCGCCCCGCATCGCCTTGTCGATCGCGAGGGTGCGCTTCACGGAGACGAGCATCAGCATCAACGCATGCTCGGCGACAGCCTGGGAGTTGGAGCCGGGAGCGTGAACGACCGCGACGCCGAGCCGGGTCGCGGCTGGGATATCCACGGTGTCGAGTCCGACTCCATGCCTTCCGACGACCTTGAGCTTCTGACAGGCCCCCATCAGACTTTCCGTGCATCGAGGCCTTATCCGGAACAGGATCCCGTGCGCCTCCGCGGCCGTCTTGACCAGACCGGCCTCGGTCTCGTCCTCGCAGACGACGACCCGCGCCTCTCTCTCGAGGAGGGCTTTGCCGTCGGGGTGGATGGGGCCGCAAGCACGATCAGCGGACGCGGATCAGTGGCCATCGATGCGGGTCTCCTTTGGCGCGCGGCAGGTCACGGATTTTACTACTTCCAGGCGACCAGGACGAGGCGCGGAGCGTCCAGCGAAAACGGAGTGCCGTCGAGCCCGCCGTAGAGCTCCACACGGCTCCAGCGCTCGGGGCGCAGCATCGCGGACAGCTCGTGCGCCGAGTAGAGACGGATCTCGCTCTCGCCGATCAGCTCCTGCGCGCCCTCCTTCGCTTTGGCCGTCGCGCGCCGCAGTCGGAACCAGCGGGCGCGCCAGCGACTCGTCGCCGGGTCGAACGAGTTCTCGATGCGGAGCGTCCAGCCGTTCACCCGCTTGCGCTCCTCGGGCGGCAGCGACCGCACGAGCTGGTCGCGGTTCCGCGTGTCGAGGACGAAGACTCCTCCGGGCTTGAGCGCGCGCCAGAAGCGATCCACGACGAGGCGATCCTCGTCGTCGGCGAAGTAGCCGATGGAGCTGAACAGGTTCACGGCCAGGTCGAACTCGCTCGGGAACTCCATGTCGCGAATGTCCTGGCAGACCAGCGTGAGGCTCACGCCCGCTTCCTGGGCCGCCTTCCGCGCGCGGTCGAGCTCGGTCTCGCTGAAGTCCACGCCGGTGACCCGATGGCCGAGGCGTCCGAGCTCGATCGAGTGGCGGCCGAAGCCGCAGGGCGCGTCCAGCACGCGGGCTCCGGCCTCGAGTGCCGCAATGCTGGTGATCCACTGCACGTCGGTCGCCGCGTCCATCGCCGTCGCGAAGACCTGCGAGATCTGCGGCCACGCTTCGCGGAAGAACCGCTCGCTCTGGAACATGTCGGGCATTATATTCCGAACCATGACCACGCTGGCCTATCGTCTCCGCCTCGCGGCGGCCCCCGACGCCGAGGTGATCTCCCGCATCTACAACCAGGGGATTGAGGACCGCATCGCCACGCTCGAGACCGAGCTGCGCACTCCCGCCGAGCGCCAGCAGTGGCTCGTCAACCGGAGTGCCCGACATCCCGTGGTGGTCGCGGAGAACGGCAGCGGCGAGATCGCCGGCTGGGCGAGCCTCAACGTCTTCAACGCCCGCGAAGCCTATCGCTTCGTCGCCGACATCTCCGTGTACGTCGAGCGCGGCCAACGCGGCAAGGGCGCCGGCCGCGTGCTGCTCGAGAAGCTGGTCGAGCTCGGCCGCCAGCACGGCTTCCACAAGCTCGTGCTCTCCGCCTTCCCCTTCAACGCCGGCGGCATGGCCCTCTACGAGAGGCTCGGTTTCCGCACGGTCGGGATCTACCGAGAGCAGGGGCAGCTCGACGGCAAGTGGGTCGACACGATCATCATGGAGAAGCTGCTGTAGCGCGGGCCTTGTGACGCGAACAACGTCGCGTGCGCCAGGTCGCTTCGCCGACGCACTCGATGGTACGATCGTCTCATTCGCAGAGTTCGCCGCCGCTCGGCACGTTGGGAGGTGCGCCATGAAGACGCTCCGCCAAATCATGCGCCACGGCTTCATCTTTACGCACCAGCGCACGGCGATGGTCGCCGACGCCTGCCGCACGATGACCGCCCACAACGTCGGGATTGTGGCGGTCGTCGACGGCGAACGGCTCTGCGGTGTCTTCTCCGAGCGCGACGTGGTGCGCCGGGTGGTCGATCGGCGACTCGAGGCGGCCCGCACCCGGCTCGAGGACGTGATGACCTCGGACCTCGTCGTCGCGGACGTGGACGAGGACTACCAGTCCGCCATGAGCAAAATGGACCAGGCCAACATCCGGCACCTGCCCGTCGTCAGCGGTGACCGTTTTCTATCGATGCTCTCGATCCGCGACTTGATGCGGGTCGCCATCGAGGACCGGGGAGCGGAGATCGAGTACCTGAAGGAGTATCTGTACCAGGTACCGCCGAGAGTGGCCCGCTAGTGTCCCGTCCCCGGAAGTCATGTTAAGGCCTTCGCCGCAGGCGGAGGCAACGGGCGGGTGCTGTAGGGGGCGATGGGATCACGCGGCGCGCGCTCGCTGCTCGGGTGCGGCTGGGCTCCATCCGGGCGCATCGCGTCCGCACCGGGCGAGGCGGGAACGGATTCCGTCGCCCCCTTCAGCACCCGCCTGTCGCCTCCGGTGGGGCGTGATCGTTAACAGAACTTCGCGGACGGCCCGCTAGTCGATCGCGGGCGGGTAATTTCCCGTCGGGGCCCCGGGCGACAGGGCTCGTCACCGGACGCGGATCGTGACGGCCACCGACATCCCCGCGCGGAGCGTGTGCGGGTTGCCGAGCTTTCCGTCCAGGTGGATTCGCACCGGGACCCGCTGCACAACCTTCACCCAGTTGCCGGTGGCGTTCTCCGGAGGCAGGAGCGAGAAGCGCGCGCCGGTCCCCGCGCTCATCGAGTCCAGCGTGCCGACATAGGCCTTGTCGGGATAGCCATCGACTTCCACACGCGCCTTCATGCCGGGCTTGAGCCGGGCCAGCTGCGTCTCCTTGAAGTTGGCGACCACCCACACTTCGTGCAGCGGCACGATGGCGAGGAGCGGCTGGCCCATCTGGACCACCTGCCCCATCTCGACGCTGCGCTTGGACACGACGCCGTCGACCGCGGCGCGGACCTCGGTGTGCTCGAGCTGGAGCTCGGCGAAGGCGAGGTCCGCCTGCGCTTCGCGCAGCCGCGCCTCGGCCCGGCTCGCCTCCGCGTCCTTGATCGCGACCTGGTGGATCTGGCTTTCGGCGAGCGCGAGCGCGGCGCGCGCCTCGGCAACGCGCTGCCGCGCGAAGTCGACCGCGTGGACCCGGGCGCCGAGCTCGGCCTCCGCCTGCTGCACTTCACGCTCCGTCTGCGTCATTCGCCGCTTCAGGGCTTCGACCGTCGAGCCGGCGGTCTCGTTCGCCGACTCGGCCTGGTCGAAGTCGCGCCGCGCCACCAGATCGCTCTGCAGCAGGCTCCGGGTCCGCTCGAGCTCGCGGGCTGACTGCCGGTGCGTGCTCTGCGCGCCGCTCACGTCGGCGCGCATCGCGTCGGTCGCGGCGCGCCGCGCCTCGAGCCGCGCGCGCGATTCGTCGACGGCCGACTCGGCCGACTTCACGCCGACCAACGCCGCCTGGAGCGCCGCACGCGCCTGGTCGATCTGCGCGCGGGTACCCTCCCGCGACAGCGGCACTTCGGCGCGCGCGGCGCGGAGGGTCGCCTCGGCAGTGGCAACGGCGGCCCGCGCCTGCTCGCGCCTGGCCTGGAAGTCCCGGGGATCGACGCGCAGCAACAGGTCGCCGTTCTTGACGGGCTGGTTGTCCTGGACCCGGAGCTCCACGATGTGGCCCGCCACCTTCGCGCTGACGGGCGAGATCGTACCGTCCACGTACGCGTCGTCGGTGGACACGTACGTGATCGCGTTGTACCAGACGTAGCCGCCGTAGAAGAGGGTCGCCAGGCCGACGAGACAGCCGAGCGCGAGGAGCAGCTTACGCTTCATGGGACAGCCCACATCTTACCCCGAAGGCCGGGTCGAGGGTAGCGAGAGGCCCGGCCGTCGCGGGGCGACCGGGAGCAGATTTTCCCTTACCGAGTGTGCTATATGTATGGGCCAGTTTCGATGGGCTCCCCTGCTACATTCGCGCGCGTCCTCGTGACAGGCCTGCTGCTCTTGGCGGGCGGCTGCGCCTGGCTGAAGCCTGCGCCGACACCGATCCTGCCGCCCGAGGAGCTGTACCAGATCGGCGAGACCGAATTGAACAATCGACGGTACGATGAGGCACGGCAGAATTTCCGGAGGATCGTCGAGCGGCACCCGAACTCGTCGTACGCGGCGCGAGCCCGCTTCCTCGTCGGCGAGGCGTTCTACCGGGAGGGTGAGTTCGACAAGGCGATGCGCGAGTTCGAGGGGTTCCTGTCTTTCTTCCCCCAGCACCAGATCGCCGATCTCGTCCAGTTCCGGCTCGCCATGAGCTACTACGACCAGCTGAAGCCCGTGGAGCAGGACCAGGGGTTGACGCGGAAGGCTCTGGAGCAGTTCCGAAAGCTCGTCAAGGAGTACCCGGCGAGCCGATACGCCACCGATGGCCTCGCGAAGATCGACATCTGCCGCGGCCGGCTCGCGCAGAAGGAGCTCTGGGTCGCGACCTACTACTTCAATCAGGGCAATCCGAGCACGGCGCGTCAGCGACTCGAGCTGGTGCTCAAGGAATACCCGCGGACGCTCGTGGTCCCGGAGACGCTGTTCTTGCTCGCCGAGGTGAACTTCTACGAGGGAAGGACGACCGAGGGGAACGAGCTGCTCCGCCGCCTGTCCGTGGACTACGGGTTCACCGAGTGGGGCCGTCGCGCGAACGCGCGACTGAGGGCCCAGCGGTAGCCGCCGTGCACGACATCGTCGACCTCCGCTCCGACACGCTCACGCTCCCCACGCCGGAGATGCGCGAGGCGATGGCGCGCGCCGCTGTGGGCGACGATGTCTGGGAGGAGGACCCGACCGTCAAGCGGCTCGAGGCGCTGGCCGCCGAGCGGCTGGGCAAAGCGGCCGGGCTCTTTGTCGCCTCCGGCACCATGGGCAACCTCGTCTCCGTGGTGACCCACACGCGCACCGGCCAGGAAGTCGTGCTCGACCTGGACTCGCACATCTTCAACTACGAGGTGGCCGGGGCCGCCGTGATCGGCAACGTCCAGATGCGACCTGTCAAGACCGCGCGCGGGTTTCTCACGCCGGACCAGGTCCGCGAGGCGCTGCGTCCCGCGAACATCCACATCCCGCCGACCGGCCTCGTCTGTGTCGAGAACACTCACAACCGCCACGGCGGCACCTGTTGCACCCCGGAGGAGATCAGCGCCATCGCCGACATCGCCCACGGCGCATCGGTCCCGGTGCACCTCGACGGCGCTCGGCTCTTCAACGCGGCGGTCGCCCTCAAGCGCCCCGCCCGCGAGTTCGCCCGTGACGTCGACTCCGTCACGTTCTGCGTGTCGAAAGGGCTCGCCGCCCCGGTCGGCTCGGTGATCTGCGGCTCCGTCGAGTTCATCGCCCGCTCCCGGCGCGTCCGCAAGATGCTCGGTGGCGGCATGCGGCAGGCAGGGGTCATCGCGGCCGCGGGGATCGTCGCGCTCGAGCGGATGGTGGATCGGCTCGCCGAGGATCACGTGAACGCCCGCGCCCTCGCCGAAGGCCTGGGACGGCTTCCCGGGCTCTCCGTGGATCCGGCGAGCGTCCAGACGAACATCGTGATCTTCGGGGTCGAGCGGCCGGGCGGCGCGGCCGCCTCGGCGGCCGCCACGGCCGAGCTGGTGGCGGGGTGCGCCGCGCGCAAGGTGAAGATCCACGCGATCGGTCGCTCCTCGATTCGCTGCGTGACCCACAAGGACATCGACGCGGAGGACATCGCCCGCACGCGCGATGCCTTCGCGGAAATCACCCGCAAGTGGTAGCTCCAGGGGGCGCCATGGCCGAACGACTGCTCGAGGTCAAGGGGTTGAAAACACACTTTTACACCGACGAGGGCGTCGTCCGCGCCGTCGATGGTATCGATTTCTACGTCAACAAGGGCGAGACGCTCGGCATCGTCGGTGAGTCCGGCTCCGGCAAGAGCGTCACGGCGCTCTCGATCATGCGCCTGATCCCGCAACCCCCCGGCCGCATCGTCGAGGGCACGATCAACTACGGCGGCAAGAGTCTCCTCGACCTGCCCCCGGCCCAGATGCGCAAGATCCGCGGCAAAGAGATCTCGATGATCTTCCAGGAGCCGATGACCTCGCTCAACCCGGTGTTCACCGTCGGTGAGCAGATTGCCGAGGCCATCCGGCTCCACGAGGGGCTCGGGCGCCGCGACGCGATGGCCAAGACGGTTGACATGCTGAAGCTCGTCCACATTCCCAACGCCGAGCGTCGGGTAAAGGAATATCCCCACCAGCTCTCGGGCGGTATGCGGCAGCGCATCATGATCGCGATGGCGCTGTCGTGTAACCCCAAGCTCCTGATCGCCGACGAGCCGACGACCGCGCTCGACGTCACCATCCAGGCGCAGATCCTGGAGCTCTTGAACGAGCTGAAGGCCAAGCTGGGCATGGCGATCTTGCTGATCACGCATGACATGGGCGTGATCGCGGAGACCGCGCAGCGGGTCATCGTGATGTACGGTGCCCAGGTGGTCGAGGAGGCGCCCGTCACCGAGCTGTTCAAGGAGCCGCTGCACCCCTACACGCAGGGGCTCCTCCGCTCCATCCCCCGGATCGATCTGGCCGCCACCCAGAAGCAGAAGCTCGAGGCGATCCCCGGCACCGTGCCGACGCTGCGCGGGGACATCAAGCCGGGCTGCCGCTTCGCGCCGCGCTGCGCGCTCGCGAAGCCGATGCACTTCGAAAACACGCCACCGCTCAAAGAAGTCCGGCCGGGCCACAAGGTGGCCTGCTTCCTCTACTGAGGCCCGCCATGCCAGACGCGCTGCTCAAGGTCAAAAACCTCAAGAAGTACTTCCCCATCCGCGGTGGGCTTCTCTCGCGGGAGGTCGCCCGGGTGCACGCCGTCGACGACGTGTCCTTCGACATCATGCCCGGAGAGACGCTCGGGCTCGTCGGCGAGTCGGGCTGCGGCAAGTCGACGACGGGCCGGTCGATTCTCCGGCTGATCGAGCCGACGTCGGGCGAGGTCACCTTCCAGGGGAAGAACGTGACAACGCTCGACAAGCGGTCGCTGCGCGGGCTCCGGAAGGAGATGCAGATCATCTTCCAGGACCCGTACGCGTCGCTCAACCCGCGAATGACGGTCGGCTCGATCATCGGCGAGGCGCTCGTGATCCACAAGCTCGCGCCGACGCGGAAGCAGCGCGAGGAGCGCGTGGCGCAGTTGCTCGAGACGGTCGGCCTCCTGCCCGATCACCTCAGGCGTTATCCGCACGAGTTCTCCGGCGGCCAGCGGCAGCGCATCGGGATCGCGCGGGCGCTGGCGGTGAGCCCGAAGCTCATCGTCGCCGACGAGCCGGTCTCCGCCCTCGATGTCTCGATCCAGGCGCAGATCGTGAACCTGCTCGAGGATCTGCAGGCGAAGTTCGGGCTCACCTACCTGTTCATCGCCCACGATCTCTCGGTCGTCGAGCACATCTCCACGCGGGTGGCGGTGATGTACCTCGGCAAGATCGTCGAGATCGCGCCGGCGAAAGAGCTCTACACCAACCCGCGGCACCCGTACACCGAGGCGCTCCTGTCCGCCGTGCCGATTCCCGACCCGACGATGAAGCGCAAGCGGATCTTGCTCGAGGGCGACGTGCCGAGCCCGATCAACCCGCCCTCCGGCTGCCGCTTCCACACGCGCTGCGCGCTCCGGGTGCCGTCGTGCTCGGCGAACGAGCAGACGCTCAAGGAAATCTCGCCGGGGCACTGGGTTGCCTGCCAGGTCCGTACTGGCGTCGCTATTCGCTAGGCGCCGGAGAGGGGACGGGGGTGTGGCGGGCTCCTGTGAGCCCCGTTCGCCAACCAGAGCGTGAGGTCGAGGTCGTTGCTCTGCGACTCCGATAGCCCTGACTACACGGGGCTCACAGGGGCCCGCCACACCCCCGTCCCCTCTCCTGACGTTTCCGGCTGCACAGCCAGGCGCATCTGAGAGCGACCCGGTGCCCACGGTTCGGGTTGGGGACATCGGGATGTATTACCTGGAGGCCGGGGCGGGCGAGCCGCTGGTGCTGATCATGGACTTCGGTGGCGATCATACGGCCTGGGCGTTCCAGATAGGCGCCTTGTCCGCCAAGTATCCGGTGATCGCGTTCGACAACCGCGGCGTGGGCCGGACCGACGCTCCCGATCACCCCTACACGACCGGGATGATGGCGCGGGATGCGCTCGGGCTCATGGACGCGCTCGGGATCGATCGAGCGCACGTGATCGGCGTGTCGATGGGTGGAATGATCGCCCAGGAGCACTGCTATTTCCTGGAGCGCGCCGACGCGTTCAACGAGCTCTGCCTCGACTTCCTGGCGCGATCCTCCTCCCGCTAAGACCTGGAGCCGGCCGGGAAATAGAGGAGCGCCACAGGTCGGTAAATCGAGGGTGTTCGAGCGCCGGCTTTTGCCGGCGCCACGGTTCCTGGAGACATCCGGCGCGGGTGATCGGTGGCGGGCAATCGGGGGGAGCGCTCGCTCCCCCGATGTTCAACTAATCCCAGAGGTACGCGCGGGGATTGACGGCCTGACCCTTGACCAGGATCTCGAAGTGGAGGTGCGCGCCGGTCGAGCGCCCCGTGTTGCCAGACCACCCGACGACGGCGCCACGCTCGAGCCGGTCGCCCGGCTTGACATTCGTCCGCGAAAGATGACCGTAGAGGCTCTTGATGTCTTGACCGTGGTCGAGGATGACCGTGATGCCGTATTCCTGGTACGTCCCCGCCACGGTGACAGTCCCACCCGCAGGGGCGCGCACTGGGGTGCCGTGCTGGGAGCGGATGTCGAGACCGCTGTGGAACTCCGTCCCCTGCGCCCACGGTGACTGCCGCATGCCGAACTCGGAATTGACGGCGCCGCGTACGGGCCAGCGCGACGGCAGGGCCGCCAGCGCCTTGCCGGCCCGCGCCACGAGCCGGTCGAGCGCCTTGAGGCTCTCGCCATGCTCCGCCACGCTCTCCGCGAGGCGTTCGAGCTCGTCCCGCGGAGAGAGCCGGCCGGTCACGCGGTCCGCGCGAAGTGCGCCACCGCCGATCGCGCGGTCGCGACCGCCGGGCTGGAGCTCCGGGCCGAACGGCTCCCAGATCCGCCCGTGGAGGTCGCGCCAGCCCGTCATCTCTTGGCGCAGCTCGACGACGCGACGATTGAAGGAGTCGATCGTCGTTTGCTGCTCGGCGAGCTGCTGTTTGAAGGTCCGAGCCTCGACCGTGAGTTGCCGCATCTGCGCCCAGTCCCCGAGGAGCGCGACGAATGTCGTGACCGCCACCGCGACTCCGGCGAACGCGGCGAGAGCCGCAGGGCGGGGGAAGTTGAAGCGGACCACACGGGTGCCGTCGCCACGAACGATGAGCAGGCTGAATTGCTTGCGGCCGGTCCAGCGACCTCGGCCCCTTGGGTGTGCCGTCGGAGGCGGGGCGGGGTCCGTTACCGGCCCAGGTACCGGCCCGGACAAACTGTCAGAAGACGATTCCTGGTGACCCACGAGGCGTAGGAGGGGGCAAGGGACGTGCCGGAAGGTCTGCCCTGAACAATCAAGGACTTGGAGGCGGTGCCCTGCCATTGCGGCAATCTCGCAGGCACTCCGCGTCAGTTTGCGTGTCGAGGCCGACCTCTAACCCCGCGTGAGAACGTCGTTTCTTGACACTTCGCGTGACCAGCGAGTATCATCGCAAGGCTGGCTCGAAGAGGAGTTCCTCATGGACGAGTTCTATCGAATCAAGCGCCTTCCCCCGTACGTCTTCGCGATCGTCAATGACCTCAAGAGCAAAGCGCGCGCTCGCGGCGAGGACGTCATCGACCTCGGCATGGGCAATCCGGATATGCCGACGCCCAAGCACATCGTCGACAAGCTCGTCGAGGCCGCGAAGAATCCAAAGAACCACCGGTACTCCGCTTCGCGCGGCATTACCAGGCTCCGCGTCGCGATGGCCAAGTGGTATCGCGACCGTTACGCGGTGGATCTCAATCCGGATTCCGAAGTCATCGCCACCATCGGCGCCAAGGAAGGCCTGGCACATCTGGCGCTGGCCGTCCTCCAGCCCGGCGACGGCGCGCTCGTGCCGAACCCGACGTATCCGATCCACTCCTACTCGGTCGTCATCGCCGACGCCGATCTCCGCTCGGTACCGCTCACGCCCGACGGCGATTTCTTCGCGCGGCTCGAGGAAACCGCCAAGCTGGCGTGGCCCAAAGCCAAGCTCCTGATTCTCTCGTTCCCGCACAACCCGACGACCATGTGTGTGGACCGCGACTTCTTCGTGAAGCTCGTGGACTTCGCGCGCGAACACCGGCTGATGGTCGTCCACGACTTCGCATACGCTGACTTCACGTTCGACGGCTACACGCCCCCGTCGTTCCTCGAGGTCCCGGGGGCCAGGGACGTCGGCGTGGAAATCTTTTCGACCTCGAAGTCGTACAACATGGCCGGCTGGCGGCTGGGCTTCGTGTGCGGCAACGCGCGGATGATCAACGCGCTGGCCCGTATCAAGTCCTACCTCGACTACGGCGCCTTCCAGCCGATCCAGATCGCCGGCATCGTGGCGCTGGAGGCCGACCAGAAGTGCGTGGCCGAGATCGTCGAGGTTCATCGCAAGCGTCGCGACGTGCTGGTGGATGGGCTCAACAAGCTCGGCTGGAGCGTGTCGAAGCCGAAGGGCACGATGTTCGTGTGGGCGCCGATCCCCGAAGCCTTCCGCAGTTTGGGCTCGCTCGAGTTCTCCAAGCTGCTCATCCAGGAGGCGAAGGTGGCCGTGTCGCCGGGTATCGGCTTCGGCGAGTACGGCGAAGGCTACGTCCGCTTCGCGCTCGTCGAGAACGAGCAGCGAATCCGTCAGGCGCTGCGCGGGCTCAAGCACCTGAGCCGTTGACCCGGCCGACGGAGATCCGCCAGTGACCGGCGTGAGCGACGTGCGCATTGGCCTGCTGGGCCTCGGCACCGTCGGGGCCGGGGTCGTGAAGCTTCTTCAAACCCGGCGCGAGATGCTGGAAGAGCGGGCCGGTGCCCGCCTGACGCTGGCCGCCGTCGCCGACACCGACCTCACCCGCGCTCGCGAGGGCCTCGATCTCAAGAGCCTGCCGTTGACCGGCGACGCGGCCCACGTCCTCGCCGACACGTCGATTCACGTCGTGATCGAACTGGTCGGCGGCCTCGAGCCCGCGCGAACGTTCATTTCGCGTGCGCTCGCCGCTCGCAAGCACGTGGTCACCGCCAACAAAGCGCTGCTCGCCCACCACGGCGCCGAGCTCTACGAGGAGGCGCGGCGGTCCGGCGTCGGGCTCGGCTTCGAGGCGGCGGTGGCCGGTGGCATCCCGCTGATCCGCGCCGTGAAGGACGGGCTGGTCGCCAACCGTGTGCTGTCGCTGGCCGGTATCGTCAACGGGACCTGTAACTACATCCTGAGCAAGATGACCGACGAGGGCCTGGATTTCTCGCTGGTCCTCAAAGAGGCTCAGGCGCACGGCTACGCCGAGGCCGATCCGACCCTCGACATCGAGGGCATGGACTCGGCCCACAAGCTGCAGATCCTCGTGGCGCTGGCCTTCCGCACGTTCGTGGATCTCAAGCACATCCACACCGAAGGGATCACGCGCGTCACCGCCCAGGACATCGACTACGCGCGGGAGCTCGGCTATCGGATCAAGCTCCTGGCGATCGCCAAGGTGACGGGTCCGGCCGGCGCTTCCAGCGCCGGCGTGGAAGTCCGCGTGCACCCCACGATGATCCCCGCCGCCTCTCCGCTGGCTGCCGTATCCGGCGTCTTCAATGGGATCTTCCTGACCGGCGACGCCGTCGGCGACCTCATGTTCTACGGACGAGGCGCGGGGCAGATGCCGACGGCTTCGGCGGTGCTGTCGGACGTGGTGGAGATCGCGCGGCGCATCGCGCACGGCATCCCCTCGCTCCCCCTCGAGCTGCCGTCGATCGGCCCGACGGCACTGCCGCTCACGCCGATGGAAGCGATCCGCTGCTGCTATTACCTAAGAGTGACCGCCCAGGACCGGCCCGGCGTGCTGTCCAGAGTCGCGGGCATCCTCGGCGACAACGACATCTCGATCGCCAACGTGATCCAGAAGGGCCGCGGGACTCGCGAGGCAGTCCCCGTGGTGATGCTGACCCACGAGGCGCGCGAGCGCGACATGCGAGCCGCGCTGGCGAAGATCGACCGACTGCGTGACGTCGCCGCCGCGACGACGATGATCCGCGTGGAGGGTGGGTCCGCGTGAAGCTGTGGCGCGGCGTCATCGAGGAGTATCGGGACTTCCTCCCGGTGACGGACAAGACGCCCGTCGTCACGCTGTTCGAAGGCAACACCCCGCTCATTCCCGCGCCCCGGCTGGCCGAGGCGACCGACGCGCGGATGCAGATCTACCTCAAGTGCGAGGGGTTCAATCCGACGGGCTCGTTCAAGGACCGCGGGATGACGATGGCGATCTCGAAGGCGCTCGAGATGGGCTCGCGCGCCGTCATCTGCGCTTCGACAGGAAACACCTCGGCCGCCGCCGCCGCGTTCGCCGCGCGCGCCGGTATCCGCGCCTTCGTCATGGTGCCGAAGGGCGCGGTCGCGCTGGGCAAGCTCTCGCAGGCCGCGATCCACGGCGCCCGGGTCCTCACCGTCGAGGGCAACTTCGACCAGGCGCTGACGATCGTCCGTCAGATCGCCGAGCGGCACCCGGTCACGCTCGTGAACTCCGTGAACCCGTTCCGGCTCGAGGGTCAGAAGACCGGAGCCTTCGAGGTCTGCGATCAGCTCGGTCGCGCGCCGGACTACCACCTGATCCCCGTCGGGAACGCCGGGAACATCACCGCGTACTGGCGCGGCTACCGCGAATACCACCGGGCGGGCCGCGTGAGAGAGCTGCCGCGGATGGTCGGCTTCCAGGCGGCGGGCGCGGCGCCGATCTACGAGAACCGCGTTGTCGAAGAGCCGCGCACGGTCGCGACCGCGATCAAGATCGGGAATCCCGCGTCCTGGGGCCCGGCGCTCGAGGCCGTGAAGGACTCTCGGGGCTGGGTCGACATCGTCACCGACGAGGAGATTCTGCGGGCCTACCGCATGCTCGCGCGCGAGGAGGGCATCTTCATGGAGCCGGCGTCGGCGGCGACGGTGGCCGGGTTGATCAAGTCCGTCAAGGCCGGACGCTTCGAACCCGGGTCGACCCTGGTGCTCACCCTTACCGGCCACGGGCTGAAGGACCCGGAAACGGCGCTCGAGTCCGCGTCGCGCCCGACGGCGGTGCCGCCCCAGGTCGACGCCGTCCTGGCGCAGCTCGGCCTCTGAACCGGCTCAAGGTCGCGCTCGGCGTCGCGATCAGCGTCGCCCTCCTCGTCTACCTCTTCCGCAGCGTCGACCTGCCGGAGCTCGGCCGCCAGCTGCGTGATGCTCACTGGGGTTGGATCCTAGTCGCGACCGCAATCGCGCCTCTCCAGATCTGGGTGCGCGGGCGGCGCTGGTGGTATCTCTTTCCGCCGGGCTCCAACCCGCCGGCCCTGACGCCGGCCATGATGATCGGCTACATGGCCAACAACGTGCTCCCGCTCCGCGCGGGCGAGGTCGTGCGTGTCTATGTAGTCGCCCGGCGCTGGAAGGTGCCCAACCAGAGCGCGGCGGCACGCGCCCATCCCTTCTGGACGACGCTCGCCACGCTCGTCGTCGAGCGGGTCCTGGACAGCCTGGTCGTCGTGCTCATCCTCGCGGTGCTGGTCCTCGTCATCCCGGTGCCGAGGTTTCTCGAGGTGGCCGCGCTCGTCGTGCTGGCGATCGACCTCGTAGGCATCGCGGTCCTGATCGGGCTCGTCGTGGCGCCGGATGGCTGCGCTCGGCTCATCACGCGGCTCGCGGGTCGCTGGCCCGCGCTCCAGCGGCGAGCGATCAAGGTCTTCGAGACGTTCGTCCATGGCCTCGACGGCATCCGCACACCGTCCCATGCGGTGCCGCTGGTCGCGTGGACCGCCATCGTCTGGCTTACCCCCGCACTCGCCGCGTGGACGATGCTTCTAGCGATGGACCTCCGCCTGCCCTTCATCGCGGGCTGGGCGGTGCTCGCCTTCGTCGGGCTCGGCGTCTCCATCCCGTCCGCCCCGGGCTACGTCGGCGTCTTCCACGCCGCCGCGGTACTCGCGGTCGGCCTCTTCGGCGTGCCGCAGGCGGCGGGAGTCGGCTATGCGTTGCTCTTCCATGCCAGCCAGATCCTGCCGGTCACGCTGCTCGGCTGGCTCTACCTGGTGCGCGAACAGGTGAGCCTTGGTGAAGCCGCGCACGCGCGGTTGTCGTCGCCCGGGCCGTGAGGCCGGCCGGGGCGCCCGCTCAACCGTGGTAGATTTCGTCTAGCATGGCGCTGCTCGTCCAGAAGTTCGGGGGATCGTCCGTCGCTAACGCGGAGAAGATCACGAATGTCGCGCGGCGCGTCGCCGCGAGCGCGCCCGGCAATCAGTTGGTCGTCGTCGTGTCCGCCATGGGCAAGACGACCGACGGCCTCTTGGCGCTCGCTCGCCAGCTCTCCACGGCTCCCGACTTGAGGGAAATGGACATGCTGCTCTCGACCGGCGAGCAGGTCACCATCGCCCTCCTGGCGATGGCGCTGCAGTCGTTCGGGCTCAAGGCGCGCTCCTTCACCGGCCCCCAGGTCGGCATACGGACCGACCACGCGCACACCCAGGCCCGCATCACCCAGATCGATGCCGACCGCGTGCGCCGGGCGCTCGACGGCGGCGAGATCGCGGTCGTCGCCGGGTTCCAGGGGCTGTCGGACGCGGATGAGATCACGACGCTCGGGCGCGGCGGCTCCGACCTCACCGCGGTCGCGTTGGCGGCGGCGCTGAAGGCGGATGTGTGCGAGATCTACACCGACGTCGACGGCGTGTACACCGCCGATCCGAACATCGTCCCCGAGGCCCGCAAGCTGCCTCGCGTCGCCTACGACGAGATGCTCGAGCTGGCGAGCCTCGGCGCGAAGGTGCTCCAGACGCGCTCCGTGGAGTTCGCCAAGAAATACGGCGTCACGGTCCACGTGCGTTCCACGTTCCGGCCGGACCCCGGCACGCTCGTGACGAAGGAGGAGCACGACATGGAACAGGCGGTGGTCACCGGCGTGACGCACGACCGGAGCCAGGCGAAGATCTCCATTCTGAGGGTGCCCGACCGGCCCGGCATCGCCGCGCGTGTCTTCGGGGCGATCTCCGCCAAGAACATCGTCGTCGACATGATCGTCCAGAACATCAGCCAGGATGGCTACACCGACATGTCCTTCACCCTGCCGCGCGGCGACCATGCCCGGGCGGTCGCCGAGCTCGGCGACGTGGCGCGAGAGATCGGTGCGCGCGGCATCGCCCACGACGAGCGCGTCGCCAAGGTTTCCATCGTCGGCGTCGGGATGCGCAGCCACTCCGGTGTCGCGTCGACGATGTTCGCCGCGCTCGCGCGGGAGGGGATCAACATCCAGATGATCTCGACGTCCGAGATCGCCGTCTCGTGCGTCATCGAGGACAAGTACGCCGAGCTGGCCGTGCGGACCCTGCACGACGCGTTCGAGGTCGGCAAGGGCGTCACCGGATGAGCACGGGCTCGTGTCCCGGCCCGGAAACTTGTGTTGAGACCTCACCGCAGGCGGAGGCGGAGGGCGGGTGCGGTAGGGGGCGCCGGGACTACGCGGCACGCGCACGCTGCTCGGTTGCGGCTGGGCTCCATCCGGGCGCATCGCGTCCGCATCGGGCGAGGCGGGAACGGCGTCTTCGACGCGTGCGACGGCTCGGGCGGGTGACCGGGGCGCCGGCCACCCGCCCCGAGGATCACGCGCGTTTGAGCTCGCTGCGATCGATCGGCAGCTTCCTCACGCGCCGGCCCGTCGCGGCGAAGATGGCGTTGCACACGGCCGGAGCCACCGTTGGCACACCGGGCTCGCCCAGACCGCCCGGTGCCTCGCCCGAGTCGAGGATGTGCACGTCGACCACCGGCATCTCGTTGATGCGGAGCATCTGATAGTCGTGGAAGTTCGACTGCTGCACGCGGCCACGGTCGATGGTGATCTGGCCGTAGAACGCGGCCGTGAGGGCATACACGGCACCGCCCTCCATCTGCGCCTTCACCGCGTCGGGATTCACGGCGAGGCCGGCGTCGATCCCGCAGACGAGCCGGTGGACCTTGACCGCGCCGGCCGGCGCCACCGAGACCTCTGCCACGGTGGCGGCGTAGCTTCCGTACGAGAAGACGACGGCGATACCGCGGGCGCGGCCGGCCGGCAGCGGGGCGCCCCAGGACGCCCGGTTCGCGACCAGCTCGAGGATGGCCTTGTGACGCGGCGACTTGCCGAGCAGCGCGCGCCGGTACTCGAATGGATCCTTGCCGGCCGCGTGGGCCAGCTCGTCGATGAAGCTCTCGATGATGAACCCGTTCTGCGAGGGCCCGACGGAGCGCCAGAAGCCGAGCGGAATGCCGAGGTCCTTGTTGTTCCACTCGATGCGGAGATTCGGGATGTCGTAAGGCATGTTGCGGACTGCCTCGACGGCGGCCGGGTCGATGGTGCCCGCCTGCGCCCGGCCCTTCTGGATCAGGATCCCGGGGCCGACGATCCGGGTGAACCACGCCGACGGCATGCCGTTGGCGTCGAGGGCCGCCCGGAAGACGTTGTACGTGGCGGGCCGATAGAAGCCGTGGGTAATGTCGTCCTCTCGCGTCCACATGACCTTCACGGGCGCGCCGACGGCCTTCGACGTCTCGACGGCATCCACGATGAAGTCGATCTCGCCGCGGCGGCCGAAGCCGCCGCCGAGCATTGTGGTGTTGACGATGACCTTCTCGGGCGGCAGGCCGGTGAGCCGTGCCGCGGTCGCCTGGGTCCCGCCGGGATTCTGGGTCGGCGCCCAGATCACGCACGCCTCGCGGCTGACCTGCGCGGTGGCGTTCATCGGCTCCATGCACGCGTGCTCGAGGAACGGCACCTGGTAGACGGCTTCGAGCACCTTGCCGCCGGCGGCCAGCACCTTCTCGGCGTCGCCCTCGTTCTTCGCGACCTGGCCCGGCTGCTTTGACGAGGCCTCGTACTCGCGCGTGATCGTGGCGCTCGACACCTGGGCGGTCGGTCCCTCGTCCCACGTCACCTTGAGCGCCCGCCGTCCCTGCAGCGCGGTCCAGAAGTTGTCGGCGACCACGGCGACGCCGTTCGACACCTGGACCACGTCCTTGACACCTTTGATCTTCTTGGCGGCCGCTGCGTCGAAGCTCTGCACCTTGCCGCCGAACACGGGACAGCGCTCGATCGACCCGACGAACATCCCCGGGACCTGCACGTCCGTGCCGTAGATGCTGCGCCCGGTGACCTTGTCCGGCGTGTCGCGCCGCTTGACGGCCTTGCCGATGTAGCGGAACTTATCGGGGGTCTTGAGCTTCGGGTTCTGCGGGACGGGAAGCGCCTGCGCCTTGTCCACGAGCTGCCCGTACTGCAGCCGCCGTCCCGTGGGCCGATGAACCACGGCGCCCTCTTCTGTGTCCACGCTCTCGACCGGCACGCCCCACTCGTTCGCCGCGGCCTGCTTGAGCATCTCGCGCGCGGAGGCGGCGGCCTTCCGCCACATCTCCAGATGGTCGCGAACGCCCCGGCTTCCGCCGTAGGACTGGGTGCCGGTGACCGGGTTCTTGTAGAGCGCCGGATTCGCCAGCGCCTGCTCGACCTTGACGTTCTCGAGCTTGGCGTCCAGCTCATCGGCGATGATCATCGGCGTCGTCGTCAAGGACCCCTGGCCCATCTCGGGCACCGAGTTGGTGATCGTCACGACCCCGTCGCGGTCGATCCGCAGCCACTGATTCGGCGCGAACACCCCCGGGGTCTGCGCCAGAGCGCGAATCGGCAGAGCGAAGCCGATCGTGAGCCCCGCGCCGACCGCGAAACCGCCCTTGAGAATCTCCCGTCGACTGACGAGCGGCTTCATCACGCGCCTCCCTTCCTGATCGCCGCGGCGCGATGGATGGCGGCCCGGATGCGCTGGTAGGTCCCGCATCGGCAGATGTTGCCCGACATCCCATCATCGATGTCGGCGTCGGTCGGAGAGGGCTTGCGGGCGAGCAGCGCCGCCGCCGACATGATCTGACCGGACTGGCAGTAGCCGCACTGCGGGACGTCGACCTCCATCCACGCCTTCTGAACCGGGTGATCGGCGCGCTCCGACAGTCCCTCGATCGTGGTCACGCGCCGGCCGGCGACCGCCGAGGCGGGCGTGACGCACGAGCGCACGGGGGTGCCGTCGACGTGAACGGTGCAGGCTCCGCAGACCGCGATGCCGCATCCGTACTTGGTTCCCGTCAAGTTGAGCGACTCCCGGAGCACCCACAAGAGCGGCATCTCGGGCGGGACGTCGACCTGCCGTTGCTTGCCGTTGACCGTGAACGAGACCATGGCGACCTCCTGGCTCGAGTCGTTGCCGCGGCACATGATACTCCGTCTTCCGATGATAGTTTGACGCGCCGCGCCCACTCCGCCGGCCGGCGCGGTGAGCCGTCTGACTTTTTCGACTCTAGTCGCGCGGCCGGCGGAGTGGGATCGTCGGCCCGTGACTCCCTACACGCGCCGCCAGTTGCTCGTGCTGCTGCTCCTGCTCGCCATCGCCGGCCTGGGCCTCGCCGTCGGCCACTGGCGCCGCGCCAACCCAGACGTCGTCGAGTATCTCGAGCAGGTCGACCGCGCGCCGGCGCCTCCAGCGAGCGTCTCCGCTCCTCAACCCGGCGGTCGCCCACGGGCTGCACGGTCGAGGTCAGATGCGGAGCCTCGACGCGTGCGACGGAGCAGGGCGCCACGAGAGGCGCCGGCCACCCCAGCAGCGGCGACGCAGGCCGCGCCTCCGCCCGGCGACATCGACCTCAACCAGGCGACGGACGTCGAGCCGATGTGCCGATGATGATTGCCGAGTGATTCTCAAGCGAACGCCGCTCGCGCCGCTCGCTACCGCCTTCGGTGTGGGCATCGCCGTCGCGGCCCTGGCCGGTCCCGAAGTCCTTTGGGCCGCATGGCTCGCGGCCGTCGCGATCGGCGTGGGACTTCTGGCCCTCGGACGGAGCCGGGGTGCCGCGGCCGCGCTGCTGGTCGGCGTCGCCGCCGTCGGTGCGCTGCGCGGGCGCGAGGCGCCGCTTCCGCCGGATCACGTCGCGCGGCTCGACCTTCCCATGGTCGTGCGGATCGAAGGGCGGCTCGCCGTCGAGCCCACGCGCTGGGCGCCCGATCGCACTCGCCTGCTGATCGACGCCGAGCGGGCCGACGGCGCGCCGGCCTCGGGACGCATCCAGGTGACGGTGTACGGGATACCGCCGCCGCTGACCGAGGGTCAACGCATCGCGGCTTCACTCAAGGTTCACTCGGCGACGGGTTTCCGCAACCCTGGAACTTTTGACTATGCCGCGCACCTCGCGCGCGAAGGCGTTCGAGTCGTCGCCACGGCACGCGCCGAATCCCTCACGCCGCTGGACGATCCCTCACCGCCGTGGTCGGTGCGCGTGAAGCGCGCGTCGATCACCGCGATGGGGCGCGCGCTGCCGCCGACGTCGGCGGCGTTGCTGGCCGGGCTCCTGCTCGGCGAGCGTACCGAGCTGCCGCGCGACATCGACGATGCCTTCCGGCGCGCCGGGGTCTATCACGTCCTGGCGGTTTCCGGCTTCAATGTGGCGCTCCTGGCGGCCGCGGTGTGGGCCTCCTGTCGCCTCGCGCGCCTCCCTCGTCGCGCCTCGGCCGCCGCCGCGATCGTCGTCGTGATCGGGTTCGCGCTCGTCGTCGGGCCGTCGCCCTCGGTGCTGCGCGCCGTCATCATGGCGGTGCTCGTCCTGGCCGCGCTCCTTCTGGAGCGAGAGGCTTCGGTGACGAACAGCCTCGCCCTGGCGGTGCTGGCAATCCTGGCCGTTCGACCGGGCGATCTCTTCGACCCGGGCTTCCAGCTCTCGTTCGCCGCCACCCTGGGCATCGTCGTGGCCCCCCTGCCGCGGGGCGCAGTCCTTGGCGCGCTCGGCGTGAGCGCAGCCGCCCAGCTGGCCGTGCTGCCGGTCGCGCTGGCGCACTTCAACCAGCTCTCGACGATCGGCGTCGTCGCGAACCTCGGGGTGGTCCCACTCGCCGGCGCCGCGACGATCGTGGGACTCGGCGCCGTCGGCCTGTCCTTCCTCAGCGAGACGGTCGGCGGGGTGGCGTTCGATGCGGTGTGGCCCGTGTTGCTGGTATTGCGAGGTGTCGTCGCGCTCGCCGCCAGGGTGCCCGGCGCCGTCGTCCATTTGCCCGCTCCCGGCTGGATCGCCGTCACGTGCTACCTCGGCGGGCTCGCGCTCCTCCTCGTCTGGTACGAGACTCGAGCGCGGGACGGGCGCCGGAGTCCCCTTCTCCTGGGAATCGTGCTCCTCGCCCTCGCGGTCGGCGTTGCGGCGTGGCCGCTCGTGCGACCGTCCGACGGCCGGCTGCGGCTCACGGTGCTCGATGTCGGTCAGGGCGACGCGATCGTCATCGAGACGCCCGATGGCCGCACGATCCTCGTCGACGCCGGCTCGGGCGGCCCGATGCGCCTCGACGCCGGGGAGCGCGTCGTCGCGCCGTTCCTCTGGAACCGCGGCGTCCTCCGTCTCGCCGGCGCCGCCGTCACGCACGACGACGCCGACCACGCGGGAGGCATGCCCGCAGTGCGGCGGCTCTTTCGGATCGACGAGCAGTGGACGGGCGCGAGCGTTCCCACGGAGCCGCGCCGGTTCGGGCGCGCGCTCGTGACGGCCCTTCCGCCGCTCGACGCGCCAGGCGGACGACGCAACGACGCGGCCCTCATCCTGCGCATCGAGATGGGGCTCGTCTCGTTCCTGCTCGCGTCGGACATCGGGGCCGCCCGCGAGCACGAGCTGGTGGCGTCGGGGACACGCCTCGGGTCGACCGTCCTCAAGGTCGCCCATCACGGCTCGCGCTCCTCCACCACCCTCGAGTTCCTTCGAGCGGTCCGCCCGACGGTCGCGGCGATCTCGGTCGGCGCGCGCAACCCTTACGGCCATCCCGATCCGGCCGTGCTCGCTCGACTCGCCGAGGCCGGCGCGCAGATCTCCCAGACCGATCGTGACGGCGCGGTCATCTTCGAGACCGACGGCGGCACGCTCACGGTCACGCGATGGGCCCGGCGACGCGTCGATCGCTTCTGCCTCGACCCGGAAGCAATCTGCTAGAATCGGGCGCCATGGCGAGCGTCAACGACCACTACCTGAAGCTCCGCGCCAGTTACCTCTTCAGCGAGACCGGCCGGCGCGTGCGGGAGTTCCAGGCGGCACACCCCGACGCGAAGCTCATCCGTCTCGGCATCGGCGACGTGACGCAGCCACTACCGGCCGCGGTGATCCATGCGATGCACGAGGCGGTGGACGAGATGGCGCGCGCGGAAACGTTCCGCGGCTACCCGCCGGAGACGGGCTGGGACTTCCTCGTCGAGGCGATCGCCCGTCACGACTACGGCGAGCGCGGCATCAAGCTCGCTCCCGACGAGATTGTGGTGAGCGACGGCGCCAAGAGCGACACGGGCAACATCCAGGAGATCTTCGGGCCGGACTGTGTCGTCGCGCTCAGTGACCCCGTGTATCCCGCGTACCTCGACGTCACCGTGATGGGCGGGCGCGCGGGGAGCGCGGATCCGAACGGGCGCTACGACCGGGTCGTGTACCTGCCCTGCACCGCCGAGAACAATTTCCAGCCGCACATCCCCGACCGCCCGGTCGATCTGATCTACCTTTGCTATCCCAACAACCCCACGGGCGCCGTGCTGACGCGCGCGGCGCTCAAGACGTGGGTCGACTATGCGCGCGAACGGAACGCCGTCATCCTGTACGACGCGGCGTACGAGGCGTACATCCGCGACGGGGAGATCCCGCACTCGATCTACGAGATCGAGGGCGCGCGCGAGGCCGCGATCGAGTTCCGCTCTTTCTCCAAGACCGCCGGATTCACGGGCACGCGCTGCGCCTACACGGTCGTGCCGAAGGAGCTGCAGGGGCGTTCGGCGTCAGGCGAGGCGGTGAGCCTCAACGCCCTGTGGGTCAGGCGGCAGTCCACCAAGTTCAACGGCGTGGCGTACGTGATCCAGCGCGGCGCCACCGCGACCTACACGAGCGAGGGGCGCCGGCAGGTGAAGGGGCTCGTGGATCACTACATGGACAACGCGCGAATCATCCGCGAGGGGCTCGAGGCGGCGGGGCTCACCGTTCACGGCGGCCGGAACGCGCCCTACATCTGGGTGAAGACGCCGGGGCGGCTCTCCTCGTGGGACTTCTTCGACAAGCTCTTGAACGAGGCCCACGTCGTCGGGACACCCGGCGCGGGCTTCGGGCCGAGCGGCGAAGGCTATTTCCGGCTGACCGCGTTCGGGGCGCGCGCCGCGGCCGAGGAAGCGGTCGAGCGGATCAAGACCCGCGTCGCGCTGTAGATCTCCTGTCCCGCTAGGCCTCGTAGGCGCGCTCGTACTGCGAGCGCAGCCGCTCCAGCTCCTCCGCTTCGATGTGCATGCCGAGCGAGAGGCTCATTTCGCCCAGGATCGTCTTGATCTCGTTCAGCGACTTCTTGCCAAAGTTCTTGGTCTTGAGCAGCTCGGCCTCGGTCTTTTGCACGAGGTCGGCGATCGTCCGGATGTTCGCGGTCTTGAGACAGTTGGACGCGCGGACGGACAGCTCCAGCTCGTCGACGTTGCGGAAGAGGTTCTCGTTCAGCTCGGTGCGCGGGCGCACCTCGTCGCGTTCGGCGGCTTCCTCCTGGGGCGAGGCGTCGGGGAAGTTCGTGAGGAGGTCGAAGTGGTCCTCGAGGATCCGCGACGCCTCGCCGACCGCGGTGACCGGGCTGACGCTGCCGTCGGTCCATACCTCGAGCAGGAGCCGCTCGCGTCCCTCGGTGCCGACCGGCTCGACGTGGAAGTTCACGCGCTTGACGGGCGAGAAGTCGGCGTCGAGCAGGATCGCGTTGATCGGCAACGCCTCCGGCTCCCGCTTCTCAGCCGACATGTACCCGCGGCCGCGCTCGACGCAGACCTCCATCTCGAGCACGCCATCCTTATCGAGGGTCGCCAGCACGACGTCGGGCGTGAGGATCTCGATGTCAGCGTCCGCCTCGAAGTCGCTCGCCTTGACGACCGACGCGCCCTGCGCCTTCAGCCGGAGGATCTTGGGTCGGTTCACGTGGAGCGAGAACACCATCTTGCGGAGGTTCATCATAATGTCGAGCGTGTCGTCCATGACGCCCGGCAGGTGCGAGAACTCGTGCAGGACGTTTTCGATCTTCACCCAGGTCGGCGCGGCGCCGTGGATCGCCGACAGGAGGGCTCGCCGGTAGGCGATGCCGACGGTCAGCGCGAAGCCGGCCTCGAAGGGCTCGATGGACAGCTTGCCATACACCGTGTCCTGGACGATCCAGTCATGACGCGCAGGAAGTTGAAGCTCCAGCATAGGACCCCCTCGAGATGAGCCGATGTGAACGGGTGGTTGCACCCCAAGGCTCATCAGTATACCAGAGCCCGGATGTTACACTGGGAAATCATGGGGTTGCGTCTCGTCATCGGCCTTGCGGTGCTGCTGGCCGCCGGCGCCCTCGTAAGCGTGGCGCACGAGGTCCTCACCCCGGCCGACGCGCTCGACGCGGGGCCGCTGCTCATGGACATTCCCGCCCACGAGGGAGTCCTGGAAATCGCCGAGCGCCTGCACAGGGCCGGCGTGATCCGGAGCCGCGTGGGCTTCGTGTTCCTGGCCACCGCGCGCGGCAGCGCGCGCCATCTCAAGGCGGGCGAGTACGAGCTCGGACGCGGAGCCTCGACGCTCGACGTGCTGATCGTCATCGAGTCCGGGCGGGTGAAACAGCACGTCGTCCTGCACCCGGAGGGGGCGACGGTGACCGAGCTCGCGCACGTGCTCGAGAGCGAGCGCCTCGCCGCGAGCGCCGCGGTCGCGCGCCTCGCCGCGGACCGGACCTTCCTGGCGACGCTCACGGTCGAGGGATCGAGCCTCGAGGGTTATCTGTTCCCCGACACCTATCAGTTCGTGCGCGGCATGACCACCGAGGAGATCCTGACACGGATGGTGCAGCGCCTCCGGACCAAGCTCGGACCTGACCTCGCGGCGCGCGCCCAGGCACGCGGCCTCAGCGTGCATCAGCTCCTCACGCTTGCGTCAATAATCGAGCGCGAGGCGGTCGAGCGCGACGAGATGCGGACGATCTCCGCGGTCTTCTGGAACCGGCTCAAGCTCAACATGCCGCTCCAGGCCGACCCCACCGTGCAGTACGCGACCGGCAAGGAACGGCGCGCGCTCACCCGGGCCGATCTTCGGATCGAGCACCCGTTCAACACGTACCGCCATCCGGGGCTGCCGCCCGGGCCGATCGCCAGCCCCGGGCTTGCGGCGGTCGAAGCCGCGCTCGATCCCGCGCCGGTGAAGTACCTCTACTTCGTCGCCATGGACGACCATCGTCACTACTTCTCGTTCACGCTCGGCGAGCACAACGCGGCGGTCAACCGGTACCGGCTCGCTCGCGCTCGGTGAACCGTGCTATAAAACGCGCGACATGGCCGGCCCCACCGCGCTTGCCGCGAATCAGCGCGTTGCCCGCGAGGCGCCGCCGGTGCCGTTCCTGTATCGCGCGCTCCGCGGGCCAGTGCGCCAGGCGCTCGGGCGCTGGTTCGATCTCCGCGTCGAGGGACTCGAGCATCTCCCCGCGAGCGGCCCGTATCTCATCGCGGCGAATCACCACAACTATCTGGACGGGATCGTCCTCGGCGTCGCCGCTCCCGAGCCGATCTCCTTCCTCGTGATGCCCCGTGTCTGGCGTGCGACGCCGCTCCATCCGATGTTCCACCGCCACATCGGCTCGATTCCCATCGACCTGGAGCGGGCCGACGTGGGCGCGCTCCGCCGCGCGCTGTACATGCTTCAGTCGGGTAAGGTGGTGGGCATTTTCCCGGAGGGCCCGTTCAGCGTGCGCGGCCGGCTCGAGCCCGGCCTCCCTGGCGTCGCGCTCCTGGCGCTCCGCTCGGGGGTGCCCGTGGTCCCCGCCGGCATCCGGGGCACGTACGAGGCGCTGGCGGGGCGCCGGGGTTACATTCCGCGGCGCGTGCCGCTCGGCGTCAGATTCGGGCCGGCGCGCAGCTTTTCCGAGGACGGCGCCAACGGACGGCGAAGCGTCCGGCTTCACGTGACCCGTCGGATCATGGACGACATCGCGGCGCTCCTGCCGTGAAGTCGCGGTCTCGAAAGCGCAAGCCCGCCCGGACCGGCGTGCCGTCGTCCGAGAAGCTCTGGGGCGGGCGCTTCAGCCGGGGCGCCGATCCGGCCGCCGAGCGCTTCACCGGGTCGCTTGCCTTCGACCGGCGTCTCTGGCCGCACGACGTCAGGGGCAGTGTCGCGTGGGCGAAGGCGCTCGCGAAGGCCGGACTCCTGTCGGCGTCGGAGCGCGACACGATCATCAAGGGGCTCGAGGCCGTCCAGGAAGAGCTCGCGGCGGGCACCTTCCCGTTCCGCGCCGAACTCGAGGACATCCACACGAACGTCGAGCGGCGTCTGCAAGAGCTGGTCGGCGACGTCGGAGGGAAGCTGCACACCGGGCGCTCCCGGAACGACCAGATCGCGCTCGACGAGCGGCTCTACCTTCGTGAGGTGATCGCGCGCGTCCGGGTGGGCCTCCGCCGAACGCAGGAGACGCTCGTGGCGCGCGCCGCCGAGACGGTGGACGCGCCGTTGCCGGGCTACACGCACCTCCAGCGGGCCCAGCCGATCGTCCTCGGCCACCACCTGCTCGCGTACGTCTTCATGCTGCAACGTGACCGCGAGCGGTTCGGCGACTGCGGCTCGCGCGCCGATACGCTGACGCTCGGCGCGGCGGCGCTCGCGGGCACCGCCTTCCCGGTCGACCTGGAGGCGCTCGCGAAGGACCTCGGATTTTCCGCGGTGTCACCGAACAGCCTCGACGCGGTGAGCGATCGCGACGCGCTCCTCGAGTTCCTCGCCGGGGCCGCGATCACCGGGATGCATCTCTCGCGGCTCGCCGCCGATCTGACGCTCTGGGCGACCGCGGAGTTCGGGTTCGTGGAGTTCTCCGACGCCTTCGCCACCGGCTCGTCCATCATGCCTCAGAAGAAGAACCCCGACGTGGCCGAGCTGATCCGCGGCAAGAGCGGCCGGCTCTACGGGAATCTCATGGCGGTGCTCACGACGATGAAGGGCCTGCCGCTCGCCTACAACTCCGACATGCAGGAAGACAAGGAGCCGTTCTTCGATTCCGTCGATACGCTCGAGGCGATCCTGGCCGTCCTGCCGCCGATGCTCGCATCGCTCGCCTTTCGAACCGATCGGATGCGGCGGGCGGCCGGCGAGAACTTCGCGACCGCGACGGACCTGGCCGACTATCTCGTGCGCAAGGCCGTGCCCTTTCGCCAGGCACACGCGCTCGTCGGGCGGATCGTGCGGTTCTGCGAGGCCGAGGCAAAGTCGCTGGAAGGGCTCGGACTCGTCGAGCTGCGCCGGTTCTCCCCGCTTTTCGACGACGACGCGAAGGACGCGCTCACGGTCGAGGCGTCGCTGCGCGCCCGCGCCCTCACCGGCGGGACGGCCCCCGAGGCCGTGCGCCGCTCGCTCGCCCTCGCCCGCTCGCTCATCGCGCGCGCATGACCCAGCGCGGGCGGGGGCTCGCCCCGTGCCTCGGGCTCGCCCTCCTGGCCCTCGCCGCGTGCGGCAGGAAGGCGCCGCCGGTCGCCCCGGAGGTGCGGGCGCCGCAGCGGGTGGCCGATCTCACCGGCGCCGTGCGCGAGTCCGCGATCGAGCTTTCGTGGACGCCACCCGACCGCCGCGTGGACAACACACGTCTCCGCGATCTCGCGCTCACGCGGATCTTCCGGGTGGAGGACGGGGGCAGCGGCGAGCCAAAGGCGGCGATGCTCGTGGACGATCGGATCGCCGGCTACACGGAAGTCGCGTCGATTCGCGCGGGCGAGCCGGCCCCCGCTGTCGCGCGGGGCGGCCGCCACGTGTTCGCCGACCGGCAGGGGCTCGCGTACGGGCGGCGGTACACCTACGTCGTCGTCGCGGGCGATTCCCGGGGGCGCATCGGACCGCCCTCGGCCCGCGTTTCGGTGACGTACGTCCCGGCCGCCGAGCCGCCCGTCGACCTCGTCGCCGAAGGGGGCGAGCGTGAAGCGCGCCTGGCGTGGCAGGCGCCGGCGCAGCTGATCGACGGGAGTGCGCCAACCGACCCGCTCGCGTACGAGGTCCTGCGCGCGCCGTCAGTGGACGCGGAGCTCACCCCGGTGACGCGCGCGCCCATCACGGAGCGCGCGTTGACCGACCGCGGGCTCGAAAACGACCGTACCTACTATTATGCGGTCCGCGCCGTGCGGGTCGTCGCGGGCACGACCGCGTACAGCGCGCTGTCGCCGCGCGTCGCCGTGACGCCGCGGGACATGACGCCACCCTCGCCCCCCGCGAACCTCGTCGCGATCCCCTCCGAGGCGACAGTGCGCCTCACGTGGAGCGCGAGCCCGGAGAGCGACGTGGCCGCGTACATCGTCTACCGCGCGGCGGCCGGGGGCGCGTTCGAGCGTGTGGGCTCGACGCGCGCGCCGACCGCGACCTTCGTCGACCGCGATGTCGCCCGCGGCACGTACCGCTACGCGGTGACCGCACAGGATTCGGCCGTCCGGCCGAACGAGAGTGGGCGTTCGAACGAAGTCGTGGTCAGCGTGCCTTGACTTCATCTGGTCCGGGTGCTACCAACAACGGATACATGGGCCACTTCGAGTACCGTGATTCCGAGCTCTGCTGCGAGCAGGTGTCGCTCCGCGCGCTGGCCACCGTCGCCGGCACGCCGGTCTACGTCTACTCCAAAGCGGCGCTCCTCGAGGGCCTCGCCGGGTATCACCGCGCGTTCCGCGACATCCCCCACGTGGTCTGCTACTCGGTCAAGGCCAACTCGAACCTCGGTGTCCTGTCGGTGCTGGCGAAGGCCGGCGCGGGCGCCGACATCGTCTCGGGCGGCGAGCTGTATCGCGCGCTGCGAGCCGGCATCCCGCCCAAGAAAATCATCTTCTCCGGGGTCGGGAAGAGTCGCGACGAGATGCGCGACGCGCTCAAGGCCGACATCCTCATGTTCAACGTCGAGTCTCGGAGCGAGCTGAGGGTCCTCGACGAGGTGGCGCTCGAGATGGGCGTCCGCGCCCCGATCGCGCTCCGGGTGAACCCGGACGTGGATTCCCAGACGCACCCCTACATCGCGACTGGCCTCAAGACGTCCAAGTTCGGCATCCCCTTCGACGAGGCGCTCGCCGCGTACGAGGACGCGGCGAAGATGCAGGGTCTCGAGATCGTCGGCGTCGACATGCACATCGGCTCCCAGCTCACCAAGGCCACGCCGGTCGCCGACGCCGTGGCGCGCGTGGTCGCGCTCGTCAAGGCCCTCCGCGAGCGCGCGATCGAGATCCGTATGGTCGACATCGGCGGCGGGCTCGGCATCCGCTACCGCGAGGAGACGCCGCCGACCCACGAGGAGTACGCGACGGTGCTGCTGCCCGCGCTCCGGGAGGCGGGCGCGACGGTCCTCCTGGAGCCCGGCCGGTCCATCGCCGGCAACGCCGGCATCCTCCTCACGCGGGTCCTCTACCGGAAGGACACCGGCGCCAAGAAGTTCGTGGTGATCGACGCCGCGATGAACGACCTGATCCGGCCGTCGCTCTACGGCGCCTTTCACGACATCCTGCCCGTCGACGAAACGGCCCGCGCGCGTGCGCGCGAGATCGTCGATGTCGTGGGTCCGATCTGCGAGTCGGGCGACTTCCTGGCCAAGGACCGCGAGCTGGCGTACGTCGAGCACGAAGACCTGCTCGCCCTCATGAGCGCGGGCGCGTACGGCTTCGCCATGGCCTCCAACTACAACACGCGACCGCGGGCCGCCGAGGTGCTCGTGGACGGCAATCGATACACGATCGTGCGCCGCCGGGAGACGTACGAAGACCTGGTGGCGGGGGAGACACCCCTATGAGCCAGACATTCCAGGGTTCATTCGTCGCGATGGTCACCCCCTTCAGAAACGGCAAGGTCGACGAGGCGAAGCTCCGGGAGCTGGTCGAGTTCCACATCGCGCACGGGACCGACGGCCTGATTCCGTGCGGAACCACGGGCGAGTCTCCTGGCCTGACGCACGACGAGCACCGGCGGGTCGTGGAGGTCGTCATCGAGGCAGCGCGCGGCCGCATCCGGGTCGTCGCGGGCACCGGCTCCAACTCGACCGCCGAGGCGATCGAACTGACGAAGCACGCCGAGCGGGCGGGCGCAGCCGGCGCGCTCGTCGTCAACCCGTACTACAACAAGCCGACCCAGGAGGGCCTCTACCGGCACTTCCGGGCCGTGGCCGAGTCGGTCGCCATCCCGATCCTCGTCTACAACATCCAGAGCCGCACGGCGGTGAACGTCGAGACCGACACGCTCGCCCGGCTCGTCCGCGACGTCGCGAGCGTCGCGGGGGTGAAGGAAGCGTCCGGGTCGCTCGACCAGATGAGCCAGGTGATCGCGGCATGCGGTCCCGACTTCTCCGTCCTCTCGGGTGACGACAACATCACGCTGCCACTGCTGGTCATCGGCGGCAGCGGCGTCGTCTCGGTGATCGCGAACATCGTGCCGCGAGAGACGGCCGACCTGGTGCACGCGGCGCTCGACGGCGACTGGAAGCGAGCCCGAGATCTGCACTACCGGCTCTTTCCGCTGGCACGGGCGGCGTTCCTCGAGACCAATCCCATCCCGATCAAAGAGGCCATGGCGATGGCCGGCATGCTCGAGCCGGAGTTCCGGCTCCCCATGTGCCGCATGAGCGACGCCAATCGCGAGAAGCTGCGCGCGATCCTCAAGCCGTACGCCCTCGTCAAGTAGTCGCATCATGAGTGCCGCCGACGGGGAGACATCCCCGAACGTCGGGCGCGCAGGCGCCCCGACGACCGATGTCATCGTTGCCGGCGCGGCCGGGCGCATGGGGAGTCGCATCATTGCCTGCCTCGCCGACACGCCCGACCTGCGCCTCGTGGCAGCGCTCGAGGCGCCCGGCCACGCCGTGCTCGGAGGCGACGCCGGCGAGCTCGCCGGCGTCGGGAAGGTCGGCGTCGCGGTCGGCGCGGACGCCAAGGCCGTGATCACACGCGACCGGGTGCTCATCGAGTTCTCTGTCCCCGAGGCCTCGCTCGAGCACCTCCGGCTCGTCGCGCAGGCGGGTGCCCGGGCGGTGATCGGCACGACCGGCTTCACGGCGGCCCAGCGCGCGGAGGTCACCGAGCTCGCCCGCCGGGCGGCGATCCTCCTCTCGCCCAACATGTCGGTCGCCACGAATGTCGCGTTCAAGCTCCTCGCCACCATGGCGAAAGCGCTCGGCGACGAGTACGACATCGAGATCACCGAGACCCATCACCGTTTCAAGAAGGATGCGCCGAGCGGCACCGCGCTCCGCATGGCGGAGGTCGTGGCCGCCGCGCTCGGGCGCGAGCTGGACCAGGTGGCCGTCTACGGTCGGCAGGGACTGCCGGGTGAGCGCGCGAAGCGCGAGATCGGAATCCTCTCTCTCCGCTCCGGGGACGTCGTCGGGGAGCACACGGTGTCCTTCGGCACGCTGGGCGAGCGACTCGAGCTGGTGCACAAGGCTCACAACCGCGACACGTACGCGCGCGGCGCGCTACGCGCGGCCCGGTTCATCGCGGGGCGTCCGCCCGGGCTCTACTCGATGGCCGACGTCCTCGGCCTCGCGTAACGATCACCATGCAGATCGTGCGCTTCAAGACGGAAGTCAATACGTCCTACGGCGGGCTCGAGGGCGGCGTCATTGTCGAATACTCGGGCACCCCGTGGAGCCCCTTTCGTCGCGGCCGTCGCCGCTTGCCCCTCAAGCACGCGGTCCTGCTGGCGCCGGCCCTCCCGTCCAAGATCATCGGGGTCGAGCTCAACCATCGCGACCGCGCGGCCGAGATGGGGCGGCTCGCCCCGGACGAGCCGCGCTTCTTCCTGAAGCCAACCACGACGCTCGTCGGGCCGAACGATCCGATCGTCTATCCGCCGATCAGCGCCAGCGTCGAGTACGGGGCGGAGCTCGCGGTCGTCATCAAGCGCCGGTGTCGCAATGTCCCCGCCGAGCGGGTGCGCGAGTACGTGCTGGGCTATACCTGCCTCAACGACGTGACCGCGCGAGATCTGGAATCGAAGGGACTGCCGTTGCGAGCCAAAGGGTTCGACACCTTCTGTCCGCTCGGGCCTTGCATCGCGACCGACCTCGACCCCAACGCCGTCGCCATCGAGACATACGTCAACGGCGGGTTGCGCCAATCGTCGTCGACGAAGGAGCTGATTTTCCCGGTCGAGGAGGTCGTGGCGCGGATCGCTCAGGTCATGACGCTCCTGCCGGGGGACGTGATCGCAATGGGCACGCCGGCCGGGGTGGGCCCGCTCGCGGCGGGCGACCGCGTCGAGGTGCGGCTCGAGGGGATCGGCAGCCTGAGGAACACGGTCGTGAAGCTCGGATGACCGACAAGCTCCTGCTGGAGGACGTGCGCTTCTACGGCCAGCACGGTCTGACGCGCGCCGAGCAAGTGGTGGGCGCCTGGTTCTCCGTCGACGTCGAGATGGCGGTGGACCTGGCGCCCGCGGTCGCCTCCGATCAGGTGGCGTCGACGGTGGACTACGGCGTGGTCGCCCGGCGCATCGTCGAGATCGGCACCCGGAACCGCGTGAACCTGATCGAGCGGCTGGCCGGGCTGATCGTCGAGGCGCTCCTGCGCGAATTCCCGGCCCGGGAGATCCGGGTGCGCGTCCGGAAGCTCACACCGTCGCTCGAGGGCCTGGTGGGGACCCCCGCGGTCGAGCTGACGCGGGGCCGGTCGTGACGCGCGTCTACCTCTCACTCGGCTCGAATGTGGGCGACCGGCTCGCCGCCCTGCGATCCGCCGTGCGCCGGCTCTACGGGCTCCAGGCGGTCCGCTTCGTCGACGCCTCTCGGCTCTATGACAGCGAGCCGTGGGAGAGCGAGCCGGGTCAGACGGCAGGCGAGCAGCGCTGGTACCTCAACTGCGTCGTGGCGATCGACACCTCGCTGCCGCCGCGGGCGCTGCTCGCCGAGCTCCAGACCATCGAGAGCGCGCTCGGACGGACCCGGCCGCCGGGCACGCCGGAGGCCCAGCGGTTCGCGCCGCGAACGCTCGACATCGACATCCTCTTCTACGGCGACCAGGTGCTGAGCGCGGGCGATGACCTGCAGATCCCCCATCTGTTCCTCGCGGAGCGCGGCTTCGTCCTCCGGCCGCTGGCGGACCTGGCGCCCGAGCTGGAGCACCCGGCCCTGTATCGCTCGGTCCGTGAGCTGCTCGCCGAGCTCGTGGACGAGCACGACGTCCGCGCCGGCGCCTATCCGGCGCGCTGGTTCGAGGACTGAGCCGGTCCGTGGCCTCCGACGAGTTCTCCCGGGACGTGCTGGAGCACCTGGACGCGCTTTACAACTTCGCCATGTACCTGACCCGGAACCCTCCCGAGGCCGACGATCTCGTCCAGGAAACCTACCTCCGGGCTTTCCGGTTTTCCCACCGGTTTCAGCCGGGAACCCATCTCCGCGCCTGGCTGTTTCAAATTTTGAGGAACACGTTCTTGACCTTTTATCGGCTTCGCGAGCGGGAATCCGCGCTCGCCGAGGACGGTGTTCCCACCTGGGATGTCCCGATGTTTCACGACGCGCCCGAGGAGTCGAGTGGCACCGTCGAGGCGCACACGGATCTCGAGCGCGCCCTCCAGCGCCTGCCCGAGGAGTTCCGAACCGTGCTCCTGCTCGCGGAAGTCGAAGGCATGGCGCTCGAGGACGTGGCGCGTGTGCTGGCCTGTCCGGTCGGCACCGTCAAGTCACGGATCTTCAGGGCGAAGGAGCGGTTGCGCGGGCTCTTGCGCGACTACGCCAAGCAATGAGCGGCGACCACTCCCCCGACTCCGACGAAGCGCTCGGTACGCGCCTGCGCGAGGAGTTGCCGCGCTACACGGCGTCGGCGCACCTGCGCGCCGCCATCGCCGAAGCGGCCGCCCCTCCGCGGCGCCGGGCGACGTGGCTCGCCCCCGTTCTGACAGCCGCCGCCACGGCGCTGGTGCTCGGGCTGGTGTTCTTGCCGCTGCTGCCGCGGCTCGTCCCCGCGGATCCGACGGAGCGGCTCGTGCGGTCCGTCGTGGCCGAGCACACGCGTGCCCTCATGTGGGGAGCGCGACACCCCGAGGTCATCCCGACAGCGTTGCCCTGGCTCACCCAGGAGTCGGGCATCGGGCTCCGCCAGGTCTTCGTCGGGGACGACCGGCTCGTGTTCGTCGGCGCGGAGCCCGTGTACCTGGAAGGGCACCGCGGCATGGCGCTCCACTACCGCGACGGCGACGGCCACCTGCTGACCTACATCGTGCTGCCCATTGCGGGCCTCCCGGTACCGGACCGCCTGCGCGTCCAGATCGAGCAGGGTACAAAACGGTGGAGGCCGGCGCTCATGCACGACAGCGGATTCTCGGCCTGGGTGTGGCGGCAGGGCGAGCTCGCCTGCTTCCTGGTGTCCGACATGGTCTCCGAGGCGGACGTCGAGCGGTTCAAGGATTACTTCGTCCGCATCCGCGTCTCGACCGAGCCCGTTCCGGCTAATTGACATCGGGGGGAGCGGCGCCGCTCCCCCCGAATCCCCCCACCGAATTCACTAGCCGTGCGGTGTCTCGATCGTGGCGCCGGCGAAGCCGGCGCTCGAGCACTGGCTGCGTTCACCGGCTCCGTGACGACGGGATTGCTTGGTGGCGATCCTCAATGCACGCTGCCGCCGCCGTCCACGACGACCGTCTGGCCGGTGATGAAGTCGCTGTCGTCCGAGGCCAGGAAGATCAGTGTCCCCACGATGTCCTCGGGGACTTCGGCGCGCTTCAGCATCCGCATCCTGACATTCGCGTCCTTCCCCTCCGCCGGCATGTTCTTCTCGTTCTCGCCGCTCAGGGTGAACCCCGGCGCGATCGCGTTCACGCGGATCCCGAACTCCCCGAGCTCGCGGGCGAGAGAGCGCGTGAATCCCACCACCCCGCCCTTGGACGTCGTGTAGTGGATGTAGTTCGAGACGCCCTTGAAGAAGGTCCCGGAGGCGATGTTGAGGATTTTGCCCTTGCCCTGGGTCTTCATGGCCGGGAACACGGCGCGCGAGCACAGGAAGAGCCCGCGCAGGTTGATCGCCATCACGCGGTCCCACTCCTCGACCGGGATATCCATGAACGGCCGGCGCTCGAGCGCGCCGTAGAGGGCCGCGTTGTTCACCAGGACGTCGATGCGCCCGAAGCGCGCGAGGGTTTCGGTGGCCAGGCGCAGCGTGTCCTCCTCACGCGACACGTCACATTCGACCCCCAGCGCCTGCGCGCCCCGGGCCTCGACCTCCTTGACCGTGGGCTTCGGGTCCGCGATGTCCGCCACCACGACCCGTGCGCCCTCGGCCGCCACGCCGAGGCAGTACGCGCGGCCGATACCCCTGGCCCCTCCCGTAATGACGACGACCTTCTCCTTGAGTCTCATGGCGCCTCCTACAGTGAGAACGTCTTGACGTAAACCCCTGGAGAGCCCGGCGCGTGCCGCATGTGAGGCCGGATGCGCTGGGTCTCCGGCGCGATGTCCCGCTGGGCGGCCCAGGCGGCGCTTTCGGAGACTTTCGGATTCTGGAACTCGTAGAACGTGAGATAGGTCGGCGTGCCCGTCACGGCGCGAAAGCGCCGGCCGCGAATCACGCCGGGGACCTTCTCGTAGTTCGGAATGTAGATCGTGTTGTACCAGGTGTTGAAGTCGGCGTCGATCTCGGGGGGCACGTCCATCCGCCCGAGTTGGAGCGCGGGCGCCATATCGCTCTCGGCGACCGGCGGCGTCACGGCTTTCGGATGGATCAACGTGTAGACGTTACGGATGTAGGTGGTGCCGATGACCTCGGGCGAGCAGCGCTTGGTCCACGCGGTCGGGTTGGTGCGGACGCGCTTGTAGGCGTCGGATTCCAGCGCTTCGACGCTTTCCAGCTCGTAGACGGCGAGATGCTTCGGCCCGCCCTTGACCGCCTCGTAACGCGCGCCGCTCAAGAACCCGGGCAACGAGAGTCGCTCGGCCAGATGCTCCTCGTTGTACCAGCGATCGAACTCCTTCTCCTTGTCCGCCGGAATGTCCACCCAGACCATCATGAGCCCCGTGCCCTTCTTTTTCGTCGTCATGGCTGGCTCCTTTCGAATAGCTGGATCTTAGAACACCGCGCGGGCGAGTGCCATGGCCCCGGGGTAGTATAGTCGGTGACCATCCGGATCCAACGCCTGTGCCCCGATCTCTGGAGGAGACAACTGATGCGTCCTCTCGCGCGCACCATGATCGTCGTCCTGACCCTCGCCCTCGTGGCTCCCGCGCTCTTCATCCGGCCGGCGCCGGCCGCCGAGGACGTCAAGATCGCGCTCGTCGCGCCGCTCTCCGGCCGCTGGGCCCGGCAGGGCCAGCTCAAGAAGATGGGCGCGGAGATGGCGATCGAGGAGATCAACAGCCAGGGCGGCATCAAGGCGCTCGGCGGGGCCAAGATCGTACTCCGCGAGGGCGATGCCGGGGACAGCGTCGAGAAGGCGGTGAGCGCGGCCCAGCGCTTGCTGACGCGCGAGAAGATCAGCGCGGGCATCGGCTCCTGGCTCTCGTCGTTCACGCTGGGCGTGACCGAGGTGGCCGAGCGGCTGCAGGTACCGTGGCTCTCGCTCTCCTACGCCGACAGCATCACCGAGCGCGGCTTCAAGTACACCTTCCAGACCTCGCCGGTCTCGTCGCTCCAGGCCGAGCAGGCGCTGGAGCTCGTCACCGACGTCGCCAGGCGGAACAACCGGCCGATCAAGAAGGCGGCGATCGTGGGCGACAACACCGCGGCCACCGTCTTCTTCTTCAAGCCGCTGCGCGAGAAGCTGCTGGCTGCCAAGGGCATCGAGCTGGTCGTGGACGAGGTGTGGACGCCGCCCCTGGCCGACGCGACCGCGATCGTGCAGAAGCTCCGGACCACTCAACCCGACATCATGTTTTACGGCGGCACGAACTTCCCCGACTCGATCCAGGTGCTGCAGAAGATCAAGGAGTTCAGCGTGAAGACACCCATCCAGGGTGTCGGGGCTTGGCTGGTGACGCCGGAGTACGTGAAGACCGTCGGCAAGGAGCTGCTCGACAACATCCAGACGGTCGTCGCGGCCCATCCGCTCAAGGGTCAGGAGGATCTGGTGAAGAAGTTCGTCCAGCGGACGGGTGAGCCCTTCATGACGCAGGATCCGCTCTGCACGTACGCGCACGTCTGGCTGATCAAGGAGGCCATCGAGCAGGCCAAGTCGGCCGATCCGAAGGCCATCCGCGACGCGCTCGCGAAGATCGACCTCTCCTCGGGGCCGGCGACGAGCGCGTTTTATCCCGCCCGCGTCAAGTTCGACGAGCGCGGGCGGCGGGTCGGCGCCGCGCCGCTCATCGTGCAGTGGCAGGGCGGCGAGCCATTCACGGTCGTGCCGGCCGCCGTCGCGACGCGGCCTCTCGCCGGGCACAAGTAGCCGGCTCTTCGGGCACCGGTGGCCCTGGCTGAGCTCGTCCAGTACGTTGCCACCGGACTGCTCGTCGGCGGCGTCTATGCGCTGATGAGCATCGGGCTCGCGCTGATTTTCGGCGTCATGCGCGTCGTCAACTTCGCCCAGGGCGACTTCATGATGCTGGGGATGTACCTGACGTACTTCTACGCGATCTCGGGCTCGGTCGATCCACTGCTCGGCGCGCTCCTGACCATCCCGCCGTTCTTCGTGCTCGGCTGGATCGTGCACCGCGGCCTCCTGGCACGCGTCACCGGCGGCGGCGATCCACAGCGCCAGATGGACGCCCAGCTCATCCTGACGCTCGGGCTGTCCCTGGTGATCACCAACGCAACGACGATGATCCTGACGCCGACGCCCCTGGGCATCCGCACCGGCTACGCCACCCAGGCGTTCACGCTGGGCCCGGTGCTCTTGAACCAGGCGCGCTCCTACGCGTTCGCGATGGCGCTCGTGCTCGCCGCCGCCGTGTACGTCTTCTTGACCCGGACCGATCTCGGGAAGGCGCTGCGGGCCTCGGCGGATGATCCCGAAGCCGCCAGCTACCAGGGTATCGACGTCCGCGCGATGCACGGGCTGGCGTTCGGGATCGGCATCGCGCTGGTGGCGGCGGCCGGGGGGCTCCTGGCCACCTACTACCCGATCGAGCCGACCGTCGCCGGCAATTTCATCGTGCTGATGTTCGTGGCAGTCGTTCTCGGCGGGCTCGGCAGCATCCCCGGCGCGTTCGTGGGGGGCCTCGTCATCGGGCTCGTGCAGTCGCTCACGCTGCTCGTCCTGCCGTTCCAGCTCCAGAACACCGGCGTCTTCATCGTGTTCCTCCTCGTCCTCTACGTCCGGCCCCAGGGATTATTCGGGCGCCGCGCCCGCACGGTCTGATGCCGGAGCGCCGGGCGGATACGGTAGAGGTCGACTGGACCACGCGGCACGCGCCAGCTGCTCCGCAGCGGCTGGGCTCCGTCTGGGCGCGCGGCAGCCGTCGCCACGGTGCGGGAACGGGTCCTGTCGACCCCTACCGTACCCGCCCGGCGCCTCCAACTCTATGTGCACCGGAGTTTTGACCATGACATTGGCGAGGCGCTAGTCGTGGCGTCCCGAACGCGGGGCTGGCTCGCCATCGCCGCAGTCGTCGCGACGGGGCTCCTGCTCACGTTCGCAGTGCAGGAGCGCTATCACCACCGCGTCCTGACGCTGGTCTTCCTGTGGGCCGCGATGGGGCTCGCGTGGAACATCATCAGCGGCTACGCGGGCCAGATCTCGTTCGGCCATCAGGTGTTCTTCGGCATCGGGGCCTACGTCACGGTGTTGCTGGTCGTGAAGGCCGGCCTCACGCCATGGGTGGGGATGGTCGTGGCCGTCGGCGTCGCGGTGCTGGCCGCCGTGCTGATCGGCATCCCGACCTTCCGGCTGGCCGGGATCTACTTCGGCCTGGCCACACTCGCCTATCCATTGATCTTCCGCATTGTGATGGACTGGCTCGGTTACCAGGAAGTCGCGATCCCGATGAAGCGCGAGCAGCCTGGCTGGTTCATGCAGTTCAACGAGCCGCGGAGCTTCGATCTCCTGGCCCTCGGGGTGCTGGCGGCGACGCTGGCCCTGTCGCGCGTCATCGAGACGTCGCGGCTCGGCTACCGGCTGCGCGCGATCAGGGAGAACGAGCAGGCGGCCGAAGCGATGGGCGTGGACGGCTTCCGCTGCAAGATGGCGGCGTACATGCTGAGCGCGGCGCCGGCGGCGGTGGTCGGCGCCGTCTATATCCACGCGATCCTGTTCATCGTCACGCCCGAGGCCGTCTTCGGCCTGCTCGTGATCTCGCAGACGCTCGTCGTGTCCCTGGTGGGCGGGGCCGGTACGCTGTGGGGACCGCTCATCGGCGCCGCGCTCATGGTGCCGGCGAGCGAGATCCTCGACACGACGGTCGGCGATCGCCTGCCCGGCATCCAGGGTGTCGTCTACGGGGCCGCACTGATGCTGATCATGCTCTACGCGCCCGAGGGACTCTACTGGCGCGTGCGCCAGGCAGTCCGCTCCCGCGCGGGCCGCGGCGGCGAGGCGGCGCGCTCCGTGATCGTCGCGCCGGCCGCCGACGATGCGGTCGCGAGCGCCCCGACCCAGACCGTGCTCCTGCAGGCGCGCGGCGTGTCGAAGGCGTTCATCGGGCTGCAGGCGCTGTCGGACGTGTCCTTCGACGTGCGCGAGCGCGAGATCCTCGGCGTGATCGGGCCGAACGGCGCCGGCAAGACCACTCTCTTCAACGTGCTCAACGGCTTCCTGATCCCCGACCGCGGCGAGGTGCGCTTCCTCGGCCAGCCGGTGACGGGTCTGCGGCCGAGCGCGCTCTGCGGGCGAGGCGTCGGGCGGACCTTCCAGGTTGCTCGGACGTTTCCGCACCTGACCGTGCTGGAAAACGTCATGGTCGGCGCCTTCGCGCGCGAGGCCGCCGTGAGCCGCGCGCGGGTGGCGGCGATGGCGGCCCTGGCCCGTGTGGGGCTGGCCGACCGTGCCGAGGCGTTTCCCGGAGGCCTCACCACGCTCGAGCTCAGGCTCATGGAGCTGGCGCGCTGCCTGGCGACGGCGCCGCGTCTCGTCCTGCTCGACGAGCCGCTGGCCGGCCTCTCGGCCGACGGCATCGAGGTGATGATCGCGATGATCCGGCGCGTGCGGGCCGGCGGCGTGACGGTCGTGATCATCGAGCACACGATGCAGGCGCTCCTCAGGCTCGCCGACCGTCTCATCGTGCTCGACCAGGGTCGGCGACTCGCCGAGGGCGTGCCCGGTCAGGTCACCCAGGACCCGGGGGTGATCGAGGCCTACCTCGGCAAACGCTGGCTCGCCCGGCTGGCGGCGCGCTGATGTTGACGATCGCCTCGCTCGGCGTGTCGTACGAGGGGTTGCGGGCCCTCGTCGACGTGTCGCTCGAGGTCGGCGCGGGCGAGTTCGTCACGATCGTCGGGCCCAACGGCGCGGGGAAGACAACGCTGCTCAAGGCCATCTCCGGCACGGTCCCTTCCGAGACTGGCCGGATCACGTATCTGGCGCAGGACCTTGGCGCGCGCCGGCCGAGCGAGCGCGCCGCGCTCGGGATCGCGCACGTCCCCGAGGGCCGTCGCGTCTTCCCTTCGCTGACGGTGATGGAGAATCTCGAGCTCGGATCGTATCGCCGCGCGGCGCGCGCCGGCCGCAAGCGCGCGCTGGACGAGGTGCTCGCGCTGTTCCCGATTCTTCGGGAGCGTCACCGACAGCTCGCCGGCTCGCTATCCGGCGGCGAGCAGCAGATGCTCGCGCTGGGGCGCGGGCTCATGGCCCGGCCCGAGCTGCTCCTGCTCGACGAGCCCTCCCAGGGCCTGGGCCCGCGCATCGTCGAGCAGATCTTCGAGACCATCGATCGCATCCGGCGCGAGCGCCGGCTGACCATCCTGCTGGTCGAGCAGCGCGTCGTGGAGGCGCTCGAGCTGTGCGACCGCGGATACGTCCTCGAGACCGGCCGCGTCGTGCTCGCCGGCCAGCGCGAGGTGCTGCTGGCGGACGCTCGCGTACAGCGTGCGTACCTTGGAGCCTGACGCGAGGAACCTCAGCCCGTCTCCATCGGCAGCGATGGATCCGCGGCCCATTCGGATAGCGAGGCGTCGTACACGGCCACCCTGTCGTGGCCCAGCAGCGTCAGCACGAACGCATCACTGCTGGCAGCGATGCCGCCGCCGCAGTAGGTGATCACGCGCTCGGCCTCGAGCACGCCCGCCGCGGCGAATCGTTCGCGCAGCACGTGGGCGGGCAGATACGCGTGCGTCTTCGGGTCGACCAACGACCGCGCCGCGACGTTCGCGCTGCCGGCGATGCGTCCTGGCCGGCCGTACGTCACCCCATCGGTGCCGCGATGCTGCTCCTCCGTGAGGGCGTTGAGGATGCAGGTGGCCCGCTGCCCGAGGCCCGCGAGCACCGCACCTTTACCGACGAACAGCTCCGGCCGCGGCCGCGCCACGAAGCGGGCCGGCGGGTACGCGCACGGCTCGGTGGAAGTCGGGCGCCCCTCGACCGTCCACTTCTTCCAGCCGCCGTTCAGCACTGCCGCGGCGTCGAAGCCGACCGCACGCAGCATCCACCAGACGCGCGCGGCCCACATGTTCACCGCGCGGTCGTACAGCACGACCCGCGTCCCCTCGCCTACCCCGAGCCGCGCCATCACCGTCGCCATCTGCTCGTCCGTCGGCATCATGTAGAGCAGAGAGGATGCGCGATCTGAGAGATCGTCCGTGAGGTCGGCGAACCCGCTGCG
>WNFU01001891.1_pt1 | contig 43837 bp, 50 predicted proteins | sample 5400121 | NCBI WGS metagenome assembly WNFU01 (sample SAMN13153360, study PRJNA577476) | soil metagenome | isolation source: 100 cm soil or saprolite under grassland replicate 1 | place: USA:California | collected 2016-06-15 | reverse complement strand
CACCTCAGGCAGCGGGCACCCGTCCGGCCGCTTGAATCGAAGCGCCCCGTCGGGCCCGCGCGCGACCTGGTAGCCCTCCTCGTGAACGGCGCGGTGATGCCGGCGGCAGAGGAGCGCCAAGTTCGAGAGCGTCGTCGGGCCGCCGTGCGCCCAGTGACGGAGGTGATACCCCTGGCCGAAGCGGACGCCGCAGCCGGGGAAGCGGCAGCCCCGGTCCCGATGGTGGAGCGCGCGCCGTAAGGCGGGGGGAATCGTCCGGGTCCGGGCCCCGACCTCAAGGAGGCGCCCGGCGTCGTCATGGCGCATCACCACCCGGCTGGCGTCGCAGGCCAGGCGCCGGGACGTTTCCGCGGAAACGCGCGTGCCATCTTCCATGACCGACTGGCCCGGCTGCTCGGGCTCGGCCAGGGCCTGGGCGTGGACGTGGACCACGACCTGGTAGCGCTCGCCCGGGGCGCCGGGACCGAGCCCCTCATGAAGGGCCGTCTCCGCGATGAGCGCCAGCGCATCGGCCTGCCGCTGGGCCATCGTGGGCGTTTCCGCGGAAACGTCCCCCGACCCTGCGGCGTCCCCGTCCGACGCGTGGGTCCGCTGGTACAGGGCCTCGCGCGCGGCCGCGAGCGCCTGGATGAGGAGCGCGCCGACTTCAGGCTCGAGCCTGCCCCTGAGGACCACCATGCCGTCCTCGTCCTGGTGCACATGGAGGGCTCGGCCGGCATGCCGCCGCGCTGTCTCCCGAGCCTCGGCCAGCCGATCTACCCGCCGCCAGCCCCGCACGATCCGCTCGACATGGGCGGCCGTGCCTGCCCGCGCCACCCCCAGCAGTCGCGCTTCGGTCTCGGGCGTGGCCACGCGGGTGAGAGCGCGGACCTTGGCGTAGGAGAGCTCCCCGCAGGCCAGGGCCTGGGCCAAGAGCGGCAGCGTCGCGAGCGCGCGCGCCACCCGTACCCGCTCACGGGCCGCGCCCAGATCGAGCCCCACCCGCCAGGAGAGCCAGGCGGCGCAGGAGCGGAAGCCCGTGTTCCAGCCCCCGCGCCGGTCGAACTCGCGGATGAGGACAAGCAGACGCGCGGTGGCGGCGTCGAGATGCGCGGACAGCAGGGCGATCTCGTCGCCGAGCCGGTCCAGCTCAGCAAAGGGATGCTGCGAGACAGGCACAGGTGAGACGTAGCTCTGCATGGCGAGCCCTCCTGCGCCGACTCTACACCGCGGCTTCCGCGCCTCCGTCCTGCGCCCGGGGCGAGTGTTTTCGAGACGGGGAGTGATTTTTGATTCGAGCCCACTCGAATCCACGCTGGCCGGCGAGTGTGGACCGCTGGGCCGGCACATTCAGCGTGCTGCTGCCGCGTGACCATGGCGACCCGAAAAACCTGTCAAGCGGAAAAGCGTGGGAGGGAACGCCCGCCGAGCCAGTGGCGGCTCTTCGCCGTCCGCTCCGACGGTTGACCCAGCACGTGGGCGCCGAATAGACTGGGCGGGTCGATGGCTTTCTCTGACCGCGCCGTGAAGGTCAACGGCCTCACGCTCGATTACACAGAGTGGGGTCCGCCCGACGCCTCGCCCGTCGTCCTCGTCGGGTGACCCGGCGCATCGTCTCGCGGCACTTCGCCCTGCTCTGGGGCGCCTCGTTCGTCTTCTTCTTCTCCTTCTACCTCCTGCTGCCCGCGCTGCCGCTCTATGCCCGCACGTTGGGCATCCCCGACTCCCAGATCGGCTTCATCATCGGACTCTTCGCCGTCTCATCCATGGTGGTGAAGCCGGTGGCCGGCTGGGCCGCGGATCGCTGGGGACGCAAGCCACTGATGCTGGCGGGCGCGGCGCTCTTCGCCTGCGCCTCCGCGCTCTATGGCTGGAGCGTGACGGTAGGCGCGCTCCTCGCGGTGCGCCTCATTCACGGGGCTGGCATGGGGCTCTTCCCGACGGCCAGCGCCTCCATGGTGGCCGATCTCGCGCCGCCGGCGCGGCGGGGTGAGGCCATGGGGCTCTGGGGCGCGGCCGCCAACGTGGCGCTCGCGCTGGGGCCGCTCGGGGCCGTCTGGCTGTCCGACCGCTGGGGATTCGGCTGGCTCTTCGCTCTGTCCACGGCCGTGGCGCTGACCGGGCTCGTGCTGACCTTCCTCCTGGGCGAGACCCTGGCGGCGCCCCTGCGGACGCCCTTCGGCTTTTCGTCGCTCTTGAGCCCGGCCGTCGCATTCCCCTGCGCCATCGTCTTCTGCCTCATGACGAGCTACGGCGTCCAGGCGGCGTTCCTTCCGCTCTATGCCCAGTCGCGCGGCGCGAACCCCGGCGTGTTTTTTCTGGTTCTGGCGCTGGTGGTGGCCGTGGCCCGCGGCTGGGCCGGGCTGATGTCCGACCGGATCGGCCGCGCGCCGGTGGCGGCCGCGGGCCTGGTGCTGGTCGCCGCGTCCCTGGCCACGCTCGCGGCCGGCGGCGGCCTGATGGTGCTGGTGCTGGCCGGCGTGCTCTACGGAACAGGATTCGGCGCCGCCCAGCCGGCCTTGATGGCGTGGGCGGTGGATCTCGTGACGCCGGCCGAGCGTGGCAAGGCCATGGGCACCTACTACACCTCGCTCGAGCTGGGCATCGCCGCAGGTGCCATCGGCTTCGGGATGGTGCTCTCGCGCTCGAGCTTTCCCGTCATGTTCCTGGGAGCGGGAGCGCTGGCCCTGACGGGCGCCGCGCTCGCTCTGGCGCGGGTCAAGCGATAAGAGACAAGGCGCTCAGCGGCCGCGAAGCTTGCGCGCGGCCTCGGCCCGCATCTTCTGCATGGCATGGGTCTCCTGGTCCGAGTAGCGCTCCTCCTTCCAGGGGTCGGCATGCATGTGGTAGCCGTTGACCTCCCAGAAGCCGGGCGGGTTCACGTCCAGGAATTCGAAGGCCCGCAGCCACTTGGCGCTCTTCCAGAAATAAAGCTTGGGGACGACCAGGCGCAGCGGGCCCCCGTGATCCGGCGTCAGCGGCTTGCCATCGTGCTCGAGCGCGAGGAGCACGTCGTCGTCCAGCAGCTCCTCGAGCGGCAGGTTGGTGGTGTAGTCCGGGTCGGCATGGAGCATGACGTACTTGGCCTCGGGCTTGAGGCGCACGCGCTTCATGATCTCGCGGATGTGGACTCCCCCGAAGCGGTTGTCGAGACGCGACCAGCGCGTCACGCAGTGGATATCGCAGCGCACCTCGGCCCGCGGCAGCGCGAGGAACTCCTCCCACGTCCAGCTCACTTCTTCCTCGACCAGGCCAAAGCAGCGGAAGGTCCACGTCTTGGGGTCGAAGCGGGGCGTGAGCCCGTAGGTGAGGACCGGCCACTTCGTCGTGAGCGCCTGGCCCGGCGGCACCCGCTTGGCCAGCTCTTCCGAGATATCCTTCATCAGCGCTCCCCCAGAAGCCGCTGGATCATGCGCTCGGTCTCCTCGTAGTCGCCCTCGCCGAGATGGATGTAGCGGACGATGCCCTTGCGGTCCATCAGCGCGGCCGCCGGCCAGTACCGGTTCCGGAATCGGTTCCAGATGCCGAAATCGTTGTCCTGAACCACCGGGTACGTGACGCCGAGCTGCCGGGCCGCCTTGACGACCTTGTCATACGGCTTCTCCCACTGGAACTCGGGCGAGTGGACCCCGACGATGGTCAGCCCGTCTTTTTCGTACCTCGCGTGCCAGTCCCGCAACTGCGGGATCACGTTCTTGCAGTTGTATCACCCGAAAGTCCAGAACTCGACGAACACCACGCGCCCCCGCAACTTCTCCATGCTGAGCGGCTCGCTATTGATCCAGGGGCCGCCGGTGATCTCGGGGGCGGGCTGGCCCACCCGCAGCCCGATCGCCGGCGCGGGCGCGGCCGCGCCCAGCAGCCCCGCCGTCACCACCACGGCCGCCGCCAGAGATCTCAGATGCATGGCTGCCTCCCGGCGCCAGTGTACCAAGTCCCGGTTTCTTCAGCCGAGCCTGGGCGCGGCCCCCCGGAGTGCGCCGTGGCGGTACCGAAGAGATTGGTTCGCCCGCCGTCGACCACCTATAATGGAATCGGCGTGGGGGTGGGCATGGGCCCGCCCTGAAGCACTGGCGCCCTGGCAATACCCGAGAGGAAAAGGAAGGGACCGAATGGCAGGTGACGACCGGAAGCTGGCGATGTTCATCGACTTCGAGAACATCGTCCGAGGCGTCAAGGAAGCGCAGTACAAGCAGTTCGAGATCAAGCTGGTCCTGGAGCGGCTGGTGGAGAAGGGCAAGATCATGGTGAAGCGGGCGTACGCGGACTGGAACCGCTACGCCGAGTACAAGCGGCCCTTCCACGAGCACGCCATCGAGCTGATCGACGTGCCCCAGAGCCGCTACAGCGGCAAGAATTCGGCGGACATCCGGATGGTCGTGGACGCCATGGACCTGGCGTACGCCAAGCAGCACGTGGACACCTTCGCCCTCGTCTCGGGCGACTCCGATTTCTCGCCGCTGGTGTCCAAGCTGCGCGAGAACGACCGCTACGTGATCGGGCTCGGCGTGAAGTCCTCGTCGTCCGAGCTCCTCGTCGGCAATTGCGACGAGTTCATCTTCTACGAGGACCTGATCCGCGAGTCCAAGAAGACGACGGCGCTGCGGGGCCTGCCGGAGAAGAAGGCCGAGGCATTCGCCCAGCTCATCGAGGCGGTGCTGGCGCTGCAGCGCGAGAACAAGGACACGCTCTGGGGCTCGATGGTGAAGCAGACCATGATCCGCAAGAACCCCGCCTTCAACGAGTCCTATTACGGCTACTCGACCTTCTCGAAGCTCCTCGAAGAGGCGGCCAAGCAGAAGATCCTGACGCTGGAGAAGGACGCCAAGAGCGGGACCTACATCATCACGTCGATCGAGGAAGGCCGCGCGGCGTAGCTAGCAGATGGGCCTTTTTCAGCGGCCTGCTAGTCGTTCCGGCGGGTAATCACGACGATCCTGCCCCGCTCGTCGGTGAGGGCCGTGAGCACCCAGCTCACGGCGCTCACCACCAGCGCGCCTCCCACCGCAGGCCAGAAACCCGTCACGCGGAAGCCGTCGATCAGCCAGGCGACGAACCAGAAGCAGGCGCCGTTGACTACCAGGATGAAGAGCCCCAGGGTGACGAAGGTGATGGGCAGGGTGAGGATGAGCAGGACGGGGCGGATGAGGGCGTTGACAATGCCCAACAGGAATCCCGCCGCGAGTGCGGAGACGATGTTGTCGATCTCCACGCCCGGAATCACCTTGGCCGCCAGCGCGATAGCCATGGTATTCACTAGTACGCGGACCAGGAATGCGATCATCCGCCAAGCCCCGGGGAGTATCATCCTGTGCAATACACTTCAGTCTACTACATGAATCCCGCGCGCGGCGAGGAGCGAGGGTGAGAGCGATCCTGGCGATGTCGGCGGTGGCCCTGCTGGCGGGTCTCGGGACCTCGCCGGCTCTCGCGCAGGCGCCCACCCAGTTCACGATCAATCCCGTGATGACGCGGGGGCCGGCCGACGCGCCCGTCACCATCGTGGAGTTCTCCGACTATCAATGACCGCATTGCAAGGCCGCCCAGCAGGTGCTGGGTCAGATCATGATGGAGTTTCGCGGACGCGTGCGGCTGGTCTATAAGGATTTCCCCCTCACGCGTCCTCATCCGCTCGCCCTTCCCGCCGCCGAGGCGGCGCGCTGCGCGGGCGCTCAGGGGGCGTATTGGGAGTACCACGACATGCTCTTCATGGCGCAGCCGTCTTTCTCGCGGAGCGAGCTCGTGAACTACGCCGGCCGACTCGGGTTGAAGGCGGATGCGTTCGGCGCCTGTCTCGACAGCGGCCGCTTCCGCGAGGCCATCGGAGCCGACCAGCAGGAGGGCCGGGCCGCCGGCGTCCAGGCCACACCCACCTTCTTCGTTAATGGTCTCAAACTGGAGGGCACCCAGCCCATCGAGGCATTCCGCGAGGTCATCGAGTTTGCCCTGCAGGACGCGCGGAGCAAGCGGCCCTAGCGGCCGAGCGGCTTCACCCGTGACCCTGACCGAGCTCGTCGAGCGATATGCCCAGTTCGAGAAGCGCGCCGTCGGCTTCTACCGCGGCTTGGCCGGCCGATTTGCGACGAACGCGGAGGCGGCGCGGCTCTGGCAGGAGATGTCCAATACCGAGGCCAGCCACTTCGCCCTGCTCGAGCTCGCGCAAGACTGGATCGCCATGGCCAAGGGCGCGGGCGGCATGCCGCCGGTTACCGCCGCCGATCTGGACGCCCTCGCGGCCAGGCTCGATCGGCTCGAAGCCGCCGCGGAGGCCGCCGGCCTCACGCCCGCGGCGGCCGTCGGACTCAGTATCGAGTGGGAGGAGCTCGAGCTGCCGCGCATCGTCGAGCTGGTCCGCCACCTGCCGCCCCACGCGCAGGGCCGCGTCATGGCCGGCATGATCGCGGAGGCCGGCGAGCACTACCGCATGCTGATGGAGCTGGTCAGGGCCGTGGGCGACACCGCGCAAACCGAACGGGTGAGCACCCTCGAGCGGAGCGCCCGCGAAGCCATCGGCTGAGCCCGAGACAAGGAGATCACCTCCGTGACCATCCCCCCCGTCAGCTACTTCGTGAGCGTGGACCGCGTGCCGTGGGTCGAGCGCCGCCCCGGCATCTTCTGGAAGGTGCTCTGGGAGGATCCGGACGGCCGGCACAAGGCCATCCTGGTGCGCTATGAGCCCGGCGCGACGATTCCCCGCCGGCAGTGTGGCCGACGATACCGGCGTCTGCACGGCCGGCAACTACGCGCGGCGGCCGCCCGGCTGCGTGCACGCGGTCGCGAGCCCGACGGGCGCCCTCGTGCTGGCCATCACCTCGGGTCCGACCGAGCCCGTCTAGCATTCGCGAGATGCGGACGCGAGCCGGGCGGGTGGCGCGCGGGCCGTTCTGCGCGGCCGAGCGAAGTGGGACCCCCGAGTCCCGTCCGCGCTCGAAGAGCGCGCTCGGGCGAGTGGGTGACGGAGCCGGCCGCGCGGGGCGGCCCGCGGCGACAGGACCCGCCTCGCTCAGACTCCAGCTAGGCCTCGACTTCGCCGAGGTCGAGGGCGTCGCTGAGGGTGCGGAGCATGAGAAACAGGGTCGCCCGGACGCGCTCGTCGTGCTCGGTCGCGGCGCCGCCGTAGAAGACGCCGAGAATGTAACCGACCAGCGTGCGGTGCGAGGGGTCATCGGCCGCGCTCAGCACCGCCGGCGGGTCGGCGGCCTCGGCGCGCCGCAGCCACTGGCTGGTGGCCTCGTACGCTTCGAGGATGCGCGCCTCGGCCAGCAGCGGGAACGGTCGGCCGAGGCTGCGCTCGAGGGTCTTGAAGAGCAGAAAGCAGAGGCCGAGGGCAGCCTTCTGCACGGCGGCGTCCTGCTCGCGCGTCATGGCCTGCGCGAAGGCTGCGACATGCGGCTGCTGGGCGAGAAAGGTGCCGGCCTCGGCCTCGACACGGGCCGGCGGATAGGCCGCCGTCTCGCGCCAGACCTCGTCGACCAGCGCCTGGTCGATGCCTCGCATCGTTTCGCGGAATCTCCTTGCGGCTCCGAGAGCACTCCGGTAAGGTGAGGCCTTGGAATTCTAGCACGCGGCAGGCTGCCTCACGGGCCCGCGCGAACCATTCCCACGACGAGGTCGGGCAAAGGCATGATGATGAGCAAGGAAACCATCTGGCTGGCGATCGGATTCCTCGGTCAGGCATTCTTCTCGATGCGGTTCCTGATCCAGTGGATCGCCTCTGAGCGCAAGAAAGAGAGCGTCATCCCCATCTCCTTCTGGTTCTTCTCCATCGGCGGCGGTCTCACCCTGCTCATCTACGCGATTTACCGCCTGGACCCCGTGTTCATCCTCGGGCAAGGGGCGGGACTCTTCGTCTACCTTCGCAACCTCTATCTGATCCGGCGCAAGGCCCGGCTGGCCGAAGCCGAAGCAAGCGCGTAGCGCCAGGAAAGAACCGTGGGGATGGACGACGCGATCCGCTGGGGGCTGCCGCAGACGCGGGAGATCCTCATGATTCCGGGGCCGACGGAGCTGCCGTGGCCCGTGATCCAGGCGATGAACCAGCCGCCGGTGATCCAGTACGACCAGCACTTCGACGTCAAGGTGCTGGAGCCGGTGAACCTGGCGCTGCGCGAGGTGTTCAAGACCTCGCGTGGTGAAGTCATCACCATGCAGGGATCGGGAAAGACGGCGCTCGAGACCAGCGCGCTGTCCGTGGTCGAGCCCGGCGACCGCGTGCTTACGGTCGTCGCGGGGCAATTCGGCATGCTCATGCGCGAGATCATGAAGCGGCTGGGCGCCGAGGTGACGGAAGTCACGGTGCCGCTGGGCCAGCCCATCGACCTCGGGAAGCTGGAAAAGGACATCGAGCGCGTCCGGCCCAAAGTCGTCACGCTTGTCCACAATGAGACCTCGACCGGCACCACCTACCCCGCCGCCGACGTCGCCCGCGTGGTGAAGCGCCACGGCGCGCTCTTGCTGCTCGATACCGTGTCCTCTCTGGCCGGGATCGACGTGCGGACCGACGAGTGGGGGGTGGACATCAACATGACGAGCTCCCAGAAGTGCCTCGCCGCGCCGCTCGGGATGGCGATCGTCGCCGTGGGGCCCGGAGCCTGGGAGACGATGGAGCGGCGCAAGCGCAAGCCGTCGTCTTGGGTATACGACCTCATGCGCTGGCGCGAGGAGTGGGTCCCAGTCTCCCGCGGCGGCAAGGTCCCGGACGGCGCGCAGCGCCGGCAGCCGATGTCGATGTCGAGCCATCTGACGCAGGCCCTCGGCGCCGCCGTAAGGCTGGTGCTCGAGGAAGGGCTGCCCCACCGCTTTCGGCGCCACGCCGCGGCAGGCCGCGCCTTCCGCGCGGGACTGGACGCGATGCGGGTCGAGATGTTCGCGCACCCGTCCCTCTACTCGGACACCGTGTCCTGCTTCAAGACGCCGAATGGCATCGAGCCCATCGCCGTCGTCCGGCTCATGCGCGAGCGATTCGGCATCCTGATCGGCACGGGGCTCGGCGAGATTCGCCACAGCGCCTTGCGAGTGGGGCATATGGGCATGACGGCCAGCCCGCTCTACGTGCTGCCCACGCTCTCCGCTCTCGAGATGGCGCTGGGCGAGCTCGGGCACAAGGCCGAGGCCGGGGCCGGCGTCGCCGCCGCCCAGGCCATCTTCGCCAACCCGCCGGCGTGATCGTCGTCCCGGACGACTTCCCTTCGGTCTTCGCCGACAGCGAGGCCCACGCGCGCGCCAAGGCGCTGGGCGAGCTGCGCGTCTTCACCGAGCGCGGCGCCGACCGGGAGGACGAGCTGATCCGCCGTATCGGCCGGGCGCGCGTCGCGATCAATATCCGCGCCCACGCCCGCTTCACCGAGGCGGTCTTCGCCGCCTGCCCCGATCTCAAGCTCGTGTCCGTCTGGGGCACGGGCACCGACAATATCGATCTGAATGCCGCCGGCATGCGCGGCGTCACCGTCTGCAATACGCCGGGGATCAACGCCTTCGCGGTCGCCGAGCACGCGCTCGCGCTCATGCTCGCGGTGGCGCGCAAGATCACCCTCCTCGACGCCGAGCTGCGCAAGGGCAAATGGCCGCGCGAGCTCCTCACCCAGCTGACCGGCAAGACGCTCGGGGTCTTCGGCATGGGCGCCATCGGCAGCCGTCTCGCCGCGCTCGGTCGCGGCATCGGGATGCGGGTGCTCGGCTGGAGCGCCACCGGGGACGAGAAGCGCATATTGAAGACGGGCGCCGGAGCGGCCACCAAGGACGAGATGCTGCGCAGCGCCGACGTCGTGAGCCTGCATCTGCGCCTCACGCCCGAGACGCGCGGCTTCATCGGGCGGAAGGAGCTGGCGGTCATGAAGCCCACGGCCATCCTGGTCAATACCGGGCGCGGCGCGCTCGTCGACCGCGACGCGCTCCTCGACGCGCTGAAGCAGCGCCGGCTCCTCGGCGCCGGCCTCGACGTCTTCCACCAGGAGCCGCTTGCTCCCGACGATCCGATCCTGACCCTTCCCAACGTGGTCTGCTCGCCTCACAACGCGGGCCAGACGCCCGAGGTGATTCGCGACGGGCTGCTCGCAGCCGTCCAGAACGTCGAGCGCTTCCTCAAGGGCTCGCCCGCCAATCTGGTCGTCGCCCCCGTCAAGTAGCCTTTCGGAAGCCCGGGCTCCGGGCGCGGCTGGCCCAAGTACCAGGCGGGCGCGCATCGCTGGTGGCGTCGTGGCGAAACCAGGCGTACTCTCCCTCCTATCCCGCTCAAAGGAGGAACATCATGGCGAAGATCCTCAAGTGCGGCGACCTGATGCCCGGCTGCAACTTCGTCGCGGAAGGCAAGGACGAGGCGGAGGTCATGGCCAAAGGCACGCAGCACGCCAAGCAGGCCCACGGCATGGCGACCATCCCCCCGGAGATGGCCGCGAAGGTGAAGGCCGCCATCAAGGAGAAGTAGCGCGGCACAGGGTTCACTGACGGTGAGATCAGCGACGCGGCGGCTTGAGTCGCTGCGACGCTCCAGACGCGCCGCGCCGCTGATCGCCCTGCTGGCCGTCACGCTCTCGATCGCGCTCCTCTCATGCGACCGTGTGAGCGAGCGGAGCGCCGCCACTCCTTCCTCGCGCGGCGGCCCCATCTATCTCATGCCCCTCGGCGAGCCCGGGCCGGCGTTCCTCGACGAGCTGGCGCGTCATTACGCGGACAAATTCGGGCTGCGGGTCGTCGTGCTCGCCCCCATCCCGATCGAGGAGACCGCGTTGGATCGCTATCGCGGTCAGGTCATCCTAGAAGAGCTGCTCACCCTCATGCGGCGCCGTCACCCCGTGGAGGCGGCTGATCCTACCGGCGTGATGGTGGGCATCACCGTTTACGACGGCTACATTCGGGGCTATCCCCAGTGGGGATGGGCGTTCTCGCTCAGGGAGGACAACCGGTTTGCGATCGTCTCGACCGCGCGGATGGACGAGCGGAACTTCGGGCGCAAGCGCGACGACGAGCTGCTCAAGACGCGCATGCGAAAGATGGTCACGAAAAATCTCGGCATCATGTACTAGGGGCTCAAGCCGAGCATGAATCCCCGAAGCGTGCTGTTCGGGCCGATTCTGGGCGTTGACGACCTGGACAGCATCGGCGAGGACTTCTAGACGTCGACGTCAACCCCCAGCTAGAGGAGGCGGCGCACCGCCGCCGCAATGTCATCGCGCGACGGGATCGTAGCCTGCTCCAGCTTGTCGTTGTAGGGCATGGGCACGTTGCGGGCTCCGAGCCGCACGATGGGCGCATCCAGCTCGTCCAGAGCGCGCTCGGTGACCAGGGCCGCCACTTCAGCGCCGAACCCCCCGCGCTTGACGGCCTCGTGCACGATCACGAGGCGGTGGGTCTTGCCCACCGATTCGAGGATGGCCTCCTCGTCCAAGGGCACCAAAGTCCGCGGGTCGATCACTTCGACACTGATCCCGTCCTGCTCCAGATCCTGAGCCGCGCCCAGCGCCCGCTGCACCATCATCTGGGTGGCGATCACCGTGACGTCGGTGCCCCGGCGCTTGACGTCGGCTTTGCCGAGGGGAATCAGATACTCGCCTTCCGGCACCTCGCCCTTGGTCGGGTAGAGCATCTTGTGCTCGAGGAAGATGACGGGATTGTCATCCCGAATGGCACTGGCCAGCAGTCCTTTGGCGTCGTAGGGCGTGGAGGGCGCCATGACGACGAGCCCGGGCACGTGGACGAACCAGGCCTCGAGGCTCTGCGAGTGCTGGGCGGCCAGGCGAATGCCGCCGCCCTGCGGGCCGCGGATCACCAGCGGCACCGTCGCGCGGCCGCCGAGCATATAGCGGATCTTCGCCGCCTGGTTGACGACCTGGTCCATGGTCATGGCGATGAAGTCCCAGATCTGGATCTCCACGATGGGCCGCATCCCGGCCACGGCCGCGCCGACTCCCATGCCCACGAAGGACGGCTCAGAAATGGGCGTGTCGCGCACGCGCTCCTCCCCGAACCGCTCGCGTAGCCCGCGGGACACCCCGAAGATGCCACCGATCAGCCCGACGTCTTCCCCCATGAGGAACACGCGGTCGTCCCGTCCCATCTCCTGGTGGAGGGCGGTATTCAGCGCCTCGACCACGGTCATCTCGCGACCGGTCCGGACGGCCGGCTCCGCCACGCGCGCGTGCGGGGAATAGACGGCGGCCTCCATCACCTCCACGGTCGGCTCCGGGCTCTCTACGGCATAGGCCGCGGCGGCGTCCAGCTCGCCATCGACCCGCAGCCGGAGCTCTTTCAGCTCGACCTCGCTCGCGCCCAGCTCGAGAAGGCGCTGCTCGACGCGCGCGATGGGGTCGCGGGCCATCCACTGGAGCTCCTCCTCCTTGGTGCGGTACTCGGGCAGGTTCGCGCGCATGCTGTGACCGCCCCAGCGATAGGTGACGGCCTCGACGCAGCTCGGCCCTTCCCCGCGGCGGGCGCGCGCCACCGCCTCTCCCACCGCCTCGTGGACAGCCAGCAGATCGTTGCCGTCCACCCGCACGGCCGGGATTCCGTAGGCGCGCGCGCGCACGGCGACCCCCTCGCCCGCGGTGGTGCGTGACTGATCAGTGGAGAGGGCGTACTTGTTGTTCTCGCAGACGAAGATGAAGGGCAGCTTCCAGACGGCCGCCAAGTTCATGGTCTCGTGGACGACACCCTGGTTGGCGCCGCCATCCCCGAAGAAGGACAGCACGACCCGGTCGCTTCCCCGCAGCTTGGCGGCCAGGGCCGCGCCGGCGCCCAGGGGAACGCCCGCCCCCACGATGCCATTGGCGCCCAGCATGTTGAGGTCCAGCGCCGCGATGTGCATGGACCCGCCCAGGCCGCGGCAGTAGCCCGACTCGCGCCCCATGAGCTCGGCCATCATGAGATCGAGCCGCGCGCCCTTCGCGATGCAGTGGCCGTGGCCGCGGTGGTTGCTGATGATCGAATCCTCGGGCGTGAGTTGCGCGCAGGCGCCCGTCGCCACCGCCTCCTGGCCGACGTAGCTATGGGCGGTGCCCTTGACGAGCCCGGCGTTGAAGAGCTCCACCGTCTTCTCGTCGAAGCGGCGGATGCGGACCATGACCTGATAGAGGCGTTTCAGCGTCTCGGTGTCGACCGTCACGGGTTCCTCCATGGCCGGACCGTCCTCGGACGGTCCGGAGGGATCAGGTCGCGAGCGCCGCGCGCAGCACCTCGGCCGGATGCTTCGCGCGCCGCTCGGCCAGGTGTTCGATCTGCTGGCGGCAGGAGATGCCTGGGGCGACGATCTCCGTATCCTCGGGGGCGGCTTTGACGGCGGGGACGAGCCGGCGGTTGCCCAGCGTCACGGAGACGTCGTAGTGCTCCTTCTCGAATCCGAACGAGCCCGCCATCCCGCAGCAGCCCGAATCCACTTCCATCACCTCGAATCCCGCCCACTGCAGCGCCTGCACCGTGGCCGCCGTCCCCACCAAGGCTTTCTGGTGGCAGTGGCCGTGGAGCAGCGCCCGGCGGCGGCCGTCGCGAAAGCGCAGGGTCAGGCCCTGCTGCCGCTCCCTCAGCAGAAACTCTTCGAGCAGAAAGCTCGACCGCGCGACCGCGCGCGCCGCGTCGGTGCGGACCAGCTCGGGCGTCTCGTCCCGCAGCGTGAGCAGGCAAGAGGGCTCGAGGCCCACGATGGGGACGCCGCGTGAGACCCACGGGGAGAGGCGCTCGACATTCCATTCGGCGTGGGCCTGGGCCTCGGCCAGCATGCCCTTGGAGATCAGCGGCCGGCCGCAGCATTTCTTGTCCGCAAGCTCGACGCGGTAGCCACCGGCCTCCAGCAGCTCCACGGCCGCCCGGCCGATCTCCGGCGCATTGTACGTCACGAAGGTGTCGTGGAAGAGCAACACGCTGCCCCGCGGCGCGTCCAGGCGCGGGCGCCGGCGATCGAACCAGTCCGTGAAGGTCTCGCGGGCGAAGGCCGGCAAGGGCCGGCGGCTGTCAATGCCCAAGAGCCGCTCCATGAGCAGGCGATTCGGCAGGGATCGGGCGATCCAGTTCGACAGCGGCGCCAGCCGCGAGCCGAGGCGAGCGAGGCGCGCGATGCGGCCGAACAGTCGGTTCCGCAGCGGCAGGCCGTTCACCGAATAGTAGTGGTGGAGGAACTCGTACTTCATCTTCGCCATGTCCACGTTGGACGGGCACTCGGCCTTGCACCCTTTGCACTCGAGGCAGAGATCCATGACCTCGAAGAGGCGGTGGCCGGCGAGGTCCGTCGGCGGCACCTTCCCCGACAGCACGGCCCGCAGCGCGTTCGCGCGGCCGCGCGTCGAGTGCTCCTCGTCGCGCGTGGCCATGTAGGAGGGGCACATGGTGCCCTCGAGCTTCTTGCGGCACACGCCAACGCCATTGCACATCTCCACGGCGGCCGTGAACCCGCCCTGGGCGGAGAAGTCCAGCAGCGTCTTGGGCTCCCAGGTCTTGTACGTCGGGCCGTAGCGCAGATGCTCGGTGATGCCCGGGCTGGCCACGATATTGCCCGGGTTCATCAGGTTGCGCGGATCGAAGGCCGCCTTCAGCTCCTGAAACGCCTTGAAGATCGTCGGCCCGTAGACGCGCTCGAGGAAGGGGCTGCGCGCGCGGCCGTCCCCGTGCTCGCTGGAGATCGCGCCGCCGAAGGACAGCACGAGGTAGAAGATCTCGTCGGCCATGGCGCGCACCTGCTCGAGCCCGCGCTGGGTCTTGAGGTTGATCAGCGGCCGGATGTGCAGGCAGCCCACCGAGCAGTGCCCGTAGTACGCGCCCTGGGCGCCGTGCTTGGCCATGATCTCCCTGAAGCGCGGGACGAACTCCGGCAGGTGCTTGGGATCGACCGCCGTGTCCTCGATGAAGGCGATGGGCTTGGACTCGCCCCTGGTGCCGAGGAGGAGCCCGAGACCGGCCTTGCGGAGCTTCCAGATGGACTGCTGCTCGGCGGGATCGTAGGCCACGTGCGAGGCATAGCCGAAACGCTCGCGGCCGCGCCGGGCCTCGAGGGCTTCCACCTTGCCCTTGACCTCCGTCTCCGTGTCGCCCGAGTACTCCACGATCAGGATCGCGGCCGGGTCGCCCTGGACGAAGCCCATCCGCTTGGATTGCTCGATATTGCCCCGGGCGAGATCGAGGATCATCTTGTCGGTGAGCTCCACCGCGTACGGCCCTGTCCCGAGGATGGCCTGGGAGGATTCGAGCGCTTCCTGGATGTCGCGATAGTGGATGACGTCCAGCGCCGTGGCCTTGGGGCGGCGTACGAGCCGGACTTTGGCCTCGACCACCGTGAGGAAGGTGCCCTCGGAGCCCACGATGAGCCGCGCCATATTGAGCGGCCCGTCCTTGACGAGCTCGTCGAGGTTATAGCCGCACACGCGCCGCCAGTGCTTCTGCGGGTAGCGGGTCGCGATCTCCTCACGGTATTGATCGCGGATGCGGGCGACTTCTCGATAGATCTCTCCTTCGAGCCCCGGCGACTGCGTCTTGGCGCTGAATGCCTCGGGCATCACCTCGCCGAATACTGCGCGGCTGCCGTCGGCGAGAATGGCGCTGATCTCGAGCACATGCTCGATCGTGAGGCCGTAGGCGATTGAATGGGCGCCGCCCGAGTTGTTGCCGATCATGCCGCCGAGGGTGGCGCGGTTGGACGTCGACGTGTCGGGCCCGAAGAGCAGGTCCATCGGACGCACGTGATGGTTCAGCTCGTCCTGCACGACGCCTGGGTGGACCCGCGCCCAGCCCTCCTCGGCATTGACCTCGAGCACCTTGGCCATGTAGCGGGAGAAGTCGAGGACCAGCGCGCGGTTCACCGTCTGGCCAGTCAACGAGGTGCCGCCGCCGCGCGGCAGTAGCGGCACCTGCTGGCGGTTGGCGATCTCGATCACCGCCTGCACGTCGCCCGCGTGCCGCGGGATCACGACCCCGATCGGCTCGACCTGGTACATCGAGGCGTCCGTGGAGTAGAGCAGCCGCGAGTAGGTGTCGAAGCGCACGTCGCCTTCGACGTCGCGGCGCAGTTCCTGTTCCAGCTCGTTCATGCTGGGGATTATACTATGGCGGTGCTTGGCTTCCGGATTGCGCTGCTCGTCGTGCTGCTGGCCGCCCCCGCGGCGGCGGCGCCCTCGGCGCCCGCGCTCGCGTTCAAGCGGCTCGACGGCGCGGGCGAGTTCGACTCCCGCGCGCTGATCGGCAAGAAAGTCCTCGTCGTCCGCTTCCAGGCCTCCTGGTGCAAGATCTGCGCGGCCGAGGCGGCCGACGTGCAGCGCGTCTGGATGAAGTATCAGCCGTTCGACGTCGAGGTGGTCGCCATCCACGTTCAGGACACGGCAACCGACGCCCGGCGCTTCCTCAAGGCCCACGGCGCGACCTATCCGGCGGGCCTCGATCCCAAGCTCGGTATCGCCAACCGCTTCGGGTTCAAGGGCACGCCCTACACCGTCGTGATCAACAAGCGCGGCGAGATCGTGAAGCGCATCAGCGGCCGGGCGGACGAAAAAGCCCTGGCCCGCGTGCTCGACCCACTCGTCAAGCCGGCCCCGAAGCGCACGCCACCCGCCCGCCTGCAATAGCGCGTGGATCTCGCTCTCTTCGCCCGAGGCGTGGCCATCGGGTTTTCCATCGCCGCGCCCGTCGGCCCCATCGGCGTGCTCTGCATCCGGCGCACCCTGGCCGACGGCCGGGCGGCAGGCTTCGCCTCCGGCCTCGGCGCCGCCGCGGCCGACGCGGTGTACGGCGGCATCGCCGGCTTCGGGCTCACCGCAATCTCTTCCCTGCTCGTGAGCCACCAGGGCGCGCTGCGGCTGATCGGCGGCGTCTTTCTCTGCTACCTCGGGGCGCGGACGTTCTTCTCCCGGCCGGCCCAGGGAGGCACATCCTTGTCCGGGGCCGGCTTGACCCGTGGCTTCGGCTCGACCTTTCTCCTCACCCTGACAAATCCGACGACCATCCTGTCCTTTGCCGCGGTCTTCGCCGGTCTCGGCGCCATCGGACCCACGCGGGGACTCGGGTCGGCCGCCACACTCGTTAGTGGAGTATTCCTGGGATCGGCACTCTGGTGGCTGACGCTCAGCCTGGGCGTGGGGGCGCTGCGCGCGAAGTTCGACGCGCCGGCGCTTCGCTGGATCAATCGGCTCGCCGGCCTGATCATCCTGAGCTTCGGCGTCGTCGCGCTGCTCGCCACTTTTCCCTCTCTCCCCTCACCTTTATCCTCTCCCCCTCCGGGGGAGAGGGCAGGGTGAGGGGGAGAGGGTCAGGGTGAGGGGGCTATAGCCTTAGGGCTTCAGCATCACCTTGATCGCGCGGTCTTCCTTCTTGTCGAAGATCGCGTAGCCCTTGGGCGCGTCACCGAGCGGGATGGTATGGGTGATGATGCGCGTAGGGTGCAGCCGGCCCGCCTGGATCAGGGGCATCAGCGGCGTGATGTAGTTGCGGGCATTGCAGATGCCCATTCTGAGCGTGAGGTCCTTGAAGAAGGCCTCGCGTGCCGGGAACCCGATAGATTGCTCCACGTACACGCCAACCGAAGAGACGGTCCCGCCCGGCCGCACCGATTGAATGGCTTGAGCGAAGGGCGTCTCGTGCCCCACGCACTCGAGCACGGCGTCCGGCCCCCGGCCGCCCGTGAGCCCGCGGAGCTGCTCCGCCGGCTCGCCGCGATCGAGGCTCACGGGAACGCCGCCGAGCTCCTCGGCGAGCTTGAGCCGGTAGTCCACGCGATCCACCACGAAGACGCGGCTCGGCCCGAAGAGGTGGGCCGACTGCAGCGCCAGCAGCCCGACGGGGCCGGCCCCGAAGACGGCGACGGTGTCGCCGGGACGGATGCCGGCGTTCTCGGCGCAGACATAGCCCGTCGAGAGGATGTCGCCAAGGAAAAACACGTCTTCGTCGCGCATGTCGGCCGGCACCTTCTCGCACATGTAGTCGGCAAACGGCACGCGAATCGCCTCGGCCTGGCCGCCGGGATACTGCTTGCCGAAGCGGCCGCCGAATACCGCGCGCCCGGTGGTGGAGCACTGAGTGGGCAGGCGCATCCGGCACCACTCGCACTGGCCGCAGGAGATGGAAAAGGGGGCCAGCACGCGGTCGCCTTTCTTCACCTTGGTCACGGCAGCGCCCACCTCTTCGACGATTCCCATGAACTCGTGGCCCATGACCACGCCCGGCTCGATGCCCGGCACGCGCCCGTGGTATTGGTGGAGATCCGAGCCGCAGACGGCGCTGGTGGTGATGCGGACGACGGCATCGGTCGCGTCGGATATCCTGGGGTCGGGCACCGACTCGACGCGCACGTCGCCGGTTCCGTGGAGCGTGATGGCCTTCATGGCAGTCCTCCGCTTCTCCGCAGAGTTTCGTAGCGTATGAGCGCCGCGCCGCCTCGGACAGTGGCGTCCTTCTCGAGCGTCAGCACCTCGAGCCGCGTGCCGGCAATGGCCTTGGCGAAGGCGTAGCGCTCGAGGCTCGCTCGGACCTCCTTCTCCAGAGGCTTGAGCGACTTGGCGACACTGCCCGCGAGCAGCAGCCGCTCGGGATTGATCCCATTGACGATAACGGCCAGGCCGGCCCCCAGCGCCTCGAGCGTCTCGGACACGAGCTCGCGCGCCGCGGGCTCACCGCCCGCGGCCAGCTCGAATACCTCCTTGGCGGCCACCCGGCGGCCGAGCCGCTCGGATCCCATCTCGGCGATGTCCGTTCCCGAGACATAGGTCTTCAGACAGCCGCGCCCGCCGCACACGCACGGCCGACCGTCGAAGTTGACGGGCACATGCCCGAGCTCGCCCCCGAAGCCTCCATGTCCCCGATGCAGCCGGCCGTCGAGGATGATGCCTCCGCCGACGCCCGTGCCGAGCGCGAGCAGGACGAGCGAGCGCGCGCCTTTCCCCGCCCCGAACATCCACTCGCCGAGCGCCAGCACGTTGACGTCGTTGTCGACGAAGACGGGCACGCCCAGGCGCTTGAGGATGGTCTCGGCCAGCGGCATCGAGGCCAGCTCGGGCACGTAGTGGACGTCCGGGCCGACGGTTCCCGTCTCGCTGTCCACAGCACCCGGCACGCCGATGCCAATCCCGGCCAGCCCCACGTCGTGACGGCGCGCCGTCTCCTGGAGCCGGCGCAGCAGATCGAGCAGGGTCACCATGGCCGTGCGCGGCCCGAGCTTGTGGGTGGGCTCGCGGAAATGGCCGAGGACTTCGCCCTCGGCGGTGACGAGGCCGGCGGCCATGGTCGTGCCGCCCAGGTCCACGCCGATGGCCAGCCCCGGCATCAGGCCGCGCTCCAGCAATTGCCGAAATGAGCGAGGCGAATGCCCTCACGCGCCACGGCCTCCCGCGCGCGCGGGTCGGTCAGCCCGGCCAGCTCGGTCTCGCGCTGCTTGCCGTAGCGGCTGTAGGCGAGGTCGTCGTCGAAATAGCCGGGATGGGTCATGAACTCCGTAACCCCGCCGGGCAGTGAGGCCAGATGCGCGAGCACCCGCTCGGCGTCCCAGTAGGGCTCGGGTCCCGACTCCCCCATGAAGTGATCGGGCGTGCGCAGCGCGAGCCGCCGCGCGGCAGCCCGCACCTGATCGTCCTGGCTCCGCACCGGCACCTTGATGGCGCGGGCGAAGTCCTGCACCAGCTCGAGGATGGGCTCGTGACGGCCTACATGGTGGTGGGTATCGAGATGGGTTGGGAATCTTCCCATGATCTTTCGGAATTCGTCGATCTGGGTGCCCAGCTCGATCCGCGCTTCGTCCTTGTTCGCCCGCTTGGCCGCCTCCCGAGCGTCGCGGACGAACTTGCCCTCGGCATCCACGATGGACGGCACGCGCTTGGGATTGACCACCGGAGTGCCGAGCGTCAGGTTCATGTGAAGCCCGACGCCGAGCGTCGAGGCCTTGAGCTCGTGGATGAGCGCGGGCTCGATGGGCCGGTTCACGATCAGCGTCGTGCTCGTCACGATGCCCTTGGCGCCGGCCTCGAGAATGCCGCGGCTCACGCCGCGCGTGAGGCCGAAGTCATCGGCATTGACGATGAGCGTCCGAAGAGGCTTCATCTCCTCTGCGCTCCCGGCCGCACCCCCTGCACGACGAAGCGGTCGACCGTCGAAGGCAGCCCGACCGGTGGCAGCGCCCCCTCGACGTCGAGGGCGCGGATATGGTCGAGCCGCTCGTAGCCGATGCGGGGGAAGCTCTGCGTCTCGCGCGCCAAGACCGAGGGCTCGAGCCCCGCGGCCTCCAGCCGCGCGAGCGCGCCCTTGAGGCCCAGGAACGCGAACATCGTGAAGATCAGCCGTCCGCCGTCGGCGAGGTGCGCGGGCGCGCCGGCGATCACGCGGTCGAGCACGTCCCAGCCGTCCACGCCGCCATTGTCCGCCGCGGCTTCCGGATCGTCCCGATCCCGACCGGGCGGCGTCGGCATCTGGGGCGGGCTCGTGCAGATCAGATCAAAGCGGAGGCCCGCGACCGGCGCCAGTCCGTCGCCGAGCCTCACCTCCACGGTGTCGGCTACCCCATTGAGCGCGGCATTCTCCCGCGCGCAGGCGACAGCCGCGGGCACGATGTCGGTGGCGATGACCCGGCAGCCGGCCCGCGCCGCCAGCACGGCCGCGAGCCCGATCCCCGTGCCGATCTCGAGCACGCGCTCGCCCGGCCGGAAGGTGAGATGGCGGCAGAAGAGCAGCGAGCCCGCCTTGGGCGGCTGGACGCCGTCGGCGATCTTGAAGAGGCAGCCGCCGTAGAGGTAGAGGAGCAGGCCGGCGTCCTGGCTCACGCGCGCCCCGCTAGTGTGAATCGAACATTCTCGAATGATTCGCCGGGTGGGATCGGAACCGCTCCCCCTGGAACACGCTGCGTTGCCACCCCCAGCGCCGACTCATCACGGGCCACGAGGATGCGGCCCCCTGCCACAGCAATGCGCAGAAGACACGGTTCCAGGGAGAGCGGTCCCGGCCCCACCCTCCGCCCGAGGTCGATGGGCTTCGCACTCACCACTCTAGCCCTTGCCCATCACCCGCCGGAAGTACAGCCGCAGCGCTTCCTTGAGCTGGGCGCGGGCACCCGCCGCCGTCTGCGCGTCCTCGAGCTGCTCGAGCTCGAGCTGCAGCGGCACGCCCTCCTTCTTGAGGCCGTCCAGCTCGGCCGTGAGGCCGCAGCGCTCGTCGGATTCGGTGAAGACGATCTTCGCGCGCGTGAAGCTCTTGTCGTCCTGGGCGATCTGCTCGATGGTCTCGGTGAGGAGGCGCTTGATCGCCTCCTGATCGGGGGCCGGCACCGTCGAGAACGCGGCGGTCAGGCGGATCTCGGCCATGATATCTCCCGGCTTACTTGGCGTCGTAAATCTTCAGGATGTCGGCATGCGCCCTGGCGGCATTGGCCCGGATGGCGAAGCTGATGGCCTCGCGCACTTCGTCCTCGGTGGCGCCGGCGGCCCTGGCACCTGCCAGGTCACGCTTGGCTCAGTGGGTATTGCCCACGGCCAGATTCGCCGCGAGGTAGCAGAGGCTGGCCGTCTTGGCGTCCAGCACACCCTTCTTGAACTTCCACGAGGCGATGACGCGCTCCTCCATTGCTCGTTCTCCTTTTCACCTTGCTCCCTCTCTCCTGTGGGGAGAGGGCGGGGGTGAGGGGACCGCTTCGGCGGCGAAGTCGAAGGGGTGCAGCTGGCAGCTCCAGACGCCCCCGTCGTTCTGGATCAGGAAGCAGACGCGGACGCGGTCGCCGCGCCGCTCCGTCCAGAGAAACACGCCGGCGTCTTCCGCCTCACCGCATTCGTCGCACACCCATGCCGTTGCGAAACACTCGGGCATCGCGAGCGCCGCGGCATGCGCCTCCGGGTCGACGTACAAAGGCAGCGCGTCGGGCATGAACGCGCCGATATCGGCGAGGTACGGGAGCAGCGGCCGGCCCGGCGCCCGGCGCCAGGCATCCAGCAGCGGAAGCGCGGGCGTCTCGGCGCGCGCCGAGACGAGCTGCATCTCGTCGGTGAGCTCTCCCTCGACGAGCACGCAGTCGGCCAGGAACTTTCGCAGCGCGTCGAGATCGGCTTGGCCGCGGTAGAGGCGCCCGGCGAAATCACCGCGCCCGGCGGGAGCGAGCAGGAAATACGGGGAGGCCGGCGACAGCTCGAAGGCGGGGCCGGCGATGGCATAGAGGCGCCCGCCATCCGGCCGTTGGCCCGCGCCATTGTGCCAGATGAGGGTGGCGGCTGCTCCGGGCTGGATCCACTCAGGGGTGTCGGCCATTGGGCGCCCTCGACGACGCCCAAGTGTATCACGCGAAAACGAAGACGGATTATCCGACGATCAGTCGGAGGCGGAAATCGGCGACACCCGTCGGATCATCTCGACGACACCCTTGTCGTCGAAGTACAGCACCCAGCCGAGCGGGTAGACCCAGGCTTCCTTCGTCTTCGGCCGGATGGCCGTCCAGTGCTGCTCGGCCAGCGCCGCCATCAGCGCCGGGTCGATGGTCTGCTCGGTCGGGTCCTCCAGCAGCACTTTGACTTCCTCCGGCGAGCTCCCCGGCGTCACCTGCTTCCAGAACCGGAAGTCGCTAAATCGCGTCGTCTGCTGCAGCTCGGGATGCTCGCGCAAGTATTTCGAGATGCGCGAGTCGATCTGATCCTCCCAGTACCGCTTCTCCTCGAAGTTAGGGCCGCGCCCGTTGATCTCGTACGAGCGGATGATCAGGAACTCTTGGGCGAACGGCCCCCGCGTGGTCCGCTCCACCACCTCGGTCGAGGCACACCCAACCGCCGCCAGCAGGATCGAGCCCCCGCATACCAGCCGAGCCAGCCCTCGCATCACGCATCCATTATATGAGAGCCGACTCCAGCACAATGCCTCTATCGATGACCCGGGCGGCGCGCCCCAGGACCGCCGCGAGCGCAGTCGGCACTTCCGGGGCCTCGGCGAGCTGGCGCAGGACGTCGATGAGCCGCCGCATGGCGCGGATGAGATCGCCTTCGTGGCCGCCGAAGGATTCCTCCACGATGCCTCCCCAATCATCTTCGCCCGAGGCCCATCGAAAGACCGAGGGCATGAAGCCCGTCGAGAGGCCCACGGGCATCGGCAGCTGGTGCCGGCGCTGGACCTCGAGGATCCGGCTGGCGACGGTTTCGAGCTCGTGGAGCTTGCGCTTGAGCTTGGGCCGCTTCTTGAGGAAGAGCCGCGCGACGGCCGAGTCCCCGGAGCGCGATTCCTCGATCAGACAGGAGCAGAGCGTGGCGGCCTCCGGCAGGCTGGCGTCGTCCAGAATACCGCGGTCCACGATCTCGGCGACCAGCAGCTCGTTGTCGTGGCGGAGACCGGAGACCAGCTGCCCTTTCGCCAGCAGCTTGCCGTCCTGGACGGCGCCGAAGCGCTCGAGCACCTCCACCACGCGCAGGAATTCCTGCCAGTACGCGTTGCGGAAGGCGTCGAGCATCTGTCGCTTCTGGGCCAGCGTCCGCTCGAGCGTCTCGAGACCCCGCCATGCCTGGTCGCACTTGGGCTGCGAGCCCCATGGGCAGCGATGGCACTCGACGGCGGCCAGCGCGGCCTCGGGGCCCTGATTGCGCTCGCGCTCGATGAGGTCGGGCACCGAGACCTGCGCCATCTGCTCCGCCAGCCATCGCGTCCGCTGCTGCCAGTCGCGCGGCAGGTGCAGCGGCGGCGTGTGCCAGAAGATCTTCTTGATATTGCCTTCCTTCAGCTGGACCGTGCCGCCGTGGGGCAGCAGCACCTGCACGAGCGTCCGATGGCGCCGGCGGTCCGTGCCGCAGATGAGGCCCAGGCTTGCGCCGCTCTTGCGCCGGACAAGGGCGAGCCGGCCGGGCTCGGCCTCGCTCACCGAGCGGCCCCGCCGGCCGCCGCGGCCCCGGGCCATGCGGGCGGCTTCGACCTCGGCGCGCAGCGTCCGGTACCGGCCGATACGGGAGAAGTCACCGCACGGGGCCTGGAAGCGACGGGCATCCTCAACCGCCATCTCGAGGCTCCGCACCTCGGCCTCGAGCCCGCGGATCTTCTTGAGATTCTGGTACTGGCCGAACGAGGACTCGACGGTGCGGCGGATGGTGGCGAGATCACTGCCCGTGGAGAGCAGCAGCGCGACCGAGCCATAGCCCAGCTTGAACTGGCTCACGACGGGCTCGGGGGGCCCGTCGACCACGCGCTTCATGTCGTCGAGGCCGTCGCGGACGTCCAGCGCCATCACGCACTTGCCCTCGGGGTCGATGCCGCGCCGCCCCGCCCGTCCCGCCATCTGCGTCAGCTCGTTGTGGGTGAGGCTGCGGAAGCCGCGATCCGTCCGCTTCGTCAGCGACTGCAGCACGACACACTTGGCCGGCATGTGGATGCCGAGGGACATGGTCTCGGTGGCGAAGACCACTTTGCACAGCCCGCGCTCGAAGAGCAGCTCGATCATCCGTTTGACGCTCGGCAGGATGCCGGCATGGTGGAGCCCCACGCCCATCCCGAGCGCCTGGAAGACCGTCTGGTTGAGCGGCGACTCGGCGATCGTCGGGTTTTCGTTGACCTGCTCCCGGATGGACTCGTCCACCTGGCGCTGCTGCTCCTTGGACAGCAGCGGCTTGCCCTCGGCCAGCACCGTCTCCATCGCGCGCTCGCAGCCCGCGCGGCTAAAGATGAAGTAGATCGCGGGCAGCCAGCCCCGGCTCTCCAGCTCGTCCAGCATCATCGTCGGATCCACGACCCGCCGCGTGTACCACCGGCCGCGGTCGTTGTACCCGCCCTCGCGCTCCTCGCCGAGCAGCCGGACTTTCCCCGCGCGCACAGCATCGTAGGTGTGGACTTCGCCCGAGAGATCGGCCACGAGGTACTGCAGCGGCACCGGTCGGTGCGGATGGATGATCGGGGCGATGGGCCGGTGGACGAGCGAGATCCAGTCGGCGATCTCAGTGATGTTCTTCACCGTGGCGGACAGCGCCACGAGCGCCACGTCCTTCGGACAGTTGACGATGATCTCTTCCCACACCGTGCCGCGGCCCTCGTCGCCCATGTAGTGGCATTCGTCGAGGACCACCGTCGCGAGATTCTCGAGGCCGCCCGTGTAGAACATGTTGCGTAGGATCTCGGTGGTCATGACCAGCACGGGGGCGCGGGAGTTGACCTTGACGTCGCCGGTGAGGATGCCCACCTCCTCCGCGCCGAACTGGCGGCCGAAGTCGGCGTACTTCTGATTGGAGAGCGCCTTGAGCGGCGTGGTATAGGCGATGCGGCGTCCGCTCGCCAGCGCGGCGTGTATGGCGAACTCGGCGACCAGCGTCTTCCCCGAGCCCGTCGGCGCCGAGACGATGACCGATTTCCCGTCGAGGATCGCCTCGATGGCGCGGAGCTGAAAATCGTCGAGCGGGAACGAGTAGCGCGCTTTGAAGGACTCCAGCAGCACGTCGGTCACGCTCAGCGCCCCCTCGCCGCCTTTTCACCTTAGCACGGTCTTGCGGCGCCCCGAAATCCCGCTTACCCTCTGGAGCGTGAAGCTCACCGGCAAGGTCGCGCTCATCACCAACGTGAGCCACTTCATGGGGCCCGCCATCACCGAGGAGTTCGCGCGCGAGGGCGCCTCGCTGGCCCTCCACGACCGCGACGAGGCCGCCGTCAAGCCCTTCGCGGCCATCGCCGAGGGGCTCGGGCGCGAGACGCTGATCCTCGGCGGTGACTTGACGCGCTCGAGCGAAGCCGATCGCGCGGTGGACACGGTCGTCCAGCGCTTCGGTCGCCTCGACGTCCTGGTCAACAACAACGCGAATCCCCCGGCGGGGAGCCCCACCGAAGCGGTGAGCGACGCCGTGTGGCGCGAGATGCTGGCGCGCCTCCTCGACGAGCCCTTCTTCTGTCTGCGGGCGGCGCTGCGGGTGATGCGCCCCGCGCGGCGCGGCAAGATCATCAACATGTCCTCGGCCGCCGCTTTTCCCGGACTCCCCAACTACGCCGCCTACTCGGCCGCGCGCGCCGGAATCAACGGGCTCACCAAGGCGGTGGGTCGCGAGGTGGCGAAAGATGGCATCCAGGTCAATGCCATCGCGCAGAACTACGTCGAAAACCCGACCTACTTCCCGCCGTCGCTCACGGGCGACCCGGAGAAGCTCAAGCGGATGGTCAAGAACATCCCAGCGGGGCGGCTGGCGCGCAGCGAGGAGTCGGCGCGGCTGGCCGTCTACCTCGCCTCCGAGGATGCCGATTTCTTCGTCGGGCAGGTCATTCCCTTTGCCGGCGGCTGGGTGACGCCATGATCGTCTACCACGTCGGCATCACGACGGCCGAGGATTACGTGGCCAAGCGCGAGCCCCATCGCCAGTCGCATCTCGAGCGACTCATGGGCTTCCGCCGGGGTGGGGTCGTGATCGGCGGGGGCCCGACACCGGATGGCCGCCACGCCGACATCTTCTACCGCGTCCAGCAGGCCGAGGACATCACGCGGCTGATCGAGGAAGATCCGTACTGGACTGGCGGCGCGTGGACCGCGTACGAGCCGCGCAGCTTCGCCCAATTCCTCGAGCCCTGGGAGCTGCCGCCGCTGGTCATCGATGGCTCCCGGAAGGCCATCCTCGTCGAAGGCCTGGCGCCCGATATCGAGATGGCCTCCTTCGCCCTGATCGAGGCGCGCGGCGCCGGCCGCATGGCCTTTGGCGGCTTCTTCCCCGGCGGCGAGACCCTCGCCTTGATGCGGTCCGAGGAGGCCGAGCCGGCTCTGGATGCGCTCCGCGCAACCGGGTTCTGGAAGGACGGCTCGCTGCGGGCCCGCCCCCTGCTCTACGTGCTCTAACCGGCCGCCCCCTAAAGCCGGCCGGGCCGCCTCCCCTTCCCCAGAATTTTCGGTTGACACAATCTTTTTAGTTAGGTATACCTAACTCGCACGCATTCTCCCTGACCGGAGGCGCAACGATGCGACGCTTCGCCCTGCTGCTCACGACGGCCGCCCTCACCCTTGTCATTCTGGCCGCCGGGGTCCCGCCCGGCCACGCGCAGACCGAGATCGCGCTAACAATCGAGAAGAACCGCTTCGCGCCCGAAGAGATCAAGGTCAAGGCCGGCGCCCCGTTCGTCCTGGTCATCACCAACAAGGACAAGACGCCGGAAGAGTTCGAGATGCAGCAGCCCCGCATCGAGAAGGTGGTGCCAGCCGGGAAAACTGTGCGCCTCAAGATGCCCGCTCTCAAGGCCGGGAAGTATCCTTTCGTGGGCGAGTATCACTCCGACACGGCCAAGGCCACGATCGTCGCCGAATAGGATCGGCCAGTGGGCGCCACCTTCGTCGTCACGCTGCGCGAGGCCTTCGAGGCCTCGCTGATCCTGGGCATCGTCTACACCTATCTCGACAAGATCGGCGCCCGCTCGGAGTACCGCTACGTCACCGCCGGCGGCGCGCTCGGGCTCCTGGCCAGTGTGGGCCTCGGCGTCGCCATCGGATTCCTTTCCGGCCCGCTGCTCGACCTCGGGCCGGACCTCGTCGCCGCCGCCGTCATCTTCTTCGCGGTCGGCCTGCTCACGTGGCACGCGTGGTGGATGCAGCAGCACGCGCGCGCGATTCGGGGGCCGGTGCAACACCGCATCGACGAGGCCCGCAAGACGCAGCGCCTCTGGATCGTGGGGCTCATCGCCTTCGTCGGCGTGTTCCGGGAAGGCGCCGAAACCGTCCTCTTTCTCTGGGGCCTCATGGCCCAGGCCACGTCGAGCTCGGGCTGGGCCAATGTGGCGGGAGGCGTCGCCGGGGTCGGCACGGCCGTTGCGCTGGGCTGGGCCATCTTCCGGGGTGGCAAGAGCGTGAGCCTGCCGAGGTTCTTCGCCCTGACCACCCTGTTCATCATGTTTCTGGCCGCCGGCCTGTTCAGCGGCGGCATCGGCCGGTTGCAGGGCTTGGGCTTCCTGCCGATGACCGACACGCTGTGGGATACCTCCTGGCTGCTCAGCGACCGCGATATGGTGGGCAGCTTCTTGGCCGGGCTCGTCGGGTACCGCGCCCAACCCTCGGCGTTCGAAGTCGTGGCCTACGGTGCCTACCTCCTGGCTGCCGGCCTGCTGTTGTTCGGGCGACCCGGCTCCTGGTCCGCCCAGGTGGCGCGCGCTGAGCAGAACTCGGCCCCGATCGACCGACCTCACCGGTAGCGTGCCATGGTCGTCTGTCTCTGCCGGGGGCTGTCGGACGGGGCGATCGAGGCCGCCATTGCCGCCGGCGCGTCGAGCGTGGACGAGCTCGCCAAAGTGTGCGGCGCCGGCGCCGACTGCTGCGCCTGCTGTCCCATGCTCGCCGAGCTGATCCAGGAGGCCAAAGGCGCCGTGTTCGCCGGGGAGGGCCGGTGAAGGGCCACGACCAGATCATCACGACGCTGAACGACGTTCTCACCGCCGAGCTCACCGCGATCAACCAGTATTTCCTCCACGCCCGCATGTGCGAGAACTGGGGCTACGAGCGGCTCTGGAAGAAGGTCCGGGCGGAGTCCATGGGTGAGATGAAACACGCGGACGAGTTGATCGAGCGCATTCTCTACTTGGAGGGTGTCCCGAATGTGCAGCGGCTTGGGAAGGTCAACGTCGGCCAGACGGTGCCCGAGCAGTTGCGGCTCGATTTGGCAGTCGAGCAGGCCGCGATCAAGGCGCTCAACAGCGGCATCGAGCTCTGCCGGAGCCTCGGCGACAACGGCAGCCGTGACCTGCTCGAGGACATCCTGGAGGGCGAGGAGGATCACGCCAACTGGCTCGAGGCACAACTGACTCTGATCCAGCAGATGGGCGAGGCGCACTACCTCGCCCAGCAGGTTCGCGGAGACAGCGAGGCGTGATCGTCGTCCTCCATCACGGCCAGGAGTACCGGCTGCACCCGCTTCGGATCGCCTGAGTCTGCCCCACGCGCGCCGGCACGGTCGCTCCGGCAGACCTTGAGCCCTGCCGCCGCCTCACAGTAAGATGGATAGATGGTGCAGGCGGACCTGATTGTCGAAAATGCCGCCCAGGTGGTCACCTGCGATCCGACCCGCGGCGCGGGCGGACGCGTGGGGCTCGTCAAGCGCGGCGCCGTGGCGGCCGGTGGCGAGCGCATCGTGTGGATCGGTCCCGCGGCCCGCGTCGCCGCCGAGGTGCGCGTGCAGCCGAACGGCCAGCGCGTCGACGCGGCCGGGCGCGTCGTGCTGCCTGGCTTCGTGGACTCCCACACCCATCTCGTCTTCGCCGGCTCGCGTGAGAAAGAGTTCGCGATGCGGGCCCGCGGCGCCTCGTATACCGAGATCGCCGCCGTCGGCGGCGGCATCCTCTCCACTGTGCGCGCGACGCGGATGGCCAATCTCGAGCAGCTCGTCGAGCTGGGCCGACAGCGGCTGGACCGCATGCTGGCCCACGGCACCACGACGTGCGAAGCCAAGTCCGGCTACGGGCTCACGCTCGATGACGAGCTCAAGATCCTGGAAGCCATCCGCCGCCTCGACAAGGAGCACGCGGTGGACGTCTTTGGGACTCTCTGCGCCGCCCAGGAAGTCCCGGACGAGTTCAAGGGGCGGCCCGACGCCTATATCAATCTGGTCGCGGACAAAATGCTGCCCGAGGTGGCCGCCCGCGGGCTGGCCCGTTATATCGACGTGATCTGCGAGCAGGGCGTCTTCAGCCTCTCCCAGGCCCGCCGCGTCCTCGAGGCCGGCGCCAGGCACACGCTCCGGGCCAAGTTCCACGCCGATGAGTTCACCGGCATGGGCGGGGCCGAGCTGGCGGCCGAAGTCCGCGCGCTCTCCGCGGACCATCTCCTCAAGGCGAACATGGAGGGCATCTACCGGATGAAGGCGGTCGGCGTCACCGCCACCCTGCTGCCGAGCGTGCCCTTTTCCCTCGGGCTGCCCTATGCGCCCGCGCGGCGCTACCTCGAAGCCGGCGTGCGGGTGGCCCTCGCGAGCGACTTCAACCCGGGCTCCTCCATGGGCTTCAACCTCCAGCTCGTGATGACGCTCGCCGTGACCCAGATGAAGATGACGCTCGAGGAGGCGCTGTTGGGCGTGACGCTGCATGCCGCCCAGGCCATGGGGCTCGAGAGCGAGGTCGGCTCACTCCGCCCCGGCAAGCTCTGCGACCTGATCCTCTGCGACGTGACGGACTGGCAGCAGGTGCCCTACACCTTCGGCGCGAACCACGTGAGCCAGGTGATCAAGCGTGGCCGCGTGGCCTGGGGGAGCTGATGCGACTGATGCCTGACCTGCTGTACACGCGGGAGCGCTTCGAGCACGGGCCGGTCGTGACGATCCACGACGGCATCATCACGCGCGTGGCCAACCTGCCGACGCAGGAAGGCGGCGCGACCCCGGAGGACGTGATCCGGCTGTACGGCCGGGCGCTGATGCCCGGCACGGTCAATGCCCACTGCCACACCTTCCACTCGCTGCTGCGCGGCCTGGGAGAGGATCTGGACTTCATGGCGTGGCGGGACCGCGTGCTCTATCCCTACTCGACGCGGCTCAACCGGGACGGGATCTATCTCGGGGCGGCGTTCGCGTTCGCCGAGATGCTGCTGCACGGGGTCACGACCTGCGTGGACTTCTTCTATCTCCAGGACGGCGGCAACGAGAACGCGGAGGCCGTCATCGAGGCGGCCAGGGACACGGGGATCCGGCTGGTCCTGGCGCGCGGCATGTACGATTGGGACGGCGCGCCGGCGAAGTACCGCGAGGATCCGCGCGTGGCGGCCCGCCGGGTGCGCGACCTCATCCGCCGGCACGCGGGGAACCCGCTGGACACCATCCAGCCCGCGCCCCACAGCCCGCACGGCGCCTCGCCGGCCATGATCCGCGCCGGCTGGGAGGTGGCCGAGACCGCGGACACCAAGTTCCACATCCACGTGGCCGAGGGACGCTACGAGGTCCAGCAAACCGTGCGTGAGCACGGCGCGACGCCGATCCGCCTGCTGGACAAGCTGGGCGTGCTGGGGCCGCGGATGATCGGCGTGCACTGCGTGTGGCTCGACGACGAAGAGCTGCGGCTGATGGCCGATCAGGGCGCGGGGCTCGCCTACTGTCCCTCGTCCAATATGATGCTGGGCGACGGCATCACCCGGCTCACCGAGATGCAGGAGCTCGGCATTCGCATCGGACTCGGGACCGACGGGGGCTGCACGAATAACCGCCTGAGCGTGTTCGAAGAGATGCGCATGGCCGCTCTGCTCCAGAAGGTCCGGCACCTGGACGGCACGCGGCTGTTCGCCGACGAGGTCTTCGCCATGGGCACGCTGTCGGGCGCCAAGCTGCTCCAGGTCAACGCGGGATCGATCGAGACGGGGCTGGCCGCCGACCTGGTGGCCGTGGATCTCGAGCATCCCTCGCTGCACCCGCCCACGGACCTCTTCAAGAACGTGGTCTACGCCATGTCGGCCCAGGCGATCACCGACGTCTGGGTGCACGGCCGCCAGGTGGTGAAGAACCAGCGGCTCACGACAATCGATCAGGCGGCGCTGCTCGAGCGCGTGCGGGCGCTGACGCGCGACTGGAAGCGCCCCTAGCCCGGATCATGCGCGAAGCACGACCCCCTCTCCCTCTGGAGAGAGAGGGCCGGGGTGAGGGTGAAGCGCAGATCCCCTCGCCCCCGGAGGGGGAGAGGGCTAGGGTGAGGGGGCGTCCAATGCCACTCGCTCATGGATAGGTCAGGCTAGATGCGGCTCCTGGAAGTCGTGGGGCTGGCGAAGCGGTTCGGGCCCCACGAGGCCCTGGCCGGCGTGTCGTTCACGGTCGAGGAAGGCCACGTGGTCGCCCTCGTCGGCCCGGCCGGCTCGGGCAAGAGCGCCTGCCTGGCGTGCATCGCGGGCGCCACCGTGCCCGAGGGCGGGCGCGTGATCTTCGACGGGCGCGACGTCACGGCGCGGCGGCGCGGCCTGCCGCCACCGGCCGGCATGGCGCTCTCGATCGCCGCGGCGCTCGCCGGGCGGCCGCGTCTGCTGCTGCTGGACGACGCGCTGGCCGGGCTTTCGCCCGAGGCGGCGCGCCCCGTCGAGACGCTGCTCGGGGGGCTCCGCGCCCAGGGTCTCACGATCCTGCTTGCCGCGCGCGAACCGTTCGAACTCGCCGATCGGACCGTCGTGCTCGACCGCGGGCGCGTCGGCGGCCCGGCGCGGGCGGCGGAACGCGGGCATTGACACGCGCGAACGACTCCCGATACGCTTGAGCCCGCTGAGCAACCAGTCCCGCCCATCCGGAGCCAGGAAGGAGACCGCCATGGCCCGCACATCGGCTGACCGCACCACCAAGTACGTGCTCGGCGAGAGGGACATCCCGACCAGGTGGTACAACATCCAGGCCGATCTCAAGACGCCGCCGGCGCCGGTGATACACCCGGGCACGGGGCAGCCCATCGGGCCGCAGGACCTCGCCCCGCTCTTCCCCATGGAGCTGATCAAGCAGGAGGTCAGCCGCGAGCGCTGGATCGAGATCCCCGACGAGGTGCGCGACGTCCTGCGGCTCTGGCGTCCAAGCCCGCTCTACCGGGCGCGCCGGCTCGAGAAGGCCCTCGGCACGCCCGCGCGCATCTACTACAAGTACGAGGGCGTGAGCCCGGCTGGGAGCCACAAGCCCAACACCGCGGTCGCCCAAGCCTATTACAACAAGAAGGAAGGCGTCACCCGCATTGCCACCGAGACCGGCGCCGGGCAATGGGGCTCGGCGCTCGCCATGGCCTGCCAGTTCTTCGGCCTGCAGTGCAAGGTCTACATGGTCAAGGTCTCGTACCAGCAGAAGCCCTACCGCCGCATCATGATGGAGACCTGGGGCGCACAGGTCGTGGCGAGCCCGAGCCCGGACACCCAGGCCGGCAAGAAGATCCTGGAAGCGGATCCCGACTCTCCCGGCAGCCTGGGCATCGCCATCAGCGAGGCCGTGGAGGACGCGGCCACGCGGGACGACACGAAATACTCCCTGGGCAGCGTGCTCAACCACGTCCTACTGCACCAGACGGTGATCGGGCTCGAGGCCAAGAAGCAGCTCGAGAAGGCGGACGACGAGGCCGACATCGTCATCGGCTGCGCGGGAGGCGGCTCGAACTTCGCGGGGCTCGCGTTCCCCTTCGTCGGGGACGCGCTCACGGCCCGGAAGAAGACGCGGATCATCGCCGTGGAGCCCACGGCCTGCCCGAGCCTCACCAAGGGTACCTATGCCTACGACTTCGGCGACACCGTGGGCATGACGCCGCTGGTGAAGATGTACACGCTGGGGCATACCTTCGTCCCGGCGCCGCTCCACGCGGGGGGCCTCCGGTACCACGGCATGGCCCCGCTCGTCTGCAAGCTCTACGCCGAGAAATACATCGAGGCGGTAGCAGTCCCGCAGCTCGCGACGTTCCGCGCGGCCGTCGACTTCGCACGCAGCGAGGGCATCATCCCCGCCCCCGAGTCGGCCCACGCCATCCGCGTGGTGATCGACGAGGCGCTGGCCTGCAAGAAGGCCGGCCGCGGCAAGACGATCCTGTTCAACCTCTCGGGCCACGGCCACTTCGACCTCGGCGCCTACGAGGCCTATCTGGCGGGCAAGCTCCAGGACTACGAGTACCCGTCGGCGAAGGTGGAGGAGGCGCTTCGCCACCTGCCCCGCGTGAAGGGGTAGCGCCGGCTCAGTCCAGGAGGTGGACGAAGAGTCCGCTCAGGAGCTTCGGCTCGAACCAGGTGGTCTTGGGCGGCAGCACGCGACCGGCGTCGGACACGGCCATGAGCTGCTCCACGGTGATCGGACACATCGAGACCGCCAGCGCCATCTCTCCCGAATCCACGCGGGCCTGAAGCTCGCGCGTCCCCCGGATGCCGCCGACGAAGTCGATGCGTGTGTCCGTCCGCTGGTCGCCGATGCCCAGCACGGGCGCCAGCACGCGCTGCTGGAGGAGCGACACATCGAGAGAGCCGACGGGGTCGCCGCGGTCGATGCTCTCTGCGGCCAGCTCGAGCAGGTACCAGTGCCCGTCGAGGTAGACGCAGAAGCTGCCGGAACGCGGCGGGACCGGATCCGCCGCCGGTGACAGCCGCCCGATGCCGCGGAGGCGGTCGAGCACCTCGCCCGGGCTGAGGCCCCCGAGATCGGTGACGACGCGGTTGTAGGGCAGGATCCTCACCTGCGCGGCGGGGAAGAGCACCGCGAGAAACCAGTTGTACTCCTCGTCGCCTCGGTGGCGGGGATTCTCTACGCGGCGGCGCTCGGCGGCGCGCCACGCGCTCGCCGAGCGGTGGTGGCCATCGGCGATATAGGAGCACGGTACCGCCGCGAAGGCCCCGACAATCGGCGCGGGCTCGGGCAGCGGCCAGACCGTGTGGCGGACGCCGTCAGGCGCGGTGAAATCGTAGAGCGCCGGCTCGCGCATCGCCACCGCCACCAGCCCGTCGATCTCGGGCCGGCTGCGGTAGGTGAGAAAGACCGGCTCGGCCTGGGCGCCGATCGCGAGGATGTGGCGGGTGCGATCGTCCTCCTTGTCCGGCCGCGTGGTCTCGTGCTTCCGGATGGCGCCGCTCTCGTAGTCGCCGACGTGCACGCAGCCGACCACACCTGCCTGGGCCCGCCCCTGCATCTCCTGGCGGTAGATGTAGAGGGACGGCCGCGCATCGTGCCGAAGGGTGCCGTCACCGACGAGCCGCTCGAGGTTCTCCCGCGCCTTGGCGTAGACGCGGGGATCGTGGGGCTCCACGTCCTCGGGGAGATCGATGTCGGAGCGGCCGACGTGAAGAAAGCTCAGCGGATGGCCCTGGGCCAGCCGCGCGGCTTCCCGGCGGCTCACCACGTCGTAGGGCGGCGCGGCGACCCGCGCCGCCAGCTCCGGGGCGGGGCGCAGGGCGCGGAACGGATTGAGCCGCATCGGCAAGCGCCGGACTCAGGCGCCGCGGAGGAGCGCGAGCGCCTCGGCATGGAGGCGGCCGTTGGTGGCGAGCACGGTGCCGTCGTAGATCGTGGGCTTTCCCGTGAAGTCCGTGAGCCGGCCGCCCGCCTCCTCGACGAGGATCTTCACTGGCGCCACGTCCCATGGCTTGAGATCCACCTCGACGTAGATCTCGGCCCTGCCCTGGGCGACCAGCCCGTAGCCGTAGTAGTCGCCGAAGCCGCGCGTGCGGTAGCCGGCGGCGGAGAGCCGGAGAAATCCGTCCCAGTGAGGCGTCGCGCGCAGGTAACGGAGATCGGCGTGGAGCACGGTGGCGTCCGTCATGTGGTCGCAGCCGGAGACGCTGATGCGCTCCCCGTTGACGAACGCCCCCTCCCCCCGCCTCGCGGAAAAGAGCTCGCCGGTCACCGGGTTGAAGACGACCCCCGTCGTCACCTCGCCATTTTCCTCGAGGGCCACGAGCACGGCCCAGATCGGAATGTGGCGCACGAAGTTCTTGGTGCCGTCGATGGGATCGACGATCCAGCGTGTCTCCTGCGCGCCCTGCTCGCCGAACTCTTCGCCGAGAAAGCCGTAGTCCGGGAAGGCGCGTTGCAGGATCGCGATGATGGCCTGCTCGGCCTCGCGGTCGGCCTGGGTGACCGGCGTCTGATCGGGCTTGATCGTGACCTTGAAGCCGCCGCGATAGTACTTGAGCGCGATCTCCCCCGCCGCGCGCGCGGCCTTGACGGCGGCGGCCAGCGCCGGGTCGACCGCGGCGCGCGGCCCGCGCTTCGGAGCCCGCGCCGATCGGGACCGGCGCGCGCCTCGGGGCGGCTGCCGCTTCGAGCGGGGCTTCACTCCTCCCACTCTCCCCGCTCCTCGAGCGCGTCGTCCATGAGGCTCTCCCGTCTGAGGTTACTGGATCCGGCCGAGGATGCGCGCCAGCTCGTCAGGCGCGGACAGCATCGCATCGTGGGCACAGTCCATGTCGATCGGCTTGACGGCTTGACGCCCAGCCGGGCCGCATAGACGGCAGCCTTCGCGGGGGGCACGGCCGCGTCGCGCAGACAGCGGATGTAGCTGCGCGGCACGCGCAGCGCGTAGAAGCGGCGCAGGTCCACCGGCTCGACGAAGGGGCGCGCGGCCTGGGGCGTGAGCCGGGCCAGCGCGCGGGCGACGCTCGGGTGCTCGCGCGGCAGGTCGTTCATCCACCGCGCCCAGGCGATCTCGGCCGGGTAGAGGAAGGCACCGTCGCCGCGTCCCGCCACCATCCCGCGCAGGGCCTCGCGCCCCGCCGCCGTCAGGTGGATGCCGGCCAGGCTCGCGCCGTGGGGGAGGACCACCGCGGCGAGGAACACGAGGTGGGCGATCCGCGCGGGGACGAGCTCGGCGGCCTTGGAGATCACCACACCGCCCATCGAGTGTCCCACCACGATGCCGCGGCTGATCCCTTCTCGCGCCATCGCGTCGGCCACGGCACGCGCATAGGCGGCGACGCTCGCCTGCCGGACCTCGGCGGCCCGCCGTCCATGCCCGGGCAAATCGAGGGTGATCACCCGGTGGCCCTTGGCCTCGAGCCGCTCCGCCACCTCGTCCCAGCACCAGGCGCCGTGAGCGGCGCCGTGAACCAGCACGAATTCGTTGCTCATCCTGGCCTCCGGTGGGGCGCGCCGGGCCCGCGCCGTTTTTTGTGTCCGGCGAGCCGATCCAGTATACTCGTATCACCCTCGAGATACCCGCACCACCCTCGGAGGGGCGCATGGCACTGGGCATCAGGTTCGGCATCTTCCCCAAGCTTTTCTTCAGCATGATCGTAGTCGCCCTCGTGCCCATGGGGGCCATTTGGTACCTGGACTACCGCGTCTCGCTCGACCGCCTGACAGCCGACCTCGACGCACGGCTCAGCAGCCAGGCCGATTCCGCGGTCAACATCGTCGACGCCTGGGTGGACATGAACCTCAAGATGCTGCGCCAGAATGCGGCGCTCGACGACATGACCACCATGGACCCGAAGAAGCAGCGCCCGCTGCTGCGCTCGGTGCTCACCGAGTACCGCTCGACCTACCTGGTCTTCACCGTCGGGCTGGACGGGATGAATGTGGCGCGCAGCGATGACGTCCCGCTCATCGACTATAAGGACCGTGTCTACGTCCAGCAGGTGCTCCAGGGCGGGCCCATGGGGCAGCAGGTGGTGATCAGCCGCACCACCGGCCAGCCTGCCTTGATCCTCTCCACCCCGATCAGCTCCAAAGACCGGCTCGCTGGCGTCCTCGCAGTCGGCTCATCGGTGACGGAGGTGTCGGGCAGCGTGGCCAACATGCGCACCGGCCGGACGGGCTACGCCTTTCTCGTGGACGAGACGGGCGCCGTCATCGCCCACCCCTCCGCGCGCGGCAACCTCAAGGAACACCCAGCGCTGGCGGGAATCGGCACCGAGCGGAAGAAGAAGGTGGCGTTCACCGATTCCGCCGGGGGAAGGCAGGTAGTCGCCTTCGCCGAGAAAACGCGGTACGGCTGGACCATGGTCGTGCAGCAGGATGCGAGTGAGGCCTACGCGCCGCTGGCCGAGGCTAACCGCAACGCGTTGATCCTGCTCGGCATCACCGTGGTGTTTGTCGCTCTGGTGGCCGCGGTGGTGGCGCGCCGCTTTGCCCGGCCCATCCTCAATCTGACCAAGATCACGGAAAATATCAGCCGCGGGGCCCTCGGCGCCAGCATCGGCGAGGCGCGGCGCACCGACGAGATCGGCGGCCTCGCGCGGGCCATCGAGCGCCTCAGTACCAGCGTCAAGCTGGCCATGGACCGGCTGGCTAAGAAATAGCCGGCCGTAACGTACGTGGCGGGCGAGCATTCGCTCCTCGACTACGACCAGCTCATCGGAGCGCTGGGGCGCCTGTGCGCGGAGCGGCGGAACGGCACCATGTTCATCATCACTCCGGACAATCAGACCGCGCGGTTCGAGCTCAGCCAGGGCGAGATCGTCTCCGTAGGGTTCCGCGTCAAGCGGGGCCGCGAGGCGCTGCCGCTGATCAAGACCATCGCGGCCGGCCGCTTCGACTTCTCAACGGACATGCGGGGCCCGGCGGACGCCACCCTGCCCGCCACCCATGAGATTCTTGCCCAACTCGGCCTCCCGGCGGCGCTCGCGTCGGCCCCTCAGCCCGTCGAGGCCGTGCCCCCCGCGCTCCGGCCCCTGGTCGAGCGCACCCAGCGCGTCCTCGAAGCGGAGCTGACCGAGTTCCTCGGGCCCATGGCGCGCATGGTCTGCCGCGAGCACCTCGCGCGGGCCGGCCCGCTCACGGATCCCAACGAGCTCGCCCGCGTGATCGACGCCCTTGCCCGGGAGATCAGCGACCCCGCCAAAGAAGCGCGCTTCAGGCGCGAGACGCTGGCCAAGCTCCGCGAATAGTCGCGCCCGCCAGGATTGGAGTTGACTGGGAAGCCCGCAGCCTCTAGCGTAGGTGCCTAGCGTCACTCAACCGGAGGACACCAGAGTGTTGAATCGCGAGGCGCTGCCCGTTTGACCGATCTCAACCCGTACATCTTCCGCGCCTATGATGTCCGCGGCAAGGTCGGCATCGACATCACGCCGCCGGTGTTCGAGCAGGTCGGCCGCGCCTACGGCACCCTCGTCCGTCGCAAGGGCGGGCGCACCGTCGCCCTCGGGATGGACAATCGCCTCTCGTCGGGCCCGCTCAAAGAGGCCTTCGCCGCCGGTATGCTCTCGACCGGCGTAGACATCGTGGACATTGGCATCAACCACACTCCCCTCCTCTACTTCGCGACGGCGCATTGGAAGCTGGACGGCGGCGCTACGGTCACCGGCAGCCACAATCCCGTTTCCGACAACGGCGTCAAGATGGTGCATGCCGGCGCCGCCCCGCTCACCGAGGACGAGATCCAGGGGCTGCTCGCGACGATTCGAGCCGGCGACTTCGAGCGCGGCGGCGGCACGCGCACGCGGCGTGAGCCGAAGGAGGACTATTTCGCCGCCATCACGAGCCGCATCACGCTCGCCCGGCGGATCCGGGTCGTCGTGGACGCCGGCAATGGCGTGGCCGGGCTGTTCGCCCCCGAGCTGCTGCGCCGGCTGGGCTGCGAGGTCACCGAGCTCTACTGCGAGTCGGACGGGACCTTCCCGAACCATCTGCCCGACCCGGAGATGGAAGAGAACGTGCGGGACCTCATCGCGAAGGTCCTCGAGGTCCGCGCCGATATCGGGATCGCCTACGACGGGGACGCCGACCGAATGGGGATCGTGGACGAGCGGGGCCGGCGGCACGAGGCCGATCTCATCCTGGCGCTCCTGGCGCGCGATCTCCTCACCCGCCATCCCGGCGCCGAGATCGTCTTCGACGTGAAGTCCTCCCAGGTGCTGGTCGACGACATCAAGGCGCACGGCGGCCGGCCCGTGATGTGGAAGACCGGGCATTCCCACCTGAAGCAAAAGATGCGGGAGGACGGCATCCTGCTGGGCGGCGAGGTCTCCGGGCACATGTTCTTCGCCGAGAACTGGTATGGAGTGGACGATGGCATCCTGGCCTCGTGCAAGTTCCTGGAGCTGGTCGCGCGCGGCCCCGGGCCCGTCTCCGCCCATTTCGAGGCCCTGCCGCATCTCTACGCGACGCCCGAGCTGAAAGCGCCCTGCCCCGACGACAAGAAGTTCCAGGTCGTGGCCGAGATGGCTCGGCAGTTCAAGGGGCGCTACGAGACGATCGCCATCGACGGCGCGCGCATCATCTTTCCCGACGGCTGGGGGCTCGTGCGCGCGTCGAATACCAACCCCTACCTGACGCTGCGCTTCGAGGGCAAGACGGCCAAGAGCGTGGAACAGATGAAGGGCGAGGTCTTCGAGGCGCTCCGCCGCTACCCCTTCGTTACGCTACCCACTTAACCCCCTCACCCTGCCCTCTCCCCCAAGGGGGAGAGGGATCAAGAAAAGGCATCGGAGTCTCCCTCTCCCTCGTCGGGAGGGAGAGGGTCGGGGTGAGGGTGGCCTAAGGGGTCAAGCACGAGGTCGACAACCTCCTCGAGACCATCAGCCAACACCGTGCGTGCTGAGCTTGGAATCAGCGGAGCCGCAGATCAGCCAAGCTTGGCAGCAGCCAGACGCGACGTGCCGGGGGCGCGTGTTCTTTCTCTTGCACGCTCGCGCACCGCGAGGTGACTTACTCGGCGGGCGCGGGCGATGTCACCGGAATCAGGAACATGCCCCGAACGAAGGCGCTCACCCAGTCGATGAGGATGACGACTACCAGCGTAAGGAGTAATCCACTGAGCAACAGGTCGTAGCGGAGGAGCTGAATGTACCCGAACAGGTAAAAGCCGATGCCTCCGGCGCCGACGAAACCCATGATCGACGAGGCGCGGACGTTGTACTCGAACATGAAGAGCAGCAGCGCGAGGATCCCGTTCGCAGCCTCAGGAAGAAGCACATACCGCGCGAGTTGCGCGCGGCTGCACCCGACGCTCCGTACGGCCTCGACGACCTCGGGGTCGACGCCTTCGAAGGTCTCATACAGGAGCTTACCGAGGTAGCCGAGGGAATAGAGGGCGATCGCCAGCGTTCCCGCCGCCGGCCCGAGGCCGACCGCGACGACGAACACGATGGCCCAGAAGAGGGATGGCACGGTGCGGACGAGGGCGAGCAGGAGCTTCACCGGTACCGTGATCGAGGGTCCAAAGAGTAGCGGGCACGCCAGCAGCGCGAGCGGCACCGCAAGGGCGAACCCGATAGCGGTGCCGGCAAACGCGATCTGGATGGTTTCGATCATCGCCGCGCCGAGGGTCGGAAGGGTTGAAGGGTCGGGCGGGAAAAGGCCGGCGGCGAAGATTGCCAGGTTTCGCGCCCCTCGGACCAGACGCTCGGGATCGAGCAGGCCAACGTTGCCAAGCGTACCGATCAACGCGGCAATCAGCGCGAGCACGACTGCGCGACGAAGCCAGGCAGTGGCAATGAGCGTGCCCCGCCCCCGTTCCGTCATCGCCGGAGCGCCAACGCGATATCGGCGATGCTCTCCGCCTGACCCCGCCGGTCCAGCACCTTCTCGCCGTCGCGCAACACGATGACTGAGTCGGCATATCGCTCGACGAGCTCCATCTCGTGCGTCGCCACCACGACCGCGACGCCCTCGTCGGCGATACCGCGGACGACCGCCAGGATGTCGCGGCTCGTGAGCACATCGAGCTGTGAGACGAATTCGTCTGCCAGCAGTAGCCTCGGCTCTTGCATCAGCGCGCGCGCGATGGCGACCCGCTGGCGCTCACCGCCGGAGAGCGCATAGACCTTCTCGTCGGCCTTGTGACGGATGCCGAGCCGCTCGAGAAGTTCCTGGGCGCGCCGCAGCTCGGCCGTGGGCAGGCGGCGGAGGAGGCTCGGCAGCTGCGCCACGCGGCCGAGGGCGCCGGTCAGCACGTTGTCGAGCACGCCGAGGTTACGCACGAGGCCGAGGTGCTGCGGGATATACGCGACGCACGGGTCGAGACGGCTCCGCCGAGCCGCACCGACCGGCCCGCCGAGCACGCGCACCACGCCACGCTGCGGCCCGAGCAGTCCTTTGCAGAGCTTGAGGAGCGTCGTCTTGCCGCTGCCGGAGACGCCGAGGACCATTGTGATCTGCCGAGCCTCGGCTATCAGGCTCACGCCCCGGAGCACCGGGCGCCCCGCGCTGTAGGAGAACCAGAGGTCACTGGCCTCCAGCGCCGGGCCCCTGTATGCGGTCATCGCGAGGTCAGTGGAGCCTCTCGACGAATGCGAGCTGGGTCTGCCCGAGAAACTTGTCGAGCGCTCCGAGGTGCTGCTCCGCCGTCGTCGGTTTGAAGCCGACGAAGATGCCAGAAATAAACTTCCGCATGAGCCCGCGGTGTTCGGGCCTCCCGAGGTCGAGCAGCGCATCGCGGAGCTGCGTCTTCGCGGCTTGGTCGAGATCCCTCGCGAAGAGGACGGCGTGCGAGGGAATCGGCCCTTGCTGTTCGATGACCTTCGTGCCGGCAAGCACCTCGCGGAACAGCCTTTCGGAGACGTCCCCGGCAATGACCGTGACATCGGCCTGCTTCGACTTCAGCGCCTCCCACCCCTGGGCGTAACCGCCGGCGAAGCCGACGTCTCCGAAGAACCCCTTCGGGTCGGCCTCCTTCCCTGGCTGCCGCGGCACGAGACCGAGCTCGACGAGCCTGGCAAGCGGCGCGACATAACCGGACGTTGAGAGCGGACTTGGGAAAACCGCTCGCTTCCCGCGCAGCTGCTCGAGTTTCTCCACGGGGCTGTCCCTCGCCACGATCCAGTAGGAGAAGTAGAAGGTCTCCGCCTTCTTCTCCTCCCCGATGACGACCTCACGTACTTCCGCGAGGGCGACGTCTGCCTTGGCATGCTTGACGGCGAGTTGGGCGGGCCAGGCGCTCATGAAGGCCGCGTGGGCGTGGCCAAAGCGCAGGGCCTCCACGACTCCGGCGTAGGTCATCGGGAAGACGATTTCGACCTCCCGGTTCAGTCTCTTCGACAAGAACTCGCGTAGCTCCTTCGCGTCGGCGGTGAGTCGTTCCGGCGTCGACGTCGGCTGCACGGCGATGACCAGCTTCGCCTGGCGCGCGGCGGCAGGCGATGTCGTCTGCGCGCTGGGCGGCGGGGACACCGCGACGGCGACGGCGAAAGCGGCAAGGGACGCGAGCGCGCGAAGGGTAGTTGTGAGTGTCATGGTCACGCTCCTGGAGTGAGTGAGGCGTGAAACTCTGCTCCTGGTTCGGTCCGGCTCTCCGCCGAGAAAGGCTCGCAACGCGAGAGTTAGGCTAACCTAATGCTTCCAGCTTTGTCAAGGGGCACCGAAACATTTGAGTGAGGCTTGGTGCATGAAATTGATTAGGAAGGCCTAACCGTTGCCCACTGCTGCGGGCCTGGGGCTAGGAGTCCAGCGCCAGGGCGACGGCTTCGCCGAGGCCGCGCGCCAGCCGGCAGTCGCGCGGGTGCCAGTACCCGCGCGGATCGAGCAGCACGCCGTCGAGCCCGGCCCCGCGCGCGCCCAGCACGTCCACGGTGTAGAGATCGCCCACGTACACCGCTTCTTCCGGCGATACGGCTCCCTCCAGCAGGCCCAGCTGGAAGATGCGTGGGTCCGGCTTCTCGACGCCCACCACGGCGGAGTCGATGATGAAATCGAGGTGCGCCGCCAGCCCAGTCTCCTCCAGGATCGCTCGGACCGAGCCATTGGAATTTGAGATCACCCCAGCCACCAGCCCGGCCGACTTCACGCGGCGCAGCGCGGCGGGCGCTTCCGGGTCGGCGCGGTTCCAGAGGCCGACAGGGAGGTTAAACTCGCGCCGCCAGCGGTCGATGCCCTCGATCTCCGCCTCGTCGCTGATGCCCAGGTGGTCGAGGATGAATCGCAGATAATACCCGGCAATGCTCTGGCTCTCCGTGGAGGCGCCCGGGGCCAGATGGGGATCGAGCCGCACCCGCGCGCGAAGCTCGGCCTCCTCGACCTCCTCCACGCTCACGCGGCGGCCGCGCCCGGCCAGATGCTCGGCGATCACAGGATAGTTCATCCGGAGCAGCGTGTTGCCGGCGTCGAAGATAATGGCGCGAAGGCGAGGCATCGGATCGCTCCTGACCTATTATAATGATCGCGGTCATGGGACGGCCACGCGCGCGGCTGCGGTTTTCCGGTCTGCTGGCCGCGCTGGTTCCGGGCGCCGCCTGGGCCGATCACGGCGGAGCGCTCCAATCGGCCCCGCTGAGCCCGATGATAGTGGGCCTCCTCGTCGTGATTGTGATGCTGCTGATCAGGAGGCGCGCCCCGCCCGGATGACGGCCGTCGGCATGGCAGTCCGCTGGTTCCATCTGGCGGCCAGCCTCCTGCTCATTGGGATCTTCAGCGCGAGTCTGCTCGCCGGGCGCAGCGATCGTGTCACCGCGCTGCGGTGGGAAGCGCGACTGCTCTGGTGGATGCGCCGCCTGGTCCTCCTCGTGCTGCTCGGGGGGCTCGCGAGTCTCGCCTACCAGTCGGCCGATGTCACGGGCCGTACCGGCGCCGCCATCGAGCCGGCCGTATGGCTTCGGCTGCTGCTGCAGACCCAGTTCGGCACCGTGTGGCTGGTCCGTCATGCCGTGCTCCTGGTGCTGGCGGCGCTC
>WNFU01000797.1_pt1 | contig 43858 bp, 53 predicted proteins | sample 5400121 | NCBI WGS metagenome assembly WNFU01 (sample SAMN13153360, study PRJNA577476) | soil metagenome | isolation source: 100 cm soil or saprolite under grassland replicate 1 | place: USA:California | collected 2016-06-15 | reverse complement strand
ACTCCTCGCTCCGCAGCTCGCCGCCGCGGCTTAGCGGCCTACAGCGGCGTCTGCTGCGCGAGCGTGTCCTCGCCGGGATGCGAGGCGTCCTCGAACTCGCGGAAGAGTCCCGTGACGACGAAGGCGACCTGCTCGCCGATGTCGACCGCGTTGTCGCCGGTCCGCTCCAGTGCCCGCGCGACGAGCATCATCGTCATCGCCCACTCGCGGCGGTCAGCCTCGTCGCCGATCTCCAGCGCGAGGTGGAAGCACTCGCGGTTGAGGTTGTCCACGACGTCGTCCTGGCGCACGAGGTCGCGGGCGAGCGCCACGTCGCGCGACAGGAACGCCTGCTTGGACTGCGAGATCTGCGAACGAACCTGCTTGCCCATCGCGACGATGTTGCCGAGCATCCGCTGGTCGGCAGGCGGCTCGTGGCCGCCGATGGGGATCAGTTTCGCGATGTTGACGCACTGATCGCCCATCCGCTCCATGCACTTCATGACGTGCAGCAGCGCCGAGATCAGGCGCAGGTCGGTGGCGACCGGGGCCTGCGTAGCGAGCAGCGTGAGGATCTCCTGGTGGATCTCCAGGTAGCGCCCGTCGATGCGGTCGTCGTCGGCGACCACGAGCCCGGCGAGCTCGATGTCCTGGTGCTCGCAGGCCTCGATCACGCGATCGAGCGCCTCCTTGACGAGGTCGAGTCCGTCGAGCGCGCGGCGCTCCAGCGATTCCAGCTCCTCCTGATAATGGTGCCGAGCCTCGGCCATCAACCAACCTTCCCGGTCACATAATCCTCGGTTCGCTGATCGGAGGGGCGAGTGAAGATCTTCTCGGTCTCGTCGTACTCGACGAGGCGACCGTGGCGGTGCTTCTCGTCGGCGTCGAGCTCGACGATAAGGAACGCGGTCAGGTCCGAGACCCGCGCCGCCTGCTGCATGTTGTGGGTCACGATGACAATCGAGTACTGCTCCTTGAGCTCGAACATCAGGTCCTCGATCTTTCCGGTCGAGATCGGGTCGAGCGCCGAGCACGGCTCGTCCATCAGGATTACGTCGGGATTCACCGCGAGGCAGCGCGCAATGCATAGACGCTGCTGCTGGCCACCCGACATGCCGAACGCGTTGGAGTCGAGGCGATCCTTTGCCTCGTCCCAAAGCGCTGCTCTGGTGAGTGCGCTCTCGACGATGTCGTCCATGTCGCCGTCCATCCCCAGCACCCGCGGGCCGAAGGCGACGTTGTCGTAGATCGACTTCGGGAACGGGTTGGGCTTCTGGAAGACCATCCCGATCCGCTTGCGAACCTCGACCGGATCGATCCGATCGTCGTAGAGGTCCTGGCCGTGGTAGAGGACCCGACCCTCGACGTTCGCCGTCGGGATCAGGTCGTTCATGCGATTGAGCGAGCGGATCAGAGTGCTCTTGCCGCACCCGGAGGGGCCGATGATCGCGGTGATGTAGTTTCGCCACACCTGCATCGTCACGTCGGAGACGGCGAGCGCTCCCGCGTAGTCGACGCTCAGGTTCTCGAGCTCGAACACCGCCTCCCGCTTGGCGCGGTACTTCTCGGGCTCGGCACCGTGCTCGACGTCGACCTTTATCTCCGGCTGCTGCCGGCGGGTGCTGCGTTCTGTCCGCTCGTGATCCGTCACGTTCTCCAACACTATCCCCTCACTTTCGGCGCCTGGTCGCAGGCGCTCACCATCTCTTCTGATACCGGTTGCGCAGCCAGATCGCGACCGCGTTCATCGCCAGCAGGATCACCATCAGGACGATGATCCCCGCCGCCGCGAGCGGTCTGTACTCGGGCTGGGCCTCGGAGATCCAGCCGAAGACCTGGATCGGCAGCGCAGTGACTTCGTCGAACGGGCTGCTCGGCGAGGACGTCGCGAACAGGGCCGCCCCGATGACGATCAGCGGCGCCGTCTCCCCGATCGCGCGCGACAGCGACAGGATCGCGCCTGTGGCGATGCCGGGGAGGGCCGCGGGCAGGGTCTGCTTCCAGATCGTCTGCCACTTCGTCGCCCCCAGCGCCATCGAGCCCTCGCGGATCGAGGGGGGGACGGCACGGATCGCCTCGCGCGACGCGACGACCAGCACCGGCAGCACGAGCAGACCCAGCGTCAATCCGCCGGCGACGAGGACGTGGCCGATGCTCAGCGGCCCGCGCACCAGGAAGGCGAGGCCGAGGATCCCGTAGACGATCGAGGGCACCGCGGCGAGGTTCTGGATGTTGAGCTCGATGAATCGGTTGACCCGGCGCTCGCGGTTCGCGAACTCCTCGAGGTAGATCGCCGTGGCGATCCCGACGGGGACGATGAAGAGCACGCAGACCGCCATCAGCCACATCGTCCCGGCGAGCGCGGGGCCGATGCCGGAGCTCTCGGGATCGATGCGAGATGGGCCTGCTGTGAGGAAGTCGAGGCTGAGCGAGCCGACCCCCTTGAGGAACACCTGGAGGAGCAGCGTGACGAGGACGGCGAGCGCGATCAGCAGGCAGGCGAGCAGGCTGAACTTGAAGGCGACGTCGAGCGCCCGGCTCTGGCGCCCGGTCGCGAACTGGGACCGGACGGCGGCTGCGGCGGCGTCGTCGGTGGGCGGCGGGCTCACTCGTAGACCTCGCGGTATCTGCGCACGAAGCGGATCGCGACCATGTTCATCAGCAGCGTGAGCGCGAACAGGGTCAGCCCGCAGGCGAAGATCGACTCGTAGCCGATCGTCCCGACGGGGTTGTCGCCCTTCGCCGTCGCGCCCATGAACGTCGTGATCGTGGCGTGGCCGTCGAGCGGGTTGGGACTCGAGCTCGGCAGTAGGCCGGCGGCGATCAACACGATCATCGTCTCGCCGACGCCGCGCGATATTCCGAGGACGATCGAGGCGATAACGCCTGAGATCGCGGCGGGAAACACGACCTTCGTCGAGACCTGGCGCTTGGTGGCGCCGAGACCGTAGGCGCCCTCGCGCAGGCCCTGCGGGACCGCCGTCATCGCGTCCTCGGAGATCGAGGCGATCGTCGGCACGATCATGATCCCCATCACCAGCCCCGCCGCGAGCGCGTTGAAGCCCTCGACTTTGAGGTGGAGGATGTCCTGCAGGATCTCCGGGGTGATGAAGGTGAGAGCGAAAAAGCCGAAGACGATCGTCGGCACGCCGACGAGCACCTCGAGGATCGGCTTGATCGCCCGGCGGGCGCGCGGGCTCGCGTACTCGGAGAGGTAGATCGCGGAGCCGAGCCCGATCGGGATCGCCACGAGGATGGCGATTCCCGTGATCATGAACGTCCCGACCAGCAGCTGGCGGATCCCGAACTGGGGGTCCGAGAACAGCGGCGACCACTCCGAGTCCGTCAGAAAGTCGAGCTTGACCTCATCGAAGAAGGAGATCGACTCCTTGAGCAGCGCGACGACGATCAGGATCGTCGTCAGAACGGAGACTGCCGCGGCGAGAAAGAGCAGGGCGCGGATCAGCTCCTCGCCCCAGCGCCGCCGCGCGACGCCGAGGGGCTCTACCCCCGGCGTCGCGCGCGCGCCGAATGTGCTGCCCTCCACCGTGCTTTCGTCCGCGGCAGGCTCAGCCCGGGTGGACTAGCTGCCGAGCGCCCCCTTGAGGGCGGACTTGGCGTCCTCGCCCTGGGTGTCGTCCATCGGGACGATCAGCGCGGCATCGGCGATCTCGCTGTAGTTGTCGACGACGAACTGCATGAAGGCCGCGACCTCTGGCTTCTGCAGCGCCTCGGCCTTCGGGTACATGAACAGCGGCCGCGACAGCGGGGCGTAGTCACCCGACTGAATCGTCTCCGCGCTCGGGGCGACGCAACCGTCGCCGGAGTCGACCGAGACGAGGTTCAGCTGATCCTGATTCTGCTCGTAGTAGGAGAACCCGAAATAGCCCGACCCGTTCTCGTCGCCGGCGACGCCCTGGACGAGCACGTTGTCGTCCTCGGACGGCTGGTACTGCTTGCGGCTGACGTCCTCCTCACCGTTGATCTGCTCGGTGAAGTAGTCGAACGTGCCCGAGTCGGTGCCGGGACCGTACAGGCTCACCTCTGCGTCGGGCAGGGGATCGCCTGTGTCCGCGTCGTTGCCGAGCTCGCTGTAGTTGGTGACGTCATCGTTCACCCACAGCTGCTTGAGCTGGTCCGTGGAGAGGCAGCTGATCTCGAGCGCCGGGTTGGTGACGTAGGAGATCCCGTCGTTCGCCACCTGCACCTCCGTGTACTCGATGCCCCCCTGCTTGCAGACATCGACTTCCTCGGGCTCAATCGGCCGCGAGGCGTCGGAGATGTCGGTCTCGCCGGCGCAGAACTTCTCGAAGCCGCCGCTGGTGCCGGCCGCCCCGACGGTGATGTCCACGTCGGGGTTGTCCTCGTTGAACAGCTCGGCCGCGGCCTCGGCGAACGGCTGTACCGTGCTCGACCCGTCGAGTGTGATCTTCCCCGAGAGGTTTTCGCCTCCCGAGGTCCCCTCGTCGTCGTCGCCGCAGGCCGTCACGCCGACGCCGAGCGCGCCGACCACCGCGAGGGCGAGAAGCCACTTCAGATAAGTCACGAGTTCTCCTTCTGTCGCCTGAGCGTGTATTGCAATCGGGGCACGGCAGATTGCCCACAACCGGCCCCCGTACCGCGCAGCCTCTCAGCTCGCTGCGGCCAGCTTGTTACGCCGCCGTGGTCGAGTTGTGAAAAGGATGTGAACCCGGGGAGGAGCTCGGGGGTGTGGAGCGACGGCGGCGCTCAGCCGGGGCGCCGCCCACGATGGTGGCGGTGGTGGGCCCGGCGCACGTAAGAGGCGCAGCGCGCGTGGGCGTACTTCCCCGGCCATGCCCGCACGCGATCGTGGGCCGGGGTCACCGCTCGCCCGCACACCGGGCAGGTGTCGATCACGGAGGCGCGGCCTCCGATCCGATTCAGAGCGGTCTGCACTGCTCGGTCGAGCATGGAATCAGGGTTCCACGCCGAGCGCCCGATCCTGTTTAGGTCCGGTGAATCTCCTCGGATTCCTCGACCATCGGGACGGCGGGCTCGATCGCCCGATCGGGGATCTCCGCCTCGCCGGGCACGACCGCCTCGGGCTCGAAGCGGTAGCCGACCCCGAAGTGCGTGTGGATGTAGCGCCAGCCCGCCGAGAGCCGCTCGAGCTTGCGCCGCAGCTTGCGCACGAAGACGTCCACCGAGCGATCGCCGTGGGCCATCGCGTAGCCCCACACCCGCTGATAGATGTCCTCGCGCTCGATCACCGTTCCGCGCGCCTCCGCCAGCACCTGGAGCAGCTCGAACTCGCGCCGCGTCAGGCCGACGCTCTGCCCGCTGATGAAGGCCTGGAACTGATCGCTGCGAACCTCCAGCTCGCCCGCGACGAGCGGGCCGGACTCTGGCTGCGGCTGGCTGCGGCGCCGGCGCCTCACCACGGCCTCGACCCGCGCCATCACCTCCTCGGGGTGACAGGGCTTGTTGATCCAGTCGTCGGCGCCGAGGCGCAGTCCGCGGACCCGCTGCGCGACCGTCGAGTTGGCGCTGCACACGATGACCCCCAGTCCCGGAAGCATCCCGCACACGCGGTCGAGGTAGCTCCAGCCCTCGGGGCCCAGAACCGAGGGGTCGAGCACGATCGCGTTCAGCTTCATGGCCACCAGCTCGTCCACGGGCGCACCGCTGCTCAGCACCCTGTGCTCCCAACCCGCAGCGTCGAGCCGGTTGGCGAGAACGCGGATGAAGCCGGTGTCGGTATCGATCACGGCGAGCCGGATCGTCCCCGTGGAAAAGGCCATCGCCTCGCGATGGTAGAGGCGGGACGGACCGCGGGGAACGCGGTTCACAGGGTTTTCACATCCTTTCGTGCTTGAGAGCCCGCATTTTCCGGCGTTGATCGCGCGATTATCCGGATCTTCACCCGGCCTTCCGACCGGCCCGGCAGTGTGCCGATAGCTCACGAGAACTCCTCTCTCGTAGCGCGCGCGACCCCTCGCTCCCTGCCCCGTGGGTCGCGCGCACCTTTTGTGGCGCTAACCGAACGTCGCCGAGCGCACTCCGGTCGCGATCAGGGTCAGCACAGTGAGCCCGGCCAGGACCCGGTAGAGGACGAATGCGTCGTAGCTGTGGCGGCGGACCAGCGCCAGCAGCCACGCGATGGCGAGGTATCCCGAGATCGCCGAAGCGATCGTGCCGACGATGATCGGCCCGGCGACGCCGTCCGGCAGGCCCTCGGTGATCGCCTCGTGGGCCTTGACGACGACGGCGCCAGCCGTCGCGGGAGCGAGCAGCAGAAACGAGAGCCGCGCCGCGGTGTCGCGATCGAGGCGCAGGAAGCGCCCGGCGGAGATCGTGATCCCCGAGCGCGACACGCCCGGAGCCAGGGAGAGCACCTGGGCCAACCCGACGTAGACGCCGTCCCGAAGGGTCACCCGCTCCAGCGACCGCTGCTGCGGAAGCCGATCCGCGAAGCCGAGCACGAGACCGAACACAATCAGCAGGATCCCGATCATCCACGGCTCGCCGAGGTTGTCGTCGATCCAGTCCTCGCCCAGGCCTCCGGCAATCACGGCCGGGATCGTCCCGACCACGAGCGCCCACCCCAGGCGCTCCTCCGGGGCCTCGATCGCCCGTCTGCGAAGCGACCGCCACAGTCCGGCCAGGATCTCGACGATGTCGCGGCGAAAATAGCTCAGCACCGCGACCAGCGTCCCGGCGTGAAGCGCGACGTCGAAGGTCTTGTTGAAGGACTCGTGGGTCTCGAGGAACGTGTAGTCCTGAAGCCACGGGACGAGGATCAGGTGGCCTGAGGAGGAGATCGGCAGGAACTCGGTGAGTCCCTGAACGATCCCCAGCAGGAGTGCCTCGAGCTCGGACACGGCGGCGGGATGCTAGTCGCCCGACATTAAGCGCCGGATGTAGGCTTCCCGGGATGTCCGGGTCACGTCTCGCGCGCCTCGCCTCGGCCATGCTCGCGGCCGTGGCCGTGCTGCTTGCCCTGGCGCCCGCCGCGCTCGCCGCCGACGGGGTCGGCCTCTGGGGCCGCACCGACGACCGCGTCGTCACCTACGCGGGATTCATCGTCATCGCGTTCTTCGCGGTCCTGGTCACGGTCCTGTCGATCGTCCAGATGCGGCTCGAGGGCCGCAGGGAGCGCCTCAAGCAGGACCTCGAGCGCCTGCGGCGTCCCTAGCTGGGCTAGTTCCTGTCTGCGGCCGAGTCGCCCTTGGCATTCCCGGCGCCCGTAGCGCGGTGCTCCTCTTCGCAGAAGGGCGAGCAGTAGACCTGGTCGGGCCTCTGCGGCTCGAAGCCGCAGCCGCAGTAGGGACAGCGCCTCGACTTCGGCTCGGGCTCGGTCACGCTGCGGGCTTGCGGGCTCGAATCAGTGCCGAGCCGGCGTGCTCGTGCACGCGATGCGTCTCGCGTATCTCGATCTCCTCGAACCCCGCCGCCTCGAGCTCACGGCGGAAGTCCGCCTCCGTGAGCGCCCCGGCGATGCAGCCCGTCCACTGCTCCATGTCGCGGCGGGTGGCGTCATCCATCTCGGGATCCGCGACGATGTCGCTGACCGCGAATCTGCCGCCCGGCCGCAGGACCCGGGCGGCCTCGCGCAGCACGCTCGGCTTGTCGGCCGACAGGTTGATGACGCAGTTCGAGATCACGACGTCGACCGAGTCGCCGGGCAGAGGGACCGCCTCGATCGTCCCCCTGAGCCACTCGACGTTCTCGATCCCGGCGCGGCGCTGGTTCTCGCGCGCCAGCGCGAGCATCTCGTCGGTCATGTCGAGCCCGTAAACCTTGCCGCTCGGACCCACGCGCTGTGCGGACAGCAGCACGTCGAGTCCGCCGCCCGATCCGAGATCGAGCACGGCCTCGCCCTCGTGCAGGTCGGCCACCGCGGTCGGGTTTCCGCAGCCCAGCGAGGCCAGGACGGCCTCCTCGGGGACCTCCTCGCCCTCGTAGCGCGAGGCGCCGAAGACGGCCAGCTCCTGCTCCGCCGTCATCTGCCCGCCACACCCCGGGCCGCAGCCGCAGCCGTCCGCCTCGCCGAAGTGCTCGGCGGCCGCGGCGTAGCGCTCCCGGACCGCCTCGCGGATCTCGTCGTCGCCGGTCAGTTGCTCAGCCATGCGGACAGCTCCTTCAGTGACTTGGGGTTGACGTAGTAGTAGGCCCAGAGCCCGCGCCGCTCGGATCCGACGACGCCCGCATCGCGCAGGACCTTGAGATGGTGGGAGACGGTCGGCTGCGAGAGGTCGAACAGGGGCACGAGCTCGCAGACACACACCTTGCCGGCGTGCTTTCGCAGCACGTCGACGAGCTGGAGGCGAATCGGATCGCCAAGCGCCTTGGCCACGGTGGCCATTCGCTCGGCCTCGCGACGCTCGACGTCCGGATAGACGACCGGCTCGCAACACACCTCGCCGGCGGGGCGCTTCTGCTTCGGAGCAAGCTCCAGATCGACAGGCATCTATTTACGTATATCAATTGTAATCACAAATGTCAATCGAATAGCATGGGATCCGCGGACGGAAGGAGGCTTCGATGGCAGTCCAGATCGATTCGGCGACCCGGGAGCACCTCGAGCGCGGACTCGATGCGCTCAGCGAGGAGTTCCGCGGCGTCTTCTCGCGCGAGACGATCGAGCGTTACATCGACATGTCGATGGGGAAGCTCTCAGATGCGCGCTTTGCGGACTTCGTGCCGCTGTTCGTGCACCGATTCGCGAGGGAGCGTCTGCGAGCATTGGCCCAGGTGGAGGGCAAGCTGACCAAGGACGCACCCGAGGTCCTGTTCGTTTGCGTCCACAACGCCGGCCGCAGCCAGATGGCGGCAGCGCTGATGGACCTCTACGCCGAGGGACGCGTGCACGTCCGCTCGGCGGGGAGCGATCCCGCCGACCGGATCAACCCGGCGGCCGCCGAGGCGATGGCGGAGCTTGGCGCCGACCTCGACAAGGAGTTTCCCAAGCCGCTCAACGATGAGTTCGTCAGGGCCGCCGACGTGGTGATCACGATGGGCTGCGGCGACGCCTGCCCGATCTACCCCGGCAAGCGCTACGAGGACTGGGAGCTCGAGGACCCCGCCGGCCAGGACATCGAGACGGTGCGCCGGATCCGAGACGAGATCTCCGAGCGAGTGCGAGCGCTCCTGGCGGAGCTCGTTCCCGACGCTACCGGCTGATCGCCTGTGCGCGGGCCTTATTGATCGTCTCGACCTCGGCGCCGCCGGAAGATCGCCCAGACGGCCCCGGCCATCATTCCCCCGCACATCACGACCATCATCAAGACCATGCCCGCGACCAGAACTGTCGAAATGTCCACGAGCCCGAGCCTCCTTAGTCTCTCTGAGTTAGTTCGGTCAACGCTAATACCCGCCAGCTGGCTTTGCGAGCCGTCGCACCACCAGCGTCGCCCACATCGCACCACCCACGATCGCCACCTGGGTCAGGGCGAGCAGGGCGTGCGCCAGCTCGGGGTCGTTGCCGTCGGCATGCTCGATGAAGTGCCAGACCGCCACCGGCACGTAGGCGACCGAGGCGAGGAACGTGGTCAGGTAGCCGCGGTAGCCGGCGATCCTCGGTCGCTGAGCTGGACCACGACCGCGACCCAGAGTGCGCGCAGGCTCGCGCTAACCGCCATCGCTAGCAGACCTCGCAGCAGGCTTCGCCGCGCCACGCTTCCCGGCCCTCGCGAACGGCGACGGTCGCGATCAGCAGTGCCGCGGCGGGGTCGGCCCACCACCAGCCGAGCAGCGCGTTGGCGCCGAGGCCGGCCAGCAACCCGGCCGAGAGGTAGGCGCAGAGCAGGTTCTGGCGTCCTTCGCTCTTGGTGGCGGACGAACCGAGACGATCGCCGATGCGGGCCTTCGCCGAGGCCAATAGCGGCATCGTCACGAGCGTCACCGCCGCCAGGCCGATCCCGACCCAACTCGCATCGGGACGATCAACGCTGACCAGCGATCGCGTCGCCTCGACTGCGACGTAGGCGGCGATCAGGAAGAAGCACGCTCCGATCAGCCTCTGCGCTCGAAGCTCGGCCGCCTCGGAGCCGGCACGGGATGCGGCGAAGCGCCAGATCACGATCAAGCCGGCGAGCGACTCGACGAGGCTGTCGGCGCCGAAGCCGATCAGGGCGATCGAGCCGGCGGCGAGGCCGGCGGCGACCGCGATCGCGGCCTCGACCACGTGCCAGCCGATTCCGACCCAGGCGAGCAGCCGGGCTCGGCTGACCAAGCCCTCGCGCTCGCGGTCGCCTGCCCCGGTGGCGAGCAGCGGAAGATCAAGCGTGCGACCCTCGATGGCCAGAGCTTAAGCCCCCGCATTAGCATCCGCGCATGGCAAAGGTGCGCTACGAGCGCTCCGGCGCTGCGGCGGTCCTGACGATCGACCGGCCGGAGCGGCGCAACGCCGTCGACGGCGAGACCGCCGGGCTGCTGCTCGACGGCTACCGCCGCTTCGAGGCCGACCCCGACGCCCGGGTGCTCGTCCTGACCGGCGATGGTCCCGACGCGTTCTGCGCCGGCGCCGACCTCAAGGCGATCGCCGCCGCGGCCGAGAACCCGGAGCTCGCCGACCGCGCCACGATCGAGCGGCCCGAGGGACCGATGGGGTTCACGCGCTTGACGCCGACCAAGCCGGCGATCGCGGCGATCTCCGGCTGGTGCCTGGCCGGAGGGCTGGAGCTGGCGCTGTGGTGCGACCTGCGGATCGCCACCGAGACGGCGCGGCTGGGCTTCCCCGAGCGGCGTTGGGGGGTGCCGCTGATCGACGGCGGCACTCAGAGACTGCCGAGGATCGTGGGGCTCGGGCGGGGGCTCGACATGATCCTGTCGGGACGCATCCTCGAGGCCGCCGAGGCGCTCGACTGGGGGCTCGTCAACGAGGTCGTCTCCGAGGGCGGCCACTTGGAGCGCGCGTTCGAGCTCGCCGAGGGGATCGCCGCCTTCCCCCAGCCGACGATGCTGTCGGACCGGCGCGCCGCGCACGAGGGGCTCGGGCGCCCGATGCCCGACGCGCTCGCGCTCGAGGCCGAGCTCGGGCAGGCATCGATCGCGACCGGGCTCGAGGGAGCGACGCGGTTCGCGGCCGGCGAGGGCCGCCACGGCGCCGGCGCCGGGGCGTAGCGCGTCAGCTCTCTCGGAGCCGGAACGAGGTCAGCAACCGCTTCTCGGTCTCGCCCTCGATCTCGGCCACGACCTCGACCTTGTCGGCGAGCGGGGTGCCGCGCAGCTTCGTCCCCAGCAGGTCGTCGACCTGGAAGATGCCGGCGGAGTTGTTCATCCTGATCTCGATTCGCACCGGACGCTCCTCGCCCGCCGAGATCACGACCTCGTCGATCGCCGCCGCCGACAGCGAATGGATCCCCAGCTCCCCGGCCTCGAATGGGATCCGCGAGCGGCCCTGCGCCATGTCGAGCGCGTCGGCGACCCGCACCACTCCGGCCTCGACCGTGTAGGGCTCGCCGCGGCGGCGGTGCCCGATGATCGCGTGCATCGCCTCCGACGCGACGACGGTGCGCTCCGGCTCGTCGTAGACGCCGTCGAGCAGCTCGTCGAGCTTGCGCGCGGCGAGGAAGAGGCTGAACGCCTCGTGGTCGGCGCGATGGATCGACATCCCGACGTCGTGCAGCAGCGATCCCGCGGCGACGACGACCTCGGCGTCGCGGTCGCGCATCCCGTGATCGGCGACCATCGCCGGCTCGACGCCGCCCTTGACGAGCAGACGCAGCAGGCGCAGCGCGACGTTGAGCACCACCTGCACGTGGACCCAGGAGTGATCGGACATCCGGAGCCGCTCCGATGTGAGCTGGTTCATGTACCACCAGGCGCGGACCTGAGGGTCCGCGTTGACCGCCTCGAGCAAGCGCTCGAGCCTGCGGTTGCCGCGCGTCGGCGCTCTGACCCGAGCCTCGGCGATCGCCTCGCGGGGCGGCTTGCGCCGCGGCTGCTCGGGCGCCGGCGCGGGCTCGGTCTCGGACTCGGCCCCTGCCTCGGGCTCGGTCTCTGGAGGGTCGCCTGGCGCGTGCACGGCGGGCAGTTTCGCGGGTTTCGGCAGCTTTTTCTCGACGCCGGGTTTGCCGCCGAGCCAGGGCGTAATGTCGTCGCGATCGTGCCAACAGGGGAGTCGCCGAAGGCCCAGTGTCCGAACACCCGGCTGACGATTCCCGAATGTTCTTGCTCCCGCTGTCTCGAGGAGCAGATTCGTCGCGTCGCGCCGGCGTTGCTCGAGAGGGAGGTCCGCGCGCCGGCTCTTTCGGACCCTGTGCCGATCACCGTGCGGCGCGGCGCGCGCCTCGCCTAGCGGCTCGCCCTTTTGTACGGACGAGACCTCATCGTGGCTTGATCCGCGGGCGCCCCTTCTCGCGGCCGTTTCTCGGGGGTAGAGTGGCCGGGTGGCCAGCCTGCTCTCGATCGAGCGGCGCGAAGAGGTCGCGGTGGTCACGCTCCAGCGACCCGAGAAGCGAAACGCGCTCTCGATCGACATGCGGATCGAGCTCGCGGACGCGTTCCGGGGCCTCGGCTCCGACGAAGGGATCGGCTGCATCGTTCTGACGGGCGCGGGATCGGCCTTCTGCTCGGGCATGGACGTGGACCAGTTCGGAGGCGACGTCGCGCACAAGCGGCGCCTCGTGGAGACGAGCACGCTGGCCTTCGAGGCGGTTGGAAGCTGCACCCGTCCCGTGGTCGCGGCAGTCAACGGGCCGGCGCTCGCCGGGGGGTTCGCCCTGGCGCTGCTGTGCGATCTGCGAATCGCCTCCGAGGCCGCGCTGTTCGGCTACCCCGAGCTACCGCGCGGCATCCCGCCGAGCTACGCCGCGGCGCGAGCCGTGCTGCCCGCCACGGTGGCCCAGGACCTTTGCCTGACGGGTCGTATGGTCGACGCCCACGAGGCTCTCAAGCTCGGTGTCGTGCGCGAGGTCCACGATGGAGAGATCGTCGAACGGGGCGTCGAGCTGGCTGCCCAGATCGCCGCCCTGCCCCGCGAGGCCGTGCTTGAGACGAAGCGCCGCACGCAGCTCGAGCGCAAGCACCTGTGGGGCTTCCTGTTCGATGACGAGCGGCGCGTGTTCGAGCGCGCACTGCTCGGCGACGAGCCCGAGCCCGCCGCCTGACGGCCTCTGTCGCCGAATCAGCTCAGCCAGGGAGAGGCGGCGATCAGCAGCTGAGGCCAGATGTAGGTCTCGATCAGCGCCGCGATGACGAGGATCGGGACCGCGAGCCCCACCGTCGCAAAGGTCGCCGCGAGCAGGTCCTGCCACTCGTCGCGACGGCTGGCGATCAGCCACGCCGCCAGCGGGAGGAACAGCGCCACGAGCTCGGGGATCGCGTGCGGAAGAACGGTGAGGATCAGTACTCCCGGGGTAACCCCGATCTGATCGGAGAGCGTCGAGGCCGCAGAGCCGAGCACGTAGGCCTGGGTCGTTAGCGAGAAGCAGGTCGCCACGACCACGAATGCGATCCCGACCGGCCCCGCCTTCTCGTGGATGACCCGCGACAACCCCGTGCGCTGCGCGGCCGCATGGCGCAGCGAGCTGCCGGCGATGAACCCGGCGACGCACGCCGTCGCGTGCAGGGCGAGGACGAGGGCATTGCGGCCCAGGACGGCGGCGACGTCGGCAGCCGTCGGGTCGTAGCTGATCCCCGCGAGCCACAGCTCGCCCAGATCCGGCGTCGCGACGGTCGCGACGAGCCACACAGCGCTGAGCAGCCCGACCGCAACAATCAGGCTCCAGCCGAACCATTCACGCAGCACGGGACCCGGGTCGCGCTGCCAGCGCGCGAGCGCGCCGCGCGTATCCCGGAGCCCTTGGACCAGGACGTAGTCTTCGGCGCCCACCCAGTCATTATCGGATGCGTAGCGCGAAGGCGTTAGCCGGCCCATACATGCCTGGCCGACTCGACGGCTAGATGATTGATTCCATGGCCATGTGCGCCTGGGGCGCCAGGCGCGTCATCCAGGTGCGCAGGGTCGCGGGATCAGTCATCTAACCGCAGACCGGCCAGGCGCTCGAGCCCCCGCGCTGATAGAGCAGTGCCGCGCGGTAGTCCTGCTCGGCCTCGGGCGCCGCGGCGGGGTCCCCGCTGCCCCCGACAGAGGCCCAGGTCGAGCGGTCGAACTGATACTTGCCGCGGTACGTCCCGTCGGACGAGACGGCCGTCGGATCGCCGCCCGACTCGCAGGACGCGATCGACTCGAGCGTGGCGCGCGACACCCCGGCGACCGTGTTCGCGTCCTCGGCCTCGCGCACCCGGTCGCGCAGCCGCTCGATCTCGTGCTCGAGCTGGTCGATCGTCAGGTCCCCGGCCGGCGGAACGCTCTCGATGCCCACTCCGGCGGCCTGCCCCGCGAGGTCCTGGTAGGTGTCGCGCAGGCGATCGAGCTCCCGATCGGCCTCGATCGAGGCCGCGAGCCGATCGCCAGGGCGCTCGAGCAGCTTGGCGTCGGCGGAGCCTGGAGTGATCTCGTCGGCGACCGGCTCGGCCGCCGCGGCCACGGCGCCGCCGCCCACGACGCTGAGGGCGCTCACGGCAGCGATCAGATTCATGCGGGTACGCACGGAAGAACCACCTCCGTTGGTCTCGCCTCACCCGGCTGGACGTGCGTCCGCGCCTCCAGGGCTTGCGCCCGAGGTACTCGGCCGGGCCTTCGGCCCCAGGGCGGTGATCAGCGCGCTATGTGCGCGTGCCCCGGGGAACGCGGCAGGGTCTCAGAGTGCGACCGCCGCCTGCGTGATGTCGGTCACGCTTGCAAGACGCCGTGCCCGGGCCCTGTGGGTGGTTCGCTAGCGGTTCGCCTCGCCGGGGATGCAGCCAGTGCCACCGGGCTCCCAGACCGCGTCGTCGAGCCCGGCGGCGCGCAGGTCGTCGTCGAGGATGGCCTCCACGTCGATCCGCAGCGGGATCTCGTTGCTGACCACCACGCCGCCGCCCGGCAGCTCGTCGTTCCAGCTCACCCCGAACTCGTGGCGGTTGACGTTCCCCTCGACGAGGAAGCCGATGCGCCGCAGCGTGCCGCGGTTGACGTCGCCCTCCCAGTAGGGAGTCTCCCACTGGCCCTGGAAGGTGACGGCCAGCGGTACCTCGCGGGTGGAGCCGCGGATCGTCAGCTCGCTGGTGCCGAGGTAATGCAGCGCGCCCTCGCGCTCCGTGAGATGGCCGGTGAAGGTGATGTGGGGATGGTTCTCGACGTCGAAGAAGTCGGGACTGCGCAGGTGGGCGTCGCGGTCGGGCTCGCCCGTCCACAGCTTGGTGGCGTCGATCACGCCCTCGAATCGGGCTCCGAGCGGGCCGTCCGGGTCGAAGTCGATGCGTCCGTGGACGTCCTTGAAGTGGCCCCGGACCCAGGTGACCATCATGTGCCGTGCCTGGAACTCGGCCGAGGTGTGGCCTGGCTCGAAGCTCCAGGTGCTCATTCGCCCATCGTCCTCACCCCCACAACCGTAGCCTTATGCGACCGCCGTGAAGCTGCTCGCCTTCAGCGATCTGCACTGCGACCTCGTTCAGGCCGCGAGGCTGGTGGAGACGGCCGCCGAGGCCGACGCGGTCGTCGCGGTCGGCGATCTCGCCTCGATCCACAGCGGGCTCGAGGAGACCGTCGCGGCGCTACGCCCGATCGACCGCCCGATCGTGCTCGTTCCCGGAAACAACGAGACCGATGTCGCGCTGCGCGAGGCGTGCGCGGGCTGGGAGTCCGCGACCGTGCTTCACGGCGAGGCGACGCGGATCGGCACGACGACGATCTTCGGGCTCGGCGGCGGCGTACCGGTGACGCCCTGGGACTGGAGCTTCGACCTCACCGAGCAGGAGGCCGAGCGACTCCTCGCCCGCTGTCCGGAGGAGGCGGTGCTGGCCGTGCACTCCCCACCGTTCGGCCACGTCGACTTGAGCCGCGGCCGCCACCTGGGCTCGCGGGCGGTGCTCGCGGCGATCGAGGCGAAGCGCCCGCCGCTGGCGCTGTGCGGTCACATCCACGAAGGGTGGGGAGGCGAGTCGGCGATCGGACCGACCCGGGTGGTCAACGTCGGCCCGCGCGGGCTCCTGGTGGGGGTCTAGGACGGCACCGCGGCGGTCTCGGCGATCGGTCGGGGGCGACCCATCAGGTAGCCCTGGACGTTGTGGACGCCGTACTCACGCAGCAGCTTCAGGGTGAGGGCATCCTCGACGCCCTCGGCGACGGTCCTCAGCCCGAACTCCTTCGCGATCGCGACGATGCTGCGAACCATGGCCTGGTCCTCGGAGCTCCGCGTCAGGTCGCGCACGAAGGTGGTGTCGATCTTGAGAAATCGCACGGGGAGGTGGCGAAGGTAGGTCAAGGAGCCGTATCCGGTGCCGAAGTCGTCGAGCGCGAAGCGGCAGCCGAGCCGCACCATGCGGTCGGCGAAATCGCGCGCGGCATCTAGGTGGTGGATCGCGTCGCTCTCGGTGATCTCGAAGACGATTCGCTCGGCGCTCTCGCCGGCCTGTATGAGGACACGCTCCACCGCCAGGGTGAGGCTCTCGTCGCAGATCGATTGAGCCGACAGATTGACCTCGGCGTAGCGCCCGCGGTTTGCGAGCCGAACGCCCTCGGAGAGCATCTGCTGGTCGACGAGGCCAATCAGGCCATGGCGCTCGGCGGCGGGCACGAAGCCCTCCGGGAGGATGATCATTCGGCCGTCGCCGGGGCTGCGAACCCGGGCCAGGAGCTCCTCCTGCACCAGGGCTCCGCCCTGCGCATCGAGGATCGGCTGGGTGTAGGCGAGCAGGTTCTCGGCGGTCAGCAGGCCGCGTAGCCGCGCCTCGGCCAGCTTGCGCTCTGTGACGTCGAAGGCGACGGCGAACCAGGTCTCGCCGTCCGAGCGCGCGCTCCAGCGAAGCCAGCGCCAGTGGCCGTCCTTGGTGCGGTAGCGGTTCTCGAAGTTGACGAGCTGATAGTCGGGCAGGTCGACCTTCAGCGCCTCCCGAGCGGTGCGGGCGACGTCGTCGGGGTGCACGAAGTCGATGAACGGGCGCTGCATCAGCTCCTCGCGGGACCAGCCCAGGACCCGCTCCCATGCGGCGTTGAGCGACGTGAAGTAACCGTCGGCGTTGACGGTCCCGATCAGGTCGCGATCGATCTCGAACTGCAGCTCGCCGCTCCCGCTGCCGTGCTCGGTTGGCTCCTGTCGCGTCTCGGCGCGTTCCATGCATTCCCTTCCCGGATCGGATCATCCGTGAACCGTCGTGTAGTGCCACCGTAATCCGCGCCGCCGTCCCGGTCAAGCGTCGGTCGCACTTGCACGGCGACGGACAGGGCGCGATGATCTCCCGGCACGCGCCGGCGACGGGGATGGGAGGAACGAAGGTGGCAAGCACAGACTCCGCAACCACCGAGCTGACAGCGAGGCGGAAGCTCCCCCGCAAGCTGTACGAGAAGGAGCTGCAACGGCTTCAGACGGAGCTGGTCGTGATGACCGAATGGGTGCGGCGCAAGGAGGCGAGGGTGGTGGTGATCTTCGAGGGTCGCGACGCGGCGGGCAAGGGCGGCGTGATCAAGCGCATCACGCAGTACACGCGGCCACGCGCCGTGCGAGTGGTGGCGCTACCGGCGCCGACCGAGCGCGAGCAGAGCGAGTGGTACTTCCAGCGCTACGTCCCGCACCTGCCGGCTGCGGGTGAGATGGTGCTGTTCGACCGCAGCTGGTACAACCGCGCGGGCGTCGAGCACGTGATGGGCTTCTGCACCGCCGAGGAGTACCGACGCTTCATGCATCAGTGCCCGATCTTCGAGCGCATGCTCGTCGACGACGGGATCATCCTCGTCAAGTACTGGTTCTCGGTCTCCGACGCCGAGCAGGAGCGGCGCTTCGAGGCGCGTATCGACGACCCGCTCAAGCACTGGAAGCTGAGCCCGATGGACCTCGAATCGAGAAACAGATGGGTCGACTACTCGCGCGCCAAGGACGAGATGTTCGTGCATACCGACATCCACGAGGCGCCCTGGCACGTCGTCGAGTCGGACATCAAGCGAAACGCGCGCATCAACTGCATGAGCCACCTGCTGTCGATGGTTCCGTACGACCACCACAAGGAGCCGCGCGTGAAGCTGCCCAAGCGCCAGGACGACACGGGCTACGTGCGACCGCCGCGCGCCATCTACACCTACGTGCCCGACGCCGCCGCGGAGCTGATCGCCGGCTCGAACTCCAAACCCAAGTCGAAGTCGAAGTCGAAGTGACGCCTGCGCGCCGCTCCGACTAGGATGCGCGCCGTCATGGAGGCGACCACCAAGCGGATCGAGGTCGGCCGGGTAATCAGCGAGACCTTCGCCATCTACGGCGCCAACGCGGCCCCGCTGCTCGGCGGCGGGAGGGCCCGGCCCGCCGGCGCGCCCGAGGCGGCGCCGCCCGCCCCGCCGGCGGCCTGACGACAGCAAGGCTCACCGGAGCTCGCGCGGGTGAGCACGTGGAGGGTCGTCTCCCTTGTTGTGGGCGTTGCCGCGCTCGCAGCGGGCCTCGGCCTCGGCCTACCCAAGCTGCTCTCCGGGGACCACGACAAGTACGGACGGATCCCGATCCCGCCGGGCCGCGGCACCGTCGAGCTTCCGGCCGGCGAGGTGGTCGTCTTCTATGAGGAGGCTCGCGCGATATCCCAGGACGAAGTCCTTCCCGAGCCGCAGGTCGACTGGCGGATCCGACCGGCGGGCGGCGGCGAGCCACTGCCGCTCGACGGCGACGGGGGCAGGGAGACCGATGTCCGGGAGGATCGTGCGTGGACGGACTTCGAGGGCCTGGACGTGCCCGAAGCAGGTCCCTACGAGGTGACGATCCGAGACATCGCAACGGGGGGGCCGCAGCCGGCGGTCACGTTCGGGACCTCGGGGGTCACGGCACTGGCGCTCGCACTGGTGATCGGGGGGTCGCTGATCGGCAGCACGCTGATCGTGCTCGCGCTCTTCGTGAGGCGCGGCTGCGCGCCCCGATGAGAGACGAGACCACGATCTTCGCCCGAAGGCCCCGCAGGTGAGCGGGCGCCAACATCTCGAGGCCAGCCTCGCGAAGCACTCCGAGGAAGCGGCGGCGTGGAAATCGCCGATGTACTCGGAGTTCTGCACGCGGATGCGCGACGACGTCGCGGCGGGAGGCCCGACGTGGAGGCTGCTCGAGCCCTACGCCGCCGAGCCCGCGGACGAGTACTACGAGCTCGCGCCCGACGTGGTGCGCTGCGAGCTGCGGCTCACGATCTGGCCGGGGGGCGAGGAGCGCCTGCTCGCCCGGGGGGATGTCCACCTCGCCCCGGTGGAATGGCTCGAGTAGCTGCGCGGCGCGAAGGCTGGTGATGGCAGGGCCGTCTGACCGAGCCCCGCGCGGGGCGTCAAACTAGCCGGCGGTGCCCAGGCTTCCCTCGCTTCCCTCCCTGCCGCGTCCTCCGATCGGCCCCGACCCGCTGCGCCGGATCCGGGTCCCCGGCGACCTCGACTCGATCACGACCGTGGGCGAGGAAGCCGATCCCGAGGCGGCCGGGATGAGCCGCGAGGCCGTCGAGCGGATCTGGGACGCCGCCGTCGCCTGGTATCGGAGCGGCATCCATCCCGCGATCCAGCTTTGCCTGCGACGCAACGGCTTGGTGGTGATCGACCGCGCGATCGGCCACGCACGGGGCAACGGCCCCAAGGATTCCGAGGACGAACCCAAGGTTCCCGCCACGCCGGGGACGCCGTTCTGCATCTTCTCCGCCTCGAAGGCGGTCACGGCGATGGTCGTGCACCTGCTCGACGAGCGCGGCGCACTGAGCATCGGCGACCGCGTCGCCGACCACGTCCCGGAGTACGCCCGCCACGGCAAGGACGAGACGACGATCGCCCACATCCTCGCGCACCGCGCCGGGGTCGCGGCGATGCCTCGCGACGCGATCGACCTCGACCAGCTCGCCGATCGCCACTTCCTCGTCCGAACGGTCTGCGATGCCCGGCCCACGAGCTCACCCGGCAAGCTGCTCGCCTACCGCGCGCTGTCCGGCGGGATCATCCTCGGAGAGGTCGTCGAGCGCGTGACCGGAAAGCCGATCCGCGACGTGCTCGCGGAGGAGATCCTCGATCCGCTCGGCTTTCGCTGGGGCAACTACGGCGTGGGCGAGTCGGACGTGCCCGCGGTGGCGCTCAACTACGTCACCGGACCGCCGCTGCTGCCCCCGCTGTCGACCCTCGCCACGCGCGCGCTCAGCGCCCCCTTCGACCACGTTGTCGGGCTCTCCAACGATCCGCGCTTCACGACCGCGATGATCCCGTCGGCGAGCGTGATCACGAACGCCAACGAGCTGTCGCGCTTCTTCGAGATCTTCCGCGCCGGCGGACAGCTCGATGGAGTCCGGATCATGAAGCCGGAAACCATTCGCCGCGCGCTCACCGAGCAGTCGCGGCTCGAGGTCGACTTCTCGCTGATCTTCCCGACCCGCTTCAGCTACGGCCTGATGCTGGGAGCCGACGTTATCAGCCTGTTCGGGCGCGACACCGACAAGGCGTTCGGGCACCTTGGGCTGATCAACATGATGGGTTGGGCAGATCCCGAGCGCGCGATATCGGGCGGGCTCAACACGAGCGGGAAGGCGCTCGTCTATCCCGAGCTTCACCGCTTCTACGGCGTGATGCAGCGGATCGCTTCCGAGGCGCCGAAGGTGGCCGCATCGGAGCTCGCGTTCTAGATGCGCCGGACTTTCGATGCGCCGGGGCTCGCAGCCGCGCTGCTCGGTGCCCTCGCCTGCGGCGCGGCGATGGCCGCGTCGGGCGCCGCGGCACTGTCGGTGTCGAGGGCGGGCGAGCCACCGGCCTTCGCGGCGACCATCTCGCCGCTCGACCACGAGCTACGCGAGCGGATGAAGGGCAGCTCGTGGCACCACGGCTGCCCCGTGGGCCTCGGCAAGCTGCGTCTGCTCGAAATCAGCTACTGGGGCTTCGACGATCGGTCCCACCACGGGCGCCTCGTCGTGCAGCGGCGCGTGGCCGACGACGTGGTGGCCGCGATGCGGTCGCTGTTCGAGGACCGCTACCCGATCAGGCGCATGGTCCTGATCGACCGCTACGGCGGGGACGATCACCGTTCGATGGCGGCCGACAACACCTCGGCGTTCAACTGCCGCTTCATCGCCGGGCAGCCGGGTGTGTGGTCCCAGCATGCCTACGGTCGCGCGATCGACATCAATCCGGTGGAGAACCCCTACGTCTCAGCCGGCGGCTCGGTCTCCCCGCCGGCGGGCGAGGCGTTCGCCGACCGCTCTAAGCACGAGCCGGGGATGATCCACGACGGCGACTCGACGGTGCGTGCTTTCGCAGACCAGGGATGGGGCTGGGGCGGGAACTGGAGCCCCGAGAAGGACTACCAGCACTTCTCGGCGAGCGGCGGCTGAGCGCCGCCCGCCAGGGGGCCCAGGCGCAGCCGACTAGAACCCGCGCCGCTCGGAGAGCAGCGAGATCCCGGCGCCGCCGAGCAGGAGGATGGCCGCGAGCGGCCAGCCCGGTGACTCGTCACCGCGGGCGAGGATGATGACGTTGAAGACGATCGCGGCGGCGAGCAGGAAGATGGCGAGGTTTACGCGGGACTTTCTGGACACGGCGAGCCTCCTTGGAGCCTTGGAGCCTGAGTGGTCCCCCGAGTGTGACGCCCCGCGACGACGGACGGGGTGCCGCCTCGGCGCAGCTCAGCCGGTCGCCCGCTCGAAGCTGAGCAGCTCCGTACGACCGCTGCCGCCCGAGACCAGCAGTTCCATCACCGGCCCGACGCCTCTCGCGTAGAGCTTGTACTCCTGGACCTTGGGCTCGAGCGGGTTCGTGTTGCTCGTCAACACGACGTCGCGGAAGTGCCCGAACGGCACCTCCGCCTGGGCGTCGGTGCTGAGCACGCCGGCCCGGTCCTCGGCCTCGCCCGCCTTGTACTCCTCGCGGTAGGTCATTCCCACGGCCGGGTCGGCGGGCACCACGATGCCCGGCTCGGCCCCGTCCACGCCGGCCTCGAACGAGCCCTCCGTCGACGCGGGCTTGCCGTGCTCGTACTCAGTGGTGTCCTCGCCGAAGTACCAGACATTCCCGGCGGAGTCCTGCGCGTACCAGTCGTAGGTGTCCTCGACGGTGACTCCGTGGTCGCTGACGACGTCGTGGACGACTCGGGTCTTGACCCCGGCGATCGTCTTCGTGTCGTCTGTCACCGTGACCACGACGCGCTGGCTCGCGCCATCCTCCTCCTCGCTGTACACCCAGCGGCTGCCGGGCGCCATCGGCCAGTAGGGGTTGTCGATCTCAGCCGTGAACTCGGAGGGATCGATGCTGGCGTGCTCGCTTCCCTGCGGCAGGGTCGAGCTCCCACCGGCGGACGTATCGTCACCGCCAGATCCACACGCGGCGAGGGCCAGCGCGCAGCCAACGCCGAGGATGGAGCCGGGGAGGAGGGCTCGCTCGGGTCGGCGCATCGGGACTAGTCGGCCTCCTCGTGCTGCTCGGAGCTCTCGTCGCCCTCGTGCTGCTCGGAGCCGTCGCCGCCCTCGTCGTCGCCCTCGACGACCACGAGGTCGTAGTTGTCGTCGAGTCGGACATCGACGGTCTCCCCGTCGGGTTTCGTGACCTCGACCTCCCATGTCGCGCCGTTCTCGGAGTCGAGCTCGACCGAGTTGGCGGTGCCGCCTCCCGTTATCTCGAGCGCGGCGGCGCGAGCCTTGTCCGAGTCCGGTCCGCTGACCTGCTCGGCGTCGTCGTTCTCGCCGACTGCCCCGGTGGCCAGGGCCACGCCGGTGCCGCCCGCCGCCAGCGCGAGGGCGGCGGCTCCTCCGATCAGGAACTTGCGTCGCTTCGTCATCTCAGGCTCTCCTTTCGCCCGTGTTCGCTTGTCGGACAGTTGTAGGAGGGCGGGGTGAAACGACCATGAAAGCTAACCGCGCCCAGCCGGGATCTCGATCCACACGTCGGCCCCGCCGGATGCGCCGTTCGTGGCGCCGGCCGTGCCTCCATGGGCGCGCGCGATCGTCTCCACGATCGCGAGTCCGAGCCCGCTCCCTCCGAGGCCTCGGGCCGGGTCGGCGGTCGCGAAGCGCTCGAAGGCGCGGTCGGCGAACCCCGGAGGAAAGCCGGGGCCGCGATCGGTGACGTGAAGCGCGATCCGCCCGCTCGCGGCCTCGGCCCGGAGATTGATCTGCCCGCCGCCATACCGCAGCGCGTTGTCGATCATGCTCGTCAGCGCCTGTTCGAGACGCAGCCGATCTCCGTCCACGGTCAGCTCACCGGCATCTTCGACGACCAGGAGACGGGCGAGCTGGGCGGCGCGGGCGCTGAACCGCTCCCGCACCCTCTCGAGCAGGCCCTGGACGGGGACCCGCTCGAGCTTCAGCGCCAGGCCCTTTTCGTCCGAGCGCGCGACGACGAGCAGGTCCTCGGCGAGCTGGATCAGGCGGTCGATCTCCCCGATCGACGAGCCGATCGCGGCGCGAAGCTCGCCCTCGTCGGACGCGTAGCGCAGCGCCACTTCGAGCTCGGTCTTGTGGAGCGCCAGCGGGGTGCGCAGCTCGTGGCTCGCGTCGTCGACGAAGCGGCGCTCGCGCTCCAGCGCCGCCTCGAGCCGGTCGAGCATCAGGTTGAGCGTCTCTCCGAGGCGCGAGACCTCGTCGCTTGCGGGAGCTACCGGGAGCCGTTCCGACGGGTCGTCGGCCGAGACCTCCGCGGCGCGACGGCGCATCGCCTCTACGGGGCGCAGCGCCACGGCCGCGACGCCGTAGCCGACCAGTGATGTCACGAGCAGGGCGATCGGCCCCCCTACCAGCAGCAGGGTTGCGAGGCTCGCCAGGGCTTCGTCGCGGTCGTCCAGCGACGAGCCCACGACCGCGACGACATCCCGGCCGCGTGCGTCCTCGGCCGGGGTGGCGAGAAGCCGTGCCGCGCCCTCAATGCCGGGCAGGCGGTCGCGCTCGAAGAACGCCGGCTGGGTCGCGGCACGCTCGAGCTCAGCTTGGCTCAGGACTGGCGTCCCCTGGAGCTGGGGGGTCGAATCGACCACCCGTCCGTCGGGCGCCAGAACCTGGGCCAAGCTCTCCTCGCCCTCGATCAGCGAGCTGTCGCTCGCGCTGCCGAGGCCTTGGTTCGAGCCTTCGACGAGCGCCACGACGTCACCGGCGCGCGAGCGCAAGCCGTTGTCGATTGACTCGTCGAGCTGTGAGCCGAGCCGCAGATAGAGGATCAGGCCCGCCCCCCCGAGAACGAGCGCCATCGCGGCGGCGAACACGAGCGTTACCCGCAGCCGGATCGGAACCCGCCTCATGCGCTCTCCTCGCGCAGCCGGTAGCCCGCTCCCCGCACCGTCTCGATCGAGTCGGTGCCGAACGGCCGGTCGATCTTGCGGCGCAGGAAGCGGATGTAGGAGTCGACGACGTTGGAGCGGTTCTCGTACTCGTAGTCCCAGGCATGCTCGAGGAGATCGAAGCGCGACAGGATCTGCCCCGGTCGCCGCATGAGCGTCTCGAGCAGCGCGAACTCCTTCGCCGACAGCGAGATCTCGGCGTTGCCCCGCCAGGCGCGCCGCGTCGCGGGGTCGAGGCGCAGCCCGGCGGCCTCGAGCTCGGCGGGGCGCTCCGGCTGTCCACGCCGAAAAAGGGCACGCAGACGGGCGAGCAGCTCCGCGTACGAGAAAGGCTTGGTGAGATAGTCGTCCGCCCCGCGGTCGAGTCCTGCGACCCGGTCGGCGACCGAATCGCGCGCCGTCAGCATCAGGATCGGCGACCACACGCCGGCGGCGCGCAGTCGCGCGCAGACCTCGAAGCCGTCGATGCCGGGGAGCATGACGTCGAGCACGATCGCGTCGTACTCGGTTGCCTCGGCTCTCCACACGGCGTCGTCACCGCTCGCGACCACGTCGGCGGCCATTCCCTCCGCCGCGAGACCGCGGCGGATCAGGCTCGCCATCTTCGCCTCGTCCTCGACGATCAGGACTCGCATCGCATGCCCGGCGAGCATTGTCCCGCCAGATGAAAGAAAGATGAAAGCCGGGGTCAGGGCAGCCTTAGCTGCCTCGGCGCCTTCGCCGCCCAGCCGGATGGCGCCCCCGGGCCTCGAGCCGGTCGCGGCTCGACTCCGTCGCGCTGATCCGCCTGACGCTTGTCAGCTCCCCGACGAGGATCTCCTCGACGCAGCGCCGGTGCCAGTGGTGGTAGTCGTCACCGCCGACCCGCCGGACGTAGTGGACGATCACGTGGTCCGCCCCGATCGGAACCTCGCCGTGGCATCCCGGACAACGGTAGAGCTTCTGCGAGATGCCGCGGATCAGCCATGCCTCGTCGCCGTCCGCGGTCAGCCCGCGAAGGCTGGTCCGCCTGTCCGGAAGCCCCTCGAACTCGCTCACGCATCCGACCCTTGCATCTACGGGGCGCGCTTGAAGACCTTGCGCACCAGGACGGTGTTGTCCTGCACGAGGTCGGGGCCCCACACGAACTCGGCTCCGTCCCAGTCGTAGGAGTCGAAGTCGGGAGCGTGCGGCTGCACCTCGTCGCGCGAGTGCTCCGTCGCGTGGGCCCAGCCCTTCGCCTTGAACCCGGGCTGGTTCCAGTCCTTCGGCTCCGGAGACGTCTCGACGTGGCAGGTCGCAGGATCGGCGAGACATTCCGCCACGTTCGTCGGCCCGCGGAAGGTGACGAAGCTTCTCCACGACCCGTTGGTCACCACGCCGTTGGAGAACGCCGCGATCAACCCGCCGTCGCCGGTCTGTGTGTTGTCGTATTCCAGCCCGGTGGTCGGATCGGCGAAGTCCTTGGCCCAAATCGCGAACGTCATCGGGTAACTCGCCCTGAACTCGACCGGCACGACGTTGAAGGGCGTGAAGTCGATCGGGTCCTCGGCCACCAGCTTGCCGTTGACGTAGAGCTCGAAGTCGTTGTCGGCGAAGACCTGCCCGCTGACGTGATGCTTGCGGGGCTTGGCCTTGGCCGCGTCGTTCGAGGCGGGGGGGGATTGTGACGCGGACGCGGCGGCCGACCCGGCGATTGCGATCGCGGCGATTGCGGCCGTCGCCGCGGCTCTGACTAAAGCTGGCTCGCTGCCGCGTCGCACCGGCATGCCAATGATTTGTAACGTGGTCGCTGATGGGTTGCCTGGTCGCGTTGCTGGCGCTGTTCTCGCCGCGGCTCGCGCTGTTCGCGCTGTGGCTGTTCGGGGACCTGCTCAGCCGGGCGTTCGACAGCTGGTTGGTCCCGCTGCTCGGGTTCTTCCTGCTGCCGTGGACGACGCTTGCCTACGCGGTTCTGTGGCACTACGGGGACGGCGTCGAGGGATTCGACTGGTTCCTCGTCATCCTCGCGTTCGTGATCGACCTCGGCTCCTACTTCCAGGGTCAGCGAACCCGCGTCGTCGAGGCGTAGGCGAGGGCTCGAGTCGTAGCCGCGAGGGCGTAGCCTTTGCGAGCGAGTGGAGCAAGCGACTCTCGATCGACCCGTTGCGCCTTCCGCATCCTTCCCGCCCGGCCCGCGGCTGCCCGCGCTGCTCAACGGCGTGCGCTACACGCGTGATCCGATCGGGTTCTTCGTCCGGCTCCAGCGTCGCCACGGGGACATCTTCAGCGTCCCGTTCCCGTACTTCGGCCGTGTGGTCTACGTTGCCGAGCCGCAGCTCGCAAAGCGGGTCTTCTCGGGCGATCCGGCGCAGTTTCACGCCGGCGAGGCCAACGCGACGGTCCTCGAGCCGGCGCTGGGCCCGAACTCGGTCCTGACGCTCGACGAGGACGAGCACCTGCGACAGCGCAAGCTCCTGCTGCCCCCGTTCCACGGCGAGCGGGTGCGCCGCTACGGCGAGCTGATCCGCGACATCACCGAGCGTGTGATGCAGACGTGGCCGATCGGCGAGCCCTTCGAGCTGCGCCCCCACACACAGCGCGTGACCCTCACGGTGATCCTGCGCGCGGTCTTCGGCATGCGCGACCCCGAGCGCGTCGAGCGCGCCACGCGGCTCGTCGACCAGTTCACGCGGCGCGCCAACCTCGTGATCGCGATGCCCTGGCTGCAGCACGATTTCGGCCGCTTCAGCCCCTGGTCGCGCTACAGGCGCGCCCGAGCAGCCCTCAACGAGCTGATCTACGAGGAGATCGCGATGCGGCGCGCCGAGGCCGACGGCGGCGACCGCGACGACGTGCTCTCGCTGCTGCTCGCCGCCGAGCACGACGACGGCACCCCGATGAGCGACGAAGAGCTCCGCGACGAGCTCATGACCGTGATCGGTGCCGGGCACGAGACCACCGCAACCGGGCTCGCCTGGGCGCTGGAGCGCCTGCTGCGCGAACCGCGCGCGATGGCCCGGCTGCGCGAGTCGATCGCCGCCGGCAAGGACGATTACCTCGACGCGACGATCAAGGAGACGCTGCGCGTGCGGCCCGTGATCGTCGACGTCGCCCGCAAGCTCACGGCCCCGGCCGAGATCGGCGGCTACGAGCTCCCCGCGGGCACCTTCGTCCTCCCCGCGATCGCGGCGCTTCACTATCGCGAGGACCTTTTCCCCGAGCCCGAGGAGTTTCGGCCCGAGCGCTTCCTCGACGGCCACGCCGACGCCTATGCCTGGATCCCGTTCGGCGGCGGGGTACGGCGCTGCCTCGGCGCGGCGTTCGCCCAGTTCGAGATGCGGATCGTGCTGCGCGCGATCCTCGAGCGGGCCGACCTCCGCGCCCCCGACCTCAAGCCGGAGCGCGTCAAGACCCGCAACATCACGCTGGCGCCCGGCAAGGGCGCGCGGGTCGTGCTCGAGCGCCCGCTGCGACCGGCCTCCAGCTCCGCAACGTCAGGCGCGGCGCAGCCGGCGACCTCGGCCGCCGGCTAGCCCGATGGGATGATTTGGGAGCCGTGGCCACGAACGGACATTCAGACGCCCCGATCGAGCTCTCGAACGTCGTCAAGAAGTTCGGCTCCGAGCGCGTGCTCGACGGCGTCGACCTGGCCGTCCCCCGTGGCGCGATCACGGTGCTGATCGGCCCGTCGGGAGCGGGGAAGACCGTCACGATCAAGCACCTGCTCGGACTGATGCGTCCCTCGTCGGGGGTCGTGAGAATCGAGGGCAAGAATCTCGCGGCGATTTCCGAGGACGAGCTGAACGAATTGCGGCGAAACATGAGCGTCGTGCTCCAGGGCGCGCTGCCGTTCACGTGCGGTCTGTTCTACTCGCTCAACGTCTTCGAGAACGTCGCCTTTCCGCTGCGCGATCGCAGGCGCTGGCCCGCCGACGAGATCGAGCGCGTGGTGATGGTCCACCTCGACATGGTCGGGCTGCGCGAGCGTGCCAAGGCGATGCCCGAGCAGCTGTCAGCCGGCGAGTGCAAGCGCACCGCGCTGGCGCGGGCGCTGGCGCTCGAGGCCGGCATCGTGATCATCGACGACTTCGACAGCGGCCTCGACGGCGTTCGCCTCGGGCTGCTGTGCGATCTGATCGCCGACCTGCAGCGCGACAGCCAGTCGACCGTCCTGGTCACGACCCACGACATGACGGCGGCCCGCAGGCTCGCCGACTACGCGGCGGTGATCCACGAAGGCCGGATCGTCGCCAGCGGCGACTCCGACACGGTGTTCGGCTCGAGCGAGCCGTTCCTGCGCCAGTTCATCGCCGGCGATGTGTCGGGCCCGCTCCAGCTCCGCTCGAGCTAGTCCTAACCGCCCTCGACCCGCTTCTTCAGCTCACCGGGGCGGGCGTTGACGAGCATCGAGCGCACCGCGGCCTCGACGGGGCCGCGGATCAGCATCCCGAGGACGCGCCCGGGGTCGCTGTCGAGCGTGTAGGTCGCCCGGGTTCGGCCGTCGCCGAGATCCTCCAGCGTCCAGGAGCCCTCGACCGACTTGAGGTCGCCCTTCTCCTGCGTCCAGGAAAGCCGTGTTGGAGGCTCGTAGCGGAACCGCACCTCGGTCTTGACGTGCCTGACCTTGATGTCGTTCTCTGTCTCGACGAGGGTCGGGCGCCCCTCGTCGTCGCGCTCCAGCGCCGACATCGCCACCAGGCCGCCCTGCCAGTCCGGCGCCGTGAGCACGTCCTCCACCACCGCCCACACCTCGTCGAGGGGGACGTCGATCTCTTCGCTGGCGCTGCCGCCCATGTGTGCCATCGAGGGCCTCCTCCAAGTGGTTACCGGATCGAGCAACCCTAACGCCGGCTGGCGCCTGCTCAGTCCCCGATGGCGAAAGCTTCCACGGCTTCCGCCCGGGTCGCGTACTCGCGAACGCTGCTGATCTTGCCTTGGGACGAGAACGAGTAGATCTGCGCGTAGGTGATCTCCGTGTCGATGCCGCTGCCGCGGCCCGTGGCGCGGGCGCGGGTCACAAGCAGCACCTCGTGTTCGCGCTCGATCGCCTCGAGGATCTCGGCGCCCTGAATCTCGAAGTCGTCCAGCCAATCCTGCATGTAGCGCCTGACCCCGTCGTGGCCGCGATAGGTGCCGGCATCGGGCGCCGATTCGATCGCCGTCCACTCGATATCGGGGTCCAACGGCTCCAGCGCCCGCGCGAAGTCAGCGTTCTGCCAGCCGGCATACACCTCCGCGACGCGCTCCAGTCGGGCGGGATCGGCGGGCACGGCAGCGGTTCGGGACGGCCCTCGCCGGCTATCGCGCCCCAGCGTGGGCGTCAACCCGGCGAGCCTGGTCCCACAGCGCGATGACCATCGGTACCACGACGATGAAGTTGTACGCGAAGTGGAGGTACGGCCGACGGCCTCCTCGGTGCTCGTCTTTCGGGACACGACAAGCGTGTCACCGAAGGAGGCCCTTCTTCATGGCAGTTCGAAGCGGAAGCTTGAGGCGTGGCCGCCATCGCGAAGCGGGGTCACGGAACCTCGCTGGCGCAGCCAGCCGGAGGTCGCCGCGCGGAACTCCGAACGCAGCCCTTGACGCGAAACGGGGTCACGAGACCTCGCTGGCGCAGCCAGCCGGAGATCGCGGCGCGGAACTCCGAAGCGGCGGCGTCCAGTGCCATGAAGTGTCCACTGCCGTCGAGGAAGACCCCGGTCACATCGTTGCTCCCGGTGAAGAGCTGCATTTGCTCCTCGCCGCCCTGAAAGCCCTTGTCCTGACGCGCGAACACTCCGAGCACTGGAACGGCGATCTCCCCGAGCCCCTGATTATCGGCCGCGATCCCTGCTGGGATCGAGAGCATGTCGCCACAGGGATTCCGGTTCCGCAGCGGGCTCGCCGCATCGAGGACCGCCGGGTCGGGCTGGTGGAACTCGTTGGCTCTGAAATCCGCGTCGCTCTGGTCGAAGAAGACGTAGCCGCCCGGGCCGCCGGGCTCCGCGGGCTCGCCGCCGACCGCGCAGCGCACGGCGACCTGGGCGAACGCCGCCTGCACGGCCTGGGTTTGGCCCTGGTCGGTCCAGCCGTTGACGATCAACCCATCAATGTCCCTGTAGGAGTACGCCTCGATCTGCGAGATCAACCCGCTGATCGAGTGCCCCGCCAACACGACCCGCGTGAAGGCCGGGGACTCGCCGCCGGCAGCTGTGTAACCGGCGCTCCGCAGCTGCTCGACGATCTGGTGCACTACGTCGGCCTGCGAGCCCACGCAGCTCTGGAAGCCGTTCGGGTGACCGCTCGAGTCGTAGCCGAGCCGGTCGACGATGAGCGAGGTGTGACCCAACCGGGCCATCTCGAAGGCGTAGTTGTAGTTCTGGAGCGGGAGAGTCCAGTACCAGGCGCCGCTGTCGAGGCTGTGGAGGTAGATCGTCACGGTCTTGGGCGCGGGGCTGTGCAGTGCCTGGCGAGGCCCGATCAGCGTTCCGCCGACCGTGTAGTCGGCGGAGTCGCTGGGGCACGAGACCCGCGACGTATTGGTGTTCTTGACATTGAAGGTGACCGGAAGACCGACGACGGCTCCCCGGCTGGCCTGCGGCCCTGAGGCCGAGGCCGTGCCGCCGGCGCAGAGCGCCAGACCGAGCCCGACGAGAGCGGTTACGACCGCCCATCGCCACCCGATCGTCGGGCGGGTCGCCATCATGCCGAGAGGTGCATATCCGCGCCGGACCAGCTGGGCGTCGTCGCTGCGATCCCGTATGTTGTGCCTGTCCATATCGAGGATTACTAAGTGAGTACTCACTTAGCGTAACCGCGGTACCCATGGCACGTCAAGCGAGAACCGTTTCGAGGCGTAAGCCGGCTACCCGCAGCAAGCGGGGCGCGCCGGCGAAACGCCGGCTGAGCGCGGAGGAGAGACGCAGCGCGATTCTCACCGCTGCGATGGAGGCGTTCGCCGACCGCGGCTACGACGGCGCGTCGGTCAAGGGGATTGCCGGGGCAGCTGACATATCCGAGGCGCTGATCTACGGGCACTTTTCCTCCAAGCAGGCGCTTCACGCGGCCGTGCTCGAGGCACAGAGCCGCCAGCTACTGGACCACGTCGGCACGCGGGTCCGCGAAGCGAGGGGACGAAATCCGGCCAAGGGGGTGGGCATCCATGCGGCGGTCGACGCGATGCTCGAGTTCGCCGAGGAAAATCCTCATGCGTGGCGCCTGCTGTTCCGCGATCCACCCGACGACCGCAGATTGGCTCGGGTTAACGCACGGATTCAGGCGGAGTGGACGGAGGCGATCGCCAAGAGCTTTGCGGCTGTCTGTGATTTCCGCCTGCCGGCCGGCGTCGATCCGGATCAGGGTATGGAGGCGATCGCCGCTCTGTTCAAGGGGGCGCTCGACGGATTCGCCGAGTGGTGGTCCGACCATCCCCACATCCCACGCAAGGTGATGGCCGATCTGTTCATGGACGTTGTGTTCACCGGGCTGGATCAGATAAGCGTTCAGAAAGCCGTGACTGAGTGAGCGCTCACTTAGCCTATCTGAGCGCCACGGAAGGGTCGAACGGACTCCCTCGCCGGCTATCGCGCGGCAGCGCGGCCGTCAACCCGGCGTGCTTGGTCCCACAGCGCGATGACCAGCGGCACGACGACGATGAAGTTGTAGGCGAAGTGGAGATACGGCCGGTCAAGGGGTGAGCCGATCATTCCCCCATCTCCCATGATCCCGGCGAAGCCGCCCTGCTCGTACAGGGACCCGTGGAAGTTGTTGAGCCAGAAGAGGTAGAAGTGCTCGACCTGATGCAGGCTGGCGGCCGCGAAGGCCACCCACAGCCAGCGATTGCCGCTGTAGAAGCCGAGCAGAAGGAGACCGAGGGTGAGCCACAGGGCGGTGTCCGTCACGAAGTGGACCAGCTCGAAGTCGAGCTGCCCGAAGACGCCGTGTGACGTGGCCAGGTCCCCCTGCGAGGCGAGCAGCTGCCCCACCTGCATCGTGTGCTCGCCCATGTGCACGACCTGGAGCAGCACCAGCAGCGCGAACGCTGCGAAGACACCGTGGCGCTCGTACTTCCAGCTCGCCTCGACGGTGACGAGCGGGAGCCACGGGATGACGACCGCCAGGCCGGCGACCCAGAGCGGATAGCCGCCGATCGCCGCGACCGTGAGGCAAGCAGTGGAGACGAACGCGCTGGTCGCCGCCGCGCGTTTGGAGACGTGCTCCAGGGACAGCGAACGGGGGATCAGCCGAGCACGATCGGTTGCCGGGTGTGGCGCCGTCGCGGGCGCGGCGTCGCCGAGCTGACGCGACGAGCCCCGTGAGGCGCGCAGCGCCGCGCTGACGACCACGAGTCCGTAGGCGAGCACGATGAGCGCCCCGGTCATCGCGGCACTCCAGTGACTTGCCGCCTCGGCTTGAGACAGGCGCGGTGCGACCAGCGGCACGTTGACCACCATGTAGGCGAGTAACGCGGCGACAGCAACCGTCAGGATCGCCAAGCCGACGAGGCGAGGACTGGGGCGCCACGGCCGATGGACCAGTCTTGCCTCGGCTGTGCCCACGGCGCTGCGAGCCGAGAGAGCCGGTCTCAGGATGAACCTCATGCAAACCCCCCAATCCTGAACGCCGACGGCATCGGTATCGCCGAAGGCGCCAGCGACCCTAGCACCTCAAACGGCTCGGTCCTAAAGCGGGTCCCCGTTCCGGATACCCGTGATGGACATGACGGTCCGTCGCTCGGCTACGCTGAGGGCATGTGCCGAAACATCCACACGCTCCACAACTTCGAGCCTCGTGCGACCGAGGACGAGATCCACGACGCGGCGCTGCAGTACGTGCGCAAGATCAGCGGCTCGACCAAGCCATCGAAGGCCAACGCCGAGGCCTTCGAGCGCGCGGTCGACGCGGTCGCGATCGCGACCGGCAGGCTGCTCGACGAGCTCGTCACCGCAGCGCCGCCCAAGGACCGCGAGGTCGAGGCGGCCAAGCGGCGGGCGCGCGCGGCAGAGCGCTTCGCGACGGCCTGAGCCGACCAGCGCCGCCCGCCAAGCGCCGCGACGCGGAGTCGCTCACCGTCCCGACGCCCACGGTCCGTGGAACCCGGGCTATCCTTTTGGTCAAGGGGGCGAACCAGATTCGACGTGGAATGGTTCGTCTCGATGTTGCGAGTCGAGGACTCCGGGTTGGCCTCGTAAAAAAATCCCGGAAACAAATAAGTGCGAACTCTGACCATGAGTTCGCCCTCGCTGCTTAGTCGGTGAGGGAGTCGCGCCGGGAGGCCCGCGTCTCGGGTCGCGGCTTCAGAAAGCGGGCTCACCCCGAGGGTAGGACCCTCGACCCAAGGGGGACATTCTCAGGAGGGTGTGGCGCCGGGGACGTGCCCCGCGGATAGACCGAACCGGACGCCGAGATCAAGACTCCGCCGGGAACGCTCGTAGATGCATCGAGACAGCTTCCGCGGACGTGGGTGCGAATCCCACCGCCTCCATTCTCACAAGCCACGCGCCCGCGCGTGGCTCGCCGCGCCGAGCAGGCCGGTGAGCTCGTTGAGCACGACGCGGACCGGGATCGCCTCGACCACCGCCGACAGTCTCCCCTTGGTCGCGAAGGCGTCCATGAACGGGCCGTCCTCGAGCCGCGGCAGGATCTTCGGAGCGATTCCCCCTCCGAGGTAGACCCCGCCGGTCGCCAGGACGGTGAGCGCCAGGTTGCCCGCCTGGGCGCCGAATATCGAGATCACCAGGTCGAGAGCCTGGCTCGCGAGCGGGTCGCGTCCCTCGATCGCGGCGCGCGAGATCGCCGCGGCCGCATCGCCCGCCCCTTCCGCCGGCAGCCACTCCGGCTCGGGGTCGGACGCGCGCGAGCGCAGGAACTCGTAGACCCTCACCAGGCCCATTCCCGAGCACACGTCCTCGTAGCTGACGTGGGAGTCGGCCTGGGCCAGCCACTCCCGCAGCTCCGACTCGAGCTGCGACCGGGCCCCGAACTCGACGTGACCGCCCTCGCTGGCGTGGACCGTGGGTCCGCCTGGCCCGAAGGTGATGAAGGCCTCGCCGAGCCCCGTTCCCAGCGACAGCAGGGCCACGGTCCCGCCCTCGACCGCGACGCCGTCGTTGATCTGGCGCAGATCGTCCTCGCCCAGCTCGAGCACGCCCCACGCGGCGGCCTCGAGGTCGTTGATGACCGTGACCCGGGCCGTCGGGAGCCCGATCGTCGCGGCCAGCGAGCCCGCGTCGACCGGCCACGGGAGGTTGACGACCTCGACGTGCCCGTCGCGCACCGGGCCGGCCACCCCCACCGTCGCCGCGGCGATCGGCAGCGGATTGGCCGCCCGGAATTCCGCAACGATCTCGTCGAGGCTCGCGTGGTCGGCGCTGGGGTAGACCTCGAGCGCGGCCGGCTCACGCCCGCCGGCCGCGAACAGCGCCAGGCGGGTGTTGGTCCCTCCGACGTCGCCGGCGAGGACCACCGGGGCGGCTTTGCTGCGATCAGCCACGCGAAGTCCGTGATCCTAGAACGGCGCCTCGGCCGGCGAAGCAAAGCCGCGTAAGATCGCGCTCGAAGTGCCCGCCGCGTCACTGCAGCTCGTGCTGGTCCGGCACGGCGAGACGGAGTGGAGCCGGGACGGTCGCCATACGGGGCGAACGGACCTGCCGCTCACCGACGAGGGACTGCGGGAGGCCGAGCAGGTGGTGCCCTTGCTGCACGGGTTCACCTTCGAGCGGGTCCTCTCCAGCCCGTTGTCGCGCGCGCTGGAGACCTGCCGCCTGGCCGGACTCGCCGACGGGGTCGAGGTCCGCGATGAGCTGCTCGAGTGGGACTACGGCGAGTACGAAGGCCTCACGACCGCCGAGATCCACCAGGCCAGGCCCGAGTGGGTGTTGTGGCGCGACGGGTGCCCCGCCGGCGAGCAGCCCGTTGACGTCGGCGCCCGCGCCGACCGCGTGCTCGCCGAGCTCGCTGCCCAAGAGGCCGACGTCGCGATCTTCGGCCACGGACACATGCTCCGCGTATTGACCGCGCGCTGGCTCGAGCTGCCGCCGGCCGAGGGAGCCCGCTTCGTGCTCTCGACGGCGACGCTAAGCGTGCTCGGCTGGGAGCACGACTGGCATGCGATCCGGACCTGGAACGCCCGCGGCTAGGTTTGCGCCGAGTTGCGGGCCCGGCGGTAGCGCCGGATCAGCTCGTTGGTCGAGCCGTCGTGGTCGAGCGCCGGCTCGTCGCCGCCCTGCAGCTCGGGAACGATCCGCTTCGCCAGCGCCTTGCCGAGCTCGACGCCCCACTGGTCGAAGGAGTCGATGCCCCACACCGTTCCCTGGGTGAAGACGCTGTGCTCGTAGAGCGCCACGAGGCTGCCGAGCGTCTCGGGCGTCAGCCGCTCGGCGAGGATCGTGTTGGTGGGCCGGTTGCCCTCGAAGGTGCGGTGCGCGACGAGCTCCTCAGGGGTGCCCTCGGCGCGCACCTGGTCCGGCGTCTTGCCGAACGCCAGCGCCTCGGTCTGGGCGAAGACGTTGGCGATCAGCAGGTCGTGGTGGTCGCCGAGCGGGTTAAGCGTCCGATGGAAGCCGATGAAGTCGCACGGGATCAGCCGCGTCCCCTGGTGAATGAGCTGGTAGAAGGAGTGCTGGCCGTTGGTGCCCGGCTCGCCCCAGTACACGGGCCCCGTGTCGTAGTCGACGCGGCTGCCGTCCAGCGTCACGTGCTTGCCGTTCGACTCCATCGTCAGCTGCTGGAGGTATGCGGGAAAGCGCTTCAGGTACTGCTCGTAGGGCAGCACGGCGACCGTCTGGGCGCCGAAGAAGTTGGCGTACCAGACGGCGAGCAGCCCCATCAGCGCGGGGAGGTTGTTCTCCGTCGGCGCCTCGCGGAAGTGCTCGTCGATGGCGTGGAAGCCGGCGAGCATCGAGGCGAACGCCTCGGGGCCGATGGCGAGCATCGTCGACAGCCCGATCGCCGAGTCCATCGAGTAGCGGCCGCCGACCCACTCCCAGAAGCCGAACATGTTGTCGGTGTCGATGCCGAACTTCGCGACCTCCCCGGCGTTGGTCGAGACGGCGACGAAGTGCTTCGCGACCGCGGACTCGTCGCCGAGCGCCGCGAGCGCCCAGTCGCGCGCAGTACGGGCATTGGTCATCGTCTCCAGCGTCGTGAAGGTCTTCGAGGAGATCACGAACAGCGTCTCCGCGGGATCGAGATCGCGCGTCGCCTCGGCGAAGTCCGTCCCGTCGACGTTGGAGACGAAGCGGAAGGTCATGTCGCGCCGCGAGTAGTGGCGCAGCGCCTCGTAGGCCATCACCGGCCCGAGGTCCGAGCCGCCGATCCCGACGTTGATCACGTTGCGGATCGGCTTGCCCGTGTGACCGCGCCACTCGCCGCCGCGGACTCGCTCCGTGAAGGCACCCATCCTGTCGAGCACCTCGTGCACCTGCTTGACGACGTCGGCGCCGTCCACGATCAGCGAGCGCTCCCGCGGCATGCGCAGCGCGACGTGGAGCACGGCGCGGTCCTCGGAGACGTTGATGTGCTCGCCGCGGAACATCGCCTCGCGGCGCTCGGCGAGGCCCGACTGCTCCGCGAGCTGGACGAGCAGCCCCAGCGTCTCGTCGCTGACGCGGTTCTTCGAGTAGTCGAGGTAAAGCCCCGCCGCCTCGGCCGTCATGCGCTCGCCGCGCCGCGGGTCGCCGGCGAACAGGTCGCGCAGGTGACGGCTTGCGATCTCGCCGTGATGGTGCTCCAGCGCGCCCCACGCGGGGCGCTGTCTGAGCGGCGCGATCTTCGCTGCCTCCACTAGGCAGAGGCCGCGAGCTGCTCGCCCTTGGTGGCGATCGAGTCCAGCAGCTCCTTCCACGAGGCGTCGAACGTCTCGGCACCCTCGTGCTGGAGCCGCGAGGCGAGTGCGTCCGTGTCGATCCCGGCCGCGTTGAACTCGGCCAGGACCGCCTCCGCATCGCCGCCGTCGGCCGGCAGGGGGTCGCCGACCTGCCCGTGCTCGGCGAACGCATGCAGGGTCTTCTCGGGCATCGTGTTGATCGTGAACGGGGCCGCCAGCGACTCGATGTAGAGGACGTCGGAGGCCTCGGGGTCCTTGGTACCCGTGCTCGCCCACAGCAGCCGCTGCGGCCGCGCACCCTCGTTGGCGAGCCGCTGCCAGCGCTCGGAGTCGAGAAGCTCGCGATAGGCGGCGTAGGTCCGCTTGGCGACCGCGATCCCGAGCCGGCCGCGAAGCTCGTCGGGCGCGTCGTCGATCACCGCCTTGTCCCAGCGGCTGATGAACAGCGAGGCCACCGATGGGACCGCCGCATCGAGGCCGGCCTCGACGCGGCGCTCGACGCCGCGCATGTACGCCTCGGCCGCGCCGAGGTACTGCTCGGTCGAGAAAAGCAGCGTGACGTTGATCGGGTCTCCGGCGAAGATCGACTCCTCGATCGCCTCGCGCCCCGCCTCGGTGCCCGGGATCTTGATGAAGATGTTGCAGTCGGCGCGGGAGTGCAGGTCGGCCGCCTGGGCGACCGTCGCCTTGGCGTCGTCGACGATCAGCGGCGAGACCTCGAGCGAGACCCAGCCGTCGACGTGATCGGTGCGCTCGTAGACCCCCTCGAACAACCCCGCCGCCCGGCGCAGGTCGGTCAGCGCCAGCTCGAAGAAGATCTGCTCCGGCTCGAGGCCGCTGTCCCGCAGCTCGGACACCTGCTCGTCGTAGGCGTCCCCGGCCAAGATGGCCTGGTCGAAGATCGTGGGGTTCGAGGTCAGTCCGGTGATCGACAGCTCCTCGATGTAGCGGGCGAGCGTGCCGTCGTCGAGCATCGTCCGCGTGATGTTGTCGAGCCACAGGCTCTGGCCCAGTTCGTGCAGCTGCTGTGTCGGATTCATGCGTGGCTCTCCCCCCCGGCGCGATCGAGCACTTCCCGCGCGGTTTCTACCACCTTCTCGGGGGTGAACCCGAATTTCGTCTGCACGTCCTTGAGCGGCGCTGAGGAGCCGAATGTGTGCATGCCGATCATCGCACCGCGCGGGCCCACGTAGCGGTCCCAGCCGAGCGTCGCGGCCTGCTCGATCGAGACCCGGGCCGCGATCGCGGACGGCAGGACGCTCTCCCGGTAATCCTCCGGCTGCTGGTCGAACAGGTAGAACGACGGCAGGCTGACGACGCGCGCCCGGACCCCATCGGCGGCGAGCTCGTCGTAGGCCTCCAGCGCGAGCGCGACCTCGCTTCCCGTGGCGATCAGGATCAGCTCGGGGTCGCCGTCGGCCGGGTCGGCGAGCACGTATCCGCCGCGGCGCAGCCCCTCGGCCGACGCGCAGCGGGAGCGGTCGAGGATCGGCACGTCCTGGCGGGTCAGGACGAGGGCGACCGGCTGGTGGCGCTGCTCCATTGTCACGCGCCACGCCTCGGCCACCTCGTTGGCGTCGCAGGGGCGGATCACGTTCAGGCCCGGGATCGCACGCAGCGAGGCGAGCTGCTCGACGGGCTGATGGGTGGGCCCGTCCTCTCCCAGCCCGATCGAGTCGTGGGTGAACAGGTGGATCACCGGCAGCTCCATCAGCGCCGAGAGCCGGATCGCCGGCCGCGCGTAGTCGGAGAACGTCAGATAGGTCGACCACACGGGGCGCAGCTTCGACAGCGACAGCCCGTTCGAGACCGCGGCCGACTCGTGCTCGCGGATCCCGAAGCGAAGCTGGCGGCCGCCGCGGCTCTGGGGCTGGAAGTCGATCGCTCCGTCGAAGCTCAGCCGCACCGAGGTCGAGTCCGTGAGGTCCGCGGAGCCGCTCACCATCCACGGAACGTTGCGGGCGACGGCGTTCTCGACCGCGTTCGACGCCTTTCGCGTCGCGGTTCCCTTGGGGTCGGCGTCGAAGCTGGGGATGCCGGCGTCCCAGCCTTCGGGCAGCTCGCGTCGCTGCATTTGCTCGACCTGGTCGGCGAGCTCGGGGGCAGCATCGCGGTAGTCCGAAAACAACGCCTCCCACTCCCCGCGCAGGCGGGCTCCGCGCTCGCCGACCCCCGCCGCGAAGTGCTCGTAGACGCCATCGGGGACGAGGAACTGGGCGTCCTCGGGCCAGCCGTAGGCGCGCTTTGTCTCCCGCACCTCCTCCTCGCCCAGCGGCTCGCCGTGGGCGGCGGCGGTGTCCTGCTTGTGCGGCGAGCCCCAGCCGATGTGGCTGTCGACGATGATCATTGTGGGGCGGCCCTCCTCGGCACGAAAGCGCTCGAACGCTTGGGCGAGCAGCCCGGCGTCGTTGGCGTCGCCGACCCGGGTCACGTTCCAGCCGTATCCGATGAACCTCGCGGCGACGTCGTCCTGGTAGGTGATCGCGGTGTTGCCGTCGATCGAGATGTGGTTGTTGTCGTAGATCCAGCAGAGGTTGTCGAGCCGCTGGTGGCCGGCGAGCGAGCCGGCCTCGCTGGAGACGCCCTCCATCAGGTCGCCGTCGCCGCAGATCGCGTAGACGTCGAAGTCGAAGAGCTCGAACCCGGACCGGTTGAAATGGGCGCCCAGCCACTTCGAGGCGAGCGCCATGCCGACCGAGGTGGCGGCGCCCTGTCCGAGCGGCCCCGTCGTCGTTTCGACGCCCGATGTCCAGCGATACTCGGGATGGCCCGGGGCCCTGGAGTCGAGCTGGCGAAACGACTTGATGTCGTCGAGGCTCACCGACGGCTCCCCGACCGTCTCGTAGTCGGGGTCCACCGCCTGGACGCGGGCCAGGTGCAGCAGGGAGTAGAGGAGCATCGAGGCGTGGCCCGCCGACAGCACGAAGCGGTCGCGGTTGGGCCAGATCGGGTTCTCGGGATCGAAGCGCAGGAACTGCTGCCACAGGACGTACGCCGTTGGCGCCATCGCCATCGGGGTGCCGGGGTGCCCCGAGTTGGCCTTCTGGATCGCGTCGATGCTGAGCGTCCGGATCGTGTTGACGCACAGCGTGTCGGTGTCGGTTTGGGCCGTTACCGCGATCCCACCGGCCTCCACAGAAGCGACGCGCCGATCGCGCCTCCGAAGTCCCCGAGCGCGGCGAGGTGGACCGCCGGAGGACGCTCCGGAACGAACAGGTGCTTCGCCATCCGCTTCTCGATCTTCTTGACGTACGGCTCCCCGAGGCGCATGCCGATTCCGCCGCCGATGATCACCGCCTCGACGTCGAGCAGGTTGACCGCGGAGGCGATGCCCGCCGCGAGGGCGCGCATGGCACGCTCGATCAGTCGCTCGGCCATCGGATCCTTGTGGTGCAGCGCTCGCTCCCAGACGGCGCTCGTCAGGCGGTCGCGCCCGCGCTCCTCCATGATCTTGAAAAGGTCCGTGTGCTTGCCGTCGGCATGGTCACTGCGCGCCTTGGCCTCCATCGCCGCCCGGCCCGCGTAGGCCTCGATACAGCCGCGCCGCCCGCAGGGACAGCGCGCCCCTCCCAGCTTGACGACCATGTGCCCAAACTCGCCGGCAGCCCCCCGCCCCAGCCACGGCTTGTCCTTGAGCACCAGCCCCCCGCCCACCCCGGTGCCCCAGAAGACGCCGAGCAGCGACTTGTAGGGGCGCCCGGCGCCCAGCCGGGCCTCCGCGTCCGTGGCGACCTGGACGTCGTTACCGACCCGCACCCCCGTCCCGAGCTGCTCGGAGAGCCGCTCCCCGAGCGGGAACGAGCCATCCCAACCGGGGAGGTTGCGGGCGTTGGAGACCGCGCCCGTGCGCTCGTCGACGGTGCCGGGCGAGCCGACCCCGACGCCGGCGAGATCGGCCGGCTTCGTGCCGGCCTTCTCGGCGGCCTCGACGAGCGCCGCCGCCATCTGGGCGGCGACGTCCTCGGGACCGCCGCTGGTCGGGGTCGGGTGCCTCGCATCGCCGAGCACCTTGCCGCGGGCGGCGACGACCGCGGCCTGGATCTTGGTGCCGCCGAGGTCGATACCGCCGCGCAGGACCGGCTTGCGGCGACTCGATGCCGCGCTTGCGGCGCCCTTGCGAGCCGGCGCCGCCGTGCTCATGCGCCCACGTGTGTCGTGAACATCATCATCGCGGCGGTCAACACTCTAGTGAGAGGCCCCGGGACGCCCCGTCAGGGCCCGCTCTGATTCGATCCCGCCCGTGGGACCGAGCGAGATCGAATCCGAAAAGCGCGCGGCCGCCGAGGCGGCCGCCGAGCTCGTCGCCGGCGGGATGACGGTGGGCCTGGGCACCGGCTCGACCGTCGCCCACCTGCTTCCCGCCCTCGCGGAGCGCAAGCTCGACGTCCGCTGCGTCGCGACCTCGCCCGCGACGCAGAGCGCCGCCGCCGGGCTCGGCCTGTCCGTCGAGCCGTTCGAGCGCCTCGACCGGCTCGACATCGCGATCGACGGCGCGGACCAGGTGGCGCCCGACGGCTGGCTGGTCAAGGGCGGCGGCGGTGCGCACACTCGCGAGAAGATCGTCGCCGCTGCGGCGGAGCGCTTCGTCGTCATTGTCGACTCGACCAAGCTGGTTGACGCGATCGGCGCTCCGATCCCGCTCGAGCTCGAGACATTCGGGCTGCGCGCGACGCTGCGCGAGCTCGGCAACGTGACCCTGTGCGACGCGCCACCGAGCCCCGACGGCGGTGTGCTGGCCGACTACCGCGGCGAGGTCGGAGATCCAGCCGAGCTCGCCGAGCGCCTTGCCGCGATCCCGGGCGTCGTCGAGCACGGGCTGTTCGCCCCCGAGCTCGTCAGCGAGGTGCTGATCGGGCGCGGCGGCGAGGTCGAGCGTATGTTGGACGCCGGAGGATGTTGAGTCGATGGCCACGACGAGCGAGGTGGTGCAGCAGGTGCGTGAGGAGATCGAGGCACAGGGGTTCGTAGCCGGGCTCGCGGAGCGCGTCGGCGCGACGGCCACGGCCGGGGCGGTGTTCGGTCAGCCGGTCGAGCGCGGCGACGTAACCGTGATTCCTGTCGCCAGAGCCGTGTGGGGCTTCGGCGGAGGCAGCGGCGGGACCGGCGACCAGCGGGGAGAGGGCGGAGGTGGCGGTGGCCTCGTGATCCCGGTCGGATACATCGAGGTTCGGGGGACGGGGGCTCGCTTCAGGCCGGTGCGCAAACCGCGGGGTCTCGTGCTGGCTGCGGCGGCGCTGGGCTTCGCGGGTCTGGCGCTACGACGCCTCGGTCGCGACTCCTAACCGCCTCAGCGACCCTCCAGCGCTCCGGTCGCCTGGCCGACCTCGATCAGGTGACCGTCGGGGTCGCGCGTGTAGCAGCGGATCTCGCGCCCGTGGTCGATCGGGGGGGTGATGAACTCGGCGCCGCGCGAGCGCCACTCCTCGTAGATGGTGTTGATGTCGGCAACCCGGACGTTGAGGAAGCTGCTCACCCGGTTCGGATCGGGCGGGGTCTCGAGTATGACCTCGGGCTTGTCGTCGGTCGGCCCGCCGCCCACGTTGATGATGATCCACGCGTTGGCGAGCTGGACCATCGAAGGCTCGCCCTCCAGGACCGCCTCTCCGCCGAGCACGTCGACGTAGAACGCGCGCGAGCGCTCGACGTCCTCAGCGACGACAAAGTGCGTCAGCAGGATCCCCTCGCTCGGGGCCGGTAGCTCTGCCATCGTGATCTCCTCTTCGTTGTCCGGCGTCACCCCGTGGCCCCGGCGGGGACGTCCTCGTACTCGTCGTGGCGGCGGATCCAGAAGTTCGGCGGATCGCCCTCGTCGCGCCCCCTCGGCGCCCGGTCGAGCAGCCCGTAGTAGCCCAGCAGCGGCTCGAGCCCGCGGGCGCCGGTCGAGTACGTCTGGTAGACGGCCCCGTTCTCGAGCGCGAATGCGTTCAGGACCGGCGCCTCGGTCATGAACCCGGCGGGGTCGGTGCCGCACGCTGCCGCCACCTCCGGGACCGGTCCGAGATCTCCTTCCAGGAACGGCGCGATCTCCTCCTCGGTGTGCGACGCCCCGAAGTCGAAGTTGAAGTCGCTTCCGCCCGACGAGACCCACGGAAAGCTCCACCCCATCCGCTGCTTGTAGGCCTGGAGCTTGTCCAGCGGCGCGCGCGAGATGCACAGGAAGGTCACGTCGCGCGCATTGAGGTGTGCGACGGCGCCGTCGAAGGTGTCCGCCCCCGACGAGCAGACCGGGCAGCCCGCGTCGTAGGCCGGGCCGAACATGAAGCCGTAGGCGAGAAGCTGGGAGCGCCCGTCGAACAGCTCCGCGAGCGTCTTGGTCCCCTCCTCGGTCTCGAAGCTGTACTCCTTCTCCAGCGCCACCCACGGCAGCTCGCGACGCTCGCGAGCGAGCTCGTCGTTTCGCCGCGTGAGCTCCTTCTCGCGCTTGAGCAGCTCGTCGCGGGCCGCCTGCCACTCCTCCCGCGTCGCCGTTGCGTGCTCGGTCATGTGTCGCCTCCTATGTAGCTCGTGCCGGCACTACCGGTGACCATACGGATACCCGAAATTCATCGCTCGACGATCACGAGCGCGTCGCGAGCCTCGATGCGGCCGGCGGGGATCGAGGGGTCGCCCGCGAGCAGCTTGGCGAGCGCGTCGTCCTTGCCGGGGTCGACGAGCCAGAAGAGCTTGCGCGCCATCGCCAGCTCGGGATAGGTGAATGTCATCCGGCGGCGGCCCTCGTACTCCCCGCCGGTCAGCGCGACGCGGCGGTCGGTCACGTCGAGCACCGGGTCGCCGGGCACGAGCGAGGCGGTGTGGCCGTCGGGGCCGAGCCCGAGGTGGACGATGTCGACGCTGTCGGGCAGCGACGCCTCGTAGCGCGCCG
>WNFU01002092.1_pt1 | contig 43859 bp, 45 predicted proteins | sample 5400121 | NCBI WGS metagenome assembly WNFU01 (sample SAMN13153360, study PRJNA577476) | soil metagenome | isolation source: 100 cm soil or saprolite under grassland replicate 1 | place: USA:California | collected 2016-06-15 | reverse complement strand
TTGCGGCTGGCGCAGCGATACTGGCCATAGCGCGCCCGCGAAAGGTGTCACGAAATTGTCACGAAATAATGCAATCGACGGAGCGCCAGACCCGTTCGCGGTACTCCGCGTCCAATGTCGCGTAGGTCTTCGGTAGAAGCTCGCGACATGGCGTTGGCGCAGGTGGTCAACGACGCCGATGCCGCCAACCACTCGTGACGGCAACGGCCGGCCGGTGCGGTCCGTCCAGAATCTTCAGCGCGTGGAAGGCGGCAGTCCTGCCGAGGACTGCGAGCGAGACGGAGTAGGTACCGGTACGGACGCGGCCGACGTACCCTCGACGGTCGCGCTGTAGCTGAAGATGACCTTGCCCGGCGCGGCGATGAGCTGGGACACACCCCAGTCAGGCTTCGATCCGGTCGATGATGAGGGGGAGGTTGGCCGGGGCGGCACCGATGGTGACCGCGCCGTCCAGTGCGGCCAGCGCGCGCTCGATGCGCTCCGGCTGGTCGGTGTGCAGTTCGAGCAGCGGCTGGCCCGCGGTGACCCGGTCGCCGGGCCTGGCCCGCAGCACGACCCCCGCCGAGGCCGTCACCGGATCCTCCTTGCGGGCACGGCCGGCGCCGAGCCGCCACGCCGCGACGCCGACCGCGTAGGCGTCGAGGGCGGACACTATGCCGGACGACTCCGCCCGGACCGGGTGGATCTCGCGGGCGACCGGCAGCGGCGCGTCGGGGTCGCCGCCCTGGGCACGGATCATCCGGCGCCACACGTCCATGGCCCGGCCGTCGGCCAGCGCGGCGGCCGGATCGGCGTCGAGGCCGGCCGCGGCGAGCATCTCGCGGGCCAGCGCGAGGGTCAGCGCCACCACGTCCGGCGGCCCGCCCCCGGCCAGCACCTCGACCGCCTCGGCGACCTCGACGGCGTTCCCCGCGGTCAGCCCGAGCGGGGTGTCCATCGCGGTCAGCAGCGCCACCGTGCGTACCCCGTGCGCGCCGCCCAGCGACACCATCGTCTCGGCCAGCGCGCGGGCGTCGGCGGCGTTCTTCATGAACGCACCGGAGCCCACCTTGACGTCGAGCACCAGCGCGGACGCGCCCTCGGCGATCTTCTTGCTCATGATCGAGCTGGCGATCAGCGGGATGGACTCCACCGTGCCGGTCACGTCGCGCAGCGCGTACAGCTTGCGGTCCGCCGGTGCCAGGGTGTCCCCGGCCGCGCACACCACCGCGCCGACGTCCCGCAACTGGGCCAGGTACTCGGCGTGCGAGAGCCGCGCGCGCCAGCCCGGGATGGACTCCAGCTTGTCCAGGGTGCCGCCGCTGTGGCCGAGCCCGCGGCCGGACAGTTGCGGCACCACCGCGCCGCAGGCCGCCACCAGCGGGGCGAGCGGGAGGGTGATCTTGTCGCCGACGCCGCCGGTCGAGTGCTTGTCCACGGTGGGTCTGTCCACACCGGACAGATCCGTCCGCTCACCTGACTCGATCATCGCGCGGGTCCACCGGGCCACCTCGCCGGCGGTCATGCCGCGCAGCAGGATCGCCATCAGCAGCGCTGACATCTGCTCCTCGGCGACGGCGCCCCGGGTGTACGCGTCGACCACCCAGTCGATCTGCTCGTCGGAGAGCCGGCCGCCGTCGCGCTTGGTGCGGATCACGTCCACCGCGTCGAACGCCGTCACCGTGCGAGATCCACTGCGTCGAAGGCGTCCGGCAGGATCTCGGTCATCGGGCGGGCGCCGTCCGCGGTCTCCACCAGCAGCGCCGGCCCGCCGTGCTCCCACAGCAACTGCCGGCACCGCCCGCACGGCATCAGCGGCGCGCCGTGACCGTCCACACAGGACAGTGCCACCAGCCGGCCGCCGCCGCCGGCGTGCAGGGCTGACACCAGCCCGCACTCGGCGCACAGCCCCAGCCCGTACGAGGCGTTCTCCACGTTGCAGCCGACCACCACCCTGCCGTCGTCCACCAGTGCCGCCGCCCCGACCGGAAACTTCGAGTACGGCGCGTACGCCCGGCGCATCGCCTGCACCGCGGCCGCCCGCAGCGCCGTCCAGTCCACCGAGCGCGACGCTGCGCCCGGCGGCTGTGGGCCGGCAGCGGGCGGGTCGGTGGTCAATGCCCCTCCCCCTTGCGGTAGATCAGGCCGTCCGCCTTCGGCATCCGCAGCCGTTGCGCGGCCAGTGCCAGCACCAGCAGGGTCACCACATAGGGCGCCGCGAAGACCAACTCCGGCGGCAGCTCGTCGGTGGTGGCGAACCACGCCACGAACGCAGCCCCCAGCACGGCCGCGACGGCCGCCAGCACGCGGTGCCGGGCCAGGACCTGCACGACGGCCAGTACCAGCAGCGCGATGCCCAGCAGCAGCAGCAACGCGTGCACCGCGTTCGAACCGCGAAGCTGCATCGCGTCGGTGTACCCGAACAGGCCGGCACCGGCGGCCAGCCCGCCGGGCCGCCAGTTCCCGAAGATCATCGACGCCAGGCCGATGAAGCCGCGGCCGCCGGTCTGGCCGTCCCGGTACTGCCCCGAGCTGACCGCCAGGAAGGCGCCGCCGAGCCCGGCCATCGCACCGGAGATGACCACCGCTGCGTACTTGTGGGTGAGCACCTTCACGCCCAGCGACTCCGCCGCGTACGGCGCCTCGCCGCAGGACCGCAGCCGCAGCCCGAACGGGGTGCGCCACAGGACGTAGAAGGTGAGCACGAACAGCGCCGCCGCGACGATCGACAGCAGTGAGACCTGGGTGGTCAGCCCGCGGACGAACGCGGCCAGGTCGGAGACGAAGAACCAGTGCTTGCGTTCCACGTCGAGCAGGCCCGAGGACAGCCCCGGTACGGACAGGTGCTGGACGTCGCTGACCGGCGGGGACTGCTTCTGCCCGCCACCGGGGGCGTGGCTGAACTCGAGCTTGGCCAGGAACAGCGCCACGCCGGGCGCGATCAGGTTGATCGCCACACCGGAGACGATGTGGTCGACGCCGAAGGCCACCGTGGCCAGCGCATGCAGCAGGCCGCCGAGCGCCCCGAGCAGCAGCCCGAGAGCCACCCCGGCCCACGGCCCCCACTGGTACCCGGCGAAGCCGGCGCCCCAGGTGCCCAGCACCATCTGGCCCTCCAGGCCGATGTTCACCACCCCGGCGCGCTCGGACCACAGGCCGCCGAGGCCGGCCAGCGCGATCGGCACCGCCGCGGTCAGCGCGGCGGCGACGGTACCCGAGGAGGTGAGATCCTGGGCGCCGGTGCCGACCCGGACCGCCGACACGACGGCCAGCACGGCCGCCGCCACGCCCAGGTAGGCCAGCGGCGGGATCCGCCGCCGCCGGGCGGGCGCCGCCACGTTCTCGGCGCCGACGGTGAGGCCGATGCTCATTGCTCGCCTCCGCGGTCGCTCCGCGCCTCGGACCGCCGTGCCGCAGTGCCGAGAACGTGCCGACCCGCGAGCGGTCCTGCGATGCTCACTCCCTGTCGGCTCGCGGTGCTCATTGCTCGCCTCGCCGGGCGCTCCGCAGGATCGCAGTGCTCACGCAGTCACCTCCACGGCGGGTGGCGCGCTGGCCGTGCCCAGGGCCCGGCCGACGTCGCGCTGTTCCAGCCGCAGCCGGTAGCGCCGTACCAGTTCGTATGCGACGACCACGGACAGCACGATCACACCCTGCATGACCGCCACGATCTCCTTGGGCACACCGCTGATGTCCAGCGCGTTCGCGGACTGGTCCAGCACCCCCCACAGCAACGCCGCGAAGGCCATCCCCACCGGCGAGTTTCGACCGAGCAGGGCGATCGCGATGCCGGTGAAGCCCAGCCCGGTCGGGAAGTCGAGGGCGTAGGAGTGCGACGAGCCGAGTAGCTGCGGCATGCCGACCAGGCCGGCCACCGCACCGGACAGCAGCATCGCCGCGGCCACCATCTTCTTGACGCTGACCCCGCTGGCGACCGCGGCCGACTCCGACAGCCCGGTGGCCTTGATCTCGAAGCCGAACCGGGTCCGGGACAGCACCAGCGAGTACACGACGCCGGCGACCACGGCCAGCAGCACCAGACCGAAGACCTTCGTACTGGTGCCGTGCACCGCGAAGCCCGGCACCTGCCCGCCAGGCGAGATCGGCCGGGTGCCGATGTTGTTGCTGCCCGCCACCGAGACGGCGAGCCGGTGCGGGTTGAGCAGGTACGCGACCAGGGCCGTGGCCACCGCGTTGAGCATGATCGTCGAGATGACCTCGCTGACCCCGCGGGTCACCTTGAGCAGCGCCGCCACGCCGGCCCACATCGCGCCGACCAGCATGGCCACCAGGATGGTCGCGGTCACCCGCAGCACCGCCGGGACGCCGTCCATGAAGGTGGATCCGGCGAACGCCGCCGCCAGCATCGCGGCCAGCCTGTACTGGCCGTCCACCCCGATGTTGAAGAGGTTCATCCGGAAGCCGATGGCCACCGCCAGCGCGGAGAAGTAGTACGTGGTGGCGCTGTTGACGCTGTTCGCCAGGCGGCGCAGGTCGCGGGGCCTCGGCCCGATGTCCGACATCCGCGGATCCGGCCACAGCGAGCGGTACATCGCGTGGAAGACGTCGATCACGCTGTCCAGCGCGGCCACCGGCGCGGCGATGCCCAGGACGATCGAGCGACCGGACAGCCGGCGGATCATCGCCGGGCCCTCGCAGCCTGGCGGAGCATCAGGCGACCTCCTCGCCCGCGCCGGTCATCGCCGAGCCGAGCTGCTCGGGCGTGACCTGGTGCGGGTCGTAGCTGGCCACCAGGTGGCCGCGCAGGATCACCGCCAGCGAGTCCGACATGCCGATCAGCTCCTCCAGGTCCGCGGAGATCAGCACTACGGCGAGCCCGGCCGCCCGCGCGGTGCGGATCTGTTCCCAGATGGCGGCCTGCGCCCCGACGTCGACGCCCCGGGTGGGATGCGCGGCGATCAGCAGCACCGGGTCGCCGCTCATCTCCCGGCCGACGATGAACTTCTGCTGGTTGCCGCCGGACAGCGACGCCGCGGTCACCTCGATCCCCGGCGTCCGCACGTCGTACTCGCGCACCAGCCGCCGGGTGTCCGCCTTGGCGCCGCGCCGGTTGAGCAGGAAGCCGCGCGCGTTCGGCGCCGCGTTCTGGTGGCCGAGGATGCGGTTCTCCCAGAGGGTGGCCTCCAGCAGCAGGCCCTGCCGGTGCCGGTCCTCCGGGATGTAGCCCATGCCGAGCATCCGGCGGGCCCGGGTACTGGCCCGCGTGACGTCGCCGCCGAGCACGGCGATCCTGCCCGCGGAGACCGTCCGGATGCCCATCAGCGCCTCCACCAGCTCGGCCTGGCCGTTGCCCTCGACGCCGGCAATGCCCAGCACCTCCCCGGCGTGGATGGTGAAGGAGATGTCCTCCAGGACCGACCGACCGTCCGCGGCACGCACCGCGAGGTCGGCCACCTCGAGCACCACCCTGTCGGTCACGGTCGACTCGCGCAGCTCCGGCACCGGCAGCGCGCTGCCCACCATCAGCTCCGCAAGCCGCCGGGCCGTGACGTCGGCCGGCGACACGCTGGCGACCGTCGTGCCGCGCCGCATGACGGTGATGGCGTCGGCCACCGCGAGCACCTCGTCCAGCTTGTGCGAGATGAACAGGATTGTGAGCCCCTCGGCCTTCAGCTCCCGCAGGTTGCCGAACAGCTCCTCGACCTCCTGCGGGACGAGCACCGCGGTCGGCTCGTCCAGGATGAGGATCTTCGCGCCGCGGTAGAGCACCTTGAGGATCTCCACCCGCTGCCGCTCGCCGACGCCGAGGTCCTCGACCAGCCGGCTCGGGTCGATGTCCAGGCCGTAGGTCGTGGAGATCTCCTGGATCCGGTTCCGGGCCGCCCGGAAGTCCAGCCCGGGGCCCTTGACCCCCCCGATGGACCGGTGCGGCTCGCTGCCCAGGACGACGTTCTCCAGGACAGTGAGGTTGTCGGCCAGCATGAAGTGCTGGTGCACCATGCCGATACCGGCGGCGATCGCGTCGGCGGGAGAGTGGAAGCCCGCCTCCCGGCCGTCCACCCGGATGGTGCCCTCGTCCGGCCTGATCATCCCGTAGAGGATCTTCATCAGGGTGGACTTGCCGGCCCCGTTCTCGCCGACGATGGCGTGCACGGTGCCGCGGCTCACCGCGATGTCCACATCCGAGTTCGCGACCACGCCCGGGAACCGCTTGGTGATCCCGTGCAGCTCGACGGCGTGGTCGCCGGTGGCCTCGGGCGGCGTTCCGGCCGCGGAGTTCTCGGTAATCGCGCACGCTCCCCGATAGGCGGGCGGGCCCGGGACGACGCTACCGCCGCCCTGGGCCCGCCACCGTCACGCCAACCTACGAGACCGTCGCGGGCACCTTGATCTCGCCCGAAATGATCTTCTGCTTGTACCCGTCGATCTGCGACTTGATGTCGTCGATCTTGCCGCCGCTGGTGGAGTAGTCGACCCCACCGGCCTTCAGGTCGTAGACCTTGTTGCCGGCGGCGAACTTGTTGTCCTTGACCGAGGTGATGAAGTCGTACACCGCGACGTCGACCTTCTTGATCATCGAGGTCATGATGACGCCCTTGACGGCGGCCAGCGCCGGCAGGTTGTACTGGTCGGAGTCCACCCCGATGGCCAGCTTGCCGGATGCCTTCGCCGCCTTGAACACGCCCGATCCGGATCCGCCGGCCGCGGCGAAGATCACGTCGGCGCCCGCGTCGTACATGCCCTGCGCCGCGGTCTGCCCCTTGGCCGGGTCGTTGAACCCGCTGAAGTCCGGTGGCTGGGTCAGGTACTTGACGTCGACCTTGGCGGACGGCTTGGCCGCCTTCACCCCGGCCTGGTACCCGGCCTGGAACTTCTGCAGCAGCGGGGTGTTCACCCCGCCGATGTAGCCGACGTGCCCGGTGGTGCTCTTCAGCGCGGCCGCGACGCCCACCAGGAACGAGCCCTCGTTCTCGGCGAAGGTCAGGTTGGCGATGTTGGGGCCGGTGTCGGTGCCCTCCGTGAAGTCGTCGATGATCGCGAACTTCACGTCCGGGTAGTCCTTGGCGACCTTGCCCACCGAGCCGGCGTAGGCGAACCCGACCGCGATGATCGTGTTGTACCCACCGTCGGCGAGCTGCCGCAGCCGGTCCTCCTTCTGCGCGTCGGTCTCACCCTGGGTGGCCTCCAGCTCCTTGACCGCGACGCCGTAGTCGGACTTGGCCTTGTCCAGCCCGCGGGCGGCCGCGTCGTTGAACGACTGGTCGCCGCGGCCGCCGATGTCGTAGGCCATCCCGACCTTGACGGTGCTGGCCGGGGTGGTCGCGGCGCCGCTCGGGGTTCCGCCCGATTTGTTGTTGTTGCTGCCACAGGCGGCGAGTGACAGGCCGGCAAGCGCGAGAACGGCCACGCCGACCACAAACGATCCACGGACCCGACGCATGCAGGTCTCCTCTCCGCTGAAACGAAGGACTCCTCCGGGGGGCTCTGCCGCCCCTCGACGGGAAGCGATCACGATAGCGCTCCTGCCACCCGTTCGTGTCCGGACGTGCCGTATGACGCCACATCGTTGCACTCCGCGTGACCGCCGGCGGACCGACCCCGGCCGCCGCGGCAACCTGCCCTGCGGCTCGCCCGTTCGGCGGCACCGCGGACCGGCCCAGTAGCCTGCCGGTATGCCGCCATGTACCTCCCGTCGCCTGGCGCCGGCCCTGCTCGCCGGGATGCTCGGCCTGGCGCTGTGGGCCCCGGCCGCAGGCGCAGCAGGGCCCACCGGGCAGACCGTCGGCGGCCCGCTGCTGGCCGGCCGCGGCGTGGTGGTGGGCCGCGGCACGCCGGCGCTGCCCAAGGACATCACCGCGCGGGGCTGGCTGGTCGCCGACCTGGACACCGGGGCGGTGCTCGGCGCGCGCGACCCGCACGGGCGGTACCCGCCGGCCAGCACCCTCAAGACGCTGACCGCCCTGACGCTGCTGCCCAGGCTGACCGACCGCAGGCGGGTCGTGGCCGCCTCGACCGCCGACTGCTCGATCGACGGGACCCGGGTCGGGCTGGTACCGAAGGGCAGGTACCCGGTCGAGATGCTGTTCCAGTGCATGCTGATGATGTCCGGCAACGACTGCGCCGCGGCGCTGGCGCGGGCCAACGGCGGCGTGCGGCAGACGGTCACCGAGATGAACGCCGAGGCGAAGCGGCTGCAGGCCGATGACACGCACGCGGCGACGCCGTCCGGGCTGGACGGCCCGCGGCAGTCCACCTCCGCGTACGACCTGGCGCTGATCATGCGGCAGGTGCTGACCGTTCCGGACTTCCGGCGGTACAACACCACCATGATCGGTGTGGTGCCGGCACAGTTGAAGAAGTACGGCCGGTTCCAGTTCGCCAACGACAACAAGCTGTTCTACAACTACCCCGGCGTGCTGGCCGCCAAGAACGGCTTCACCGACGCCGCGCGGCACACCTTCGTGGCCGCCGTGGCCCGCGGCAACCGCCGCCTGGTTGTCGCCATGCTGCACGGCGAGCAGGCGCCGATCCCGATCTGGCAGCAGGTCGCCCGGCTGGTCGAGTGGGGGGCGCGGGTGCCGGCCTCGGCGTCGGTCGGGCAACTCGTCCAGCCGGCCGACCCCGACGCCGCGCGGCCCACCGCCGCGCCGGCCCCGACGCCGGCCGCCGGCCCGCCGGCCGCGGCGGGCACCGCCGGTGGCGGCGCGGTTCCCGTGCTGCCGATCGGCCTCGCCGTCGCCGGTGCGTTGGCCGCGATCGGCACGCTGGTCGCGATCGGCGCCGTGGCCAGGCGCAGCAGCCGGCGTGGGGCGTTGTAGCCGGCGTTTCCTCTCGCCCCCGTCCGCCGGTCCCCGGTCCCCCTGCCACCCGGCCACGCGGCTCGGGCATCGAGTTGCCGGGACTGGTCGACCTCTACGATCCCCGCTGGCTCGATGATCGGCGGCCGGGCGAGCGCGGATCGTCGGAAGACCGGCGGCCGGGACCGTCGGGGGATCGGCGGCCGGGGGAGCGGAACCGGCTGGCCAGGGCGGCGACGGCTGCCCCGCCGAGGACCGCGCCCGTGCCGAGCAGCGCGCCCGCAACCGCCACCGGCTTCGACTCCGACGGCGGGTGCGCCGCGGCCCCGTCCGGGGACTCCTCCACGTCCGGTTCGGTGGCCGGCCCCGGCACCGGCGACAACACACCCTCGGTGAACACCCGGTCGGTGGCCGTCCAGGCGGCGGCGAACATCAGGAACCGGGACACCAGGTTCAGCCAGACCAGGATGCCGATCACGCTGCCGAAGAGGCCGGCCGTCGGGCTGTGCGAGACGCGCTGCACGTAGTACGTACCGACGACCTTGAGGATGCTGAACCCGACGGCGGCGAACACCGCGCCCTTGAGCACGCTGCGGTACGGCACCCCGACCCGGGGCAGCCGGGCCAGCAGCCAGCCGAAGACCAGGGTGTCCCCGGCCGCCGCGACCACCAGGCCGAGCACCCGGGACAGGGTGCCCATCCCGGCCACACCGTCCAGCCCGGTGACCCGCAGCAGCCACCCGGTGGCCGCCGTGGCGGCCGCGGTCAGCGCCAGCGACAACACCGCGGCGAACCCCAGGCCGACCAGCGCGAGCAGGTCGCCGGCCTTGCCCACCACGACGTTCGGCTGCTTGTCCCGGTCGGTGCACCAGATCAGCATCGTGGCCTTGCGCAGGTTGCCGATCCAGCCCATGCCGGCGTACGCCAGGCCGACCAGGCCGACGACGCCGACCGTGCCGCGGTTGTCCACCGCCGCGGTGACCGCCTGCACCAGGGTGCTGCCGAAGTCGCCCGGGATCGCCTCTTTGATGCTCGCGATCAGCCTCTCCAGCAGGTCCGGCCGGGCGTTCAGCACGAAGCCGGCCACCGACATGGCCAGCAGCAGCAGCGGGAACAGCGACAGGAAGCTGAAGTACGTGATGCCGGCGGCGAGGTAGTCCCCGTTCGTGCCCTTGTACCGCGAGCCCGCCCGCGCCAGGTGGTCGAACCACTCGCGCCTTTCGCGCTGCCGGCGTAGCGCCGCGGCGGCGCGGTCCTTCAGCCGCATCAGCCATCCCACCACCGCGCTCCTCCCCCGCCCGCGACCCCCTACCCGCCTCCTCTTAACCGGAACTCACGCTGCGGCTGCCATACCCCGTCCATGTCCTGCTCGAACATGGTGAAGGACTCGACGTCGAAGCGCGCCTCGTACTCGGTCAGGCACTCGTACGCGAACTCCAGCGACTCGGTCGGCACGTCGTGCGCGATGGTCACGTGCGGGTGGTACGGGAACTGGGTGGTGCGTGCCAGCGGGCCGGACCGCACGCCCCGCTCGAGCCGTTCGCAGCCGGAGATGCCGGCGGCCACCGCCACGAACACCACCTCCGACAGCGGCCGGAACGTGCCGGTGCCCCGCAGGTGCATCTCGAACGGCTCGACTGTGGCGGCCACCCAGGCCAGGTGCTCGACGATCGCGGGCAACCGGCCGGCAGCCACCTCCGTCGGCGGCAGCAGCGTCACGTGCGGGAACACCTGCTTGGCCTGCGGGTCGCCGGCCCGTTCCCGCCACTCCCGCAGCTCGGCCGCGTACGGGTCGGGGATGCCGATGGCCACCCCGATGGTCTTCAGCTCCGGCGCCACGGCATCAGCCCTTGGCCGCCGGGAGGAAGCCGAGGCGGTCGTACGCCCGGCTCAGCGTCTCGGTGGCGACCGTCTGCGCCCGCTCGGCGCCCAGCGACAGCAGCCGGTCCAGCTCGGCCGGGTCGTCCATCAGTTCGGCGGTACGCCGCTGGATCGGCTCCACGAAGGCAACCACCTGCTCGGCCAGGTCCTTCTTGAGGTCGCCGTACCCGCGGCCGTCGTACGCCGCCTCCAGCTCCGGGATGCCGCGGCCGGTGAGCGTCGAGGCGATGGTCAGCAGGTTGCTGATGCCCGGCTTGCCGACCAGGTCGTACCGCACCTCGCGGCCGGTGTCGGTCACCGCGCCGCGCACCTTCTTACGCAGCGCCGCCGGGGCGTCCAGCAGCTCCAGGATGCCGCCCGGCGCGGAGGCCGACTTGCTCATCTTCGCGGTCGGGTCCTGCAGGTCGGTGATCTTCGCCGTCTCCTTCAGGATGTACGGCTCCGGCACCACGAACGTCGTGCCGTACCGGGAGTTGAACCGCTGGGCCAGGTCGCGGGTGAGCTCCAGGTGCTGCCGCTGGTCCTCGCCGACCGGGACCTGGTTGGCCTGGTAGAGCAGGATGTCCGCGGCCTGCAGGATCGGGTACGTGAACAGCCCGACGGTGGCCCGCTCCGCGCCCGCCCTGCCCGACTTGTCCTTGAACTGCGTCATCCGGCTGGCCTCGCCGAACCCGGTGATGCACCCCATCACCCAGCCGAGCTGGGCGTGCTCCGGCACCTGGCTCTGCACGAACAGGGTGCACCGCTGCGGGTCCAGCCCGAGCGCGATCAGCTGGGCCGCCGCCAGCCGGGTGCGGCGGCGCAGCACGGCCGGCTCCTGCTCCACCGTGATCGCATGCAGGTCCACCACGCAGTAGAACGCGTCGTGGGTCTCCTGCAGCGCCACCCACTGCCGCAGCGCGCCCAGGTAGTTGCCGAAGTGGAAGGAGTCGGCGGTCGGCTGGATGCCGGACAGCACGCGGGGCGGGACGTCGGGGCGCATGGGCTGCATTCTGTCAGGAGCCGGCCGGTTGCCGGGTCAGCGGATGGCGGTGCGTCAACGGGGTCATCAGGTCAGGTTGGCCCCCGCCGCCGGGGCGTCGGCGGCGCCGGCATCCACCCGCGACGGGTCCGCGTCCGGGCCGTCCTGATCGTGCTCGTCCACCGGGCGCACCCGCATCCGGGAGACCCGCCGGCCGTCCAGCTCGGCCACGGTGACCAGCAGCCCGTCCACCTCCACCGCGTCGCCCGCCTGGGGCAGCCGACCCAGCGCACGCATCAGCCAGCCGGCCACCGTCTCGTACGGGCCGTCCGGCAGCCGCACCCCGGTCTGGGCGGCGAAGTCGGCCAGGTTGCACAGCCCGTCGACGTCGTACTCCCCGGAGCTGAGCCGGCCGACCACGATGGTCGGGGCGTCGTACTCGTCGCGGATGTCGCCGACGACCTCCTCGATCAGGTCCTCCAGCGTGACGATGCCGTCGGTGCCGCCGTACTCGTCCACCACGATCGCCAGGTGGTACCCCTCGCGGCGCATCTCCGACAGCGCGATCAGCACCCGCTTGGAGCCCGGGAGCTGCGCGACCTCCCGGGTCACGTCGCCGACGGTGGCGGCCCGGCCGGCCGGGTGGTTGGGCTGCATCAGGTCCCGGATGTGCACGAAGCCGACCACGTCGTCGGAGTCGCGGCCCACCACCGGGTACCGCGAGTGCGGCTCGGCCATCGCCTGCTTGAGCGCCCGGCTGATCGTGGTGCTCGCCTCCAGGAACTCCACCTCGGTACGCGGGATCATCACCTCGCTGATCGGCCGGTCGGCGGCGGCGAAGACGTGGTCGATCAGGCCGCGCTCGTCCCGGGAGAGCACCTCGTGGGTGGCCACCAGGATGCGCAGCTCCTCGTGGGTGACCGGCTCCCGGTTGGCGGCCGGGTCGCCGCCGAGCAACCGCACCACGAGGTTGGTGGTACGCGAGAGCAGCCAGATCACCGGGCGGGCCAGGACGGCGATCCGTTCCAGCGTGGGGGCGAGCAGCTTCGCGGTGCCCTCGCTGCGCTGCAGGCCGAGCCGCTTGGGTGCCAGCTCACCCACCACAAGCGTGATGAAGACGATGACCAGCGTGACCCCGACCACCCCGATGAAGCCGGCCAGCCCCTCGGGCACGCCGTGCCGCTCGAGCAGGCCCTTGGCGTGCTCCGACAGCGTCACCGCGCCGAAGGCGCTGGACAGCAGCGCGGTCAGCGTGACACCGATCTGCACCGTGGCCAGGAACCGGTTGGAGTCCTTGAGCAGCCGCTCCACCGCGGCACCGCGACGACCCTCGTCACGCAGCCGGCGGACCTGCCCCTCGCGCAGCGACACCAGCGCGATCTCCGCCGCCACGAACACGCCCTCGATCACGATCAGCCCGAGCACGATGGCGACGTTGAGGAGTGTGTTGTTCACCGGACCGCCCCGGAATGGGCAGGATCATCCACACGGCCAAGTCTAGGAGCCACCGCGTCCGCCGGGAGACGGCGCGTCGCCGGGAGACTGACCGGCGGGAAACGACCGGCGGGTGACCGATCGGCGGAAACGACCGGCCGGAGACCGACCGGCGGGAGACCGACCGGCCGCTCAGGCGGAGACGGACTTCTGCAGGTTCTCGTCCAGGGCGGCGAGGAAGTCCTCGGTGGACAGCCACTGCGCCTCCGGGCCGACCAGCAGGGCCAGGTCCTTGGTCATCCGTCCACTCTCGACGGTCGCCACGCAGACCCGCTCCAGCGTGTGGGCGAACTCGATCACCTCGGGGGTGTTGTCCAGCTTGCCGCGGTGCTCCAGCCCGCGGGTCCACGCGAAGATCGAGGCGATCGGGTTGGTGGAGGTCTTCTCGCCGCGCTGGTGCGCCCGGTAGTGGCGGGTCACGGTGCCGTGCGCCGCCTCGGCCTCTACGGTGCGGCCGTCCGGCGTCATCAGCACCGAGGTCATCAGCCCGAGCGAGCCGAAGCCCTGCGCCACGGTGTCCGACTGCACGTCGCCGTCGTAGTTCTTGGCCGCCCAGACGAAGCCGCCCTCCCACTTCAGCGCGGCGGCGACCATGTCGTCGATGAGCCGGTGCTCGTACGTCAGCCCGGCCTTGTCGAACTCCTCGGCGAACTCGGCCTCGAACACCTCGGCGAACAGGTCCTTGAACCGGCCGTCGTACGCCTTGAGGATGGTGTTCTTGGTCGAGAGGTACACCGGGTAGTTGCGGTCCAGGCCGTACCGCAGAGAGGCCCGGGCGAAGTCCCGGATCGAGTCGTCGAAGTTGTACATCCCCATCGCGACGCCACCGCCGGGGAACCGCGCCACCTCGAACTCCATCGGCGCGCCGCCGTCGGCCGGGGTGAACGTCAGGGTGAGCGTGCCGGGGCCGGGGACCACGAAGTCGGTCGCCTTGTACTGGTCGCCGTGCGCGTGGCGGCCGATCACGATCGGCTTGGTCCAGCCGGGCACCAGCCGCGGGACGTTCGCGCAGATGATCGGCTCGCGGAACACCACGCCACCGAGGATGTTGCGGATGGTGCCGTTCGGGGAGCGCCACATCCTCTTCAGGCCGAACTCCACGACCCGCGCCTCGTCCGGGGTGATCGTCGCGCACTTGACCCCGGTGCCGTGCTGCTTGATCGCGTTGGCCGCCTCCACGGTGACCTGGTCCTCGGTCGCGTCACGGTTCTCGATGCCGAGGTCGAAGTAGAGGAGTTCGACGTCCAGGTACGGCAGGATCAACTGGTCCTTGATGAACTTCCAGATGATCCGGGTCATCTCGTCGCCATCGAGCTCGACGACCGGTCCGGCAACCTTGATCTTCGCCATCGGCTGACGCTGTCCTCTCGGTATGGGCTCGGCCCGAGCGTACTGGCCGCGACCCGGCGCCGCCCTACCCGAGCCCGGGCGTCGCGACCGGCAGGCCCACCGCGCGGGCGACGTCGGCCATCCGCTTGTCGTACGTCACCAGGGCGGTGAGCTCGGGGCCGAGCTGCTCGGCGCTCGCCACATGTATCGCGTCCAGGCAGCGCAGCCGGCCGGGCACCATCGCGGCCATGTCCCGGATCCGCTCCGTGACCGGCACCTCGACATGCACCCGCAGCAGCCGCGTCAGCAGGCTCGGAAAGTCACCAGCAGCGTCGCAGGTGCGCACTGTCTCGACAAGGCCGACCGTGCTGGTACAGGTCGTATCGGTCGGGTGCAGAAGGAAGAACTGCCGCAACGCGTCCACGTGCGTACGGCCGAGCACGAGCGTCACGAGCGCGGAGGCATCCAGGTAGATCACCGCTCGTCCTCGAGCGCGTCGAGCATCCCGATGATGTCCCGCTCTTCGCGTATCCCCTCCAGGATCGCGAGTGGATCAACGTCGTCAGGGACGTCGATGTGGACGAAATCGTCCCACTCGCCGGCCCTCACCCCGCCGCCCGCCGGAGGCTTGATCACGCCCTGCGCGACAAGCTCGTCGTACCGGCTGCGCGGATGCTCCGGCATGGGCTGCGCGGATGCTCCGGCATGGTCACGACCGCGATCACCTTGCCGTGCCTGGTCACCTCGATCCGCTCGCCGTGCTCGACCCGAGCGAAGATCGCGCTCGGGTTGTAGGAGAACTCGCGCACCGTCACCGCCGTCATGCGGGCACCTCCCGGACCGGCGTACCTACATGAGCGTACACCGCTGTGCGTACGGGACCGAGGGATCAGTTGCCGGGACCGCGACGCAGTCCGGCGACGTGATCAGCGGCCGGCCCGGCAAAGGCTCCTCCCCGGTCCCCGAGGAGACCACCCGCGAACGACGCCCTAACGATTCTTCGCGATCTTGACAGCGCCGATCATCAGCCGGAGGAAGAGCAGGTACGAGTCGTTCTGAGCGTTCCACATGCCCCGCGCGCGACCGATGGCGTCCTTCGCGAGGTTGGCGGAGTCCATGGCAACCGCACGGCTGACATCGAAGGCGTAGTCGTAGTCCGCCCGCTCACGTAGCTCCTGCAGGTCAACGAAGGCGTAGGCGACTCTCAGCAGTCCCGGAGCCGGCTGTAGCAGCACACCGGCGATCGGCCTTTTCGGGTCGCGCACGGCCTGAGCCAGGACCAGCACGTCGGTGTGCGAGATCCACCGCACGACCCGGTTCCGCTGTGCCTCGGAGGCGGCATCCTCACCGCAGAGAAGGCGGGCAGCCGAGTAGGCCAGCTCGTGGAAGAGCGCGTAGTAGCTGGTCGAGATAGACCGTCGCAGCTTGGCGGTCTTCGGCTTGCCACGCCCGGCACCGGATCCGGCGAGCTCGTACGCGAGGTCAAGCAGTTCGTGCGCATGGATGGGACGGGCGGTCATTCCGTGGAATCCGGCTCCTCGGCGCCGACCCGCCGGCCGTGCGCCGGCGGGTCGACCGAGTCGTCGGCGGTCTGCGAGTCACCGGCGGTGCGGATGGAGAGCGCGACCTGCGATCCAAGCCCGAGCCTCGCGGCCTCGTCACGCGCCTCGGCCCGAAGTTGGTACGTGTCATCCACGGGCCATGTCTCAGAACCGGCAGGTGGCGCGGACAGGACGAGCTCAACCAGCAGGTACTCGTCGCCGTCGCGGTCATACCTCAGCTCAGTCTCCACATCGACCACCGTGACGTCGTGGGAACGTCGGCCGCGCATTGCATCGGCGAGCCGTACCGCGGTGCGCTCGTCGATCGCCACAGTCGTCGGACTGCTTGGCGCGGACGGCTTCGGCGGCTTCGCGCAGGCCGGCCAGCTCGGAGTCGGTCAGGTCGGTCTCGACGACGCGCCGGACGCCGCCGGCGCCGATCTCGGCCTCGACGCCCAGGTAGACGCCGGAGATGCCGTACTGGCCGTCCACCCAGGCGCACACCGGCAGCACCTCGCCGGAGTCGCTGGCCACCGCGCGGGCCATCTGGGCGGCCGCGGCGGACGGGGCGTAGTACGCCGAGCCGGTCTTGAGCAGGTTGTTCACCTCGGCGCCGCCGTTGCGGGTGCGGACCACCAGGTCCTCGATCCGCTCCGCGGACAGCAGGTCCGCCAGCGGCTTGCCGTCCACGGTGCAGCGCGACGGCACCGGCACCATGGTGTCGCCGTGCGAGCCGAGGGTCAGCGTCCGCACCGACCCGACCGGCACCGCCAGCTCCTCGGCGACGAAGTAGGTGAACCGCGCGGTGTCCAGCATGCCGGCCTGACCCATCACCCTGGCCCGGTCGAAGCCGGACGCGTGCTGGGCCAGCGCCGTCATCTCGTCCAGCGGGTTGGACACCACGATCAGCACCGCGTCCGGCGCGTGCCGGGCGACGCTCTCCGCCACGCCGCGGACGATCTTCGCGTTCACGTCGAGCAGGTCCATCCGGCTCATGCCCGGCTTGCGCGGCAGCCCCGCGGTGATCACCACGATGTCGGAGCCCGCCACCACCTCGTACCCGGAGCCGTCCGCGCCGGTCGTCCTGCCGACCACCTTGGTCTCGAAGCCCTGGATCGGGCGGGACTGGTTCAGGTCCAGGGCGAGGCCCTCGGGCCTGCCCTCGACGATGTCGGTCAGCACGACGGTGTCGAAGATGTCGTACTCGGCAAGGCGCTGCGCGGTCGTCGAGCCATAGAAACCGGCTCCCACCACGCTCACCTTGCCCCTGCGCTCAGCCATGGATACGGCCTCCTGAGTGTGTTGCGGGGTTGACCGGCAGGTTATCCGAGCGTCACGGCGGGCAGCGCCCCGGGCGGCGCACGCAGGACGCGACCGCGCTCACGAACGGGTCGGCGGGATGAGCAGGCCGACGACCCACAGCGCGGCGCCGGCACCGGCGTAGCACAGCACGTCCACCATCCGGCCGCGCACCACGAGCAGGCCGGCCTGCCGCGCCGGCAGCACCAGCCGGAACAGCCCCGCGATGATCAGCGCGCCGGCCATGAACAGCACCCCGCGCAGCCAGTGCTCCGGGATCACCGCCGAGTAGGCCAGCCCGCCGGCGGCGCAGGCCAGCACGACCAGCACCGGGATGTTGTGCAGGTTCAGGCTGGGCAGCCGGCCACCGGAGCGTCGTCCGTGCGGCGTGCTCACGAGAACACCTCGCTGGCGCTCGGCGTCCGCGTTCGCGTGGCTGCTGTGCTCATTGGTTCGCTCGCAAGCTCGCTCACTGGGCCGACCCCGCCGGCGCCCGGCATCCACGTCCGCGTGGCTGCTCTGCCCATCGGTCCGCTCGCGAGCCCGCTCATCAGAGGCGTTCCTGGATCGGCATCCACACCTGCCGCTTGGGGCCGATGTAGGCGGCCTCCGGGCGGATCAGCCGGTTGTCCGCGTGCTGCTCCATCACGTGCGCCGTCCAGCCGGCCATCCGGGACACCGCGAACACCGCGGTGAACAGGTCGGCCGGGATGCCGAGGCCGCGGTAGACGCTGGCGGCGTAGAAGTAGACGTTCGGGCGCGGGCCCTCGGCGTCCCGCACCGCCCGCTCCACCGCGGTGTAGAGCTCGTGGTACCGCGGGTCGCCGGACGCTTCGCCGAGGCGCTGCGACATGGTGCGCAGGTGCTTGGTCCGCGGGTCCTCCGCGGGGTAGGCCCGGTGCCCGAAACCGGCGATGCGCTCGCCGCGGTCCAGCCGCTCGCGGACCGCGGCCGGCACCTCCTCCACCGACCCGATCCGCTCCAGCGTGCGCAACACGTTCTCGGTGGCGCCGCCGTGCAGCGGGCCCTTCAGGGTGCCGATCGCCGCCGTCACCGCCGAGTGCAGGTCGGACCGGGTGGCGGCGCAGACCCGGGCGGCGAACGTGGACGCGTTCATGGCGTGGTCGGCGTTCAGTACCAGGCACTGGTCGAACATGGCCACGTGCTGCGGGTCCGGCCGCGTCCCGGACAGTTGCAGCAGGAAGTTGCCGGCCACGCCGTGGTCCGGGTCCGGACCGGGCAGGCCGGTGCCGGCCCGGGCCGCGGCGTACCGGGCGAGGAGCACCGGGAGCTGAGCGACCAGCCGGGCTGCCTTGCGGCGGTTGGCCGCTGGTGTGTTGTCGGCCGCGTCCGGGTCGTCCGCGCACAGCGCCGAGACCAGCGTGCGCAGCGCCGCCATCGGCTCGCACCGGCCGGCCACCGCGGGCAGCACCGCGTCGATGGTCGGACCGAACGCAGTGCGCGCCTGCGCCAGCTCCGCGCGGTACGCCGCCAGGCCGGTGCGGCCGGGCAGGCTACCCCGCTGCAGCAGGTGGGCGACCTCCTCGAAGGAGGTACGGCCGGCGAGCTGGTCGATGTCGTACCCGCGGTACGACAGGACTCCGGCCCTGCCGTCGATGTCGCTGATCGCGGTGTTCGCGGCGACGATGTCGGCCAGCCCTCTCGTCGCGCGTTCCACCATGTGGCCGATCGTAGTGGGCAAAGGGGTGTGCGACGGATCCCGGTGGATCGATGGCACATCGCTATCCGCGGGCGGCCTGCTCCGCGATCGCCACCACGTTGGTGAGCAGCATGGCGCGGGTCATCGGGCCGACGCCCCCGGGGTTGGGGGCGACGAAGCCGGCCACCTCGACAACGTCCGCGGCCACGTCGCCGGCGATCCTGCCGTCCACCCGGCTCACCCCGACATCCAGCACCGCGGCGCCCGGCTTGACCATGGCGGCGTTGACCAGCCCGGGTACGCCGGCCGCGGCGACCACGATGTCGGCCTGCCGGACGTGCCCGGCCAGGTTCCGGGTGGCGGTGTGGCACTGGGTGACCGTGGCGTTCTCGGTGCGGCGGGTGAGCAGCAGCGCGAGCGGCCGGCCGACGGTGATGCCGCGCCCGATCAGCACCACGTGCGCGCCCGCGATCGGCACCTCGTACCGCCGCAGCAGCTCGACCACGCCGGCCGGTGTGCAGGGCAGCGGGGCCGGCCGGTGCAGCACCAGCCGGCCGAGGTTCACCGGGTGCAGCCCGTCCACGTCCTTGGCGGGGTCCACCCGCTCCAGCACGGCGTACTCGTCCAGGCCGGCGGGCAGCGGGAGCTGGACCAGGTACGCGGTGCACGCCGGGTCGGCGTTCAGCTCGTCGACCACGGCCTCGACGTCGGCCTGGGTGGCGGTCGCGGGCAGCTCGCGGCGGATGCTGGTGATGCCGACCTCGGCGCAGTCCTTGTGCTTGGCGTTCACGTACCAGGTGCTCGCCGGGTCCTCGCCGACCAGCACGGTACCGAGGCCGGGCACGGTGCCACGGTCGCGCAGGTCCGAGATGCGCTGTTTCAGCTCGGACTTGATCGTCGCCAGGGTCGCCCTGCCGTCCAGCACCGTCGCCGCCATGCCGCCTCCTCGCCGCCGTCCGCCGTCGCCCAGTCTTCCACGCACCGTTCGGGTGTTCAGTGGTAGAAGTGCCGGGTGCCGGTGAGGTACATGGCCACGCCGGCCCGCTTCGCCGCGGCGACCACCTCCTCGTCGCGCACCGAGCCGCCGGGCTGCACCACCGCGCGCACGCCGGCGTCGACAAGCACCCCGAGCCCGTCGGCGAACGGGAAGAACGCGTCCGACGCGGCCACCGAGCCCTTCGCCCGGTCGCCGGCCCGGGACACCGCCAGCCGCGCCGAGTCGACCCGGTTGACCTGCCCCATCCCGACCCCGACGGTCGCCCCGTCCGCGGCGAGCAGGATCGCGTTGGACTTCACCGCGCGCACCGCCCGCCAGGCGAACGCCAGGTCGGCCAGGGTTGCCGCATCCGCGGCCTCCCCGGCAGCCAGCGTCCACGCCGCGGGGTCGTCGCCGGGGGTGTCGATGCGGTCGGCGGTCTGGGCCAGCAGGCCGCCGCCGATCTGCTTCCACTCCACCGCGGACGGCGCCCACTGCGGCGCGACCAGCAGCCGCACGTTCTTCCTGGTACGCAGGACGTCCAGCGCGCCGGCCTGGTACCCGGGCGCCACCACCACCTCGGTGAACACCTCGGCCACCTGCCGGGCCATCTCGACGCTCACCGGCCGGTTCGCCGCGATCACGCCTCCGTAGGCCGACGTCGGGTCGCAGGCGTGTGCCTTGCGGTGCGCCTCGGCCACGTCGGCGCCCACCGCGATGCCGCACGGGTTGGCGTGCTTGACGATCGCCACGCACGGCTGGTCTACGTCGTGGGCGGCACGCCAGGCGGCGTCGGCGTCCACGTAGTTGTTGTAGGACATCTCCTTGCCGTGCACCTGCTCGGCCTGGGCCAGCCCGGGCGGCACGTCATGGTTCACGTACAGCGCGGCCGCCTGGTGCGGGTTCTCGCCGTACCGCAGCACCGCCGCCCGCTCGACCGCCAACCCGGCGAACGCCGGCCAGGCCGCGGCGCCCGGCCCCATCGGCTCCAGCGGCACCAGCCGGTCCGCCATCCAGCCGGCGACCGCCACGTCGTACGCCGCGGTGTGCGCGAACGCCCCGGCCGCGAGCCGCTGCCGGGTGCCCAGGTCGAACCCGCCCTCCCGCACCGCGGCCAGCACGTCGGCGTACGCCGCCGGGTCGACCACCACCGCGACGCTGGCGTGGTTCTTGGCCGCGGCCCGCACCATCGACGGGCCGCCGATGTCGATCTGCTCGATGGACTCGTCCTCGCTCGCGCCGCCGGCCACCGTCTGCCGGAACGGGTACAGGTTGCAGACCACCAGGTCGAACGGGGCGATGCCGAGCCGGTCGAGCTGGGCCACATGCTCGGCGTTGCGGGTGTCGGCAAGCAGGCCGGCGTGCACCGCCGGGTGCAGCGTCTTCACCCGGCCGTCCAGGCACTCGGGGAAGCCGGTCAGCTCCTCGACCGGGACCACCGCGACGCCGGCCGCCCGCAGCACCGCCGCGGTGGAGCCGGTGGACACGATCTCCACCCCGGCCGCGGCCAGCCCGGCGCCCAGCTCGGCCAGCCCGGACTTGTCGTACACGCTGACCAGCGCGCGGCGGACCGCCCGCCGGGTGTTGCCGGGTTGCGTCACGGGATCAGCACCCTTCGCCCTTCGGTGTGGTAGCCCTCGCGGACCATCCGGCCGACGGTGCCGACCAGCAGGGTCCGTTCCACGCCCTTGATGCGCTCGTGCAGCGTGGCCTCGTCGTCGTGGGGCAGGACCGGCACCGCGGCCTGCGCCACGATCGGCCCGGTGTCCACCCCGGGGTCGACCATGAAGATGGTGACCCCGGTGATCTTCACGCCGTACGCCAGCGCGTCCCGCGGACCGTGCATGCCCGGGAACGACGGCAGCAGCGCCGGATGGGAGTTGATGAACCGGCCGCCGAACTCGGCCAGGAACGCCGGCCCGACCAGCTTCATGAAGCCCGCCGAGATGACCAGGTCCGGCTGGTGCTTGGCCACGGCGTCGGCCAGCGCCCGGTCCCACGCGTCGCGGTGCGGGTGGTCGGCCAGCCGCAGCACGAACGTCGGCACGCCGGCACGCTCCGCCCTGGCCAGCCCCTCGATGCCGTCCCGGTCGGCGCCGACCGCAACCACCTGCGCGCCGTACGCCCGGTGCGCGGCGGCGTCCAGCAGCGCCTGCAGGTTGGTGCCCGCACCCGAGACGAGTACGACGAGTCGCGCTGCCACCCAGGCACCCTAACCCGGGCGCCGCCGACGGGTGGCCGCGGCGGTGGCGGCGCCGACCGCGGCGAGCTCCACCGCGGCGGCCAGCCCGACCTGCCACGGGGACGGGCCGAGCGCCGCCATCCGGCCGGAGCCGAGCGGCCCGCCGGCCAGCGCGGCCAGCGCCGCCACCACCACCCCGGCGCCGGCACCGCCCGCCGCCGCCCAGCCGGCCGCCGGCAGCGACGCGCCCTCGTACCGCCGGCCGACCAGCACCCCGGCCAGCACCCCCGCCAGCAGCGGCCCGGCCAGGGCCAGCAGCGCGGCCGCCGGTGGGTGCTCGGTGTCCGGCAGGGCGGCGAGCAGCGGGAACGCCGGCACCGGGCCCAGCGTCGTGCCGAACGCGCTCACCGACGTGCCGGTCCCGATGGCGAACCCCGGGCCGACCGCGTACCCGGTGGCCCACACCGCGGCGTTCGGCACGCAGAGCAGCCCGAGCAGCAGCAGGCTGACCCCTTCGACCGGCCCGGGGGCAAGCGCGCGCGACAGGGTGGCCGCGCGGGCATGGTCGACCACCAGCGCCCCGGCCGCGAGCAGCGCACCCGCGGCCAGCAGCACCGCCGCCCCGGCGAGCGCGGCGCGCAGCGCGTGCCGGGCGCCGGCCGGCAGGCGGTCCAGCAGCCGCACGGACAGCGGCGAGCCGCGCAGCAGCCCCGCGCCGCCGGCCACCGCCGCCAGCACGCCGGCCCCGACCAGCGTGCTCACCGGCTCGACCTGCACCGTGTCGGTGCTGGCCAGGCCGGTGCCGAGCACGACGAGCACCGCGTAGGTGCCGGCCAGCGCCATCACCGCAATGACCGCGGTGGCCGGCTCGGCGTGCTCGGCGCGATCGAAGGAGAGCGTGCGGGCGAGCGAGCCGCCGGCCCGGTACAGCAGCCACGCCGGCAGCAGGGTCAGCCCCAGCGGCGCCAGGCCGACGTCGCCGAGCGGCAACTGCAGCCGGCCGTGATGGGCCAGCAGCCAGGCCTGCGCGGCCAGCCGGACGGCGCCGCCCGCGGACGCCCCGGACGAGGAGAGCCCCCAGCCGACCAGCACCACCGCCGCCGTCACCGCGAGCCCGGCCAGCGCCGCGGCGGCCGCGGCCAGGAACGCCGCCCAGACGGTGGACGGCCGCCGCACCCGCGCGGCGCCGCGAGGGCCGGGCCTGGCCAGCGTCCCGGTGCCGTCGGTCACGACCACCGACTGTTCCATCGCGCGCGGCCGGAGACAGCCAGGCGCGCCGGGCGGGACCCGGCGCACCTGCGCTGTCGTCCTGACGCGGCTGGTGGCGGCGTTTGCGGGTGCCTCTGGTGGGTATTTGCAGTCCCGGCGGCGTTGCGGGTGCCTGTGGTGAGTCAGGCAGCCGTCCAGGACGGGTGCGCAGAGGCTGGCACGTCGTGGCGTTCGTCGCGTGTACGGGCCGCGGGCGGTCTCATGGGACGCCGTCACCCGCCGCGGCCGGAGGGTGCGCCACCGGTGGACCGGAGGGTGCGCCGCCAGTGGAGCTGACCAGGTTCGTCGAGGCCATCTGGGCGGATGCCGTGTAGTGGTCGCGGTTGGTCTGGGGTCGGTGGGTTGGTGCGGTTCCTGGGTTGGGTGACGAGGCGGCGACGAGGGTGGGGAGGCCGGCCGGGTCGGGTCCCGGCGTCGGGTTCCAGCTCGGCCTGTTCGGTGGTCGGGGTTTGGTGGGGGTCGGTGTCGCGTTCCAGCTCGGGGGACCCGCCTGGGTTGGGTGAGTGGGGTGGTCTCGGGTTTCGTCGGTGGCGTTGCCCTGTGGTAGTGGGTGACCGCGGCGGGGGTGGTCGTGGTGGTGCCGGGTCGGGTGCGGCGGCTGAGGTCCGGCCGAAAGTGCGGGAGGGGAACTCGGTGGAGAGCGCCCCGCTTTTGGGCGCTTTCCGGCGGACGCCCGGAAACAGCCGTACCAGGGTGACCGGCCACAGGCGTCCGATGTACACAACCACCCCGTTCGCGGTCGCGTTGAAAATCACCCGCAACACCGCCTTCGTCCGGCTGCACCTGGCCGTGACCGTCACGACCCGGCTGCCGCAGACACTGGCCGCGCTGGAACGCGGCGAGATCGACCTGCGCCGGGTCCAGGCCCTCGCCGAGATCGCCGACCCCCTTCCCCGGACACCGCCCGCGCGGTGGAGGCCGCGGTCCTACCCAACGCCGCCCGGCAGAACACCACCGAGTTGCGACGCGCGGCGCGGCGGGCGGTGGCCCGGCTCGACCCGAACCGAGCCCAGGCCCGGCACACCGCCCGCACGCAGGACCGGCGGGTCGAACTCTTCCCCATGGACGATGTCAAGGGCGCTTCGTAGACCACTGTCGGGATCGTGAATCCCGCCGCGAGCAGTCGCTCGGGTCAACCCCCTCACACCGACCGCTGGGTCGGGGCACCCCGAGACCGGTTCGGCTCTCGGCGACGGCGAGGACCCGGGGTGCTGCGCTTCCCCCTGGCCGGCGGCCGGTCCTCAGCCGGCCAGCGTCTGGCCGCGGTGCGCTGCTGGCCGAGCAGGAGTCTCGCCTGTAGTCCCGCACTGCAACGCCTCGCCTGGTTGATGCCGCTTGTGGTGGCTGACGAACCCTCCGGGCGGCCGGTGCCGGCTCGCCGAGCGCCTGATCCTGATCAGAGCAGCAGGCCGGGCGCGGAACGGCCCGGCGGTGAGTACATTTGGGGAGGTAAGTCGGGCAGACGACACGCAGTCGTGCCCCGGCCGTTGAGCCACGAACCGAGTTGACGATCGGCTAGGGTAACCCCATGAGCCTGCCTACAACCGTCGGCACCGGTCATGCCTTTATTTCGTATGTCCGGGAGGATGCCGCCCACGTCGATCGTATTCAGAGCGTCTTGGAAGCGGCGGGCGTCGCCGTATGGAGAGATACCGCAAACCTCTGGCCGGGAGAGGACTGGAAGCTCAAAATACGGCAGGCTATAACCTCCGATAGCCTCGCTTTCATCGCCTGTTTCTCTGAGAACAGTGCAGCGCGTGAGAAATCATATCAAAACGAAGAACTATTGTTAGCTGTTGATCAGTTTCGGCTACGCCCTCCAGACAAGCCATGGTTGATTCCTGTTCGTCTCAGCGATTGCCAGATCCCGCAGTACGATTTAGGTGCGGGTCGAACCCTCGATTCACTACAGAGACTAGACCTGTTCGATGATCGATGGGAGAGGGGTGTGCCTAAACTTGTCGCAGGAGTGCTTCGCATCTTGGGTGAGGCGGACATCGGGGCCGGTGGGACAATTGAGATCCTCGAAGGTTTGTCAGACGAAGACCGAGAGGCGGCCCTTCCCGACGCCATAAAGGGAATGCTACTAGACCCGCAGCGTCAAATCGCCTTGGATGACCTGGTAACGTCAGAAGCCAACTCAGCGCGACACTTACTTCTCGATGAAGGTAGATTCCCCACAGGGTTCGATCAGATGAACGAGACGATTCCTGCTGTTCGCTACATTGTGTCCCAATGCGACAGATATTGGGACGCGGTTCGCCCACTCGCCGTAACTCTAGCTACAGGGTGCGCTTGGGGGCGAGACGAGCATGTGGGGATATGGGCTCGCGCGATGCGGTCCATCACCGGTACGGCGACGCGCGATAGTTCGGGCCTCCAAGCGCTAATCGATCTCCGCCGTTACCCAGTTCTTCCGGTCCTATATGCTGGCGGTCTTGCAAGTGTCGATAGAGGAAACTACGCGTCTCTCCGCGCCATCACTATAGATGCACAAGTTCGCCATCGAGGTAAGGTAATCCCAGCAATCGGGATTGCCAATGTGTGGGGGGCATTCGGCACCTATCCACTTCCTGCTCATGTGCTCGCCTTCGTCTCTGGCGGAGCGGAGGTGACCGATGAAATGATAACCGAGCTGGCGACGGGACGAAAGGGAAAGCGGTACACGCCAGTCTCTGACCATCTACATCAGCGGTTGCGAGATCTGTTCCGAGCCACCATCCCTGACGATGAAGACTACGGAGAGGATTTCGACCGGCTAGAGGTTCTGCTAGCAGCGATCCTCATAGATGTCCGGGGGGAGACTAACGATCCCCAAATCCGTATAGACCTACCATGGTATGGCTCGTACACTTGGCGTTACCGATACTCCGACGATCCGCTGGAGAAACAAATCCAGGCAGAGTTGCTCAGTCAGAAAGAACATTGGCCGCCGCTCAAGGCCGGATTGTTCGGCGGTTCCAGGACCAGAGCTTCTCAAGCATTTGAAATACTCGTGCAGGAGGCTGCCGAGGCGAGACAGCGGCATTGGTGATGTCGTGTGAGGCTAAAGGCCCGGTCCGCGTGGTGAGAGATAATGGCAGTGTACACCGCGGTATGACCCGCCGAGATCCGTGCATGGAGACCCGCCCGTCGGCGGAGCCCACCACGCGGGACTGCCCTATTCGAGATAAGGTCCTGCGGTTTCGTCCAGGGCGTGAACGATGCGCTTGCGAATCGCGGGGTGGATCGGTAGGTCGCGCAACTCGGTCTGGTCTACCCAGCGGGTCTCGGTTGCCTCACCTGGGCCGGGAGTGAGTTGGCCGCCGGTCGGATGGCCGCGCAGGCAGACGTTGATCGGTTGCCGTACCTCCTTTGTCTTCTTGCCTTTGCGGTAGGCGATCAGGTGACCGGGGTCGCTGAAAACGCCGACAAGACTGGTGATCTCGACGTCGATACCTGTCTCTTCCCGACACTCGCGCACCGCGCACTGCGCGATAGTCTCGCCGTACTTCAGCCCGCCGGTGGGGATGGTCCACAGGCCGTTGTCGGCGCGGCGCAGCACCAGCAGCCGGCCGGTCGCGTCGAGGACGGCCACGCTGGCCGAGGGTTTGCGGCTGGTCGGCGCCGGCGCGTCCGGGTCGTGGTAGTAGTCCACCCGAGCCGTCGCCGACTTGTGATGCTTCCGCTTGCTGGTCACGTGACGAGACCATCCGGGATGTGCTCGACTGTGGCATCGGACGAGTCGTCGCCGCCTGTATTGGTCGCGGGCCGGGCGGATGCCCACACGCGTTCGAAGGACTCGAGGTAGGTATTGAAAAACTGCCCGTCCAGCCGCCGAATCCGCAGCGTCGGGGTGTAAGCAGCCAAGATGCCGTAGGCGTGCACGTTCACCAGCAGCTCATCGTCGAACCGGTAGATGGAGTTGTACAACGGCGTGTCGTGAAGCCGAACCTCGGCCACATCGGCCAGCGGCCGGTAGTGGGTCAGCACGGCCAAGACCCGGCCCGCTACCCCACCGCCGATATGGTGCTCGGCATCCCGGCCGACCAGTTGCCGACCACCTGGATCACCGAGCAGCAGGCGTACCCGTACACCGGCCTCCGCTTTGGCCCGTACCAGCGGAAGCCAGTCCGGATGCTCCTCCGTGAGGAACAACCCGGCGAAAGCCAGCAGGTCCACGCTCCGGACGGCCTGCCGCAGCAACTCGACCCACAGCTCCCGCGGCACGTCCGAGCGCCGTGGCCATGCTGCGACCAGCTCCGCGCCGGCCAGGGCAGCCCGATCGGTCAGCTCCGGCCACAGGTACGACTCATCCTCGCCGAGCAGCGCCGCAACCCGGTAGCGAGTCTGTGGATAGGGCGCCACCGCGCCCGCCAACCACCGCTTGACTGACTTCTGGCTTACCTCCGCCTGCTCGGCCAGCGACTCGACGCTGTGCCCAGCACGCATCATCGCCCGTCGCAGCCGCTCGTTCACCACCCGACCCATGCTGACACACCAAGACACCACCCGCCACGAGCCCGACCTATAGATGTCCCCCGATGTCCACCTATGGCGGCGCGGTGTCCACCCGCCCGCACCGATGCTCTCACCTGCGTCACCCAACGTGACATCAAAAGCCACGGAAGGTCGGAGTCTCTCGTGATCATTGCTATTCCCACTCAGTGGCGGGACGGTTTCCGCTGGCTCACCCCACCGGCCAAGCGGCGCCGGGCTGACCTGTCCGGGCTGACGCTCGGGGAGCTAGTCGAGCGGCACGAGACGCAACCGGTTGCCGCCTACCTGGGCGGTGACTACTCCTACGGCCGCCCCAGGGACTTGTCATGACCACGCTGTCCGACGTTGTGTTCTGGGCCGCTGTCGCGGGATCGCCGGTGGTTTTCGGCGTCACGCTGAGCGGTGCGGCGTTGCGCTGGCGGCACCGGTGCTACGAGTGCCGCCACCCGATGCTCGGCGACGAGGTCCGGCAGGCGCGGCACCGGGCCGCCCTCGTTGAACCGAGCAGCATCGAACATGCGCAGCCCATCGACTTCACGGGCGGGTGGCGATGATCCCTCCACCCCGCAGCTCACGCCACGACTCCCCGGCCGGCCATGACCCGGACGCGGGGCCATCTCTGGCCGGCCGGGTGACCGCAAACGGCACGGGCCGCCTAGCCGGCGAAGGGCGGCGGCGGCGATCCGTTCATGGCGAAGGACGCGCCCCACGATGAGTCCCGACACTCACCGCGTGGGCCAGGGCACGGCCGCCGGGTCAGGCGCGGCGGCCGTCCCACCTGACGCTCTGGCGGGTTTCGCCGAGCCTGCCGGGCACATCCCGGGCGCGGCTGTCCCGGAAGGGGAAGACGGGACGGCCGCGCCCGACCTGCCGGCCAAGGTGGTCGCCCTGATCCAGCGCGAGGCGCACATGTTCGACGCGGTGGGCTCGCTCATCCCCCGGCCGCCCGCCGACGTGCAGAGCCGGCTCCTGTTCTTTCATAAGACCACCGTCACCATTGACCAAATCAATAGGGTGTTGAGGAATGGGAAGACGTAGGCTTCCAGGCGTGGTCATTGTCGCCCCGGAGGTAGCCGCGCGAATTGCCGCCCGGCGTGCGGCCGGCGAGAGCGTCGCGGATATCGGAAGATCTCTCCATATGACGCCGGGCGAGGTACGGACGGCGCTGAGGTTGGAAGTAAGCCGATTTCCACACGGGCCGAACTTGCCGCACTGAAGGTTGCGGGTACGGGAGGCGGCCCCCGGCCGGCCCCGCCTCCCCAGAGGCACTCGACCCACGTCGCTCGGGTCGGGCGCCACTTCCGTCCCGCGGAGCGGTGTCGCTGCGTCCCTGGCCCTGGCCGCCGCGCGCGCCGGCGGGCACCACTATCCGAAGCGGCCGGTGATGTAGTCCTCGGTGCGTTTGTCGGTGGGGTTGCTGAAGATGCGGACGGTGTCGTCGATCTCGACGAGTTGGCCGGGTTCGCCGACGCCGGGGAGGTTGAAGAATGCGGTGCGGTCGGAGACGCGGGAGGCCTGTTGCATGTTATGGGTGACGATGACGATGGTGTAGTGCTCCTTGAGTTGGCCGATCAGGTCCTCGATGGCCAGGGTGGAGATCGGGTCGAGCGCGGAGCAGGGTTCGTCCATGAGGAGCACCTGTGGCTCGACCGCGATGGCGCGGGCGATGCACAGGCGCTGCTGCTGGCCACCGGACAAACTGGCGCCCGGTTTGGTCAGCCGGTTTCTGACTTCTTCCCACAGGTTCGCGGCGCGCAGGGACCGTTCGACCACAGTGTCGAATTCGTCCTTACGGCCCCTGCCGTGTTGGAGCCGGAGGCCGGCGGTGACGTTGTCGTAGATCGACATGGTGGGGAACGGGTTGGGGCGCTGGAAGACCATGCCCACGGTGTGCCGGATGCTGACCGGATCGACTGTTGGGGCGTAGATGTCGTCCTGGTCGAGCAGCACCTTGCCTTCGACGGTGGCGCCGGGAATGACCTCGTGCATGCGGTTGAGGGTCCGCAGGACGGTGGACTTCCCGCAGCCGGAGGGGCCGATGAACGCGGTTACGCTGAGCGGTTCGACGGTCAGGTTGACGTCGGCGACGGCCTTGAAGCTGCCGTAATAGGCGTTGAGCCCGGAGACGTGGATGCGTTTGGCCATGGGGCGGCGTCTTCCTGGGTGGCGGGGGTCGGAGGGGTCAGGCGTCGAAGATGTAGCCGACGCCGCGGACGGTGCGGATGTATTGGCTGCCGTTGTCGTCGGTTCCGAGTTTCCGGCGGAGCCGGAGGATGTGCACGGTAACGGTCTGACCGGCCGTGTCGTGGCCGGCCCCCCAGACCTTGGTGATCAGCGCGTCTCGTCGGCAGAGCCGGCCGGCGTTGAGCATGAGACGGTGCAACAGCTCGAACTCCTTCAGCGGCAGCGCCGGCAGCGGCCGGCCGTGAACGGTGACCCGCATGGCCCGTGGGTCGAGTTCGACACCGCGGACGGTGAGCGTTTCGGCCAACCGCGGATCGTCGTAGACGGGGCCGAGGTCCTCTGGGTCCGCGACAGCGCCGTTCGGGCCCGCCGCGGCTGTCGCGTCCCCTGGTCGTGCTCCGGCCGGTCCGTCGAGACGGCCGGGCGGCGCGCTGGCGGCGTTCCGGTCGGCGGGTTGCCCTGCCGCGGCGCTCATGAGGACTTCCGGGTGATCGGGTTGCGCCGGGCGACGAGCCGGGCGATAACGGTGAAGATGAGGACCAGCGCGACCAGTGTCAGCGCACCGGCCCAGGCGCGGTTGATGGCGGCTTTGAACCCGGTGATGGCGTTGCCGAAGATCTGGAGCGAGAGGGTGCTCATGCGGTGCGAGGGGTTGGTTTCGATGAACAGGTCGTTGCCGAGTGCGGTCAGCAGCAGCGGCGCGGTCTCACCCATCGCGCGGGCAATGGCGAGCATGACGCCGGTGATGATTCCGGAGGATGCGGTGGGCAGCACGATCGACCAGATGGTCCGGGCCTGGGTGACGCCGAGTGCGAGGCTGGCCTCCTTCAGCTCGTGCGGGACCAGCCGCAGCATCTCGGCGGTAGCCCGGATCACCAGCGGCAGCATGATCAGGCCAAGTGCAATGCCTCCGGCATAGCCGGAGAAACCGAAGTTGACCACGACAATGGCGTAGACAAAGGCGCCGGTCACGATCGTCGGGATGCCAACCAGGACGTCGGTGAGGAAGCTCGCTTGCCGCGCCATCCTGCCGCCGTACTCGGTGATGTACACCGCGGCGGCGATCCCGATCGGCACCGAGATCACGGTGGCGATGCCGACCACGATCAGGCTGCCGATGATCCCGTTGAGGAACCCGCCGCCGAACCGCGACGGGTTACCCGGCGGGGTCTGGGTGAGGAACTGGGGGCCCAGGTACTTCAGGCCCTGCGCGGCCACGTACCCGAGCACCCACACCAGCACCGCGACAACCACCGCCATCACCACGGCGAGGACGACCGTCATGGCCCGGTCCTTGCGGCGCCGACGGCGGATCGAGCCTGCGCCGAACTGACGCGGAGCCGGCGGTTGGCGGTGCGCGGGCCGCACCGTGTCGGCGGTCATCAGGCGATGCTCCGGTCGATGCGGCCGACGACGGTCTTGCCGACGACGTTGACCACCAGCGCGATGACCAGCAGCCACAGCGCCACCACGAACAGCGATTCGAGGTGGAACGGTTGGTTCGCCTCGGTGAACTCGTTCGCGATCACGCTGGGCATGGTGGCGCCCTGGCCGAAGATGCTCTTGGTGATCGACAGGACGTTGTTGCCGATCACCATCGTCACCGCGATGGTCTCGCCGATCGCCCGGCCCAGGCCGAGGATGGCGGCACCGAGGATGCCGATGCGCGAGCGGGGAAGTACCGCCATCCGCAGCATCTCCCACCGGGTGGCGCCAAGCGCCAACGCGGCCTCCTTCTCGCTGGTGGGCGCGACCGCGAACACCTCCCGGCAGATCGCCGTGATGATCGGCGTCACCATGATCGCCAGGATCACCCCGGCGGTGAAGTAGGACACCCCGAAGAACGGCCCGGCGAACACCCCGCCGATCCCGGGGATCTTGCCAAGGGTGTCGGTCAGGAACTTCACCACCGGCTTCAGCGCCGGGACCAACGCGAAGATCCCCCAGAAGCCGTAGACGACGCTGGGGATCGCGGCGAGCAGGTCCACCAGGTAACTCAGCGGGGTCCGCGCCCGGCGCGGCGCGACGTCGGTGATGTACAGCGCCAACGCCACCGAGATCGGCACCGCGATCAGCATCCCGATCACGGAGGTGAGCAGCGTGCCGTAGATGAACTGCACGATCCCGTACGGGTTCGGGTTCGCCGCCGCCGCCTCGGCCTCCGACGGCGCCCACCGCTGGCTGGTCAACGCACTGAACAACCCGTAGTGCCGCAGCGACGGCCAGGACTGCACGACCAGGAACACCGCGGTCGCCACCAGCACCGCGATCAGCAGCAGCGCCGCACCGGCGGTCGTCGCGCGGAAGACACGGTCACCGACCCGACGGGAACGGGCCGGGCGCGGCGGCGGGGCGGTGTCCGAACTCGGTCGCGCCACGGACGAGGTGGTCACTGTCTACCCCTTGGTCGGACGGAAAACGGAGCGGCGGGAGAGGTTACCCCAGTGCGGCAACCTCTCCCGGGCGAACGCTCGGTCAGCTCTTGACCAACGGCTGACCGCCGACGGTGACCTTCTTCAGTTGGCCGTAGGCCAACCCCTGCAGATCCTTACCCAGCGGCGTGTAGTTGATCGACGTGGCCTCGTCCTGACCCGAGGACAGCACCCAGCCGAAGAAGGAGACCAGCGCGGCCGCGGTCGCCTTGTCGGTCTGGTTCTGGTAGATCAGCGCGTACGTGGTGCCGGTGATCGGGTACGCGTCCGGGCCGGGCTCGTCCGTCAGGCTGGTCCGCAGGTCCGCCGGGAACTGCACCCCGACGGTCGCCGCCGCCACCGTGTCGACACACGGCTGGATGAACTTGCCGGCCTTGTTCTTCACCAGGCCGTAGGTCAGATCCTGCGCCAGCGCGTAGGACAGCTCCACGTACCCGAGCGCACCCTCGGTCTGGCCGACCTGCCCGGACACGCCCTCATTGCCCTTGCCGCCGATCCCGGTCGGCCAGGCGACCTCCTTGCCCTTGCTCCTGTCCGCACCACCCAGCTTGGCCACCCAACTCGGGCTGGCCTTGGTCAGGTAGTCGGTGAACACCGCCGTCGTGCCCGACCCGTCGGAGCGGTGCACCACCGCGATCGGCTGATCGGGCAGAGTCGTGCCCTGGTTGATCTCCGCCAGCGCCGGGTCGTTCCACTTGGTGATCTCACCAGCGAAGATCTTGCCGAGCACCTCACCGGTGAACTTCAGCCCGCTGCTGACACCTTTCACGTGATAGGTCGGCACCACAGCGCCGAGCACCAGCGGCACATGCAGGATCGGGCCGCCCTTGGCGTCCGCCAGCTCCGGGTCCTTCATCGGCGTGTCCGACGCGCCGAAGTCGACCGTCTGCGCGCTGATCTGCTTGACACCGCCACCAGACCCGATCGACTGGTACGCCACCTTGATGCCCTGGCTGGCGTAGTCCTTCGTCCACACCGACATCATCGGCGCCACGAACGTCGCGCCGGCGCCGGACAGGTCGGTCTTCGCCCCGTCGATCTTGTTGATCGTGTTCTGGTAGCCCGGCTTCCCGCCGGTGCCCTTGCCGCAGATCTGGTCTGTACCGATGGGCGCCTGCGTCTGACCCTGGCCCGTCGGGTCGTTCCCACTGCCAGTGCTTCCACAGGCAGTCGCACCAACCACCACGGCAACCGTGGCAACCGCTGCCCGGCTCAGCGTTCGTAAGCTCAGCGTTCCTAAGCGCAGCGTTCGTAAGCTCATCGTTCCTCCGCCAGCCGCGACGACCCATGCCGCCGCGTTCGGCGCCGACGCTAGGGAGATGGCATGGCCGACCCCCATCGCGAACATGAACCCAAAATGAACGCCGACAACCCGGTCGGGTGAGCAGGACCGATCACCACCAAACCTGAGCCAAACGGCCCCGCTACCGGCCCTGTCCGTCCGCCAACCGGCCCTCGCCGTCCTCACGGAACGCGAACAGGCCCGGTCGGGCGGAATCCCCGACCGGGCCGATGATCTTGTTAGCGGACCGGTGAACCGATCCTGAGCGGGTCGCCGGTGGGCACCGCCCCAGGTAAGGCGGCGCCCGCGACCGCGACCGTTACTGCGGCCAGCCACCCTGCTGGGGCGGCTGCTGCTGCGGCCAGCCACCCTGCTGCGGCGGCTGCTGCGGCGGCCAGCCACCCTGCTGCGGCGGCTGCTGCTCCTCCTCCTCCTCCTGCCGCTGCTGGCCCCACCCGGGCTGCTGCGGCTCGGGCTGCTGCGGCCACCCGCCCTGCTGCGGCGGCTGGTCGGGCTGGCCCCAGCCGGGCTGCGCCGGCTGACCGCCGCTGGGGGGTCCGGTCTGCGGCGCGGCCGGCTGCCCGCCGGACGGCCAGCCCGCGGTCTGCGGCGCGGCCGGCTGCCCGCCGGACGGCCAGCCCGCTGGCTGCTGCGGCTGACCCCACTGCTGCGGCGGCGGCTGACTCCACTGCTGCTGCTGTGGCTGACCCCACTGCTGCGGCTGCTGCGGGTACCCGCCCTGCTGCTGCGACTGCATCTTGGCCAGGCCGCCCCTGAGCGTGTTCAGGCCGCCGGAGCTCATCAGCGCCATGATCACGCCCGCGTTGAGCGCGACCACCAGCGCCAGCCCGGCCCAGAACGCCCAACCCGGGCTCGCCCCGTCCGGCTGGGAGATGAACGTGATCAGGAAGAAGATGTCGGCGAGCACCAGCAGGCCGGCCGCGATGAGCTCGACCGGGAAGCGCGCCGGCACGACATGTAGAGCCCGGAGCACGAAGACGACGGCGATCACCAGGGCCACGATGATCGCGAACGTGGTGACGCCGCGGTCCCAGGCGCTCGCTTTCGCCGAACCGACCAGCTGGCGGCAGGTGTCACCGAAGTCGCCGCTGCCGCACAGCTTGTCGACGTCCGGACCCCACCACTTGAAGAAGCTGACGACGAACAGCAGGACGGCGCTGGCGACGGCGATCGCGCCGCCCGGCATCACCGACTGCAGATCGAACTTCAGGCCGCCGCTGGGCTGCGGGGCACCGTAGCCGGGTTGCTGACCGTAGCCGGGGGGCTGGCCCCAACCACCCTGCTGCTGCGGGTAACCGCCCTGCGGGGCGCCGTACCCGCCCTGCTGCTGCGGGTAGCCCCCCTGCGGGTTGTAGCCGGCGGGTGGGTTGTAACCACCCATCTGATCCGACATGAGACCTTCCCTCGTCACGTCATTGGTGCGGCTCACAGCCTGCCCGCTGCGTCCGTGCGTCACAACCTTCCACGCCGCACGCGGTGCCCCGTGCGGTCCGGCGCGCCGCGGAGCCGTTGCCGAGCCTTGCATGCGCGTGGAACGGACATTACCGGACTTCCGCGGTGCGGCTGCCGAACCCCTCCCCTCGGGTTACCGCAATGGTCACCCCTGGTGCGGCAGCCGTCCACCGGCCGGCGTCCGCAAAGACGGCTCCGGGGCGTCCACTGTGGACACCCCGGAGCGGTCGTACGCCGTTGTCAGACGGTGGGCGGCGGCGTGGAGCCGGGCGCCCGCCGGAGCTGGCTGAAGTCGCCACCGGCGGCCCGGAACGCTAGGAACGAGGCGACGGTGGCCGCGATCGCGCAGATCAGCCCGATGAACAACCCGAAGGTGACGCCCGCGTAGCCCGGCACCGTCAGCCACCGCAGCAGGATCAGCAGCGTGGCCAGGGCCCCGGCGCCGAGCGTCGCGGCCGCCGGCGGCACCGGCAGGTTGATCTGCGTACCCATGGTGCCGGCGAACACAAGGGCGCCGGCGGCGACGAGCAGCAGCACGGAGAACCAGGCAAGGAATCCGGCACTCCAGGCCGACCAGTTCACCGAGAACGGGCCTGCGGACCAGTGGAACCACGGCAGGAAGCTGTCGATGAACGCCAGCCCACCTGCGCCGATGACCACCCAGTCGAGGGTGGTCACCTTCTTGGGATCGAATCCCGCCATTCCGATACGCCTCCTGATAAGCCCGCGGGCATCGCTCGTGGGCAACGTACTGTGCCTAACGCTCGGAGCGGACACCACAAGCCCGATACGCGACCAAGGGGCAGACAGGTTCGCCCAGATGTGCAGCAACAGGATGACGCAAGATCACCGCCACCCGCCAGACGCAACTCTGCCACACCGCCAGATCACGGCCAGTAACCGGCCGCGGGAACTACCCGGACGGGCGGCCGCGGCCGTCGTACCCGGACCGTCAGCCCGCGGTCATGATCTCCCGGATGAGCTCGGCGGTCTCGCTGGGTGTCTTGCCGACCCGGACGCCGACCGCCTCCAGCGCCTCCTTCTTCGCCTGCGCGGTGCCGGAGGAGCCGGACACGATCGCGCCTGCGTGGCCCATTGTCCTGCCCTCCGGCGCGGTGAACCCGGCCACGTAGCCGACCACCGGCTTGGTCACGTGCTCGGCGATGAACTGCGCGGCCCGCTCCTCCGCGTCCCCGCCGATCTCACCGATCATCACCACCGCGTCGGTGTCCGGGTCGGCCTGGAAGGCGGCCAGCGCGTCGATGTGGGTGGTGCCGATCACCGGGTCACCGCCGATGCCGACGCAGGACGAGAAGCCGATGTCACGCAGCTCGTACATCATCTGGTACGTCAGCGTGCCGGACTTGCTCACCAGCCCGATCCGGCCGGGCTTGCTGATGTCGGCCGGGATGATGCCGGCGTTCGACCTGCCGGGGCTGATCAGGCCGGGGCAGTTCGGCCCGACGATGCGGGTGCCCCTGCCCTGGGCGTACGCCCAGAACGTGGTGGTGTCGTGCACCGGGATGCCCTCGGTGATCACCACGCACAGGCCGATGCGGGCGTCGATGGCCTCGGTCACGGCGCTCTTGGCGAACCTCGGCGGCACGAACACCACCGTCACGTCGGCACCGGTCTCGGCCATCGCCTCGGCCACCGAGTTGAACACCGGCAGCACGCTGGCGGGGCCCTCCGCCCCGCCGGCCACGGCGGGGCCCTCGAACTCGACCTTCTGGCCGCCCTTGCCGGGGGTCACGCCGCCGACCACCTTGGTGCCGGCGCGCAGCATCCGCTGGGTGTGCCTGCTGCCCTCGGAGCCGGTCATACCCTGGACGATGACCCTGCTGTTCTCCGTCAGCCAGATCGCCATGTCACGCTCCCTGCGCGGCGAGCCCGGCGGCCCGGTCGGCCGCACCGTCCATCGTGTCCACCTGCTCCAGGTGGGGCAGCGCCGCGTCGGTGAGGATCCGCCGCGCGAGTTCGGCGTTGTTGCCGTCCAGGCGGACCACCAGCGGGTGGGTCACCTGCTCGCCACGGGAGGTCAGCAGGTCGAACGCCCGCACAATGCCGCCGGCGACCTCGTCGCAGGCGGTGATCCCGCCGAACACGTTCACGAACACGCTCTTCACCGACGGGTCGGACAGGATGATCTCCAGCCCGTTGGCCATCACCTCGGCGGAGGCCCCGCCGCCGATGTCGAGGAAGTTGGCCGGCTTGACCCCGCCGTGCCGCTCACCCGCGTACGCCACCACGTCCAGGGTGGACATCACCAGGCCGGCCCCGTTGCCGATGATGCCGACCTCGCCGTCCAGCTTCACGTAGTTGAGGTTCTTCTCGCCGGCGCGCTGCTCCAGCGGGTCGGTGGCGTACCGGTCCTCAAACTGCGCGTGCTCCGGGTGCCGGAAGTCGGCGTTTCCGTCCAGCGTGACCTTGCCGTCCAGCGCGACAATTCTGCCGTCCGGGGTCTTCACCAGCGGGTTGACCTCGACCAGGGTGGCGTCCTCGGCGACGAACACCTGCCACAGCGCGACCACCACGTCGGCCGCCCGGTCCAGGATCTCCGCCGGAAACCCGCCCTGCACCAGGATCTCGCGCGCCGCGGCCGCGTCAATCCCGGTCAGCGCGTCCACCGGCACCCGGGCCAGCGCCTCCGGCTTCTCCGCCGCGACCTGCTCGATCTCCATGCCGCCCTCGCGGGAGGCCATCGCCAGGAACGTGCGGTTGGCCCGGTCGAGCAGGAACGAGAAGTAGTACTCCTCGGCGATGTCGCTGGCCTCGGTCACCAGCACCTTGTGCACGGTGTGGCCCTTGATGTCCATGCCGAGGATCGCGGCGGCCTTCTCGGCGGCCTCGTCCGGCGTCTCCGCCAGCTTGACCCCACCGGCCTTGCCCCGGCCGCCGGTCTTCACCTGGGCCTTGACAACCACGGTCCCTGCGCCACCGGTCTCACGCAGCCGCTCGGCGGCCGCCCGGGCCTCCTCCGGCGTCTCGGCGACGCTGCCGGGCAGTACCGGCACCCCGTGCTTGGCGAACAGATCCTTCGCCTGGTACTCGAACAGATCCACGTCGTTTCCGTCTCGTTTCCGCTCGGTTGTCTGCCCGGCACCCTAGTCCCGCCGCCGTAGCGCGAACGGCTGGGTGCGCCTGAGGTCACCCGGGCCGGGCGCCGACGTGGCCGGGCCGGCGTGGACCGCGAACGCGACGGGCCTGGAACCCAGGACAGCGAGGAGCCGCCCCTCAGGTATCATCCGGGCCGGGGCAGACCCGAAAGTCGGTCATCCGCCTACAGAACCGACATTCTCCCTTACCCAGTCAACGATGGACTGGGTGGTCGCGCCCGGTGTGAACACCTTTGTCACGCCGAGTTTCTCCAGCTCCGGGAGGTCCGCGTCCGGGATGATGCCGCCGCCGAACACCACCACGTCGCCGGCGTCGCGCTCGTTGAGCAGCTCGACGACGCGGCGGAACAGGGTCATGTGCGCGCCGGACAGCACCGAAAGGCCGATCGCGTCGGCGTCCTCCTGCAGGCTGGTCTCAACGATCTGTTCCGGCGTCTGGTGCAGGCCGGTGTAGATGACCTCCATGCCGGCGTCGCGCAGCGCGCGGGCGACGACCTTGGCGCCACGGTCGTGCCCGTCCAGGCCAGGCTTGGCCACGACGATCCGGATTCTGTCGCTCACGGCGGGAGTCTACCGCCGTGCCGCGGCTCAGTCCTGCCCGCGGGCCGGCCGCCACGTGATCTGCCACGCAGCGACCGCGAGCGCCGCGAACACCACCGCGGCGGCGATCTGGAACGCCGTACCGGTGTCGGCGTCAAGCGCGGTCGAGCGGATGACCAGCAGCAGGTTGCCCAGCGCAGCGGTGCCGAACATCGCGGCCAGCCCGGCGAACATCCCGACCACCGCCAGGCGCGGCCGGACGGTGGCCGCGCCGACCGCCACCGCGATGACCGCGGCGGCCAGCACCCAACCGCCCAGCAGGTCCAGCCCGGACCGATCGAACAGCGCCGGGACGGTGATCGTCAGGCCACCCGGCCGGGGGAACGCCGGCGGGAACGCCAACCCGGCGAACCCGACGAGGGCGGCGGCGAACCCGAGGCCGGCGAACGTGGGGCGCAGCGGGTCGAACGAACCGTCGTCGTCCATGTCGGTACGCCGCCAGGCCAGCAGGGCGAGCACCAGCACCACCGTGAGCGCCGCCAGCGCCACCACCTGCAGCACCAGCCCGGGACCGGGCGCGTACCGGAAGCTGCGCACCAGACCCTCGGGCAGCGGCAGGTCGATGCTGCTGTGGCCGCGGGTGTCCAGCAGCGCCACGGTGCGCAGGAGCTGTCCCAGCCCGTACCCGCCGGTGGCGATCAGCGCGGCCAGCCCGAGCCGGGGGAGCCGGCCGAGCAGGCACAGCACGCCTGCCACACCGACCACCGCGGCGGCTGGCAGCGGGACCAGGAAGTCCCACAGGTTGTGCGCGCCGCCCACGCCGCGACCGGCGTCGCGCACCAGTGGGAACGCCGGCTGGACCAGCAGCAGGGCGGCGGCCGCCACCGCGACGGCTCCGGCCAGCCGGGTCAGCGGGGAGATGGCGCCGACCACCAGGGCCGGCGTCGGAGCGGTCGTCGGGGCCTTCGGCCTGCCCGCGGCGGCATTCGTCGAGGCCTTCGCCGAGGGCTTGGCCGACGCCTTGGCCGGGGGCTTGGCCGGCGGCTTGGCTGAGGGCTTGGTCAGGGGCCTGGCCGGCGGCTTGGCCGACGGCTTGGCCGAAACGTCAGCCGAAGAGTCGGCCGAGGGCTTGGCCGACGCATTCGCCGAGGGCTCGGCCGAAACGTCAGCCGAAGAGTCGGGCTTGGCCGAGGGCTCGGCCGACGCATTCGCCTGGGGCTTGGCCGAGGGCTCGGCCGAAACGTCAGCCGAAGAGTCGGGCTTGGCCGCCGCATTGGCCGAGGGCTTGGCCGAAACGTCAGCCGAAGAGTCGGCCGAGGGCTTGGCCGACGGCTCGTCCGCGGTCCCGGCGGGCGCCCTGGTGCCGCCGGGCCGGGCCGCGCTCGGCCGTACGGTTGACCTGGTCGTGGTGGGCCGCGTCCTGGCGCCGGGCTTCTTCTTGGGCGGGCTCATGCCGCCGAACCCTAACAATCGCCGACGCCGGTGCTTGCACAGCGGCACCCTGCTTCGTTAACGTGCCTGCCCGGTGCCCATTGGGGCAGCCTTCGCCCTCCCCCCGACGAAGGAGCACGACGTTCCGTGGCGCGACACCGCACACCCGGCGGACGGCACCGCGCCCTCTCTCCTCCGTCCAGCAAGGTCGCCTGGCTGACCGCCTCGGTCGCCGGTGCCGCCGTCGCGGCTCTCGGCTCAGGGCTACCCACGGTGTCCTCCCCCGAAACCTCCCCCGATCTGGCCGCGCTGCAGAACGTGTCCGCGGCGCCGGCCGAGGCCCCGATGCACGGGCAGTCGGCGATCAGCGCGGCCGTGGCGCACGACCGGGCCACCATGATCATGGCGGCGTCCAGGTCCAAACGGGAGGCACTGCGGCCACGGTGGGTACGGCCCGGAACCGGCTACCTGAGCTCCTGCTTCTGCTCGCGGTGGGGCACGTTCCACTACGGCATCGACCTGGCGGCGCCGTACGGCTCGCCGATCTACGCGGCCGGCGACGGCATCGTGATCAAGGTCGGCCGCGCCAGCGGGTTCGGCAACTGGGTGGTCATCCAGCACGCGAACGGCGACGTGACCATCTACGGCCACGAGTACAAGTACCTGGTGCACGAGGGCGAGCGGGTGCAGGCCGGGCAGCTCATCGCGCTGGTCGGCTCCGAGGGCGCGTCCACCGGGCCGCACCTGCACTTCGAGGTGCGGATCGGCGGGCTGGATGGTATCCGGGTGGACCCCGTCCCGTGGCTGGCGGAGCGCGGCGTCACGATCTGACCGTCTCAGCTCGCCGGTCGGTGACCGCCGGGTGTGCCGTGTCGTGTCCGATGACAACGATATGGGCGATTTCACGGCCGGACCGGACGGGCGCGATGTGCCGTCCCGCGGCCGTCGGGCAACATGGAGAGCCGTGAACGCCGCCGAACCCACCGCGCTGGCCGAGCCGCGGCCCGCGTTGCCGGCGCGGCTGCGGGAGAGCTGGATCGTCCGGCGCTGGCTGCTCACCCGGGCGCTGACCGTGTTCCTCCTGGTGCCGCAGGTCTTCGAGGTGCTGGGCGACGTGCGGTACTACTTCCACGGCGTGGACCGGCTGTTCGGGGCCGGCACCCTGGGCGACACGCTGCCGGAGTACCCGGCACCGTCGCTGGTCGTCTTCGGGCTGCCCAGGGCGCTGGTCGGCGACCACATGTGGATCTACGTGCCGGCATTCATGGCGCTGGTCCTGACCGTCGACGCGGCGTTCACCCGGTGGCTGTGGCGGGCGGCCGGGCGGCGGCCGGCCACCGGCCTGACCCTGTGGCTGTGGCTGCTGCCCGCGCTCGGGCCGCTCACGCTGTGCCGGCTGGACCTGGTGGCCGCCGCGCTGGCCGGCGGTGCGCTGCTGGCGATGGCGCGGCGTCCCGCGCTGGCCGGGGTGCTGGCCGGCGCGGGTGCCGCGGTGAAGCTGTGGCCGGCCGCGCTGGTGCCGTCGCTGTGGCTGCATCCCGCACCGGGCCGGCGCGGCGGCAGGTGGCGGATGCTGGCCGCGTTCGGCGTGACCGGCCTGGTGACCTGCGCCGCGGTGGTGGCGCTGGCCGGGACCGACCGGCTCGCCTCGCCCCTGACCTGGCAGTCCGACCGCAGCCTGCAGTTGGAGTCCTACGCCGCGCTGCCGCTGCTGGTGGCCGGCGTGTTCAGTCCGGGCACCTGGCACGTGGACTACACCCGGTTCCTCGCGTTCGAGATCGTCGGACCGGGGGTGCCGGTGCTGCTCACCGCGGCCTCGGTGGCAATGTTGCTGGCCGCCGCCGTACTGGCCGTGCTGTGGCTGCGCGCCGCCCGGCGGCGGGACGTCTCGCCGGCCGCCGTGGGCTGGCTGGCCACCGCCACGGTGGCCCTGGTGGTGGTCACCGACAAGACGCTGAGCCCGCAGTACCTGCTGTGGATCGGCGCGCTGCTGGCGGCCATGGGGGTCGGTGGCGGGGCCGAGTCGGGCACCGCGGACGAGGCGCTGCCGCGGGCGACCCGGCTGATGCTGGCCACCGCGCTGCTGACGCAGTTGTTCTACCCGACGATGTACGGGCTGCTCATCGACATCAACCCGGTCGCGGTGGCGGTGATCGTCGCCCGGGACGTGGTGCTGGGCATGCTCACCTGGCTGGCGCTGAGCCGCTTCTGGGCGCTCACCAGCGCGGGGCGCTCCGGGTGATCGCCGACACGACGGCGCCGGCCCCGGCGGGTACGGCGCGGCGGTGGACGCCGGGGCTGCGGCTGTGGGCGCAGTGGGCCGCCACCCGGGCACTGACGCTGCTGGCCCTCGTCCCGGAGCACAAGGTGCTGGGGGACGTCCGCTACTACTTCGGCCAGGTCGACGGGCTGTTCCATGGCGGTACGCTCGGCGGCACCCTGCCGGAGTACCCGGTGCCGGCGGTGGGCTTCCTGATGCTGCCGCGGCTGGTCTCCGGGCACTGGGTGCTGGCGTACCTGGCCGCGTTCGTGGCGCTGATGCTGGCGGTGGACGCCGGCCTGTCCTGGGCCCTGTTCCGGGCCGCGGCCTGGCGGCACCGGCCGGCTCACGGCGGCCGCGGTCCCGGCCGAGGCGTCACGCTGTGGCTGTGGGTGCTGCCGCTGCTCGGGCCGATGATCCTGTGCCGGTTCGACCTGGTTCCGGCCGCGCTGGCGGGAGGCGCGCTGCTGCTGGTCGCCCGCCGGCCGGCGCTGGCCGGGGTGCTCCTCGGGGTGGGCGCCGCGGTGAAGCTGTGGCCGGCCGCCCTGCTGCCGTCGCTGTGCCTGCACCCCACCCCGGGCCGGCGGGGCGGCAGGTGGCGGCTGCTGGCCGCGTTCGGCGCGGTGGCCGCCGTCACGGTGCCCGTGGTCGCCGCGCTGGCGGGCACCACCCGGCTGGCCTCGCCGCTGCACTGGCAGGGCGAGCGCGGGCTGCAGGTCGAGGCGTACGCCGCGCTGCCGCTGCTCGTCGCGGACCTGTTCCGGCCGGACCGCTGGCACGTCGAGTACACCCGCTACTACGCGTTCCAGGTGGTCGGCCCGGGCACCGGCGCGGCGATGACCGCCGCCACGGTGGCCGGCGGGCTGGCGGTGCTGCTGCTCGCGGTGCTCTGGCTGCGGGCGGCCCGGCTGCGCGGCTCGGTGCCGCCCGCCGCCGTCGGGCTGCTCGGTGCGCTGACGGTGTGCCTGGTGGCGGTCACCGACAAGACGCTCAGCCCGCAGTACCTGATATGGGTGGCCGCCCTGCTCGCCGTGGTCGGCGTGCTTCATCCCGACGCGCTGCCCCGCGGGATCAACGCGGTGCTCCTGGCCACCTGCGCGCTCACCCAGGTGATCTTCCCGCTGAACTACGACCCGCTGGTGGCCGGCGAGCCGTACGCCGTCGTGCTGCTGGTCGTCCGCGACGCCGGCCTGCTCGCGGTGGCGTGGCTGGCCGGCCGGCAGGTCTGGGCGCTGACCCGTGGTCCCCGGCCGTGAGCGCCGTCGTGCGCCCCGTCGTGAGCGCGGTCGTGAGCCCCGTCGTGAGCCCCGTCGTGAGCCCGCCGTGAGCCCG
>WNFU01001509.1_pt1 | contig 43877 bp, 33 predicted proteins | sample 5400121 | NCBI WGS metagenome assembly WNFU01 (sample SAMN13153360, study PRJNA577476) | soil metagenome | isolation source: 100 cm soil or saprolite under grassland replicate 1 | place: USA:California | collected 2016-06-15 | reverse complement strand
CCGGACGCCGGCCGAACCCGGTGATGCCTTCTGGATGCCGGACGGCACGGCCGGTGACTGGGCCGGTGTGCTCGACGGTGTCGACGCCGTCGTGAATCTCGCCGGCGCCGGCATTGCCGATCGACGATGGAGTGCGGGACGAAAACGAGAGATTGAATCGAGCCGACTGCTGGCCACGCGCAGCCTCGTGGCCGCTATCCAACTCGCATCGCGGCCGCCGCAGGTGCTCGTGAGCGCGTCGGGTGTTGGATACTACGGACCGCGCGGCGGCGAGATCGTGACGGAATCAACCACGCCGGGACGTGACTTTCTCGCCGCCGTCTGCATCGCATGGGAACGCGAGGCGGAAAAGGCCTCGTCTCTCGCACGCGTGGCCACCGTTCGCACAGGCCTGGTGCTCGATGCGGAAGGCGGCGCGCTCGCGCGCATGCTGCTGCCGTTCAGGTTGGGGGTCGGCGGCCGCCTGGGCTCGGGCGCTCAGTTCATGCCGTGGATTCACCGCGACGATTGGGTCCGTCTGGTGCGATGGATGATCGCTGAGCCGGACGCACGCGGCCCGTTCAATGCAACAGCGCCGAATCCGGTCGCGAACGCAGAATTCAGCCGCGCGCTCGGCCGCGCGCTCCATCGGCCAGCCGTCTTGCCCGTGCCGGCAATCGCTCTGCGAGTTGCCTTGGGAGAAATGGCGGACTTGCTGTTGGCAGGTCAGCGGGCGATTCCAGCGAAAGCAATGGAGATGGGATTCAGGTTTCGCTTCACGACGCTCGACGAGGCCTTGGCGGATTTGTTCTGACGCGTGCACATCACGACGGCGGCCCTGAAGGGCCGCCACTCCGTGACACACGGGGCCGCAGCAAGTAGTGGCGAGTTACGCCCTGCACTCCCAACGTCGCTACAGGAAGCCCGGTGCGCCAGCCTTGAAGTCGCCCTGCAGGATCGCGACCGAGTTGCTCCCCAGCCAGTTGTCGATGACTTTCGCGTAGACCGATCGGAAGTCCGTCTCGTACTTGACGTCAGCCGCGCTGTTCTCGAGCGTGGGATTCGCCGGATCGGTCGCGAGATTCGCGGCCGTTCCATACAAACCGCCACGAACACCGCCGCCGAATGCCATCATCAGTCCACCGGCGCCGTGATCGGTGCCTGCGCTTCCGTTTTCGTTTATTCTCCGCCCGAACTCGGAAAACACGATCACGAGGGTTGAGTCGAGCAGTCCCTGATTGCTCAGATCCTGATAGAACATGGCGATGCTGTCGTCAAGCGTCGCCATCAGCGTGACATACGCACCGGTATTGACGCCCTCGGCGGAGTGTGTGTCGAAGCCGCCGGTCTGCACCCAAAAGATCTTCGTGCCAATCTGTTTGTTTTCGGCGCCCGCCACCGCACGAAGGGCCTGGGCGAGGCCGTTGTTCGCCGGGTACGTCACCGTCGGGTTGTAGGAGGCGACCTTCGCCACTTGATCGAGCGTGCCCAGGGCCGCCTGAGCCGTCGAGTTCACGTACGCGAGGTACGGCTGATCGACCGGCAGGTGCGACGAAATTTTCACGGCGGCGGTTCGCTCGAACGCTGCTTCGGTTGGAGTGCCGCTGTTGGGGCTGGAAAACGAGTACGTCGCCGGACTCGTGATCGCGGGCACGCCGACGGTGCGCGCCATGAGGGGCCGCGGCGTCTCGCGCGTGGTGTTCCATCCGACGAGCGGATCCACCGGCGCCGGCAGCGTGTCGAGATATCGTCCCAGCCAGCCCGTGCCCTGCGTCACGCTGGGGTTTGCGGTGCCCCAGATATCGAACCCCTGGAAGTGCGACCGGCTCGAATTGGCATACCCGGTTCGCTGAATCAGCGCCAGCCGGCCTTGATTGAAAATTGCTTTGAGATTCGTGAGCCTCGGATGCAGGCCGAGCTCGTTGCCCGCAGAATCGGTGCCGACCTGCAGGACGTTCCCGGCCGGCACGGCGATGGTCGGCCGCCGGCTGTAGTAGGCCTGATCGCGATAGGGAATCAACGTACTCAGCGCGTCGTTGCCGCCCGCGAGGTAGAGCACCACGAGCGTCCGGCCGGTCTGACCCTGCGCAATCGCTAGATCGGTCAGAAACTCGGGCGCGGCAAACCCAAACGTGAACGCCGTGACGCCGCCTTTGACGAATTCGCGTCTCGAAAACTTCATGGCGTTCTCCGTTAGTTGAACTGGTACTCACCCGACGCCACGATGAGCCGCGCGAGACCCGCAGTCTTGTTATTCAGCTGCGTGTCGTTGCCGGTCCATGCGCCGCCGGCGCGCGCGTACTCCATGAGCGCCGCGTACACGTCGCTCGACATCGGCGCGTAGTTGTACCGATTCAGCAGCGAATCGACGACGCGATCGGGCGATTGGCGATAGGGGACGAGCTCGCGTCCGAGATTGAACTTCTGATTACCCATCAGCGTCGCCGCGAAATTCATTCGCGCGAGCATCGACGCCGTGGAGAACCACTCGGCGCCGAGCGCCCAGCCGTTCACGTCGGGCGGTTCGTACAGCTGCTGCCCCATGTTGGTGAGCGGTGTCATGGCGGCGTCAACCGTGAACCCGGTCCAGCCCGTTTCCTTGATCGAGCGGACGACGAATTCCACCGGCCAGGAATACCGTTTGTACTCCGACGCGAAGAAATAGTCGGCAGTGAACAACCGGCGCAACACCGTCTTGATGTTGTAGTTGTTCTGCATGTAGGTGTTGGCGAGATCGCTGATGACCTCGTTGCTGGGCGCCTCTGTCTCGCTGATGAAGAACTGATAGAGACGCGACGCAAGACGAAACGCGGTGGCCGGCTGCCGCGTCAACGCGAGGATGAAATCGAGTCCATCCTGCATGCCCTGCCCGGCTGCACGCGCAGGGATTGTCTTGCCACCGTCGGGATAAATCGCGAACGTAAACTCCTTCGCGTTCGTATCGTGATTGTTCCCGTTGAACACGAACTCGTAGTACGAGGTATCGGCGCTCGTTCGATCCCCTGACAACTGCAGCGTCCAACCCGTGAACACGCGCGCCGCCGCGTACACGTCGGCCTCGACGTAGTTGCCCACACCCATCGTGAACAGCTCCATCACCTCGCGGCCGAAGTTTTCCTGCGGCCGCTGCCGCGTGTTGTTTCGGCCATCGAGCCACACGAGCATCGCGGGATCTTTTGCCACCTCGAACAGCAAGTCGGCGAAGCTGCCCGTTGCCTTCTGTCGGAAGAGCTCGTACTGTCCCCGCTGGTTGCCGGCAATTTCGCCCTGACGTCCCGCCATCAATTTCGTGGCGTGCACGGATCCATAAGTGCCGTTGATCTTGCTGTAGGCGGTCGCGAAGTGGTTGTGCCAGAAGAGCGCCATCTTTTCCTGCAGCGGCCGGCGGCTGTGGACCATTCGAAACAGCTCGCGCTGACGCGCATCGTTGATGACGGTGTTCGGCGAAAATTGTCCGCGCGTCGTGACGCTGATGTAGTCCGGCTTTCCGATGTTTGAATCGACGTCGTCGGGAAACTGCTCGTAATTGAGCAGCGCGTCGATGACTGCACTCAACGACTGCCCTGAGTAGGCCGCGAGCTCCGCGCTGCTCGCGCCGAACCCGATCCGCCGGAGGACGTGTTCGAGCTGGTGCTCACCTCTGGCCATAATTGGTCGATCCCCTGGCAGCCCGTGGCAAAACTGCCACGGGCTTGAATCACGGAGCCGAGCATTGATCAGAGGACACAGAGCTAAGCGGAAACTCGCCTGTTTTCTCCGTGTCTCTCACAGGCGTAGCGAGTTCTCCGTGTCCTCGCAGGCCGTGAACAATTTCACGACGGCCTGCTGGGAAGCGAAACGACGATCCTAACGCCGTGACTCCGGTGTGTAAACCACCGAAGTCGTCTGACAAGAACATCGCGTGCGGAATTGCGAACCTCCGCAGCGGCAATGTATCCGCCTGCGCAACCGCACCGCTTCGGCGATACCCCGCTGAAGCTCGCCTGTATGACCCCGGGGGACGAAAAGCGCGTGCCCGCCCTACTGCGCTTAGACCGGCCATTTCGCTGCAGCGTTTAACGGTGGGGCGGCTCGGTTCCTCCAACAGGCTTCGGCGCTGTGCCGAGACTGATGAGATTTGCCATCAGCCGGAATGCGCCCGGCGTGCCTGCCGGCAGTTGTCGCCATAACCCGAGGCCGATGTAAATCCAGCGTCCTTGCCCAACCTTGGCTTCGACCAGTGCACCCAGCTTCGCGCCCTGATTGTAGGGAAACGGCTCCGTGAACTCGATGAGGTCGGTGTAGCGCGGATCGCGATCTGCGGTGTCGAAGAAGTACAAGCCGCGTTCCTGCACCCAACCCGTCCAGTCAGGACGGCCGATTGCGTTCGGCGTGTTGAACACAGAGTGCTGAGGTGCGAGCAGACGTAGTTCAGCGTTCTCATCGGTGACGCGTTCTCGCCCGACTTTGCCGGGATACGGACCGTATTGCGCCTCATTGAACTCGAACTTGTTGTAGTTGACGATTACCGTGCCGCCGCTTTGCGCGTAATCGATCAGCCGCTGGTTATAGGCGCGGAGATCCGCCCGCCGCTCGTACGCACGCACGCCCGTCATGATCACGTCGTACTTCCCGAGCTCTCCCCAAGCCAGATCGTCGGCGCTCAGAAAATCCACGCGCGCTCCCAATTGCTCCAGCGCCTCCGCAACCTCGTCGCCGACGCCTTCGACATAACCAATCGTCAAGTTTGGTTTCACTCGCACATCGAGCGCTTCGACTGTCACGACCGGGGCGTGGAGGACATGCCGTCGTGTCGTGTGCGGATACTCGATCACCTGATAGCCCTGATCGAAAGTCGCCGCACCTTCATGCACGACCGCTTTGACGGGCAGCCGTCCAGGCTTGAGGCCGACTGGTGGCTGCAGCGTGAAGCGGACGGTCATCTGTTCGTCCTCGCGGGCAAACGACACCGGCGCGTTGGCCGGTGTTGCCCGCCACCCGGCCGGCAGTGTGAGATCGACCTGCGCCGTTGCAGCGCCTTTGGAGTGATTCGTCACGACTACGCGGATGTCGCGTCTTGCTCCCGAGGTCGCTGTGAGCGGCACAATCGCAGTGTCTGGGGTGACATCAACGGCAAACTTCGGCACGACATGGAGCTCTTCGCGCTTTTCTCCGCTGAAGATGTCAGCGTCCGATCGATACTGCAGCGGCAGCGTCGTGCTGATGTCTGCGCCGCCAATCGACAGCGCGAATGTGGCGGTAAAAGGCGTCGGCCGGAACGGGAGGCCGAACGGCACATCCGCGTCGAACATGTAGCGCGCGCTTTCGGTGCTCGTGTGGAAATGCGCTGCGGTCAGTCGGGCATCGCTCGGGATGGCCGCAGTGGCTTTGCAGGTCATGCCACCGTTCGCGCCAGGGACATCGGAAGCAGCGCATGAACTCAGCGGATCTTGCATCCAGGAAAGCGTGACACCCTTGAGAGCCACGGGCACCGAGCCACGTCGACTCGCGACTGCTTGCACATTGAGCGGTTGACCCGCAATCACCAGGCCATCGTTTGCAACCGCGTCGAGACGCAAGTCAGCCGCGAGAATGAGCGCCTGCGCAAACTGCTCTTCTTTCGGCTTGAGACGGAAATCGATTTCGAACCGCGCCGTATCGCTCAAACTGAGCGACGGCAGCATCGCGCGCAGTTGTCGCACGGAAGCCAACCCTCGAACGAGCGCCGGCACGGCGGAAGCGCCTCCGCCGCTTTCGGCCGCCCTCCGTGCGTCTCCTGCTGCGGAGGCAATCGCATCCAGCGCATTCGTGAGGCTCACCGGCGGATTTGCGCCGGCAAACTGAGCGACGCTCGTCAGACGCGTGTCGATGCCGTCGAAAATCGCCGTCTCGGTTCGATTGACGCCGTCCGGCAGCACCGTGTCGCGCAAGCGGTAGAACCGCTGCGACACATTGGGGAGCGGCAGGAGCTGCGACGTGCCCTGGCACTTGTGCATCGATCGTGCTTCACCTGCAATTTCCTCGTAGGTGCGGCCAAGCACTGGGTCGTAATCGCCGCCCGCGGTGAAGTCGAGCGCCCGTGTTGCGCCCTCGCCGGTAAACTGCGGCACGCGCGCCGCGCCCGGCTGGCCGGGAGGACCGAAGCCGGCGCTGTAGTAATACTTCTTCGCCTGCCACGGTCTGAGTCCGTCTTTGGAAATCTGATCCGGAAACGCATTCGGATCTGCCGCCGCTCGAAACGCTTCGAGCGTGAGGCGCGCCGACGCCTGGTGATGCTGCCCGCCGCCTTCGCCGTCGAAAATCCAGCCGACGATGACGTCGGGGCGCAGCGTTCGAATCATGCGAACGAAGTCGCCGAGGATCTCCTGGTGACCCCATTTCTCGTAGGTTTCCTCGACGCTGAAGGAGAACCCGAAATCGATCGCCCTGAGGAAGTACTGGTCGGCGCCGTCGTAGCGATGCGCGGCAAGGAGCTCCTCGGTTCGGAGGACGGCCAACGCTTCGAAAAGCTCGGGGCCGATTTCGTTCTGTCCACCCTCACCATGCGTCGCCGTCACGAGCGACGTCCTGTAACCCTTGCCGTGCGCGGAATACGCGAGCATCGCGTTGTTCTCGTCATCAGGGTGCGCCGTCGTCATCATGAAGTTGCCGACGGTGTCGAGCTTGCGCACCATCAATTCGAGTGCGGGTTGGCCCCGTAACGCGGCGACCGGCACGAGTCGGTGCTGCGCCCGCGGCGAGGAGACCAAGGCGAGAAGAAGGGCGGCGGAAAAGAGAAGCGTTCGGCGCATCTGAATTCTGAAGGTATCAGCTATCAGGGATCAGGGGTCAGGTATCAGGGGTCAGGGGTCAGGGGTCAGGGTCAGGGTCAGGTATCCGGCTATTACACGAGTTAATCCGCATAACTCCTGATCCCTGATCCCTGATCCCTGATCCCTGATACCTGATCCCTGATACCTGATACCTGATACCTGACAGCGGTTCCGGTTTCGCGATCGTCAGAAGATGAACCGGAAACCGAGTTGAAATTGCCGCTGCTCGTAACCGCCGGTCGGCGGCAACTGGTCTCCATTTTCGGGCAGCGATCCTGAGAGCGGCACGCCTTGCGCGTTAGTGGCGATTGTCGCGTTCACGCCACTCCACTGCACGGTGTTGAAGATGTTTTTGAGCTCCGCGATGACCTCCGCTTTTGTCGGCCCAATCGGTACTTGTCGGGAAAGCCTCACATCGACGTTATATCGGGCGGGCAGAGTCAGCGAGTTGCGCGGAACTCCGCTCGGCCGATCGCTGGCAATACCGTCGTTGTTCAACTCCTGATTACTTCTAACGTTGACGGGGATACCGCTGGCGAAGAGCATCGCCGCCCCAAGCACGGTGCCGTTGATCAGACCAGCCATCGCGCGGTTCGTGCCGCCGTAGTGCGGATTTGCCACGATACTTCCTGTAAACGTGTGGCGCTGATCGAGGATGTTTGGGCCACGGTCGCGCTCGAGGTCTGTAGGATCGACCCGCCCGGCATCGCCTTGCACCGACAGGGTCGACGTAATGGGAGCGTTGTCGCTGCTCTTGCCGAGCGTGTACGCCAGATCGAACTGCACGCCCCTGAAGTTTCTTCCGGTGAACTGCAGCGTGAGATTCTTATACGTGGAATCGCCAACTGACTGGACGACGTTGATGACGTTGTAACGTGGGTCGAGACGAGTGGTCGAATTGATCGCGGTACTGAAAATGGGCCGGCCGTCGGGAAGAGTGCCGATCGGATTAATCGCGTTGATGTTGGTAATGACGGGAAGACTGTTGCCCTTCGAGTAGGACGTGCCGACGGCAACAGCCAGCCTGTCGTTCAATTGCCGCTCCACCTGCACGTTGTTCTGCCAGTTGTGGGCGACCTTGAACGCCGGATCGACGGTGGTCAGCGTATTGGGCTGCGCGCCGGCTCCCGCAGACAGCACATTCGGAAACGCTGGCGCTCCGGGTGTTGCCGGCTGGAACGTCGAGTTGGCGCGCCGCGGCGTGCCGTCGTTGATGAGCGACTGCTCGTACATCGCGAGCAGCGCCTGGTCGTACATCACTCCGGTGTTCGCGCGAACGACGGTGCGGCGATCGTCGCCAATCGTCCAGGCGATGCCGACACGCGGCGCCCAGTTGTTCTTGTCGATAAGGAAATCACGCGAGTATTCGAAAGGTGCAGAAGGATCCGCGGGGGGCACATCGTAAATGTCGTAGCGGATGCCGTAGAGAAGCTTCACCGTAGAGGCAATCCGCCAGTCGTCCTGCACGAAAAAGCCATACAGCTGCGAGCTGAAGTCGAGATCGGTGTTGCCAAAATATTGGATGAAGCTCGAATAGCCGAACGGATTCGCCCCGCTCCGCGCCGCGAGGTACGCGGCCACATTGGGGAAGGTGTAGAGCTGGGTCGCCGTACGCGTGCGCGTATCCGCGACGTTCTGGGCGTCGATGCCAAACTTATAGGCGTGATCGGCACGGATATACGTGAGGTTGTCGTTCACCTGAAACACGTCTTGCGTGAACGCGAACCCTGCATCCGCGTCGCCGGCAATGGGACTACCGAAATTCGCGACACCGGAAATGCGAATTGCGGGTCCCGTGCCCGCGCGACTTCCGGGGACGCGTCCCTGCGCGCGTGTGGCGTACTGCACGCGAAGCTCGTTCAACACGGTTGGACGGATCGTTGAGATGAGCTGCGCCGCTGTGGAGTGCTGTCGATCGCTGAAATCTGTGCCTTGCTGAACCGAGTTCGGCACCCCCGAGGTCGTGTTGCCAGTATTGTCAGGGATGAAGTTATCGAAAAAGATGTAGCGCATCGACAGGCGATTGTTGGCGCTCAGTTGATGCTCGACTTTGCCAATCGCAAATTCGGTATTCAGCGCCGCCGGCATATACAGCGGCTCGGAGAGGCCTAACGCCGCCTGGTTTGCGGGCGTAATGGTGATCACTCGACCGCCGGAGAGATCGCGCTCGGTATGCTCGTATCCGACGAAGAAGTGTGTGCGGTCGCGAACGATTGGGCCACCCAGATCGCCGGTCAAAATGTTGACATCCGTGGGCGGCTTGCGCGCCGAATCGTGCGGCCCCTGAGTGAAGAACGGAAATGCTGCAAACGACCGCCGCTGCAGCCGATAGCTGCCCTGACCCTTCCACGTGTTCGTTCCGGAGGGCGTGATCGCGTTGTAGATCAGGCCCATCGTCTGGCCGAACTCGGGAGCATAGCCTGTCGTCACGACTTTGACCTCGCGGATCATCACTTCCGACATGGGCATCTGCCGGAGGCCCGCGCGATCTTTTTGCGTGTTGTTACTGCCGTCGATCTGGTAGTTGAGTCGAAGAAGCGCGCCGTTGGCCGTGATGCGCGGCACGCCGAATTCCTGGTTTTCGAAACCGACAACGCCAGGCTGCAAGAGAGCGAAGTTGTACGGATTGCGTGAGGTGAGCGGCAGCGTCTTGATCTCCGCCTCCGTGAGCGTGCGGCCAAGCTCGATGCGCCCGCTATCAACCAGCGGCGCGTCGGCAGTCACGGTGATGGTTTCTGCAACCGCGCCAACGCTCAACTTGACATCAATCACCGCCGTGCGGCCCGCCGATACCGTGATGCCTGTCTGCTCGAATCGCTTGAAACCCTGCAGCTCCGCCGCCACCCGATAGGTTCCGAGTGGCAGGAGCGGCGCACGATAAAGACCGCTCTCGTTGCTGACCACGACGCGCGTGTCGCCGGTGTCGATGTTGGTGATGGTGATGGTGACGCCAGGCAAAACGGCGCCCTGGTCGTCGAGTACCGTTCCTTCAATGGTTCCGTTGATGGCCTGCGACTGAGCAAAGGCCGGGGAGCTCAGTGTCAGCGCCAGGCCAAACACTGCGAAAGCACGAATCATGGACGAGCCTCCGGTGGGGAAAACGCGCCTAAAACAGTGAGTATAGCCACGAATGGCAAGGTCTGCCGAGTTGGATTGCGCTTCGACAGGGCGCCCGCGTCAGCGGCCGCGGGTAAACGCGAAGTACCCGTCGTCCTTGGTCGCCTCGCCGGTCACGTGCCGCAGCAGGATACGGCTCGCGAGAAATGCGTGCGCCGGATCGTGCCCTGTGGCCCAGGCAAACAAATGGCGCGGGTAATTGCGGTGCGGTCCCGCGTACATCGCTCCATCTGCGGTGACGGCCATCGGGATATCCCACCCGTATTCCGGCATCAAGCCCGATATCGCGGGATACAGCCGGAGAAGCTCGTACATCAGTTGTCCGGTACGTTGCACGAGCACTTTGTCACGGCCTTTCGGCTTGGTCCGCGGCTGATCGGCGCCCGTGACCAGCAAATGGCCATCGTCCATCGCGCGCACCACGTGTGAAGGCGTGTCTGTGTCGGTGAGCACTGGCGAGCGGCTGGCGACTTGCTTGCGAACGGCTGCCGGCATTCTCTCGGTGAGGACCGCATAGCGTTCGTCCAATCGCATGTGGCGCTTGAGCGGCCGAAACAGATCGGTCGGCTCGCCGGTGCAAATGATAATTGTGTCAGCTCTGATGACAGCGTCCGAGACGTGCGCTTCAACGTGGCGTCGTTTCACCTTGATGCGGCGCACTGGAGATCGTTCGTAGATGGTCGCCCCGCGGTCGGCGGCGGCAGACGCAAACCCAAGACACAGCCGATACGGATTGCACTGACCCCAGTCGTGAAGTCGCACGGCCGCCGTCACTCGCTCGACCGCCGCTTCGCGCGAGGCGGCCGCCGCTCTCAACGGCACCGCCTCGAGCCCTGCTTCTCGTCTGGCCGCGACTTCGCGCGCAAACAGCTTGTCTTCGAGCGAGAAGGGCGGCGCAATACGGAGCGCGTCGTTGACCTCCACATCCGCCTTGATCCCAAGCCGCTTCGCCGTTGCCGCGAGATCCAACACCGCACGTCGAGAGGACTCGAACATCGCGCGAGCGGCGCGCCTGCCGTGACGTTCGTCGAGCTCACGAAAAGACGACGATGCTTCGCCGCGCAGGACGCCTGCGCTTCGGCCGGAGCCGCCGGAGCCGATGCGATCCGCTTCGAACAGAATGACCTGCACGCCGGCGGCGGCGAGCGCGTAGGCCGTGCAGCACCCGGAGAGTCCTCCGCCAACGATCGCAACAGCTGTCGACGATTGATTCCGTGCGGCCGCGCGATTGAAGCGCGGGTGATCTGGACGGCGGCTTCGAGGAAACGAATCGATCCACGGCGAGACGCCGTATTTGATGGCCATCAGCGGCCGAAATTGTGCCACGAAATCACGAAAGGTCGCGGGTTTCGTGTTTTCGTGGTTCCGTTCTTCGTTCTTAGTTCTCAGTTCTTGGTTCTTCGTTCTTCGTTCGCACGCGCTTCTCGATCGCAAGGAGTCGGCGTTTTCGCTCCGCACCCCAGCGATAGCCGCCATCGCCGCCGTCCTTGGGCACCACTCGATGACATGGAACGATCACGCACACGGGATTGGTCGCGCACGCACGCGCAACGGCGCGAACCGCCCGCGGCTGGCCGATGCGACGTGCGACCTCGGAGTACGAACGCGTTTCGCCAAGCGGAATCTCCCGCAGCGCGCGCCACACGCGCCATTGAAACGCCGTGCCGCGCACATCCAGCGGCAGGGCGGACGCCGTCGCCGTTCCGCGCAGTTGTTCGACGACGGCCTTCACCCATTCGGTGTGAATGATGTGATTGCGCACGATCGCGGCGCGCGGAAACTCGCGACGGAGATCTGCTTCGAGTTGTGCGTCGTCATCGCCAAGCTTCACCGCGCAGACACCGGCGGTGGTAGCCGCGACGAGCAGCCGGCCCAACGGCGACGCCGAAATCGAATAACCAATCTCCAATCCCTCTCCCCCGCGCCGGTATTCGGAGGGAGCGACTCCTTTTCCGACTGCGTGACCCTCATAGATGCGGCTCGGGGACCCGTACCCCGCCTCGTACAACGCCGTCGTGACGCTGCGACCGTTCTGCAGCTCGCGTCGGAACCGATCGGCGCGGCACGCCGCGTGATATTCGCGTGGCGACAACCCGAGCGCGCGTTTGAATTGACGCTGCAGATGTGACGCGCTGAGTTTGGCCACGCGTGCAAGAGCGGCGAGCGGGACTGATTCGTCCGCATGCGCGGCAAGATATTCTGCAGCCCGCCGAATGGGCGCCTGGAGCGCGCCGTTCTCAGGCGATCCGGGACGGCAGCGCCTGCAGGCGCGATAACCGGCCTGCTCGGCTTCGGCCGGCGACTCGAAAAACGTGACGCGTTCACGTCGTGGCCGCCGGCTCGGGCAACTCGGGCGGCAAAAGACGCGCGTGCTCGCGACACCGTAGACAAACGTTCCATCCGCTTGCCGATCGCGTCGCATGATCGCAGTCCAGCGCGCTGCGTGAATGGACAGAGATCCGCCGGGCGTGGCCGTGCTGCGCGAGCTCATTGGGGCGACATGTAGATGCTGCAACATGTCGTCACGTTACGCCAGAGGAGCGGATCCGCGCGATCCGGAACTTGTCGGGTAATTGGATCGGCCGGATCGTCCATGTCAGAACGCAATTCCGACGTTGACCAGCCGGATGCTCGGCAGCGCGAACGACATTTCCTCCGCGTGGATGCGGTCCACGCCTGCGCCGATGCTGAGTCCAACATTGCGGCGTGGACCGAGCAGCCAACTGTAGCCAATCTCCACACCGCCGCTCAGTGCCGAATGGCTCGACCGTGGCGCGCCCCCTCGCATCACGCCCACGCGCGCGCCCAGGTAAGTCCCCGTGAGCGCGGCCTGCTGCGGGTAATAGCGATAGAAGATTGTCCCGCGGTCGAGCTCCCCGTTCCCCAAGTCGAATCGGGAGCCGGAAACACCGAACGTTTGGCTGTCCGACAGCTTTCGCTCGTATTCGACGTTCCACCACTTGAACATCAGACCGAATGGATTCGCGGAAATCGTCTGGTTGTAGGCGACTGGGGTTCGGGTACTCCCCTGCGCGGAGACGGCCGCGGGCGAGACCAGGACGGCGGCAAGCGCGATCGGCAGCATGACTCGCATGTGAATCCTCCTGGGGAAGAACAGTACGTTCCTGGATCGCTCGAAGTCCTGAGGCAAAGGCTGAAATGTTGTGAGAATCAGCTCGGTGCGGCAGAGCGGTGCTACGATCGCGGTCCGCGAGGTCCAGGAGGAGGTCTGACGATGAGCCAATTGCGCGCCCTGGCGCTTGTTTTCTTGGTTGCTCTGGTTGGCATGACCGGCGCCATCAGTGCGCGGCAGGTACCCCAGCAGGACAGGCAAGCTGGCGGATCCGCGCTGCGGCCGGCCGTCATGGGACCATCGGGGGGAGTGTCGGCGGGTCATCCCCTGACCTCGGCCGCCGCGTTCGCGACGCTCTTGAAAGGCGGCAACGCATTCGACGCGGGCGTGGCCGCACTTCTTGCGGGCGGCGTCCTGGAACAGGACCTCTACAGCCTGGGCGGTGAAGCGCTCGTGCTCGTCTATCCGAAGTCCGAGGGGAAAGTCATCTCAGTTGTTGGACAAGGCTGGGCCCCCAAGGCTGTAGATGTGGACTGGTACTTATCGCGGCACAAAACGCTCGATGGCGCCGGTTTGGATCCGGCGGTTATCCCCGGCGCACTGCATGCGGCACTGACGGTTCTCGAGCGGTGGGGCACCATGAGCTTCGAAGACGTCGTGGCGCCGGCGCTCGGGTACGCGGAGAACGGCTTTCCACTGCGACAGAGCACCGTTCGCACCATTCAAAACGAACGCAAGTTCATGGAGCAGTGGCCGGACAACAAGACCTATTGGTTCAAACCCGATGGAAGCGCGTACAAGGCGGGCGAAACGATCAAGCTGCCGACACTCGCGCGGACGCTTCACCGCATGGTCGAAGCCGAACGCGTGGCGGAGAGCAAGGGTCGTCAGGCCGGCGTGAATGCCGCTCGCGATCGTTTTTACAAGGGCGACATCGCGCGTGAGATGGTGGCGTTTCTCCAGAAGCACGGCGCTCCGTTCGATCAGAGCGACTTCGCCGACTTTTTTGCCCGGATTGAAGAGCCCGCGAAGACCACCTATCGCGGTTACACCGTTTACAAGCACTCGTTCGGCAGCCAGGGTCCGGTGCTGCTGCAGACGCTGAACATCCTGGAGAACTTCGATCTCCACGCGATGGGTTACGCGAGCGCCGATTACCTGCACACGGTGGTCGAAGCGATGAAGCTGGCGTACGCCGATCGCGACAGTTATTACGCGGATCCTGAGTTCGTCAAAGTCCCAGGCGCGGGACTCCTCTCGAAGGAGTACGCGAAGGAACGCGCGGCGCTAATCGACGCGAAGCGCGCGTCACGAGCCTTCATCGCGGGCGACCCGACAAAGTTCGACCCCGTCGTGAAGCAGTGGACCTATTGGAAAGCCAACGTCAAGGACGGCACCAGCGAGACGGCGCCGCGCGCGGACGATCTGCGCGCGTCACTCGGACAGGATTCAGCGGGCGTGATGAAGGACACGACTCATATCTCCGTCATCGACAAAGACGGCAACATCTTCGACGTCACGCCAAGCGGTGGCTGGATCAACGGCGCGGTAATTCTCGGCGAGACCGGCATCGGCATGAGCGTCCGCGGCGAGCAGTTCTGGCTGGACAAGACGAGAGCGAATCAGCTGCGCCCACGCGCTCGCCCCCGCTATACGCTCACGCCGAGTCTCGTGTTCAAAGGCGATCAACCGATGATGGCCATCGGCACTCCCGGCGGCGACAACCAGGATCAGACGATTCTCCAAGCGCTCCTGAGCACCGTCGAGTTCTGGGACGCGTGGTATCCGAATCTTCACGCGGCATTCGAGCGGCCGCGTGTGCAAACGCTGCACTTCTACGGCTCGTTCTGGCCGCACACGGCAGGCTTCAACAAGCTCAATGTAGAAGCGACGATTCCTGACGAAGTGTACCGCGAACTGCAGGCGCGCGGCCACGACGTGAGCAGGCTGCGGCCGTTCGGCATGTCGGGATGCGCGACGGCAGTCATGATCGATCCCGCCACTCGCAATCGTTTTGCCGGCGCGGATCCGCGCCGCGACTGCTACGCCATGGCGTACTAGCGTGCCCAGAGTGCTTGGCGCCTTGAGGGCGTTGTTAGTCTGCAGGCGCTTTAGGCACTCAAAGCACGTTAGGCACTTGAAGCACGTTAGGCACTCCAGGCACGTTAGGCACTCCAGGCACGTTAGGATGCGCGCGCCGCGAGTCGCGCTGTCAGCCGGTCGTACGCCGGATGCTCGCGCAGCAGCGCGAGTGCCGGATCGATGGGAATCTGCCAGCCAATCTGACCCGGCGGCGCCTGATCGAGCAGGCGCTCGAGCCGCTGGATGGCCACATCGGTTCGTCCGGAGGCGCTTTCTGCGGCGGCGGCGACGAGCGTTGCCTCGGCCAGGCGCCCGCCCGTGACGAGCTCGTTCCGCGCCTGGTCTGTGCGACGCAGCACGTGTGTCGCTTCATCGGTCGCATCGAGCGAAACCAGCGCGCGTGTCAATCCGATGAGCGCTCGCGCGTTCGCGTGGTGCAGCTCCAGCGCCGATCGAAAGGCACGCAACGCGCCGTCTGCGTCTCGAGCCGCGAGATGCGCAAATCCCGACGCGACAACGGCATTCAGTCGAAACTCGGCCGAGTAGATGTTCGACTCGCGCGCCGAATCGATCTCTCGCGTGAACGCCCGAAGAGCATCGCCGATGGCCGCGCGTCGCAACAACAGCAATCCGTGCAGCCAGTGCAGGCCAAAAGATGGAAACAGCGCATCGTTCGCATCTGCCTGCTGCGATTGCCGTGACGCCCCTCGCGCGAAGAGATCTTCCGCGGTGTCGAACGCCTGCCGTGCGACAAACACCATGCCGGCGACAAAACGCGCCGGCGCAAAGTCGGGCATCAACGTCAGCGTCCGGTCGACTGCGCGCAGGCGCTCCTCACCCCACGTCGCGACGGCGAGCCGAAACTGATGTCGCCAGCTGGATGGCTCGAGCGCGGTTGCGCGGCGCGCCGCGGCGCGCGCCTGTTCCACGTCGCCGGAAGCGGTGAGGATAAAGCCGAGCGTCGCCCACGCCTCGCCAAGCGACGGGTCGAGCTCGCACGTCTGCCGCGCGTGACTGGTCGCGAGCTCGAGCAAGTCGCGCGCAGGAATGTTCTTGAAACGAGTCCGCTCGTATTGCAGAAAGTAGGCGTTCGCGAGGCCCGCGTGCGCAGGAGCATAGGCCGGCGTCGCCGTAACCGCGCGCTTGAAGGCGGCGAGCGCCTCGTCGAGTTGATTCGCGTCGAGTCTTTCGAGCGACAGGCGTCCCTTCACCCACTCGCGAAACGGATCGATATCCGCCTTGTCGACGATCACCTGTGGACCGTGGAACGACTGGGCAATGAATCGATATCCACGACGCGCCACCGTTTGAATGAACCTCGGGGTGCTGGCGTCATCCTCCAGTGCGTGCCGGATGTCTGCAATTGCGCGTGTCAGCGTGTTCTCGGTGACGTGCACGTCCGGCCAGAACCGATCGAGCAGCGACTCCTTCGTGATGGTTTCGCCGTGGTGCGCGGCCAGATGTCCGAGAATCTCGACGAGGCGCGGCGACAAATCGACCGTGACGCCGTCACGCAACAGCACGTGGCGCCGCACGTCAATTTCGTACGGTGGGAACGAGAGTGTCGGCAAAAAAGGGATTGTCCCCTTTTTATTGTTAACTAATTGATCGCAATCTGCGACGTGGCAGCAGCGATTGCCACCCTCAGGTTCACCAGAAAACGGGGACAGTCCCTTTTTCGGCGGGGTCACTCGTACCGGAGCGTCACGATCGGGTCGACGCGCGTCGCCCTGCGCGCAGGAACGCAGGCCGCCGCGCATGCCGTCAGGGCGAGACCAACGGCGAACGCGCTGAACACGGCGGGATCCGTCGGACTCACTTCGAACAGCAGCGTGCGCATCACACGTGTCACAAGCAGCGCGCCCACGACGCCAAGCGAAAGACCGAGGACCACGAGCCGAGCGGCGTGGCGAAGAATCAGCGAGAACACCTGGCTGCGCTCGGCACCAAGCGCCACACGAATCCCGATCTCGCGATTTCGCTGCGTGACCGAATAGGATGTTACGCCGTAAATGCCAATAGCCGCGAGGAGCACGGCGAGGGCTGCAAACATCGTGAGCACGATCATCTCCAGGCGCGGCTGCGCGACAGAAGCCGCTACGCGATCCTCCATGGTGCGGATACTTGCGATTGGTTGATCCCGGTCAACTTGCCACACCTGTTCTCTCACTGCAGAGACGATGTTCAGCGGATCTCCGTCAGTGCGGATCGTCACGTACATGTTCGTCGACCCCTCGGAACCCTGCGCGTATGGCGCGTACACAACAGGCACCGCCGCCACATTCAACCCGCTGTAGCGAACATCATCAGCGACGCCGATGACGGTGAATCTGTCCGGAGCGTAGTCCGCCGGCAACCCGGCCGCGCGCGCCTCTTCGATGACGGATTTCGGCAACAGTTGCACCGGTGGATTGACGGAAACAATCTTGCCGATGACGTCCTCATCGTTCCAGTGGCGGCGCACCAGCTCACGATTCACGATGACGACCTTCGCGGCGTCGGCGGTGTCCTGATCGGTGAATGCGCGTCCACTCGTAATGCGAATGCCAAGCGCTCGAAAATAATCGCCGACCACCACCCGATACTGAATCGGCTGCAGGCTGTTGACGTCTGCAGGCAGCGGCCGGTCGAAGAAGGTAATTCGCTTGCCCCAGTTCTCGCCCATCAGTGGCAAGCCGGTGATGGCGCCGGCGGCCCGAACACCCGGAATCGACCGAACTCGATCCATCAGCTCGCTGAAAAAGCGGATGGAGCGGGTGTACGCGAGCGGCGAAAACTGCCGCTCCAGGCGCTGGTCGACGTACTTCTCCGGTGGCAAATTGATCTGCATCGTGAGCACACCGTCGGTACTAAACCCGGATTCGACATTCAGCAGGCGGTGCATGCTCTTGACCATCAGACCGGCTCCGATCAGCAGCACCAGCGACAGCGATACCTCGGCCACGACCAGGACCGCACGCAAACGATGTGGCCCAGCGCCCTGCGAAGCCGTTCGAACGCCTTCCTTGAGATCCTCATTCAGATTCGCGGCACTGCTCTTGAGCGCCGGAACGAGTCCGAAGAGGATTCCCGTCAACGTCGCCGCCAGGAACGTAAATGCCAGCACCGTTCCGTCGATGCGGATGTCCTCTGCGCGCGGCAGGACATCGAGGCTCAGCAGGTTGAGCGTATCGACGGAGAGATAAACGAGCAACAGACCGGCGAGCCCGCCGGTAATCGAGAGCACCAGACTTTCAGTGAGCAGCTGACGCAACAGGCGTGTGCGGGTCGCGCCGATCGCGGTCCGCAACGCGATTTCGCGCTGCCGCACCGCGCCTCGTGCCAACAACAGGTTTGCGAGATTGGCACAGGAAGTCAGGAGCACGAACCCCACGGCCCCGAGCAGCACGATCATGGGCCGCTGCACGTCTCTGACGAACTCATCATGCAGCGGCCGCACCTCGATGGACGTGCCGGCGTTTTCGGGATGCTCTCGAATAATGTCCTGGCAGATTTGATTGAGCTCCGTGTGTGCCGCTGAGAGGGGAACGTTCGTGTTCAGCCGCCCAACCATGTTGAGAAAGTAGTTGCTGTGCGAGTTCATGTTGTCGCCGGGCGCGAACGCCATCGGCACAAAAAGCTGCGCCTCGCTGGCAAGGAACGAGAACGACCGCGGCAGAATACCGATGACCTCGTATGACGTCGCATTGAGGACGATTGGCTGGCCGATCACCCGCGGATCACCTGCAAAGCGCCGGCGCCAGAGTCCGTCGGTCAGCACGGCGACACGATGAGCGCCCCAGATCTCGTCGTCTGACGCGAAATCGCGGCCCAATGCTGGATGCACGCCAAGCGTGCGAAAGAACCCGGCGGCCACGATCATCGCGGGCAAGCGCTCGGGCTCCGGACCTCCAGTGAGGTTGAACGGCCGCGTGTAATACGCCTCGAGAGACCGCAAGGTGCGTGTGCGCGATCTGTACGTATAGAAATCCGGCGGCGAGGTCGCCCATGGTTGTCCCGCCGCGCCCATGGTCTGCAGATAGAACAACTCCTCAGAAGCCGGATACGGCAGCGGCCGCAGGAGAACCGTGTTGACGATGCTGAACATCACGGCGTTTGCGCCGATGCCGAGCGCGAGTGTGAGCAACGCAACCGCCGTGAATCCCGGGCTGCGCCGCATGAGACGAATGCCGCCCCGCACATCCTGAAGCGCGGTTTCGAGAGATGGCAACGTGAGCCGGTCGCGGTAACTGTCCCTGGTTTGCTGGACGCCTCCGAGCCGAATCAGCGCCTGGCGCCGAGCTTCTTCACGCGTCATGCCGGATCGCATGTTGTCCGCGATGTGCATCTCGATGTTGGCTTCGAGCTCCTCCGCGAATTCCCTGTCGCGCCGATCCCGCGAGAGAAAGCCGAGAAGACGCACGATCCACGCGCGAACCGCTCTCATGGCTGCTCTCCGGCTTTCAGGAACCGGCCGAGTATCTCGTTCGCCAGCGCCCAGTCGCGCGTCTCCTTGTAAACCTGCTTGCGGCCGGCTCGCGTCAGCCCGTAATACTTCGCGCGCCGGTTGTTGTCGGATACGCCCCATTCCGCCTCGACATACCCTTCCTGCTCGAGTTTGAGCAGACTGGGATACAGGGTGCCGTAATGAATGGTGAGCAGATCGCCGCTCGTCTGCTCGATGCGTCGTGCGATGCCGTAGCCGTGAAGCGGTCCCATCGTTTCGAGCGTCTTGAGAATCATCAAGGCGAGCGTGCCCTGCCAGACGTCGGTCTTGTCGGCCATGCCACTCCTATTGGAAACCAATAGCTATCGTGACACAGCTCCTATGTGAATGCAATAGAAGTGTCAGGCGAGTTGTCCCAGAGCCATCGGTCGGGGCTTATGGAATGCATGCTTCTCGAGCATGCCGCGCGCGGGTGATCACACGAGCAAATCGCGTGCAGCGCGCGCCTTTTCGATCGCGATCTCCACGGTATCGGCAAGCGCGGTGATGTGGCCCATCTTGCGGCCGGCGCGCGGATGGCTCTTTCCGTACAAGTGAAGCTTCACGTCCGGGATTGCCAGCGCGCCGGCCCAATCCGGCTCGCCGTCCAGCCACAGATCGCCGAGCAGGTTCACCATGGCCGCCGCCTTCATCTGGGTGGTCGCGCCGAGCGGCAATGCGCAAATGGCGCGCACCTGCTGCTCGAATTGACTGGTGACGCACGCGTCGAATGTGAAATGCGCTGAGTTGTGAGGCCGCGGCGCGATCTCGTTGACCAGCAGACGGCCGTCGGTGCCGACAAAAAACTCGACACAGAGGACGCCGATGTACGACAGCTCCTCCATGATCGCGTGCGTGATCTGAACGGCTTCCTCTGCCAGGCTCTCTTCTACACGCGCAGGCGATGCCGAAATATCGAGGATGTGATGGCGATGCGTGTTTTCGATGGCGCCGAAGTGGGCGAACTCGCCGTCGATTCCCCGTGCGGCGACAACCGACATCTCCAGCCGGAGGTCGACGACGCGCTCGACGACGGCTTCCTGATGGCCGATGAGTCCCCACACGCGTTCGGCGTCTTCGATCGAGGAGATGCGGTGTTGTCCTTTGCCGTCGTAGCCGAAGACAGCGGTCTTGAGGATCGCGGGCGTTCCGATATGCCCGAGCGCGACCGCGAGCTCGTCCACACTGTGAACCGCGGAGCACGGCGTCGTCGGAAAGCCGTGCAGCGCGAGAAATGCCTTTTCACGCGCGCGCTGTTGCGTGATGTGCAGCGCGGAACCGGCGGGGCGAACGGGAACGATCTCCGCCGCGACGTCGGCGGCTTCTGTCGAGACGTTTTCGAATTCGAACGTGACCACGTTGACGCCTTTCGCAAACGCACGAATGGCGTCGAGGTCCTCGTAGTCTGCGGTGATCTCCGCGTCGGCGATCTGTCCGGTCGGGGTGTCTTCGGACGGCGAGAGTGTGTGAACGCGATAGCCCATTCGCCGCGCGGCAATCGCCAGCATGCGGCCCAGCTGTCCACTGCCCAGCACTCCAATCGTGGATCCGGGCGGGATCACCCGCGTCACGGCAAGCGGTCCTCCCGTACCTTTGCGGTCTGCTCGGCGCGAAACGCGCGAAGCTTCTCCCGCAAGTCGGATCGTGAAGTCGACAGAATGGCCACGGCAAGGAGACCCGCGTTGATGGCGCCGGCTTTGCCGATTGCGAGCGTTGCGACCGGAACGCCACCTGGCATCTGCACGATCGAGAGCAGTGAATCGAGCCCGTTGAGCGCCGCGGTCTGAACGGGTACGCCAAGCACCGGCAGCACGGTGTGCGCCGCCGTCATGCCCGGCAGATGGGCGGCGCCGCCTGCGCCGGCGATGATGACTTCGATGCCGCGCGATTCAGCGCCTTGTGCGAACTCCGCCATCCATACGGGCGTTCGGTGAGCGGAAACGACATGCTTTTCGTAAGCAACGCCGAAGCCGTCGAGCGTCTCGGCGGCATGCTTCATGGTGTCCCAATCGGACGTCGAGCCCATGATCACCGCGACCAGCGGTTTCGGATCGTTCACTCTCCCTGCCCGAGCGAGTAGCCGCGCTGCCCATCGAACGTATACAGACCTTCGGTCTTGACCACGTCGAATCCGGCGCCGGCAATGCGCTGCTGCAGCGCGATGGTCTGCTGATGGGTGACTGCACCGCCGCCGTCGCGCGCGAGAAACCGGCAATTCCAGAGATCGGAGTACACAAACCCCGGCAGCTCGCCTGGATACACCTTGACGCCGCGGTTGGCAACGGACTGCAGCTGGAGATCGCCCCCGAGTTGTTCGAGCTTCGGCCCGAGCTGGCTCGCGAGGCCGCCCGTCCAGTCGAGAAAGACATCGACGCCGACGTATTCCTTTCGGGGGCGCTGGCGCGCGGCGCCTTCGCCTGCGGTGATCGTCTGCTTTGGCGCGTGCGCGTAGGCCACGGCCTTGAGCTTCTCCGGGCGCTTCCCCACACGTGCGATGACGGCGTCGGCGAACTCCTTCGTCCCGACCTTTTGTCTGCTCACGCCCTCTTTGTAGATGTCGTACGTGTGCACGCCGTCTTCAATCGTCCGCAGCCAGGCGTTGTGGACGCGCTCCGCGACGTCCGGTTGATCGATGTGCACCATCATCATCACGGCGCCCAGAAGCAGCCCCGACGGGTTGGCCAGGTTCTGGCCGGCGCGGCGCGGCGCCGAGCCATGAATGGCCTCGAACATGGCGCATTGATCGCCGATGTTGGCCGAACCGGCAAGTCCCACGGATCCTGCGATCTGCGCGGCCACGTCCGAGAGGATGTCGCCGTAGAGATTCGGCAGCACGATCACGTCGAACGCCTCGGGCGTATCGGCCATCTTCGCCGCCCCGATATCGACAATCCAATGTTCCTTCTCGACATCCGGATAGCCGGCGCCAATTTCGTCGAAGACCTTGTGAAAGAGGCCGTCGGTCTGCTTCATGATGTTGTCTTTCGTGAAGCAGGTGACCTTCTTTCGGTTGTTCCGGCGCGCGTACTCGAACGCGTATCGAACGATCTTTTCGGATCCGGGACGCGAAATCAGCTTCAGACACTGCACCACGTCCGCCGTCTGCTGATGCTCAATCCCCGCGTAGAGGTCCTCCTCGTTCTCGCGGACGATGACGAGATTCATGTTGTGGTGCTTGGTGTCGACGTAGGGGTGATACGAGACGCAAGGGCGAATATTCGCGTACAGCCCGAGGGTCTTTCTGGTGGTGACGTTCAGGCTCTTGAATCCGCCGCCCTGGGGCGTCGTGATAGGGGCCTTGAGAAAGACGCGCGTCCGCCGCAGCGATTCCCACGCGCTCGGCTCGATGCCGACGCTCACGCCACGCTGATAGACTTTCTCGCCGACTTCAATCGTGTCGATCTCGATGCGCGCGCCCGCTTCGCGGAGGATCTGAAGCGTCGCGTCCATGATTTCGGGTCCAATACCGTCGCCGTGCGCGACCGTGATCGCTGTCCCAGCCATTTCTGCAACTCCCGTCTCGAAAACGCGAAAACGGGAAGTGTACTACATTGAATTTCGTCGTTTGGAGCGCTGGGCCGCCTCGAGAGAATTGTCCAATTGTCCACACATCGAACGCGCTCTCGTGTCCTTGTCTGTCCGCTGATCAGTCGTCGAGCGCCAGAGCGAACACGATCAACGTGAGAACCGCGCCGGCACCAGCAGCCAGGCCCACGGCGACGATCTTTCCCGCGCTCATGCCTTCGTTGAGCTGCAGCTCGAGCCGTTCGAGCTCGGCAAACTCCACCGTTACAGCGGGTTCCGTGAGTCGCGTTTTCCGTTTGATCATGACGGCTTCGTCGCTGACGCCCATCAACGTGCCGCTCACCTGACGGCCCGATGTCGTTTGCGCTTTCACGCGGGATCCGAGCGGAATCGCGGCCGCCATTTGCTTCAGCGCCGCTCCTTCGGCGACCGCTGTGGCGCTCTTCTGCGCGGTCCGCCTTCGCTCAGCCGTCGTGTCCTGAGCTTCGGCGTGACAAGCCCAGAGATCTGAGGGGCCGGCTGCGATCACGAGAACGAGTGACAACAAAATCGCGCGCATGACAACCTCCGTTTGTTAACACCTGACCGCCGCGGCCGGCAACGGCGGGGCTGAAGCCCCGCCACTACGCATTCTTTTTGGCGGCCACCTTCGCGTGTGTAGTGGCGGCTTTAGCCCCGCCGGCACGTTTACCAATCGACGCCAAATCCCGCTCTGAACGCGAGATGCCCCGTCGCCTGTCCCCCGATCGCCATTCGCGCATCAGTACGGAAGAAGGTATGGGGCGTGACGTACAACTTTGCTGCGATGCCGGCAACGCCGCGCAGCTTGAATGTTCTGTTGGGACCCTCCATTCGCTCGCGCGCCACGATGGTTTGCGTGGTGGAAGGCAGACGTGGATCGCCCGAGTACCAGACCTGCTGCCAGGTACGCTCGCGCGTTAGATCGGAATCCACTTCGACGCCGCCAAACACCATTGGATGCGTCCACTGGTTTTCGAAGAATTGCCAGCCGACGGTCGCGCCGACGCCCTGCAGGCGGCGAAATTCCTCGCTGCCGACGGGGTATGCGTTCCCGATGCCCGGCACGTTGATATAGCGCGTGACGTAGCGACGCGCGTCGCTGCTGAAGAGGAATTCGGCTTCGGCCTTGAGATGCGTCGTCAAATACCGGCCGACGGTGAAGCCGCCCACACCGGCGGGATTCCAATCGTCGGCATTTCTGGTGCCCTCCGCGTCAGGCGGATGACTGATCAGGATCCCGCCGACGGCCGCAGCGTCCCATCGGGCCACTGCGGGCGTGTGATTCGCTTGATCGGCTGACGCCGGGCGCGTGACAGCCCCGAAGAACCACAGCACGAACGCCGTTCCGAGAATCCGCGGGAATTGCGCGCGAGCGTTCACGATCTGCCCTCCACCCGTTCAATGTGCAAACGAGGAAGAAATGGGCTCGTGCCGACTCAACCGTTGTTCATCACAGCTGCGGTCCCGCGCGCGCCGCAGCGTCCATTCGGAAAGCTAAACTAACGAAATGTTTCGCTTCGCCCTAGTCGCAGCTCTCTGCGCAATCGCGGTGACGACTGCCGGCGCGCAGGCCCCGCGTGGTGTTCAGTCAGAAGGCCCACCAGCAACGTCTGACACCGATCACCGGCTTCGCGTCCCGTATACCGAATTCACGTTGGCAAACGGCCTCCACGTGATCCTTCATCGTGACAGCAGCGTGCCGGTGGTGTCCGTCAACGTCTGGTATCACGTCGGGTCGGCGAACGAGCATCCGGGACGAACCGGCTTCGCGCATTTGTTCGAGCATTTGATGTTCGAGGGATCCAAGAACGTGCGCGAGGGCGCGTTCGACGAATGGCTCGAAGCCGCGGGTGGCAACAACAACGGATCCACGGCGAACGATCGAACCAACTACTACATCGACGTGCCATCGAACGCACTCGAGCTCGCGCTGTTTCTCGAATCGGATCGAATGGGCTATCTGCTCGAGCCGATGTCGCCCGATCGCGTCAATGGTCAACGCGACGTCGTGAAGAACGAGCGGCGGCAAAGCTACGAAAAAGCTCCGTACGGAAAGGCCTTCTTGCGGCTGCCTGAGCTGCTCTACCCGCCGAATCATCCCTATCACTGGTCCACGATCGGCTCGATGGAAGACCTTTCTGCCGCGAGCTACGAAGACGTGGTGAATTTCTTCAAGACCTATTACGTGCCGAACAACGCAAGCCTCGTCATCGCGGGCGATATCGACATCGCCGCCACTCGTCGGCTCGTCGAAAAATGGTTTGCCGAAATCCCGCGCGGCGCGGATCCTCCACCGATTGCGCCGCCCGCAGTCACCATGAGCGGCATCGTCAAGGAGACCATGACCGATCGCGTCCAGTTGCCACGTTTGTACCTCGCGTGGCACACGCCGGCGATCTTCGCGCCCAGCGACGGGGCGATGGACGTTGTCTCGAGCCTGCTGACCGGCGGCAAAAACGCGCGACTGTATAAACGGCTCGTGTACGAGATGCAGATTGCGCAGGACGTCAGCGCGAATCAACAGTCGCAGACTCTCGGGAGCGTCTTCGTGATCAGGGCGACCGCACGGCCGGGACAAACGCTCGATCGCATTCAACAAGTGATCGACGAAGAGCTCGACAAGCTGCGGAATGCTCCACCCGACGAGCGCGAGATGCAGCGGGCGCTCAACCAGATTGAGGCATCGTTCTATCGCTCGATGGAACAAGTGGGCAGCTTCGGCGGGAAGGCCGATCAACTGAACAACTATTACGTTCGAACAGGAACGCCTGATTATTTCGCCGAGGATCTGGCGCGTTACCGCGCGCTGAGCGCAGAGGACATCCAGTCGGCCATTGCGCGATTTCTGCCAAAGGATCGCCGCGTAGAGCTGACGGTGATGCCGGAGGCAAAGCAGTGATCGCCCCAGTCGAATTCTTTTTCCGGCCGCGACGCGCGCGATCCAACGCACGCATTCGCGCAATCCTGAATGATGCCCGCAGCGTACGCCGTTACGCGGTCGCCTGTGTCTGTGTTCTCTCGCTTGTTCCGCTTGGCGCGCAGCAAAAGCCCGATCGCAGCGCGCCGCCCAAGCTGGCCGCCCCGCCCGCGTTGAAGCTGCCGCCCGTTCAGAGGCAAAAGCTGTCAAACGGACTCTCGGTGTGGATTGTGGAGCAGCACGAAGTGCCGATCGTGCAGGTCAATCTGATCGTCCGAGCGGGCAGCAGCGCCGATCCGCAAGGCAAGTACGGAGTGGCGGCCATGACGGCGGGAATGCTCGACGAAGGGGCCGGCACTCGCTCGGCGCTCGAGCTCGCAGACGCCATCGAATTTCTCGGAGCGGAGCTCTCAACGACCAGCTCGTTCGATTACTCGGCGGTGAGAATGTCGGTTCCGGTGGCGCGGCTCGACGACGCGCTGGCGCTCATCGCGGATGTTGCGATTCGCCCAACGTTTCCGGCGGCGGAGCTCGAGCGGCTGCGCAAGGAGCGTTTGACCGCGATTCTGCAGGCTCGCGACGATCCGGCAGCGATTGTTCAGATCGCGTTCCCGCGTCTCGTGTTTGGAACGGAACACCGGTACGGCACCTCGGCGGGCGGCACGGCGGTCGAATTGAAAGCCATGACGCTCGACGATCTACGCACGTTCCATCGCGGGTATTACCGTCCTGAGAACTCGACTCTGATCGTGACAGGCGATATTGCGCCCGCTGCTCTCATGCCGCAGCTCGAACGTGTCTTCGGCAACTGGAAGGGGCAAGGCGATGCGATGGCGGTCCCCAATATCGCCGACGCCAGGCAGCTGGCGAAACGACAGATCTATCTGATCGACAAACCAGGCGCCGCACAGTCGCAAATTCGCATCGGATGGGTGGGCGTGAGACGCTCGACGCCCGACTATCCGACGCTGGAGGTCCTGAACACGATTCTCGGCGGGGCCTTCACGTCACGGCTCAACCAAAACCTGCGTGAACAACACGGCTATACGTACGGCGCGAGTTCCCGGTTCGACACGCGGCTCTCCGCAGGACTCTTCTATGCCGCGGCGGGCGTGCAGACCGACAAGACCTCAGAAGCATTGCGCGAGTTCTTCAACGAGCTGACGGGCATTCTCAAACCGATTCCGGCGGAGGAGCTCGAGAAAGCGAAGAACTACGTCGCGCTTGGCTTCCCGTCCGAGTTCGAGACCACGAGCGAGCTCGCGAGGAAGCTCGAAGAGCAGGTCGTGTACAACCTGCCCGACGAGTATTTTCCGTCGTTCGTGCGCGCTGTCACGCAGGTGCCCGGCGCGGAGGTGCAGAAAGCATCCGCGCGTTATATTCAGCCGGACAAGTTTGCAGTCGTCATCGTCGGCGATCGCAAAGCGATCGAGCCCGGCATTCGGGCGCTGAATCTCGGACCGATCGAGACGCTGACGGTTGAACAGGTGTTCGGACCGATCTAGAGTGCCTAGTGTGCCTGATGTGCCTAGCGTGCCTGATGTGCTTGACACCCATGCACGTCAGGCCAGCACCCTAGGCACTCCAGGCACGTTAGGCACTCCAGGCACTCTGAATGCTGACCCTGACGCTTGACGAACTGCTCGCCTATACGGACGAAGAGCGCGGCAAGTGGCGCACGTGGCTCGAGGAGCATCCAGCGGCGCTGGGACTGCGGCTGCAGCCGGACGGGCGTTTCGCGACGGTCGCCGATCTGATCGATCACATCTTTCTCGTCGAGTCGCGACACCTGGCGCGGCTGCGCGGCGAACCGGTTCCGGACGCCTCAGGCGTCGCACCGGGCGACGCGGTCGCGTTGTTTGCCTACGCCGGCCGCACGCGCGACGCGCTCCGCACCTACGGCACAAAACTCGGCGACGACGAGTCGCAACTGCCGCGAACGTTCACCGTGCAGTCAGGAACCGTCCGCATGACGCCCCGCAAGCTGCTCTTCCACATTTGCCTGCACGAGGTGCGGCACTGGGCGCAGATTGCGCTCGGCATCCGGCAGGCGGGACTCGACCCGCCCGGGAATCACGACCTGTTTTACAGCAGCGCCATCGATTGACGCGTTTCAGGTCCGTCCGTATGGCGGCGTGGATAATGGCGTGATGGATCACTATTACGACGCGAACGACCTCGCGCGATTCGCGGACATCGGCAACGACGCGCCGGAGCTGTGGCAGAAATTTTCCGCGTGGTACTCGGCGGTCTTCGCGGAAGGCGCCCTCACCGAACGCGAAAAGGCGTTGATCGCGGTCGCCGTCGCGCATGCGGTGCAGTGCCCGTACTGCATCGACGCGTTTACGAGCGGCAGCCTCGACAAGGGTGCCACACCCGAACAGATGATGGAGGCCGTGCATGTCGCAGCAGCCATTCGAGGAGGCGCGTCACTCGTCCACGCGGTGCAAATGCGCAATCATGCTGCGAAGATCTCAATGTAGCGAGAGTGCCTAGAGTGCCTAAGGTGCCTAGCGTGCGTATGGCGGACCGCGGCACTCTCGTTCTGCGCTACATGACGCCGCGAACGATCGTCACCGGTCCGCATTGCTTTGGCTGCACAGCAGGCGCCGGCAGCTCCTGCGGCGGCACGACGGTGAGGGACTCGCGATGATTCGGCTCGCCGCTGGCATCCTCCTCGGTTACGCGCTCTTCGTCTTCGCGGCTGTGTTGATCTTTTCGTTGTCCGGCCGAGATCCGCATGCGCCTGCGGAACCGGCCTTCATGGTGGGCTCCATCGGCGCCGGCGTCATCGCGGCGCTCGCCGGAGGCTACCTTGGTGCCGCCGTCGCAAAGGGCAGCGAGCGCGGCGCCGGACTCGTGATCGCCATTATCATTGCCATCATCGCAAGCATCTCGCTTCTCGCTCAACCCGGCGACGCCCGCTGGTCGCAACTGGCCGCGCTGCTGCTGATGAGCCCGACGGCGTTTCTCGGCTCGGTGATTCGCTCTCGGCGCGTTCGCGTTCGATAGAATGAGGCCGCCCTTCAATTCGGAGAACAAACCAATGCGTTACATGCGCCTGATTGGTGTCGCGCTGACCGTCCTCGCGGGATCTGCGTGGTTGTCTGCGCAAGCAGCCATCCAGTCTCCAACAGCCGGCAGCAGTCCCTACCTCCTGCCGCCCAAAGCCATCGTCGATATCGTGGACGCGCCGCTGCCACCGGCGACAGAACTGAGTCCGACGCGTGATGTGCTTGCGGTGCTGGATGGCGCAACCATGCCGACCATTGCCGACGTGTCTCGGCCGATGCTGCGCCTTGCGGGAAGACGGATCAATCCGCGCACCAACGGACCACACCGCGTGCAGCTGTTTCGGGCGATCACGCTCAAGTCAATCGCGAATACGACGGAGAAGAAAGTCACGGTTCCCGCGAGTGCGTTACTGACGTGGGTTGGTTTCTCGCCTGACGGCAAACGGTTCGCGTTCTCCAACACTCGCGACAACGGGATTGAGCTCTGGGTTGGAGACACGGCTACCGGTCAGGCCAAGGCCCTGACGATGGCGCAGCTGAACGCTTCACTCGGAACGCCGTGCGAGTGGGTCGCCGATGGCGCTTCGCTTCTCTGTGAGTTCGTATCGCCAGGTCGCGGGGCCGTACCTGCCGCGCCGACAGTGCCTCCGGGACCCAACGTGCAGGAGAACCGCTCTCGGACCGCGCCAGTGCGAACCTATGAAGACCTGCTGACAAGCGCGTATGACGAGGCGCTGTTTGACTACTACGCGGCTGCTCAACTCGCGTACGTCGACGCTGTCAGTGGTCAACGCACGCCGGTCGGCGCTCCAGCCATTTTCGAGACCATGGCTCCATCGCCAGACGGCAACTACATTCTCGTCGGCCGCGTACATCATCCGTATTCGTGGCTCGTGCCCTACGAGAACTTCCCGACGACAGTTGAAGTGTGGGATCGCAAGGGCTCGATCACCAGGCAGATTGCCGATCTCCCGATGGCCGACACCATCCCCAACGGAGGCGTGTTGCCTGGGCCTCGCAGATATCAGTGGCAGGCGCTGAAGCCGGCCACCGTTGTCTGGGTCGAAGCGCTCGATGGCGGTAATCCGAGGGCAAAGGCGCCGCACCGCGACAGAGTTGTGACGCTTGCTGCGCCGTTCTCCGGCGAGCCGACCGAGGTCATGCGGGTGGAGAACCGGTTTGCGAACGTTGCCTGGCTGGACGACGGCACAACGTTCGTGACGGAAAACGAGAGGCGCCGCCGCTGGACGCGCACGTGGATGATTGGCAAATCCGGCGGAACGCCGACGAAGCTCTGGGATCGCAGCCAGGAAGACGCGTACAGCGACCCCGGCACGCCGCTCAGACGCGGCGGTCCATCGGGCACTTCGATTATTCATCAGGCCGCCGACAACATCTTCCTCGCGGGCACGGGCGCAACCCCCGAAGGTGCACGCCCGTTCGTCGACCGGTTGAATCTCACGACGCTGCGATCGGAGCGTCTCTTCCAGACCACCGGACGATCGTATGAAACGGTGCTGAGCGTCCTCGCAGATGACGGATCGAAGATTCTCACGCGCTACGAATCGACCACGGAACCGCCGAACGTGTACTTGCGCGATCTGAAAGCGAACACCCGGCGCGCGATGACGACGTACGCGGATCCCGCACCGCAATTGAAAGGGATTCAGAAACAGCTCGTCACCTACAAGCGAAAAGACGGCGTCGAATTATCGGCAACCATCTTCACGCCGCCGGGGTGGACACCGGCGCAAGGGCGTCTGCCGACGCTGCTTTGGGCATACCCGCGCGAATTCACGGATACGAATTTCGCCGGTCAGGTGCGAAGCTCACCGAATCGCTATCCCAGTTTCGCCGGCGCGTCACACCTGCTCTTTCTGACGCAGGGCTACGCCATCATCGACGATCCGGCCATGCCCATCGTGGGGCCGGAGGAGACGGCCAACGATACGTACGTCGAGCAGCTCGTCGCGAGCGCACAGGCCGCGGTGGATCGCGCGGTCGAGCTCGGCGTCACGGATCGCGATCGCGTCGTCGCGGGCGGGCACAGCTACGGCGCATTCATGACCGCCAATCTGCTCGCGCACTCCGACATCTTCCGTGCGGGCATCGCGCGAAGCGGCGCCTACAACCGGACCCTGACGCCGTTTGGATTCCAGAACGAGCAGCGCACGTTCTGGGAAGTCCCCGAGATCTACGCGAAGATGTCGCCGTTCTTTTACGCGCACAAAGTGAATGAGCCCATTCTCCTCATCCATGGAGAAGCCGACGACAACAGCGGGACGTTCCCGATTCAATCCGAGCGTTTCTATATGGCGCTCAAGGGCCACGGCGCCACGGTGCGCTATGTGACACTGCCAAACGAGGCTCACGGCTATGCCGCGCGCGAATCGATTCTGCATACGCTGGCCGAGATGCTGAATTGGGCCAACGAGTTTGGCAAGAACGCGAAGCCGCGCGTCACGAGCTCGCAGGACTGAAATGTATACTTCGATCATCCCCAGAAAGGCTTCCAGAAGATGAACCGTGTTTTACTGACGATCCTTTTCGCCCTTGTTCTCGCGTTGCCCGCGTATGCCGACGTGACGATCAAGCAAACCAATACGGGCAAAGGCATGGGCGTGTCCGGCACCACGGCGTCCGCGTCGTACATCAAGGGCAACAAGATGCGGATGGACACCGTGCAGGGCGACAAGACGATCTCCATGATTTTCGATATCGACGCCCAGAAGATGTACATGTTCGAGTCGAAAAAGAAGGACGCCGAGGTGTGGGACATGGGCTCGTTCGCGCACGAAATCGGCACGAGCGTCGACACGGCGAACATGAAGGTTTCACTCAAGCCGAACGGCCAGACAAAAGAGATCGCCGGAAAGACCGCCACCGGCTACGACATGGACATCTCCATTCCCGCCACAATGGGCGGGAACAAGGAGATGACGCTGGTGGTGAGTCTCACGGGACCCACGTGGATTGTGAAGGGCGCGCCGGGGACCGCGGACTTTCTGCGCTTCTACAAGGCGGCGGCGGACAAGGGCTGGGTGTTTTCCGATCCACGCGTGGCGAAGGCGTCGCCCGGTCCGGCACGCGCGATGGCTGAAATGTATCGGCAACTGGCCGAGGCCGGCGGCATCCCGTACGAAACCCAGATGGACATCAAAATGGGCGGCGGCAGTGGACCCCTCGCGGGAATCCTCGCGAAAATGGGCAACATGTCGACCTCTTCGATGGTGGAGAGCATCGACACCGCACCGCTGCCGGACGATCTGTTTGCGGTACCCGCCGGGTACAAGGTGAATACGAAGAAGTAGAACGATTGTCTTTCCTTCAACGCCTTCGCACCGCCCATGCTCCCGTGATCTCCGTCGAGCTCCGTCCGCCGCGGGCGGAGCTCGAATCGAGTGAAGGTATGGACGCGTGGATTGATACCTACCACACCATTCGTTCGCTCGCGCGGCAGAACGTCACCGTGATGGTGACCGACAGCGCCGTTGGCGCACAGGAAGAAAACAACCTGCGGCATCTGGTGGCAAATCTCGGATCCGCGACTGCCAGCGCACATGTCGTTCCTTTCCTGACCTGCAAGCACTCGCTCGACTTCTGTCTCGGGTACGCGGATCAAGCGGTGCATCACGGTTTCCAGTCGCTTGTGGTGCTCGGGGGCGACAAACACCTCGGGCGTTCACGCTGTGTGGAACACGCCTGGCAACTGCGCGAGCATGTGCGTCGACGCCATGCGTCGCTCGAGCTCGGCGGGTGGGCCAATCCGAATGGCGCGGCAGACGCACAGATCGACTATCTCCTCGATGCGAATGGCAACGCGGCCGCTGTGAAGGCGTTCCTGGATGAGGCGCGGCGCCGGCAGATGACGCTGCCGGGTGTGTTTGGGGTGTTCTACTACCGAAGCGCCAATCCGAAAACGCTCGCAGCGCTCAGCGGGTTTCTGCCGGTGCCGGTAGACGCTCTGCGTGAGGAGTTTGCGAGTGGCGCGACGCCCGTCGACATCTGCGCCCGAACGATTCGAGCGATGCTCGACCTCGGCGCACGGCACTTCTATATCAGCAATTTGCCGCTGCACGGCACGGCGCAGAAGCTCAACGCCATTCTCGAAGCAGCGGGTGTTCTCGTGAAAAGCAACTGACGGCGTTCGGCACTCGGCACTCGGCACTTTTATGGGCACCTTTCTCGATTCTGTCCCCGTTTCTGCGATCATCCGCATCCGCGACATGATGCACACGGTCAAGGACCCGTTCCGTCTGGATCAGGGTGATGTCTCTTTCGATGCACCTGATTCCGTGAAGCAGGCGATGGCGCAGGCCATTGCGGACAATCGCACGCACTACCTGCCGACGGCCGGCGTGCCGCGTCTCAAACACCTGCTTGCCGAAAAGATTCGACTGAAGAACGGTGTTCCTGTCGACAGCCCCGAAGAGGTCATCCCGACCAACGGAGGAACGCACGCGATCTGGGTGGTCATGCACGCGCTCTTCGAGCCAGGCGATGAGGTCATCGTGTCCGATCCCGAGTGGCCGCCGACGATGGCGATTGCACTCGCCGCCGGCGCAGCGCCCGTGCCTGTGCCGCTGCACGAATCGCTCGACTGGCGCTGGGATCTCGACGAAGTCGAACAGGCGATCACGAAGCGCACCAAAGCGATTTACGTGAACTCGCCGAACAACCCCACGGGAGGCGTCCTGACGCGCGCCGATCTCGAACGTATCGCGGACATGGCGCGAGAACGAAACCTGTGGGTGCTCTCCGATGAAGCGTACGAAGACCTGATCTACGACGGCGAGCACGTGAGCATCGCCTCACTGCCCGCCATGTACGAGCGCACGATTCCGCTGTACACGTTCAGCAAGTCGTACGCGATGACCGGGCTCAGGCTTGGGTACTTCGCGCTTCGTGACGCCGCCATTCGAAATCGGGCGATGAAAGTGGTGGCGTACACGACGAGCAACGTGAGCTCGATCGTGCAGTACGGCGGCATCGGCGCGCTTGAAGGATCACAGACCTCCGTCGCCGAATTCCGGCAGGAGCTACGAACGCGTCGCGATCTCTTCTACGCCGGTCTCGCGGAGTCGGCGCCCGGTGCATTCGAGGGCGCACCTCCAGACGGCGCCTTTTACGCGTTCGTCAGAATCAACGAACACTTCGCGCGTGAGGCAGGAATCGGCGGGCCGTCGCTCTCCTGGGCAATGGCCGAGCACTTGATCAAGCATGGCCGGATCGGCTGTGTGCCTGGCGTCGACTTCGGGACCGCCTGCGAAGGCTACATGCGATTTTGTTTTGCGCGGGACCGCAGGGAATTGACCGGCGCGCTGCAGTCGATGGGCGAGGTGTTCGCGGGCGTGGCCAGGTAGGGCTGGTGGGACTGGTTGGTCCGGTCGGGAGGGCGGGACTTCAGTCCCGCCTGTCATGGCGCCGCTAGGCCGCGCCCTCCCGATCACACAACGACCCGCCTACACACCCAACCGGCCTTACCCGACCAACCCGACCAACCCGCCTGACTCAGAACTTGTACCGGAGACTGACGCGAAATACGCGCGGCGCGATGATCTCCGTCGGCTGCATGAAGGTCGAGCCGCTGCGCGTGGCGCCGCCAGTCGTTGTGCTGACTGATAGGCCGCTCAGTTCGGTGACCGTATTGACGTTCAGCGTGTTGAAGACATCGACGATGCCCTCGATCGATTGATTGCCGACCGTCTTCACTCGTTTCGAGATGCGGTTGTCGAATAGCTTCGTCCAGTCGAAACGGTCGAAGTGCGGGTCGACGCGGACGTTGACCACCTGATTCAACGCATCGCGAACCTGGACATCCCGTCCAAACCACTCACCGCTCTGTCCGGTGAATGAGGCCGCGTACAACAGACCCCACGGCAACTGATACGTTCCGCTCACGCGAAACGCATAACTCCACTCGGGCAGCCGCGTCCGGTACGGGTTGGACGACGCCGCGCCCGGCGTGGACGCGTTGTTCCCCGTGTAATCGCCGGGACCATATAGCGCCTCGTTTGGGTTACGCGGATTGATGTTCATCAGGGCGCGATAGGCGGCGTCGAACGACACCAGGAAGGACCAGTTGTTCGAGTACTGTTTGTTGAGCGTCACGCCGTACGCGTCGTACCGGTTCTTCGACTCGTCGCCGGAGAGGCCGACGATGCGCTGGATGTTCTGGCCGAACGTCGGGTACGTTCGCGGTACCGAGTAGATTGTCAGCGCTCGATCATCGGACGTGCCGACGCGGTTGTCCGGTCCCGGGTCGGTACCTGTCGCCGCAACCGTCCAGGCTTCATACGGCAATGCGCTGTTGATGCGGACGTTGCCATTGCCGTCGTACTTCTTGACGAAATTGAACTGAATCGTCAGCACGCGGCTCAAACCAACATCGAGGCCGGCGGTGTATTCGTCCACGAATGGGCCCTTCACGGCCGGGTCAATCGACAGGTTGGTGCCGCCGCCTGTTGTCGACGTCAGGTTCGCGGCGACAGGGACGTACGGAATCGATCCGTCCCAATTCGAATACGTGCGCGTGATGATCGCGTTCGGGTTGACATCCGTGGCGCCGGGGCCTGGCAGGCCGTTGACGCCGGAGCTGCCGCCGACGTAGCGCCCATAGCTGCCGCGCACCGCGAGACGGCCTTGGCCAGTGAGGTCGTAGACCGCCGACACGCGCGGAACGAGCGACTGATAGATTGGGAAACCACTGCTCCCCTTGAACGGGTAGATGTTCTTCGTCGCGAATGGACCGGTGCCCGGATTACCCTGTTCGGGCAGGAAGCTGGAGTAGCGGTCGTAGCGAACGCCGACGTTGAGCGTCAGCTTGCGCGAAAGGGCGATTTTGTCGTTGAGGTAAGCGGAGTTGTACCATTCACCCGCAGATGTCGTGTTCGGGTAGTCGAACACCTGCACCGAGTCTGGTCGGCCAAAGCAGCCGTCGTAGTTGTGCGATTCGTCACACGTCGCGTCGGCGACGGTGCTGCGGTAACGGTAGACCTGCTGGTTCGGGTAGCCGAGGTTATCGGTCTCGCTCCGCGCACGCCATCCCATGTAACCCGACTTGAGCTCGTGGTTCCGGCCAAACAGCTCTGTGAAGTAGCTGAACGTGCCTCCGTACTGCCACCGGCCGGGCCGGCGATCCGTCTCCAGATATGCACCCCGGAACGCCGTCGTTGTGAGGTCGTTCCTGCGGACATCGCCCGTCCACGGCACGTCAGGCCACCAGTAGCCTCCGCGCTGCAGGCTGGCATCGAATGTCGCGCGATTGGAGAGAATCGAGAGCCATTTGAACGATGGACCAATCAGCGAATACGAATCCTGATTCTGGGTTGATTCGAGCGGTGTGTAGCGGTTCGCGGTGCGATACGGTTGCCACTTCCGTCCGCCCTGCGCCATCGCTTCGAACTTGTTGTTCTTGCTCACCTGATACGTGACCTTGCCCGTCGGATTCTGCAGTTTCGTGAAGAACTCCACCTGCTCGCGATCGGCGAGCCGGATGAATCCCGGGATGTACTGACCGGTGCGCCCGTCGCGATAACTCGCGTAGAACCACAGTCGATCCTTCTTGATTGGTCCGCCTATTTCACCGTAGTAGTCCTTCAGCGACGTGAACTTGTTGACGCCGGGCGCGTAGCCGCTGGCCAATAACTCCGGCGTCACGTTGTTGCTCTGCATGTCGCCGTTCTGGTACTGAAACATCCCGGAACCCCGGAGCTGATTTCCACCGGACTTGATCACCAGGTTCATCGAGAGGCCCGGGTTCATCGCGTCGGCACCTTTGGAGGCGGTCGTAATCTGCGCTTCGTCGAAGCTGCCGTAGTCCCCGTAGGTCTGGTCCCAGACCATGCCGTCGTACATCACGACATTGCCGCCGCTGCGGCCGAAGGTACGCGCCGTCGGACCCGAGCCGGTGCCGAAGTTGGATCCGCCCACGTCATAGGCCGTCGCGTACAACCCGGGCACGAGCGAGATCAGGCTCGTCAGACTGCGGCTGTACGGCAGGTCGTCAAGCTTCTGCTGATCCCAGTTCACGGCCACTTTTGGCGACTCGAGGTCGATTGTCGGCGCCTGGCTCGTGACCGTCACGGTCTCCTGCAATGTGGCGACTTCCATCTTCCCGTTGATGGTCATCGTGCCGCCGGCAACGAGGCTGACTTCCTCGATATTCATCGTGGTGAAGCCGGGGAGCTCGAATTTCACCGTGTAGGTGCCGCCGGGCAGCAGCGTGAAACGATACAGTCCCTCAGCATCAGTGACCGTACTGCGAGCGCCGCCGATCATCTGCGGGCTCGTAATCGACACTGTGACCCCTGGCAGCGCGCCGCCGCTCGCGTCAGTGGCTCGTCCTGTGATTGCGCCCGTTTGTTGCTGTGCGTACGCGGGCGCGGCTAGCGCCGCCAGGAGCGCGATCGCCGTCAGCGAAAACGCCAATCTCCCCATCCAAGTCATATGTGGATCTCGCCTTTCTCTTAATTGTTACAAGAGGACGAGTATAACTTTCGAGGCGACGCGACAACGGTCCGGAGGATGTATTTTTATGTCTCTAACAGCAAGAACTGGTCAAAAAACTCAACAAAACCTCGATCGCCGTCACACGCCAAACTGCCGAAGATGATGGTCGGCGTGCTTGTATTCGAGCACGCCCCAGGCCCGATGTGTCAGACGTCCGAACGCGGGGTGCTCGGGCCAGGTGTCGCCTGCAGCCTTTGCCACAAGCTGATCCACAACCTTTCGAAACGCTCCCTTTTCGTCCTCGAATCGGGCTGCGTCGGTTCGCGCGAGGAGCTCCGGTGCGGTCGGCGCGCCCTGCGGAAAGGGCACGACATAAATAATCAATTGCTTGATCGGCCAATAGCGAAACGGCGTGGCTTTGGGTTCGACCGGGAGGTCGCCGGTGGCCATTCGCATGGCGTCGTTCAGATGCGCCAGCATGCCGGCCGCATTGAACTTGCCCCACTGCGGGGCCGAGTCAGCTCTGAGGCGATCGACACGACCACAGATCTCCTCGCGCGCCGCAGCATCCCAGAAGGTCTTCATAGGGCTCCTTCGCAGTCAGTCTACAGTCGACAGTCTACGGCCGGCAGCGGACGAAGCCACAGAGCCACCGAGACTCAGAGATTCTTTGGTAAGAGAGCTCGTACAAAGTACTTCTCTGTGCCTCGGAGTCGCTGTGGGTTTGCAGATCGTGCGGTTATCGAACATGCCTGCCGCCGTCGACGCGAATTGTTTCGCCGGTGATGAAATCGCTCTCGCAGAGAAACAACACCGCTTTCGAAATCTCGCCTTCACCTCCCCATCGTCCGAGGGGCGTGCTTTCGGCCACCGCTTCGAGCTCTTTCTGCGTCGTCTCCGGCGCGGCGAGTATGGGACCGGGTGCAATCGCGTTGACTGTGATGTTGTCCTCGGCCAGCTCGAGGGCCATGGCTTCCGCCAGCGCCTTCAGTCCCGCCTTCGCGACGTAGTAGGTGAGATACCCCGCATACCGCGGCCGCTCGCTTGCCGGCAACCAGTCGCTGAACAGGATGATCCGGCCAGCGCCGTTTTGCTTCATGGAAGGGACCGCCGCGTGCGCGCACAAAAAGGCCGAGCGCAGCTCGACGTCCATCTGCTCATTCCAGACGCCGAGAGATAACTTCTCGAAGGGCGTCCCCGTATAAAGCCCGGCCATTGCCACGAACACATCGACGCGACCCAGTTGGTCCAGCGTGTCGTCGACGACGCTGTGGCAGTCGTTCGGATCCGCGAGATTGGCCTGGAGGAGAATCGCGCGGCGGCCTGTCTCGCGAATACGCGCGGCCGTCCTTTCGGCCTCCGTTGCCGAGCGATTGAAAACCAGCGCGACGTCGCATCCCGCCTCCGCGAGCGCTTCGGCGACGACGCCGCCAATGCGCTTGACACCCGTCAGCAGCGCGACTTTGCCTTGAAGATGCATCGCGCGATTCTACGCGCATCGTCGCGCACAGCTACATGGGTCGTCCCACGCGCGGACACGTTCGCACCACCATTCGCCACCGCCGCGGCAACTCGGCGTCTTGCAGGCAGCGCGACCGCGGAACCGCGCTTGCTGAAGCTTCGCGTCTGGGACGATCCAAACCTTCTGCTCCTAACAACCGTCACATAGGTGACCAGGGAGCTTCGTATGAAATTCGGCGAATACTCGCTCAGCGTTCTGCTGGCTGTGATGCTCCTCGGCGGAATCGCCGCCTGGACCCAAAGCGACTACACCAGCAACCAGGCTCGTTTCTCGTGCCGGCCTGGCAAAAGCTCTCCCGCAGTCACGATGAAAGGCATGACGGTGTATCCGCGCTGCAACGCGGGCAAGCGCGGGTAAGCCATCGATGGACGCAGATGGGCCACCGATTGACGCAGATGGGCCGCAGATTGACGCAGATGGGCCGCAGATAAACGCAGATAGAACACAGATGTCGCCACTCGGTTCTTAATCGCTGCGCCCGTTCTGCGTGTTCTCTGCGCCGGATCGCGGCGGGCCGACGATCAATCGTCGCGTCACGAGACCCTCGGGCCTGAGATCGGAAAACCAACAGACGAATTCGTCGACCATATCGAAGCCGAGTTTGTAGACGCCGGGCTCGAGGTCTGGCAGCAGCTCGATCTCCATTTCAGCGACGACTTCGCTGCCGGGCGGCACATCTTCGTCCAGCGCGGTTCTGCCCTGTCGATCGTCGAGCAGCCGTCCATCGCTCGACAGGATCTTGCAGCCGAAGGTGACAAACCCGCCGAGCGGCGATTCGTGGGCCAACCAGATGGCATTGCCGCTGTTACGCGCGCGCACCCGCACAGTGATCGTCTCGCCGGCGCGTGCCTCGATGGGCGCGTGCTCGATCTCGATGTCTGCCTGCAGCGTGCTGAAATATCGTGACGTCTGCGCGCGCTGTCCTTCTCGAATCAACACGACAAAGGGATGTTGGTGTCGCAGCGCGTGAGCAACGCCCCGTGCGGTGAGCAGCGGCTCGGGGTGTTCGCCGCTTGCGAAGAGATCGATCTCTCTGACCGGAAACAAGGTCAACATCGGATGCAGTGTTGCCGGCACGAAGGCGCTTGAAAATCCGTTCATCTCCGCGAGGGCCGCAAAGTCGATGTAGTCGAAGGGACGATCCCCCTCGCCGTGCTCCTGAACGGCACGCTTCGTTTCGAGCGTCTCCAGATGCTCGAGTCCGGGTTCGGAGAACGCGGCGTGGCAGCCCGGGCGCAGCACGCGCGCGAGCTCTTTCACCGCACGGGGCAGATCCGGCACGTGGTGCATCACGTTCAGCCCGATGATCCCGTCGAACGACTGGTCGGCACATGGCAGATCCTCGGCCGTGCCCTGGACGACGTGCACGCGTCCATCGATTCGCGTCGGATCGAACGACACACGATGACGATTGCACGACAGCATCCGATGGTCGGGATCCACGGCAACGACGTCGTAGCCAAAGCGCGCGAGCATTTCCGAGGAAAACCCGGCGCCGGCGCCGATATCGAGCACGCGATCTCCTGGACGGCAGTCCAGGATCATCAGCACAGTCGACAAGTCGAAGAGCAGGCGCTGGCCGGCGGCATGCGTCTGCGGAGAGAAGGGGAATCTGCCGCTTGCATACGGATCGGGCGCGTCGAACGTCACGGCGCGTCTGCGATTGGTCACAACAGATTTATGTCACAATCGCGAGGCTGGTGGCACGGGCCACCGATCGTTATCAGCGGATGCCGCGCCCAGGTCGAACCTTGTCTCCGCCGCAACTGCTGGCGGCATCCATCGCAGGCCTGATTCTCACAGGAACCCTGTTGTTGACGCTGCCCATGGCGAAGGCTCCAGGCAGGACAGTCGGTGTTCTCAATGCGCTCTTCACGTCAACCTCCGCCGTCTGTGTCACCGGTCTGATCGTCGTCGATACACCGAACGATTTCTCCACGTTCGGTCACCTTGTAATACTCCTGCTGATTCAGTTTGGCGGGCTCGGCTACATGACGATTTCAACGGTGCTCGCATCGCTCCTCGGCCGCACCGTGACGCTGCAGGAGCGGCTGACGCTGCAGGAAGCACTGAATCTGCAGGATCTCGAGGGGCTCATCCGGTTTGCGATCAACGTCCTGAAGTTGACGCTCGTCTTCGAGCTCACCGGCGCCTTTCTGCTGACGCTGCACTGGTGGCCACAGTTTGGCGCGAAGGCTGCGTGGTACGGGCTCTTTCACGCCGTGTCAGCGTTCAACAACGCAGGGTTCGCGCTTTGGAGCGACAACCTGATCCGCTGGCGCGGTGATCTCACGGTGAATGCCGTCATCAGCGGTCTCATCATCGCCGGCGGTCTCGGATTCTTCGTGCTGTCCGAGCTGACAAATATCAGGCTGCGAAAGATCGCCTTGTCGCTGCACACCAAACTCGTGCTCTCTGCGACGTGCGCGCTGCTCGTCGGCGGCACGACTGCCATTCTCGCGCTCGAATGGACCAACCCGCGCACCTTCGGAGCAGGGTGGCCGGTCGGCGAGCGTGTGCTCGCCGCGTGGTTCCAATCGGTCACCGCGCGCACGGCTGGCTTCAACACGATGGACAACGGCGCCATGACGAAGGCGGCTCTCTTCGTCACGATGGCCCTCATGTTCATCGGCGCCTCACCCGGAAGCACCGGCGGCGGTGTAAAGACCACAACGTTCAGCATTACCATCGCAGCGCTCTGGGCGACCGTTCGCGGAGGGAGCGACCCGGAATTGTTCAAACGACGCATTCCGGCGGAGACCGTCGCGAAAGCGTTTTTCGTGTCGCTCATCGCGTTTCTCGGCTTGAATGTTGTCGCCGGCGCCGTGCTCATCACCGAGGGGCGTGATTTGCTGCCGACGCTCTTTGAAACGACCTCTGCGTTTGGCACTGTCGGTTTGTCCATGGGCGAACATGGCGCGCCTTTGAGCCTCTCGGGGTTCTTCACACCGATTGGGAAGCTCCTGATTGCTGGCATGATGTTCATGGGCCGCGTTGGACCATTGACGCTGGCGCTCGCGCTTGCCGCGCGAATGGCGACGAGACCGAAGATTCGTTATCCCGAGGGCAAGATTCTGATCGGGTAGAGGGTTATGGCACGACGCTCGTTCGCGGTCATCGGACTGGGTCGCTTCGGCGCGGCCATGGCAACAACGCTCGCTGGCCTTGGACACGACGTCACGGGCATCGACGGCGACGAAGACAAGGTGCGCGAGTTGGCCGACGTCATCTCGCTCGCGATGCAGCTCGACGCGACCGACGAACGCGCCCTGCGCGGCGCGGGGATCAAAGACGTCGACGTTGCGGTGGTCTCAATCGGCGAAAACATCGAAGCAAGCCTGCTCGTCGTCACCCTGGTCAAGGAACTCGGAATCAAGAAGATCATCGCCAAAGCGGTGACGCCGCTTCACGGCCGCATCCTCGAGAAGCTCGGCGTCACCCGGGTGGTCTTTCCAGAGCGGGAAACGGCCATTCGAATTGCGCACAGCCTCGTGCTGCCCAACGTGCTCGACTACATCGAGTTGTCCAACGAGTACTCGATCGTGGAGGTGCCGGCTCCCTCTGAATTCGTCGGCAAGACGCTGCGCGAAATCGGATTGCGGTCACGATTCGGCTTGACGACCATTGCCATCAAGCACACCGGCCGCACCGGCGACGGCAACTTCACGAACATCGCGCCGGGCCCGGACGATGTGGTGCAGAGCGGGGACGTGCTTTCGCTGCTTGGCAGCAATGAGCGGCTGGGCCAACTCGATCGAATGCTGAAGAAGGCCTCGGAAAGAGGCGCCTGACGTACTTACCCCTCGCGTAAGCGCTTTCAGGCGCCGTAAGACTACCCATCTCACAGGAGCCGCACGGCACCTGGGCTCCATCGATCCTGCATCGCGTTTTGATCTCGCCGTGTTGGCTTGGTTCGTGCTAAAGCTGTGGCGCGCCGAAATTCTTTCCAGTTCGTTGCCGGCGAGAAGGAGCGAAACGATGCGACGTGGATTGTGGATGGTGGCCGCCGCGGTGATCATGCTTGGCGGCACGACGGGGACGGCTCAGGCACAAACGATCAGATTTGTCGCGCTGCTTTCAGGCGCCAACGAGACACCCGCCCCTGGCGTGCTGACCGGTGCGTTCGGTACGGCCAACGTGACGCTCGACTTAGCGACGCGGACGGTCTCGTGGAACATCGACGTGTTCAATTTGCCGAGCGGAATGAGCGCGGGCCACTTTCATGTCGGCGGCCCCGGTCTCGCAGGGCCGACCGTGGTGAACTTTACGTTCCCGCCGAATATCTCGAACGATTTCAACATCACCGGGTCTGCGAGCTCAGCCAGCAACCTTCGACCGGAGCAGGGCATTCGCTCGTGGGACGACTTTCTTCAAGCGCTCATGGGCGGGCAGGTCTACGCCAACATTCACACCACGGTGAACGGTGGCGGCGAGATCAGAGGACAGGTGATCAGGATCGGCGGCCAGGGCGGCCCCGGCGGCCCCGGCGGCTTTTAAGCCGAACGTTCTCACGTATTCCCAGGTGGCGTAGGCGCACGTCACTCCGGGAGGCCCGGCGTCGCACGTCCCCGCGGCGTCGGGCCGACTTTTTCTCGCCCTCGGGCCGAGCCTGCTACCATTCCGTCCGTGAAGTTGTCGATTGTGATGCCCTGCTTCAACGAGCGGGCCACCATCCGCGAAATCGTCTCCCGCGTTCTGGCTGTTGACCTTCCTGTAGACAAAGAGCTCGTCATCGTGGACGACGGGTCCACCGACGGCACGAGAGACATTCTCGCGACGATGGACGGGCAGAACGGCGTGCGCGTGCTGCTCCAGGCGCAGAACATGGGCAAAGGGTCGGCCGTCGCGCGCGGGATACGCGATTCGACCGGCGACATTCTGATCATTCAGGACGCCGACCTCGAGTACGACCCACGCGAA